>Ga0209068_10001217_pt1 | contig 12975 bp, 9 predicted proteins | sample ColStrG_CSR_2012_FD_187200 | JGI IMG/M metagenome (GOLD analysis project Ga0209068, IMG submission 187200) | Freshwater sediment microbial communities in response to fracking from Pennsylvania, USA - Cold Stream Run_MetaG_CSR_2012 (SPAdes)... | ecosystem: Environmental > Aquatic > Freshwater >... | reverse complement strand
CTCGGCTGCGGCGTGGCTCGAAACAGGACCGAGCATTCGATCTCTTCAGGATTGCCCGCTGCGGCGTTCCCATCGGGTCGGTCCTCGGCTGTTGCTGCCGAGAGCAGGACCAAGGGCCCCGACCGAAACCGGGCCCTGACAGCCCCTGATGCGACCCGGAGCCCAAGACGGCCCACACGCCGCGGCCCGTCATCTTTGCGTGAGGTCCCATTCACGGGGCGGGAACCTCCTTCGCCGCGATCGCAGCTACAACTTGGGGTGTCGGTCGGGCAATCGCGTTGCTCCCCAAGATCATCGGGATTGCCCGACCGGACATCTCGCGGTCCAACACGCGATAGGGCCGTGCACTTGCCCTCGCAGCGCCGATATGCGGGATTCGTCTCGCTAGCGTCACCGCATCACGGAGCGCACACTCGAGGGATGACCAGCAAAGCATCGCAGCAGGACCCGATCGATGGACATCGACAGTTTCGCTTGGCACTGACCGAGATCCGCTGCCGGCGGTGCCATGCTTGGGCTCCCCGGGGTGGAGCGCAGCACGTCTGCGGTTCAGTGCAACAGCGCAGGCCGTAGGACGCGACAGCAGGCCCCGACCGAAGCCGGGGCCCGCTCGTCATCTCTGTGTTCTCGACTGGCTGACGCGCGCCGTCGGCATCGGTGCCCTGTGAGGTTGTGGCCCCGGGCCTGTGTGCCCGATAAGTTCGGGTGTCCAGCGGTGGCGCCCAGGGTGCCCTGCCGGCTCGAGACAGCGAAGGCGGTAGCCGTAGCGCCGTGTCCGTGTCTCGTTGCAGATTGGCTGCCGTTCTCGGAAGGGATACGCGAATCGCAAGAGCGTGGTCCTTTCAGCGGGGAAACGAGTCGGCGCTGCTGGGACCGTGGGGGAACCGACTCAGCAACGCCGAGAAGTCGTAGCCCCATCCTGCAGGAAGGCCGATCAGTCTCCGACCACCTGCGAGTGAACTTGCGGTCAACGTTCGATGAGAGTGAGCCTGCCAACGGACGCGACAGGGCCCCGACCGAAGCCGGGGCCCGTCACACTCTCGCGCGGGGTTGGGACAACTACTCCACGCGCGTCTCCTGCTCGACGGAGATCGCCTCGACGGGCGTCTGGTCGACTTCGAGAAGCCTCGCCGCCATCCTCGCGGTGTAAATGACATCCGTGTAACCGATGACGTTGCTCAGGAAAGCCCGAAGGCCGTCCTCGATCTCGTAGACGTCCTCGACGAGCACCGCCGCGTCCTGCACCGCGGACGTGATCGCCGCCTCCGCCTCGCCGCCGACCCGCCGGGCTCGCGCCGCCCAACCTCCGATCATGTCGAGCATCGGTCCAGCGTCAGCGATCAGCGCCACGATCTCTGCAGTCACTTCGGACGGGCAGAGCTTGTCCAAGCTCAGCCACGCGGGGTCCGGGGTCGTAGTCGTCGGTTCGGTCGTGATGGTCATGTTCGCCTCCTGGCGTCGGAGACTCACACAAAGGGATCGTGCCCTTAGCGGTGCGGTGCGGTGGCGAATCCAAACGGGCACCGGGCGCACCCATAGCGGTGACGCCCTCCCGATTATGAGTCCCCTGCTCTGACCACTGAGCTACGGCCCCGGCCTCCGGATACTACGAGGCGATGCCGCGCACCGGGCGGGAGTCAGCCCTGGTCGAGGTAGTCGCGCAGGCGCTGCGAGCGCGTGGGGTGACGCAGCTTGGCGAGGGTCTTCGACTCGATCTGGCGGATGCGCTCGCGCGTGACGCCGAACTGCTTGCCGACCTCTTCGAGCGTGCGCACCTGACCGTCGTCGAGCCCGAAACGCAGCCGCACCACCTCGCGCTCGCGTTCGTTGAGCTCGGTGAGCGCTTCCTCGATGTCGGCGACGAGCCGGGCACGCTCCGCGGCGGTGGCCGGCGCGATCGCGCTCGGGTCCTCCACGAAGTCGCCGAGGGAGCTGTCGTCTTCTTCGCCCACCGGCGTCTCCAACGACACCGGCTCGAGCGAGATGCGCTGGATGTCGCGCACGCGATCGGGAGTGAGCTCGACCTTCTCCGCAACCTCCTCGACCGTGGGTTCGCGGCCGAGTTCCTGGAGCATCTGGCGCTGGACGCGCAGCACCTTGTTCATGGTCTCGACCATGTGCACCGGGATGCGGATGGTGCGGGCCTGGTCGGCGATGGCACGAGTGATCGCCTGACGGATCCACCACGTGGCGTACGTGGAGAACTTGAAGCCCTTCGTGTAGTCGAACTTCTCGACCGCGCGGATCAGGCCGAGGTTGCCCTCCTGCACGAGGTCGAGCAACGCCATGCCCCGCCCGACGTAGCGTTTGGCGATCGACACGACGAGGCGCAGGTTGGCCTCCGTGAGTTGCCGCTTCGCCAGCTCGCCGTCGGTGGCGACGGCACGCAGGCCCTCGCGCTGTTCGTCGTCGAGGCTGGTCTCGGTCTCGAGCCGCTCCGTTGCGAGCACCCCGGCCTCGATGCGCTTGGCGAGGGTGACCTCCTGCGGCCCCGTGAGCAGCGGGACCTTGCCGATCTCCTTGAGGTACATGCGGACGGGGTCGAAGCTGCCCCCGTCGCTGCGCTCGGGGCGCGGCGCCCGGGTGTGGCGCACCGGCTCGGCCGCCGAGCCGGGCCGAGCGGCCGTCGCGACCGGTGTGGTGCGCGCCCGCGTCGGCGGGTCGTCGGGAATGCCGCGGTCGCGTTTGGCGTCCTCGGCGCGGAGCTCCTCGACGATCTCGTCGATCACCTCGACGTCGCGCGCCTCGAAGCTGGCGTAGATGTCCTTGAGCTCCTGGGTTTCGGGCTCGAGCTTGGGCAGCGCGGCGAAGATCTCACCGGTGGTGACGTAGCCGCGGTCCTTGACCCGCTCGTAGAGCTCGTCGACCACTGCGGAGGAATCGAGCACGATCACTGCTCCGGACGCGTCGACGACGACCTCCACGATCTGCGCATCGGCGTCGACATCGGCATCAGCCGCGGCGTCGTGCGCGTCGTGCGCGTCGTCGGCGGCAGCGCCGGCATCCGAGTTGCTCAAGGTGCCTCTCTCCGTGTGGTGCCCACTAGCGAGAACCCTCGGCAACCCAGGGTAGCAACTGCATGGAGTCGGTCTCGACGGCCGGCCAGTCGCCCGATTCGCGCGCGTGCGCGAGCGCGTCGAGCAGCAATTTGACCGACGTCGCGCGCGCATCACCGGCGCGGAGCATCTTCGCGAGCACGCGCTGCGCGGCCGGACCGACCATGTTGGCCATGAGGTGCGCGCGCACGGTCTCCCGCTCGTCACCGCCCACGGGCTCCTCGACCGCGAGGCGCTGCAGCAGGTCGCGCGCCTGGCCGTCGGCGTGTTCGAGTGCCTCGTGGATGTCGCTCGCGTCGGCGATCAGCTCGAACGCTTCGCGTGCCACCGGGTCGCCGAAGAGTTCGCCGTCGAGCCAGTCGGCCACGAGCTCCGGGTCGTGCACCGCGTAGAGCAACACGTCGAGTTCGCGACGGTTGACCCGCACCGGAGGGCGTACCTCGCTGCGCTGCGACGGCCCATCGCCACCGGGCGGTTCGTCGCGCGCGGGCGGGCGTTGCCCCACCTTCGGCCTCGTGCCGGCGCGCTCGCCGCGCCGGGCGCGCTCCACGGCGTCGCGCATGCGGTCGGCGTCGATGTCGAGCGTGCCGGCGAGCTTCATGACGTACTGGTCGCGCACGAAGTCGCTCGGGTGCTCGGCGACGAGGTGCACGCCTTCGTCGCCGGCGCGGGCTCGGCCCTCGAGTGAGCTGAGATCCGCCGCGGCGAGCAGCCGGTCGAGGCGGAACTGCAGGAACGGCGCGGCGTCCTCGACTGCGGCGAGCAGGGCCGCGGGGTCGTCTCGCCACACGTCGGCGGGATCCCGTCCGGCGGGGAGCGCGGCGACCGCCAGTTGGATCTCGAAGCGCTGCTCCCACGTGTACCACTTCTCCGCCGCGCCCTGACCGGCGGCGTCGGAGTCGTAGGCGAGCACCACCTTGCGCGTGAGGTTCTTGAGGATCTGGAAGTGCTCGTCGGCCAGCGCAGTGCCACACGTGGCCACCGCGTTCGGCGCGCCCGCGAGCGCGAACGCCATGACGTCGGTGTAGCCCTCGCAGATGATGACCTCGTTGCGGGCGACGATCTCCCCCTTGGCCCAGTTGAGCCCGTAGAGCAGGCGGCTCTTCTGGTAGATCGGCGTCTCCGGCGAGTTCTTGTACTTGGGCTTCTCGTCGCCCAACGCACGCGCACCGAAGCCGGCGGCCTCGCCGCGACTGTCGTAGACCGGGAACATGACCCGGCCGCGGAAGAAGTCCTGGAGCTTGTTCGCCTTGTTGACGAACGCGAGCCCGGCCTCCTTCACGTCGTCGCGCGGGACGCCGGCCTGTTGCAGGTGGTGGCTGAGCTTGTCCCAGTCGTCGGGTGAGTAGCCCAGCTTGAACTTGCGCACGGCGTCGCCGTCGAAGCCGCGTGACCGCAGGTAGCCGCGAGCGTTCTTCGCCTCCGGTCCGGTGAGGAGGAGTTGGTGGTAGTACTCCACGGCCGCCTCGACCGCTTCGCTCAGGCGCGCCTTCTTCGAGCGGTCCTTGGCGACCGCGTTGTTGTCGTAACGCAGCGTGATGCCCGCGCGCGCGGCGAGCCGCTCGACCGCGTCGGCGAAGTCGAGGTGCTCGACCTCGCGCACGAACGTGATCGCGTCACCACTCTTCTGGCAACCGAAACAAAAAAAGACGCCCATCTCGGGGTTGATCGAGAACGACGGCGACTTCTCCGAGTGGAACGGGCAGAGGCCCATCATCCGGTTGCCCACCCGCTTCAGCGCGAGGTGCTCACCGGCGAGCGCGACGAGGTCGGTGGCATCCCGAACTCTCGCGATGTCCTCGTCGACGATGCCCACGGTCGGAGCCTATGGCGACGACCGACGCACCGCGCCGGCAGTCGTTGCGGTGCTGATCCCGGCGCTCACATCCCCAGCCGCGAGCGGATGACCGGCGAGTCGATCCCCTCGGGCAGGTCGTCGACCGGCCAGCCGAGGAGGTGGACCGCGGTGTCGAACGCGAAGCGGTCGGTCATGCCCGCGACGTAGGCCACGGCCGTCTGGACGGGGTCGTGCACCGGATCGTCGGCGCGGCGCGATTCGCCGGGCAGCAACGTCGGATCCGCGGCGAAGCGCTCGACCAGCGCGGTGAGCAACCGCACGACCGACTCGCCCTGGACGATCGACGCCGGCCGGTTGTAGATGCGCTCGTAGTTGAACGCCCGCAGTGCGGCGAGCGCCTGCGCGAACTCCGTGGCCATGCCCACCGTGCCGGTGTCGCGGATGCACGAGATCAGCGCCCGGATCAGCACCGCGAGTTGCTCCCGCCGCGTGGTGCCGAGCACGACCCGGACCACCTCGGGAAGCTCCGCCGCGGCGACCACGCCCGCACCGATGGCGTCTTCGAGGTCGTGGGCGCTGTAGGCGCAGCGGTCGGCCCAGCTCACGACCGCGCCCTCCGCGGTGATCGGCGTGGGCAGCGACCAGGAGTGGTGGCGGATGCCGTCGAGCGTCTCGGCGCACAGGTTGAGCGGCGTCAGCACCACATCGGCGCCCCAGATCGCGTGGTGGTATCCGCCCGGGACGAACGCGTCGAAGGCATCTTCGCTGGCGTGACCGCCGGGCCCGTGACCGCAGTCGTGGCCGAGCGCGATCGCCTCGGTGAGCGCGACGTTCAACCCCACCGCACGGCTCACCGCAGTGGCAACCTGCGCGACCTCGAGCGCATGGGTGAGCCGGGTGCGCTGGTGGTCGTCGGGGAAGACGAACACCTGGGTCTTGCCCGCGAGGCGCCGGAACGCGGTGCAGTGCAGGATGCGGTCGCGGTCGCGCTCGAAGCAGGTACGGAAGTCGTCGGGCTGCTCCTCCACCGCCCGATCGCCCGCCCCCCGCGCCCGGGTGGCGCCGATCGCGAGCTCGCGGTCCTCGGCTTCCTCGCGCGCCTCGCGGCCGAGGAAGTGCGACGTGATCTGCGGTGGGGGCCCGCTCTTGTGGGCCAGCACGATGCCACCGGGGTCGGGCGCCCCGCCCATCGTCGCCACCCATTCACGTCGCCGCTGTGTGTCCATCCGGTCCTGACGATACGACAGGGGTGCGACAACGACCTCGGGCGTCTCAGCCGAGGCGGCCGAGGAACACCGCATTCGCGAACACCACCGCGGCCCACCACAACGCCACTGCGCCCAACACGACCGCGGCGGTGACCCGCACCAACCCGCGAGTTGCCCACAGGGCGAGGAAGGCGAGCCCCGCGACGATCCCGGCCCGCAACAGGCCGCCCAACGCGAGCGTGGGCGCCACACCGATGTCGCGCATCATGGACGCGGCCACCGGGTTCTGTTCCCAGGCGATCGACCCGCGGAGTGCCGCCCACGTGATGACCACATCGAAGAACACCGCCGCGAGTGCCACCGCGGCGGCGATCTCGACTGCACGCCGGATCGGCGCGTCGACGTCGAGCGGCCGCGCCGCGATCTCGGTCTGCCAATTGGCCCTCGCTTCGTCCACGATCCGGGCCATCGTCACGTCCCCGGAAGCAGTGGCGGGCCGGCGGCTACGCCGTCGCGCCGGGGCCGGACGCGCCGAGCACGGCGTGCGCCGCGGCCAGACGGGCGATCGGCACCCGGTAGGGCGAGCACGACACGTAGTCGAGCCCGATCGCGTCGCAGAACTCCACCGACGCCGGGTCGCCACCGTGCTCGCCGCAGATGCCGAGCTTGATGCCCGGACGTGCGGCCCGACCCTGCTCCACACCCATGCGCACGAGTTGGCCGACGCCCTCCTGATCGAGGGTCTCGAACGGGTTGGCGCGCAGCAGCTTGAGCTCGAGGTACTCCGACATGAACCGGCCCTCGACGTCGTCGCGGGAGAACCCGAAGGTCATCTGGGTGAGGTCGTTGGTGCCGAAGGAGAAGAACTCGGCCACGTTAGCGATGTCGCCCGCGAGCAGCGCGGCACGCGGCGTCTCGATCATGGTGCCGACGAGGTAGTCGATCTCCACACCTGCGGTCGCCATCGTGGAGGCGGCGATCTCGCGCACCCAACCCTCGAGCAACGCGAGTTCGGCCTCGGCCACGATCAGCGGGATCATGATCTCGACGCGCGGGTCGCCACCGGCCTGCTTGCGGGCGATGGCGGCTTCGATGATCGCGCGGGCCTGCATCTTGTAGAGCCCGGGCTTGATGATGCCGAGGCGACAACCACGCGTGCCGAGCATCGGGTTCGCCTCCCGCCACAGCTGCGCGGCGTTCATGAGGCGACGGTCGTCGGCCGTGAGGTCGCCGCGGGCCTCGTGCACGAGCAGCTCCTCGATGTCGGGGAGGAACTCGTGGAGCGGCGGGTCGAGGAGGCGGATGGTGACGGGCAGACCGTCCATGGCCTCGAAGATGCCCTCGAAGTCGGAACGCTGCAGCTTCTCGAGCTCGGCCAGCGCCGCGTCTTCCTCCACCGGGGTGTCGGCGAGGATGAAGCGCTGCACCAGCGGGAGCCGGTCACCGAGGAACATGTGCTCGGTGCGGCAGAGGCCGATGCCCTCGGCGCCGAAGCGGCGGGCCACCTGGGCGTCGTGCGGGAGATCGGCGTTGGTGCGCACCTTGAGCCGGCGGTACTCGTCGGCCCAGGCCAGGATGATGTCGAACGGACCCGACGGGTCGGGAGTGATCACCGGCACCTCGCCGATGACGACCTCACCCGTGGTGCCGTTGATCGAGATGATCTCACCCTGGCGCACGGTCTCGCCGTTCACGTGGAAGACCCCACCGACGACGTCGATGTCGAGCTCGCTCGCGCCGCACACCGCCGGCGTGCCCATGCCGCGGGCGACGACCGCCGCGTGCGACACGAGGCCACCACGCGACGTGAGGATGCCCTCCGCCGCGATCATGCCGTGGAGGTCGTCGGGCGACGTCTCGGGCCGCACGAGGATCACGCGCTCTCCGAGGGTGTGGTGGTGTTCCGCGAGATCGGCGGTGAAGTACACCTGGCCGACCGCCGCGCCCGGGGACGCGTTGAGCCCCTTGGTGACCGCGGTGAAGGTGGCCTTCGGGTCGAACTGCGGGTGCAGCAGCTGGTCGAGCTGCGCCGGCTGCACACGCAGGATGGCCTCCTGCTTGTCGATGAGGCCCTCCTGCTCCATCTCGACGGCCATGCGCAGCGCGGCCGCGGCGGTGCGCTTGCCGACGCGGGTCTGCAGGAGGAACAGGCGACCCTGCTCGATGGTGAACTCGATGTCGCACATGTCGCGGTAGTGGTTCTGCAGCGCCTGCATCAGGCCGAGCAGCTCGACGTGGCACTCGGGGAACTGACCCCCCATGGCCTCGAGCGGCTCGGTCGTGCGGATGCCGGCGACGACGTCTTCGCCCTGCGCGTTGCGGAGGAAGTCGCCGTAGGGAGTGTTCTCGCCGGTGGCCGGGTCACGCGTGAACGCAACGCCGGTGCCGGAGTCGTCACCCTTGTTGCCGAACACCATCGTCTGCACGTTGACGGCGGTCCCGAGGTCGTCGGGGATCTTCTCCATCTTGCGGTAGATCTTCGCCCGCTCGCCGTTCCACGAACGGAACACGGCTTCGACCGCGTACGCGAGCTGCTCGCGCGGGTCCTGCGGGAAGTCCTTGCCGGTCTCCGCGAACACGATCGCCTTGAACCGCTCGACGAGGCCCTCGAGGTCTTCGGCGGTGAGCTCCGGGTCGGACGCGACGCCGCGCTCGGTGCGCAGGTTCTCGAGCGCGTGGTCGAAGCGCTCGCCGTCGATGTCCATCACGATCTTGCCGAACATCTGGACGAAGCGACGGTAGGAGTCCCACGCGAAGCGCGGGTTGTCGGTCTGCTGCGCGAGCCCGCCGACCGAGACGTCGTTCATGCCCAGGTTGAGGACGGTGTCCATCATGCCCGGCATCGAGAACGCGGCACCCGAGCGCACGGACACGAGCAGCGGGTCGGCGGGGTCGCCGAGCTGCTTGCCCATCTTGGCCTCGAGCGCGGCGAGCGCCTCGGTGACCTCGTCGAGGAGGCCGGCGGGAAGCTGGTCACCCGCGGCCATGTACGCCTTGCACGCGTCCGTGGTGATGGTGAATCCGGGGGGAACCGGCAGGCCGAGCTTGGTCATCTCGGCCAGGTTGGCGCCCTTGCCGCCCAGCAGGTACTTCTGTTCCTTCGAACCCTGCTCGAACGCGAAGACATAACCCATTGCGTGCAACTCCTCCAATGTGGGGGATCAACCCTACGTGGTGACGACCAGCGTACGGGCGAGCTTGTCGTGGACACCCTGGCTGTTCTTGTCCCGGTAACCCCAGAGCACGAGGCCGAGGCCCACCACGGGGCCGATCGGGATGTTGAGGGCCACGGCGATGAGGACCGGGATGGCGAAACGCGTGAACGCGGCATACCAACCGCACCGCGAACCGTCGACGCGGACCACCCGCAGACGCCGGTTCCGCATGCCCATCGTCCAGCCCTTGATGGCGGTCGTGGGCACGAGATAGAGCAGCACCACCACGATGATGATCAGCATGACGATGATCTGGGTGGAGCGGTACTTGTCGCCGATCTTCTTCGCCTGCTTGTCGAGCGCGTCGACCCGCTTCTTCGGCGTGCTGGCGTCGGCCGGGGTGACCCCGGCGGCCTTCGCGTCCTTCTCGGCCTTGGTGAGATCCTTCTGGGCGGCCGCCTTGTCCTTGGCGTTGCCGGCGTCGATCACGCTCTGCTGCGCACTCTTGACCGACGTGATCTTGTCGGACTGCTTGACCAGGTCGCTGTAGTTCGACTGGATCAGGCCGGGCATCGCCCACAGCGCCGCCGTGTAGATGATCATGCAGATCGCGAGGTCGAACAGCAGCGCCATGCCGCGTGAGCGGTTGTCGGCGAGGGCCATGCCCTCCGGCAATTCCACCGTGGGCGCGGGCCGGTTGGGGTTGCCACCCGGCGGCTGGGGCTTGCGACCCGCCGCACCCTTCGCCCCCGCGGCTCCGGCGGCGGTCGCGGCGGGCTTGGCCGGCGGCGGACCCAGCAGCTTGCGCCACCCGGTGGGCGCGGCGGCCGCGGGTGCGTCGGAGTCGACGAGCTCTACGTCGGACCCCGCCTCGCCGCCCTCGCCGTCGCCGGCGCGCTCGTCCATCAATTGCTGGTCGTAGCGCTGGCGCTGCATCGGGTCGGAGAGCACGTTCCACGCGCCTCGGACGCGTGCGGCCTCTTCGCGGTTCGCCTGGAGCTGCGAGTCGGTCACGCCCTTGCGCTCGCGCGCGGCCTCGAGCTCCGCCAGGCGCGCGCGGTGGGCGTCACGGATGTCGTCCTTCGACGCAGTCGGCTCGACGCCGAGCTCTTCGTAATGGTCGCTCATGACTTCAGGACAACCTTCCCTGTAATTCGGCGAGCAGACCGTCGATCGGCACACGCGCCTGCGCCATCGTGTCGCGGTCGCGGATGGTGACGGCACGGTCGTCGAGGGTGTCGAAGTCGACGGTGACGCACAACGGCGTGCCCACTTCGTCCTGCCGGCGGTAACGCTTGCCGATGGAACCGGTGATGTCGACGTCGATCATGAGCTCGGCGCGCAACAGCGACGCGACCTCGTCGGCGACGGGCACGAGCTGCTCGTTCTTCGAGAGCGGGAGCACCGCGACCTTGATCGGGGCGAGGCGCGGGTGGAGGCGCAACAACGTGCGCTTCTCGGTGCCGCCCTTGCCGTTGTCGACATCTTCTTCCTCGTACGCGGCGAGGAGGAAGGCGAGCGTGGCGCGGTCGGCGCCCGCTGCGGGTTCGATCACGTGCGGCAGGTAGCGCCGGTCGTGCTCCTGGTCGAAGTAGCTGAGGTCCTGACCGGAGAATTTGCTGTGCTGCGAGAGGTCGAAGTCGCCGCGGTTGGCGATGCCCTCGAGCTCGCCCCAGCCCCACGGGTACATGAACTCCACGTCGGACGTGCCCGTGGAGTAGTGCGACAGCTCGCTCTCCTCGTGGGGACGCAACCGGAGTTGGTCTTCGGGGATGCCGAGCTCGGTGTACCAGCGGTAACGCTCCTGGCACCAGTACTCGTACCACTGCGCGCTGTCCTCGGGCGGTACGAAGAACTCCATCTCCATCTGTTCGAACTCACGCGTACGGAAGACGAAGTTGCCCGGCGTGATCTCGTTGCGGAACGACTTGCCGACCTGCGCGATGCCGAACGGCGGCTTCTTGCGCGTGGTGGTCTGCACGTTCGCGAAGTTGACGAAGATGCCTTGCGCGGTCTCGGGGCGGAGGTACGCGACCGACGCGTCGTCCTCCACCGGACCCACGTAGGTCTTGAACATCAGGTTGAAGTTGCGCGCCTCGGTGAAGGAGTCCTTCACCCCGCAGTTCGGGCACGCGCCCGACTCCGGCAACTGGTCGGCGCGGAAGCGCTCCTTGCAGTTGCGGCAGTCGACGAGCGGGTCGGTGAAGGTGGCGAGGTGACCGCTCGCCTCCCACACCTTGGGCGCCATGAGGATGGCGGAGTCGAGGCCGACGACGTCGTCACGCAGCTGCACCATCGAACGCCACCAGGCGTCCTTGACGTTGCGCTTGAGAAGGACACCGAGCGGTCCGTAGTCCCAGGTGGACCGGAAACCGCCGTAGACCTCGCTGGAGGGGAAGACGAGCCCGCGTCGCTTGCACAGGTTGACGACGCGGTCCATCAAGTCGTTCTTGGCCATAAGAGAGACCGATCCTACTGCCGCCCCCTTTTCTTTCTCCGTTCTGGCGCTCTTGGCGCGTCACCATGACGCGCCAGCAGCGCCGAAACGGTGGGGTCAGAGCAGAGCGGCGCTGCGGAGCTTGCGCTCGAGGTGGTGCTCGAGGCTCGAGAGCCCCAGACGCTCGGTCTCCATCGTGGCCGGTCCGGGGGGCTCGGCCAGCGCGGCCCGCAGCTCCCCGCCCAGGATGCGGCGCAGCTGCACGAGGCCCTCGGGGCTGATGCGCTTGCCCGCGAAGCGGCCGCAGTCGGCGCACAGGATCCCGCCCTCGTCGAGGTCGAAGGCCACGAACACCGCGCCGCCTGCCTCGCGGCCGGCCCCGTCTTCGGCCTCCTCGACCGCGCCGCAGCGGACGCACTCGTCGAGCATCGGGTGGAAGCCCTCCAGCGAGAGCAGCTTCCAGAAGAAGGCGCCGCTGACCAGCGGGCTGGGGTCGGCGGCCAGGGTGAGCAGCGCCCGCACCAGCATGCGGTAGAGCGCCGGGTTGGCCTCGCGGTCCTGGGCGACCTGGTCGGTGGCCTCGAGCATGGCGACCGCGTGGGTGAGGCACCCGTAGTGCTCGCGCAGCGCGCGGTTCGCGTCGATCGTCTCCACCTGGTTGACGATGTCGAGGTCGCTGCGGCCGCGGTAGCACTGGAAGGCCAGATGCGTCATCGGCTCGAGGCGGGCGCCGAAGCGGCTGCCGGGTTTGCGCACGCCCTTGGCGACGGCGCGGATCTTGCCGTGCCCCTGCGACATGATCGTGACGATGCGATCGGTCTCTCCGAGCTTGATCGTGCGCAGCACGACGCCCTGGTCCCGGTACAAGGTCACCGGGTCAGCCTAATCCCACCCGTGTGATTCGAGTTGACGGTCAGGCCTCGTCGATCGCGCCGAAGCGGCGGTTGCGCCGCTGGAACTCGGCGATCGCGTCGAAGAGGTCCTGGCGCCGGAAGTCGGGCCAGAGCACCGGCGTGAACACGAACTCGGAGTACGCCGACTCCCAGAGCAGGTAGTTCGAGATACGGAACTCGCCCGAGGTGCGCACGAGCAGGTCGGGATCGGGCATGTCCGGCGCGTAGAGGTGACGCGAGATGGTCTTCTCGTCGACCTTGCGGGCGTCGAGCTTCCCCGCTGCGACCTCCGCCGCGATCGAACGCACCGCGTCGGTCAGCTCGGCCCGCCCGCCGTAGTTGAACGCGAACGTGAGCGTGAGCTTGCGGTTCTTGGCGGTGAGCGCCTCGGTCTCCTCGATGCGCGTCACGAGCCGCTTGGGCACGCG
>Ga0209068_10001216_pt1 | contig 12976 bp, 12 predicted proteins | sample ColStrG_CSR_2012_FD_187200 | JGI IMG/M metagenome (GOLD analysis project Ga0209068, IMG submission 187200) | Freshwater sediment microbial communities in response to fracking from Pennsylvania, USA - Cold Stream Run_MetaG_CSR_2012 (SPAdes)... | ecosystem: Environmental > Aquatic > Freshwater >... | reverse complement strand
GTTCGAGGTGATCTGCCGGGCCGTGTTCGGCGTCAGCAGCGCGGAGCGCGTCGAGCGCATGCGCGCGCCGCTTGCGGCCGTGATCGACAGCAGCCCGATCTACATGCTGTTCGCACCAGCGCGCGCCGATCTCGGGCCGCGCAGCCCGGGCGGGCGCTTCGCGCGCCGGCTGCGCGCCGCCGACGCGGTGCTGTACGAGGAAATCGCGCGCCGCCGCCGCGAGCCGGACCTCCAGGAGCGCTCGGACGTGCTGTCGCTGCTGCTGCGCGCACGCGACGAGCAGGGACGGGCGATGACCGACGCGGAGCTGCGCGACGAGCTGTTCACGATGCTCGCGGCCGGGCACGAGACGACGGCGACCGGCCTCGCGTTCGCGTTCGAGCTGCTGATGCGCAACCCGCGCGTGCTCGCCCGCCTGCGCGAGGAGCTCGATGACGGGCGCGACGACGGCTACCTCGACGCGGTCGTCAAGGAGACGCTGCGCCTGCGCCCGGTGATCGATGCCGCCGAGCGCACGCTCACCATGCCGCGGAGCGTGGCGGGCTGGGACCTGCCGGCGGGCGTCAAGGTCTACCCGGCGATCGTCCTCACGCACCTGCGCGAGGACCTCTATCCGCGCGCGCTCGAGTTTCGCCCCGAGCGCTTCCTCGACGAGGGCGCCGAGGCCTACTCCTGGCTTCCGTTCGGCGGCGGGATCCGGCGCTGCATCGGCGCGGCGCTCGCACAGGCCGAGCTCGCCGAGGTCCTGCGCGTGGCGGTCCAGCGGGCCGAGCTGCGACCGCTGCGCGAGCACCCCGACCCGGTGGTGCTGCGCGGCATCACGCTGGCGCCGAAGCACGGCGTGCCGGTCGAGGTCGCGCGCATCGCGAGCGCTCCGCGCGCGGCCACCGTCGCGGCGCTCGCGACCTAGATGAAGTCGTTGCCGGTGAGGACGTAGAGGAACGGCACGAACGGCACGATCACCGCGACACCCCAGGCGAGACGCGCGATGAAGCCGAGGTCGCGGCGGCCGAACAGCAGGTTGATCCAGATCAGGATCACTGCGAGCGGGTGCACGATGCACAGCAGCAGCTGGACCAGTTTCTTGAACATCGTGCCTCGCTTTCGCCCGGGAGCGGACAGCCTAGCTCACGCGTCCTCGATCCCCGGCGGCACGACATCGCCGCGCTCGATCGCGCCCGACAGATGCTGCCTCGCGGCGAGGCTGCCCTCGTCGAGGACGCCCGAGCCGGCGGCACGGGCGATCGCGTCGCCGCCCGGGCCCCGCAGGACGTACGCGCAGCCGACCGCGATCACCGCCCCGGCGAGCGGCCCGAGGACGTAGACCCAGTAGCTCGTGAAGTCGCCGCTGACGAGCGCCGGGCCGAACGAGCGCGCCGGGTTCATCGAGGTGCCGCTGACCGGCGCCGACCACAGCCCGGCGAGCGCGATGTAGCCGCCGACGCCGAGCGCGGCGATCGCGCCGATGTTCTGCGCCGCCGACGCCGTCCCGAGAATCACGCTGACGAGCCCGACGGTCAGAACGACCTCCATCAGCAGCGCCTGCCAGTCGGCGTAGCCGGGGCCGGGCAGCGTGGCGCCGAGGTGCTGGATGTTGCCGAACACCGCGTCGAGGAACAGGCACGCGAGCGCCGCGCCGATGAGCTGGATGATCACGTAGCCGGGCACGCGCTTCCACGGGAAGTCTCCACGCAGAGCGAACGCGAGCGACACGGCCGGGTTGAGGTGGGCGCCGGAGATGGCGCCCATGAACAGGATGATCGCGAGCACCATCAGCCCGGGCGCCACGACGGCGGCCGGCAGGCCGATCTGGCCCTCGCCGTGCAGGATCCCGCCGCCGGCCGCGACGAGCACGAGGAAGAACGTGCCGAGCAGCTCCGAGAACAGCCTGCGCCACTCCAGCTGCGGATCGTCGAAGTCCCTGCGGTCGCCGAACTCGAGCATCAGCAGGTGCCGGGTCCTCGGCATCAGGGGTGGCACGCTCGCGAGGCGATCGGCGTCGGCGGTCGCGTCTGGAGCTGCGCCGGCGGGGGGGCGAGGTTGCTCGGATGGCGGGGTCATGCGGCCCTCACGGCGTTATCAGATGCTCGAGCTCAAAGACGGCGACCTGAGGCGCCTCGGACAGGTGCAGCGCTTCGACCACCGGCCGCAGCAGGTCCTCGTCGAAGCGTTGCGCGTACTCCTCGGACTCCCAGACCTGCGCCACCTGCATCGTCCCGTCGACTTCGCTCGCGCCGTGCATGATCAGCCCGAGCGGATGTTTGCGGTCGATGTCGAGCATCGCGCGCATCCGCTCGTAGGTCTCGCGGTCCACGCCCCGGTTCATGATCCTGAGGATCGTCATCGCTCCCCCAATCTTCGGTGTCCCCCGCCGAAGGTTACGCCGTCGAGGCCGCGGGCGATTGCGCCTTACGCGGCGCGCCCGCTGGGGGATACTGGCCGAGTCATGGCGCGCGAGAACGTGGAGGTCGTCCGGAGGCTGAACTCGGCGTTCAACAGCGGCGACATCGACGCCGTCCTCGCGCTCGTCGATCCCAGCTTCGAGGCCCAGGTGCCCGCGGAGTTCTCGCCCGAGCCCGACATCTACCGCGGCCACGACGGCATCCGCCGCTATTTCGACTCGTTCAACGACGCGATGAGCGAGATCTGCTTCCACCAGGACGGGTTTCGGGAGGCCGGCCCGTCGGTCGTGGTCGAGGTGCGCCTCACCGCGAAGGGGCGCACGACGGGGATCGCGGTCGAGCAGCGGTTCGCGCAGGTGTGGACGTTGCGTGACCGCAGGGCCGTCGAGGTCCGCACCTACGCGTCGATGCCGGAGGCACTCGCCTCGGTCGGGCTCGGGGCGTAGGCGCGGGGAGGCGCTGTCGGCGATCGGACGCGATCACGCGACCGGCGTGGTCGGGCTATCGAGCCGTCACGCTATGGAGCCGTGACGGCATAGGTGCCGTTGTAGTCCGCCCGCAGTGCGGCTGTCGCCTTGCCGTAGATTTGAGCGCCGAACGGGTCGGCGTGGTTGTCTTCTTCGGCGCTGTTGATGGCGTCGATGCCATACGTGTAGGAGCCCGCCAGTTCGACGTTCGACCTGTAGTTCAAATACAGGCAGAGTTTGCCCGGGGCGGCCTTCGGGTTTCTCACCGATCCTGGGCAGTCTGCGGTGGCGGCGCCCGCGATGTCCACGTAGGCGACTGCGGGCGAGGACGGCAACTGGAGGTTGAACGTGATCGACGTCCCCAGGTACTCGCCTGCAGCCGCCAGCGTGTCCGCGAGGAACCAGCCGCGCTCTGTCTTCCCGCTCGGCAGCACATCGCTCGTTGGGCCAGGGTTGCCCTGCTGGCCGGTCGCGCCACCGGCGCCGGTGGGACCGCCGGGACCCTGAGGCCCGGTCTGGTTCCAGCTGACGGAGCGCTCGTTTCGGTGGCATCTGCCGGCGAGACGCAGCGCGCCGGTCCTCCTGTTCGCGCACGCCCTGATCACCGGAACACTCGTTGATGTCGCGGCCACCGCCAAGCCGGCCGACGCGACGAGCACGGCGGCAACGGCGACGGCCATCGTGGGGGATGGGACGAGCAACGACAGTCTGTGACGCATCGAAAGGCCTTCCTTTGGTGGACGCCGCCAGCGTAACCGCCGCCGCCGTCGTTGTTGCCGAGCGGCTTCAACACGTGACGCGCTGCGTTCGCGCTACTCGGCGCGGAGCGCCGCCTCGCGATCGCCGAAGTACTCGAGCCGCAGCAGCCTGCCATCCCGGAAGGTCAACGCGTTCACCACAAGCGCTTCGACTTTTGCTCCGCTGCGCGTTCCGATGCCGCGTGCCATGACGCTCGCGATGAGCGTCTCGCCCACGACTGTCACTTCGTGCGGGACGATCTCGATCGCTCCGTATATCGCCCGCTCCTCGTCGACCCAGCGTCGAACCTCGTCCACGCCGCGGTAGACGCCCGGGTCGACGAGACGGCGCGAGAAGTCGAACTCGACCGCTGGGTCGAACAGATCGGCGGGAAAGACGCCCTCCGCGTGTGATCGATTGAGAGCCGCAAAGAATCGGCGCACGATCTCCACGTTCTCCTCCGCCATCGCCTACGCCTCCAGGCCGACGTCTGCGAGCGCGCGATCGCGATCCCAGGGCTCCCTCGTGCAGCATTGGGCAGCAGCGAGGCCTCGGCGGATACCGCAGCGGGGGCGGCGGCCAGGCGCGGGTCGTGAATCTGGGATTGGAGAGCCAAGAATTGGAGCGCGCCCGGCAAGATTCGAACTTGCGACCTCTCGCTCCGGAGGCGAGCGCTCTATCCACTGAGCTACGGGCGCAGACGACGACGCGGGGCGTCATCTGGGCCTCGGAGCTTAGCGCCGGGTCGGCGGCGCGGCATGCCCCGGCCGGCGCTGCGCCGCTACCGTTGCCGTCATGGACATGTCGCTGTTCTTCCTGGGCACGGCCGGGTCGGTGCCGAGCGCGCGGCGCGGCCTTCCGGCGGTGCTGCTGCGCCGTGGCGCCGAGCGCCTGCTTTTCGACTGCGGCGAAGGGACGCAGCGCCAGCTGCTGCGCTCGGTCGGGCTGCCAGACCTCGACGCGATCTTCATCACCCACTTCCACGCTGATCATTGGCTCGGGCTGCCGGGGATGCTCAAGTCGTTCGCGCTGCGAGAGCGAAGCGAGCCGCTCAGCGTGTACGGGCCGGTCGGCCTCGGCGAGCTGATGGGGGTGATGCGGATCGTCTACGGGCGGCTGCCGTACGAGCTCAGCGTGATCGAGCTCGAGCCGGCGCAGACGGTCGCCTACGACGGCTATCTGGTCGCGGCCGTGCCCGTGCGTCACAAGGCCGGCGGCTCGTTCGGCTACGCGCTCGTCGAGGAGCCGCGGCCGGGGCACCTCGATGCGGCGCTCGCCGAGCGCCTGGGCGTGCGCCCGGGGCCGGACTTCGGCCGTCTCCAGCGTGGCGAGACCGTCGCGGGTGTGCGGCCGGAGCAGGTGATGGGGGAGACCCGCGAGGGACGCAAGGTCGTGCTGTCGGGTGACACGGCGCCGTGCGAGGCGCTTGCGCTGGTGGCGCATCAGGCCGACGTGCTGGTGCACGAGGCGACGTTCGCCGAGGACGAGGCAGAGCGCGCGCGGCTGACCCAGCACAGCACCGCGCGACAGGCCGCCGAGCTGGCGCGCGACGCCGAGGTGCGACTGCTGGCGCTGACGCACTTCTCGAGCCGCTACGCGGGCGGCGAGCTGCGCGAGCAGGCCCGCGAGGTCTTCGCGGCAACCGAGGCGCCGCGCGACTTCGACACGATCGAGGTGCCTTTCCCGGAGCGCGGGGGCGCGAGCCTGGAGCGCTGGTCCGAGCGCCAGGCGCGTGAGCGTGCGCACGAACAGCGCGCCGGGGCTGGCTCCGAGACGGAGCCCGAGGCCATCGCGTCGCCCTGATACATTCGTCCTGCTCCTCCTTTAACCCGGTCCTGAGAGGCCAGGAAGGAACAGATGCAACCCACCGAGAAGGTCGTCCTCCGCGAGGAGGAGGTTGGGCGTGCGCTCACGCGCATCGCTCATGAGATCGTCGAGCGCAACCCGCGCGATCCCGCGCCGGCGCTCGTGGGCATCCATCGCCGCGGCGCATTCCTCGCAAGCCGGCTGCACGCTCTGCTCGAGGAGCTGCTCGACGTGGACGTCGCGCTCGGCGACCTCGACATCGGCTTCTACCGCGATGACGTCGCGACGCGTCCGGACGCGCCGGTCCTGCACGCGACGCACATCGACTTCGACGTGACCGGTCTGACGGTCGTGATCGTCGACGACGTGCTGTTCACGGGCCGCACGGTGCGCGCGGCGATCGAGGCGCTGTTCGACTACGGCCGTCCGCAGCGCGTGCAGCTGGCGGTGCTCGCCGACCGAGGCCACCGCGAGCTGCCGATCCGCCCGGACTACGTCGGCAAGAACCTGCCGACGGCGCATGGCGAGCACGTGCGCGTGCGCCTGCGCGAGCTCGACGGCGTCGATGAGGTCGCGATCTCGCCGGCCGCCGAGAGCGCGGAGCCGGTCGCGGAGGCGACTCGGTGAACCACCTGCTCTCGATCGAGGAACTCGATCGCGAGGCGATCGAGCGGATCGTCAGCCAGGCCGAGCGCTTCGCCGAGGTCTCAGACCGCGAGATAAAGAAGGTGCCGGCGCTGCGCGGACGGATGGTCCTCAACCTCTTCTATGAGGCCTCCACGCGCACGCGCAGCTCGTTCGAGCTCGCTGCCAAGCGTCTGTCGGCGGACGTCGTCAACTTCGCCGCGAGCGGCTCGAGCGTCGAGAAGGGCGAGTCGCTGAAGGACACCGTGCTCACGCTCAGCGCGCACAAGCCGGACGCGATCGTCCTGCGCACGCCGTGGGTCGGTGCCGCGGAGCTCGTCTCGCGGTGGTGCAGCGCCGCGATCGTCAACGCCGGCGACGGCAAGCACGAGCACCCGACGCAGGCCCTGCTTGACGTCTACACGCTGCGTAGGCGCCTCGGCTCGATCGACGGCGCCTCGATCTGGATCGTCGGCGACGTCGCGCACTCGCGCGTCGCGCGCTCGAACGTGCTCGCATTCCAACGGATGGGCGCGAAGGTCACGATCGTCGGGCCGCCGACGCTGATCCCGCGCGGCTTCGAGCACCTCGGCTGCGACGTGCGCTACACGCTCGATGAGCTCGACAGCGCCGACGTCGTCTACGCGCTGCGCATGCAGCACGAGCGCATGAGCGAGACGTGGGTGCCGTCGATGCGCGAGTACGCGGCCTGGTATCAGATCAACGGGCGCCGCCTCTCGCCGCGCCAGATCCTGATGCATCCCGGGCCGGTGAACCGCGGCGTGGAGCTCTCGGGCGAGGTCGTCGACTCGCCACAGGCCGTGATCACGGCCCAGGTCGAGGCGGGCGTCGTCGTGCGCATGGCCGTCCTCTATGAGCTGCTTGCCGGCCCGCGCGAGCCGCGCGCAGCCGTCGCGGCCGCGAGCGCGGAGCGTGCGACGGTCGGCGGGAGTCGCGCATGAGCGCGCCCGCCCCGCTCGTGACGGGTCCGGGCGAGCCCTGCGAGCTGCTGCTGCGCGACGTTCGAGCGCTCGATCCGCGCGCCGGAATCGACGCGCGCCTGGACGTTCGCATCGGCGGCGGCAGGGTGCTCGAGCTCGCCGAGCCCGGCTCGCTCGAGCCGACCGGGGAGGTTGAGGTGATCGAGTGCTCGGGGCGCCTGCTGGCGACCCCGGCCTTCTTCGACCCGCACGTCCATCTGCGGACGCCCGGGCAGGAGCACAAGGAGGACCTCGAAACGGGCACCCGCGCCGCCGCGGCCGGCGGCTTCTGCGGCGTGATCGCGATGCCGAACACCGATCCCGTGCTCGACTCGGCGCCGTTGCTGCGCTCGCTGCGCGACGCGGCAGCCCGCGAGGCGCGCGTGCCCGTCGGCTTTCTGCCGGCGATCACGCGCGGCCTGCAGGGCGAGCAGCTGAGCGAGATGGCCGAGCTGCGCACCGAGGGCGCACTCGGCTTCAGCGACGACGGCAAGCCGGTTCGCAGCGCCGGCATGCTGCGCAAGGCGCTTCAGTACCAGCGCCTGTGCGGCGGTGTGCTCGCCCTGCACGAGGAGGATCCGACGCTCTCGCGCGGCGGCTCGATGAACGAGGGTGTCGTCAGCGCGGCGCTCGGCATCGCCGGCATCCCGACGGTCGCCGAGTCGACGATGCTCGCGCGCGACGCGGCGCTCGCCGGATATGAGGATGCGCGCGTGCATTTCCAGCACCTCAGCTGCCGCGCCTCCGTCGCCGCCGTCGCGAGCGCCAAGGAGCAGGGGTGGCGAGTCAGCGCGGAGGTCTCGCCGCACCACCTGCTGCTCACCGAGGAGGATGTCCGCGGCCTCGACACACGTATGAAGATGCATCCGCCGCTGTGCACACACGACGACCGCCTCGCGCTCCTCGAGGGGCTGCGCGACGGCACGATCGACTGCGTCGCGACCGACCACGCGCCGCACGCGCGCGACGAGAAGGAGGTGCCCTTCGAGCAGGCGCCGATGGGCACGACCGGCCTGGAGACGGCGTTCGCAGCGCTCTACGACGGCCTCGTGCTGCCGGGCAGCATCGAGCTCCCACTGCTACTACTCCGGATGACGGCGGGGGGCGAGCTGTTCGGGCTGGCGCCGCCAACGCTGTCGGCGGGCGAGCCCGCGAACGTCGCGCTGATCGACCTCGATGCACGCTGGGTCGCCGGCGAGCACGGCTGGGAGAGCCGCTCGGAGAACTGCTGCTTCGGCGGGCGGGCGCTGCAGGGGCGCGTGCTCGTCACGGTGGCCGCGGGCGCGCTCGCGCACCGCGACCGCTCGCTCGCGATGGCGGGCTCGCGATGAGCCTGCTCGAACGCGACCGCGCGGTGCTCGTCGTCGTGGACATCCAGGAGAGCTTCCGTCCCTACGCGGCCTTCGCCGGCGTCGCCGACGCTTCGGCGAAGCTGCTGGAGGCGGCGCGCATCCTCGAGCTTCCCGCGATCGTCAGCGAGCAGTACCCGAAAGGGCTCGGCCGCACCGCGCCCGAGGTCGGGCTGCAGGCGGAGCCCGTGATCGAGAAGAGCGTGTTCTCGGCCGCGCGCGCCGACGGCTTCGACCTCGGTGGCCGCGGGCAGGCGATCGTCTGCGGGATCGAGACCCACGTGTGCGTCAGCCAGACCGTCCACGACCTGCTCGGGCGCGGCGTCGAGGTGCACGTCCCCGCCGACGCCGTCGGCTCCCGCCACGCCGTCGACTACGAGCGCGGCCTCGAGCGGATGGAGCGCGCGGGCGCGGTCGTCAGCACCGTCGAGGCGGCGCTGTTCGAGCTGCTCGAACGGGCCGGCACGCCGGAGTTCAAGGCCGTCCAGAAGTTGATCCTCTGAGATGGTGGCTGTGCCCGGCTACGTGCTGCTGGAGGACGGTGCGCGCTTCGACGGCGAGCTCTGCGGTCATGTGGACCCCGCTCACCCCGCGGTCGGCGAGATCGTCTTCACGACCGGTATGTCCGGCTACCAGGAGTCGATGACCGACCCTTCCTTCGCGGGGCAGCTGATCACGTTCACCTACCCGCACATCGGCAACTACGGCGCCAGCTCGCGTGCGATGGAGTCCGACCGTGCCTGGGCGCGCGCGGCGATCATGCGCGAGGCGTGCAACCGCGAAGACGCGCCGAGCGCCGAGCGCGGCTGGCTGGACTGGCTCGATGACTGCGGCGTACCCGCGATCAGCGGCGTCGACACGCGTGCGCTCGTGATGCACATCCGCCACGCGGGCGCGATGCGCGGCGGCGTGTTTCCCGCCTCGACCACCGAGGAGCAGGCGCGCGAGCTGATCGCCGCCGAGCCGCCGATGGCCGGCCAGGACCTCGCGCGCGTCGTCAGCCCGACCTCCGTCAGCCACCACGGCGGCGGCGGGGGCCCTCGGATCGCGATCCTCGACACGGGGATCAAGGCCTCGATGGTGCGCGAGCTCGTCGAGCGCGGCGCCCGCGTGTCGCTGCATCCCTGCACCGCCTCCGCCTCCGAGTTGCTCGCCGATGATCCCGATGCGGTGTTCCTCGCCAACGGCCCCGGCGACCCCGGCGCGCTCGACTACATCGTGGAGACCGTGCGCGCGATCGTCGGCTCCAAGCCCGTGTGGGGCATCTGCCTCGGGCACCAGCTGCTGTGCCGCGCGGTCGGCCTCGAGACGTTCAAGCTGCCGTTCGGCCACCACGGCGCCAACCACCCCGTGCGCGACCTGCAGACCGGGCGCGTCGAGATCACCTCCCAGAACCACGGCTTCGCTGCGCTCGGGCCCGGCGGCGCGCGCACGATCGACGATGACGAGCCGGTGCGCTGGGAGACCGACTTCGGCGCCGCCGCGCTCTCCCACGTCAACCTCTACGACCGGACCGTCGAGGGTCTCGAGCTGCTCGACGTACCCGGCGGGACCGTGCAGTACCACCCTGAGGCGGGCCCCGGACCGCACGACAGCCTGTACCTGTTCGACCGCTTCCTGGATCGCATTGCCGCGGCGTAGCGACATCCACAAGATCCTGATCCTCGGATCCGGGCCGATCGTGATCGGGCAGGCGGCCGAGTTCGACTACTCGGGCGTGCAGGCGTGCAAGGTCCTGCGCGAGGAGGGCTACGAGATCGTGCTCGTGAACTCCAACCCGGCGACGATCATGACCGACCCCGAGTTCGCCGACGCGACCTACATCGAGCCGCTCGGAGTGGGGCCGGTGACGCGCGTGATCGAGCGCGAGCGCCCCGACGCGCTGCTCGGCACGCTCGGCGGCCAGACGGCGCTGAATCTCGCCAAGGAGCTGCACGACCGCGGCACGCTCGAGCGCTACGGCGTCGAGCTGATCGGCGCCAACTACGAGGCGATCGCATGCGCCGAGGACCGCGACCTGTTCCGGGAGGCGATGGCCCGCGCGGGGTTGCGGATGCCGCGCAGCGCGATCGCGACGAGCGTCGCCGAGGCAGCCGGCGCCGTCGAGGAGCTCGGCCTGCCCTGCGTGGTGCGCCCCGCGTTCACGCTCGGCGGACGCGGCGGCGGCATCGCGCGGACAAACGCTGACTTCGAGCGGATCGTCGGCCAGGGGATCGAGGCCTCGCCGATCGGCCAGGTGCTGCTCGACGAGTCGGTGATCGGCTGGGGCGAGTTCGAGCTCGAGGTGATGCGCGACAGCGCCGACAACGTCGTGATCGTCTGCTCGATCGAGAACGTCGACCCGATGGGCGTCCACACCGGCGACTCGGTGACGGTCGCGCCGCAGCAGACGCTCACGGACCACCTCTACCAGCGCCTGCGCGACCAGGCGATCACGGTGATCCGCGCGGTCGGCGTCGAGACGGGAGGCTCAAACGTGCAGTTCGCGGTCAACCCCGAGACCGAGGAGATCCTCGTGATCGAGATGAACCCGCGCGTCTCGCGCTCCTCCGCGCTGGCGTCGAAGGCGACGGGCTTCCCGATCGCGAAGATCGCGGCGCGGCTTGCCGTCGGCTACCGCCTCGACGAGATCGACAACGACATCACCGGTGTCACGCCCGCGTGCTTCGAGCCGACGATCGACTACGTCGTCGTGAAGTGGCCGCGCTTCGCGTTCGAGAAGTTTCCCGGCACCGACGCGACGTTGACGACGCACATGAAGTCCGTTGGCGAGGCGATGGCGATCGGGCGCACCTTCCAGCAGGCGTTCGCAAAGGCGCTGCGCTCGCGCGAGCTCGACAAGCCGCCATGCCTCGAGCAGACGGACACGCAGGAGCTGCTCGACAGCCTCGAGCATCCCGCCGCCGAGCGCTTCGAGGTGATCCTCGAGCTGCTCGCGCGCGGCGTCGAGCTCGAGGACGTGCACGAGCGCACGCGGATCGACCCGTGGTTTCTGCGCGAGCTGCACGAGCTCGCGCTCGACGCGGGCGCGCCATTCGCCGGCGAGCGCGTCTTCCGCTCGGTTGACACCTGCGCGGCCGAGTTCCCCGCGCGCACGCCGTACTACTACTCCGGCTGGGAGCGGCGCGGAGGCGAGCGGGCGCACGAGGTCTCGCGCGGCGAGCGCGAGTCCGTCGTGATCCTCGGCTCCGGCCCGAACCGAATCGGCCAGGGCATCGAGTTCGACTACTGCTGCGTGCACGCCGCGATGACCGTGCGCGAGTCCGGGCGTGACGCCGTGATGGTCAACTGCAACCCGGAGACGGTCTCGACCGACTACGACACGTCCGACCGCCTCTACTTCGAGCCGCTGACGCTCGAGGACGTGCTCGCCGTCGTCGAGGTCGAGCGGCCGCTGGGGGTGATCGTGCAGTTCGGCGGCCAGACGCCGCTGCGGCTCGCCGCCGACCTCGCGCGCGCCGGCGTGCCGCTGCTGGGCACGAGCGTCGAGGCGATCGACCTCGCCGAGGACCGCGGCCGCTTCGGGGCGCTGCTCGAGCGTCTCGGCTACAGGGCGCCTCCGTACGCGACCGCGCGCTCGGTGTCCGACGCGCTGGGCTGTGCCGCACAGGTCGGCTTCCCGCTGCTCGTTCGCCCCTCCTACGTGCTCGGCGGGCGCGCGATGGAGATCGTCTACTCCGACGAGGGCCTCGCCGACTACCTCAGGCGCGAGGCGGGCGCCGGGGAGGGCGAGATCTACCTGGATCGGTTCCTCGAGAACGCCGCCGAGGTTGACGTCGACGCGCTCTGCGACGGCGAGCAGGTGTGGATCGGAGGGATCATGCAGCACGTCGAGGAGGCCGGCGTGCACTCTGGCGACAGCGCCTGCGTGCTGCCGCCGCACTCGCTCGGCGAGGAGCGCCTCGAGCAGATTCGCGGCGCCACACGGGAGATCGCGCTGGCGATCGGCGTGGTCGGGCTGATCAACGTCCAGTACGCCGTGCACGCCGGCGAGCTGTATGTGATCGAGGCCAATCCGCGCGCCTCGCGCACCGTACCGTTCGTCTCCAAGGCGATCGGGCTGCCGCTCGCCAAGCTCGCCTGCCGGATCATGCTCGGCGAGCGCATCGCCGAGCTCGGGCTGCCACAGGAGCGCGAGGGCGTGGGCTACGGCGATCACGTCTCGGTCAAGGAGGCCGTTCTGCCGTTCGACCGCTTCGACGGTTCCGACGCGCTGCTCGGTCCGGAGATGCGCTCGACAGGCGAGGTGATGGGCATCGCGCGCGACTTCCCGACAGCGTTCGCCAAGGCCCAGGCCGCAGCCGGCGTGCCGCTGCCGAGCAGCGGCACGGTCTTCATCACGGTCACCGACTCCGACAAGGCGGGCGTTGTGTTCGTCGCCTCGACCCTGCACGAATGTGGCTTTCGAATCGTCGCCACGCGCGGAACCGCCGAGGCGATCTCCCGGATGGGGGTGCCCGTGCAGGGGCTCAACAAGATCGCCGAGGGCTCGCCGCACGTGCTCGACTGGATCGAGCGCGGCGACGTGGACCTCGTGATCAACACCCCGACCGGCGTGGGCGCGCGCACCGACGGCTACGAGATCCGCCGCGCCCACGCCGGTCGGGGTG
>Ga0209068_10001214_pt1 | contig 12978 bp, 9 predicted proteins | sample ColStrG_CSR_2012_FD_187200 | JGI IMG/M metagenome (GOLD analysis project Ga0209068, IMG submission 187200) | Freshwater sediment microbial communities in response to fracking from Pennsylvania, USA - Cold Stream Run_MetaG_CSR_2012 (SPAdes)... | ecosystem: Environmental > Aquatic > Freshwater >... | reverse complement strand
CCAGTGAAGAGACCAAGCTGCTCGAGCGCGCGCGGCAGCGGCTGCCCGGCGGCGTGCTCGGCACCTCCCGCTACGCCGACGACGTCGGCTTCGTGGTCAAGCACGGGAAGGGCTCGAAGATCTACGACGTGAGCGGGCGCGAGTACATCGACTACGTGATGGCCTCCGGCCCGATGGTGCTCGGCCACGCCCATCCCGCGGTGGTGGCCGCGGTGCGGCGGCAGATCGAGGACGGCACGACCTACTTCATGGTGACCGAGCCGATCATCGAGCTGGCCGAGGAGATCTGCCGGGCGGTGCCGTGCGCCGAGCAGGTGCGCTTCACCTCGACCGGGTCCGAGGCCACCTTCTTCGCGCTCCGCGTCGCCCGCACCGCGCGGCAGCGCGACAAGATCCTCAAGTTCGAGGGCGGCTACCACGGGGCGCACGACTACGCGATGATGTCGTCCGCTCCGCGCTCCCCGAAGGCCTTCCCGGCGCCGGTGCCGGATTCGTCCGGCATCCCGCACGTCCTGGAGGATCAGGTGCTGATCGCGCCGTACAATGATCTCGCCACCGTCGAGGGCATCGTGGCGACCCACGCCGACGAGCTGGCCGCGGTGATCGTCGAGCCCTTCCAGCGGCTCATCCCGCCCCAGCCCGGGTTCCTCCAGGGGCTGCGCGAGATCACGCGGCGGCACGGCATCCTGCTCGTCTTCGACGAGGTGGTGACCGGCTTCCGCCTCGCCTACGGCGGCGCCCAGCAGTACTACGGCGTGGTGCCGGACATCGCCTGCGTCGGCAAGATCGTGGGCGGCGGCTTCCCGCTGGCCGCGGTGTGCGCCTCCGCCGAGCTGATGCGGCCGTTCGATCCCGGGCAGGACGGCAAGGGCGACTTCATCTCGCAGTCCGGCACGCTCAACGGCAACCCGATCGCGGCGGTCGCGGGGCTGGCCACCCTCGCCGAGCTGCGCAAGCCGGGCGCCTACGAGACCTTGCACGGGACGGGCCGGCGGCTGATGGCCGGCCTCGCCGAGCTGGCGCAGAAGTCGGGCCTGCCCGCGCAGGTGGTGGGCGAGCCGGTGGTCTTCGACATCCTCTTCACGAGCGAGCCCGTCACCGACTACCGGTCGTTGCAGAGGGCGGACGGTGGGCTGGCCCGCACCTTCACCACCGAGCTGATCAAGCGCGGCGTGGTGAAGAACACCCAGAAGATGTACATGTCGCTGGCCCACACCGACGCCGACGTGGCCCGGACCCTCCAGGCCTGCGAAGACGCCCTCAAGGTCCTACCCAGGAAGAAGCGCTAGCCGCCCTTGAGGCGGGGGTCGAGCAGGTCGCGGAGGGCGTCGCCCAGCATGTTGAAGCCGAAGACGGCGAGCGAGAGCGCCACCGCGGGCCAGATCGCGAGCCACGGGGCGCGGTACATGTGGTCGAGACCGGCGAGCGAGAGCATCCCGCCCCAGGTCGGGTAGGGCGGGGGCACGCCCAGACCGAGGAACGAGAGGCTCGCCTCGGTGAGGATGACGGTCGAGAGCCCGGTGGTGGCCACCACGATGATGGTCGGCACCACGTTCGGCAGGACGTGGGTCAGCGCGGTCCGCAAATGTCCGGCGCCGAGGGCCCGCGCGCTCTCCACGAAGGAGTGCTCCTTGACGAGCAGCGCCACCCCCCGCACCACGCGCGAGTTCTGGATGCCGAAGGCGATCCCGAGCACGACGGTGATGTTCCAGACGCTGGGACCGAGCAGGGACATGATCGAGAGCAGCAGGAGCAGCGGCGGGAAGGCCATCCACGCGTCCACCGCGCGCTGCACCAGCAGGTCGAACCGCCCGCCCAGGTAGCCCGAGACCACTCCGATCGCGGTCGCGAGCACGCTGCCGATGGCGATGGCCCCGAAGCCCACGTAGAGGGAGATGCGCGCCCCGTAGATGAGCCGGGTGAGCAGGTCGCGCCCGAGTTCGTCGGTGCCGAGCCAGTGCGCGGAGCTCACCGCGACGAAGCGCTCGCGCAGGCTCGTCTGCGCGAAGCCGTAGGGCGCGATCCAGTCGGCGAGCACCGCCGCCCCCAGCATCACCAGCACGATCGTGCCGCCGATCGCACCGAGCGGCTGACCGGTGAGCAGGCGCGCCCACACCTCCACCCACCACGGGCGGGTCCGCGTTTCGAGGGCCGGCTCGGCCGGCGCGATCCGGGAGGAGGCATCGGAGGGGGCCGTCGAGGCCCCCTCCGACTTAGTAGCGAATGCGCGGGTCCAGGAACGCATAGGAGAGGTCGATGATGAGGTTCAGCGCCACCACCATTGCGGCGATGATCAGGTTCACCGACTGCACGACCGGGTAGTCGAGACGGGTCAGGGCCTCGAAGAAGAAGAGGCCGACGCCGGGCAGGCGGAAGATCGACTCGATGATGACCGAGCCGCCGATGTAGAGCGGCATCTGCAGGCCGATCAGGCTGATCACCGGGATCATCGCGTTCTTGAGCGCGTGCCGCAGGACGATCGGGCGCTCGGCGAGCCCCTTGGACCACGCGGTGCGGATGTAGTCCTGCCGGAGCACGTCGAGCAGCGCGGAGCGCATGATGCGCATGACCGGGCCGGCCCGGGTCACCCCGAAGACCAGCGCGGGCACCAGCATGATCTTGAGGTTCTCGAGCGGGTCGGCGGTGAAGGCCACGTAGGTCCAGACCGGCGTCCACTTGAAGTAGATCGACGGCAACACCACCACGAGCACCGCGAGGCCGAAGTAGGGGACCGAGAGCGCGAGGATGGCCAGCACCCGGCCCAGGTAGTCCGACGCGCTGTCCTGCCGCGCGGCGGACACGATACCGATGACCACCCCCAGCACCACCGAGACCAGGATCGTGAGCAGGGCCAGCTCGAGGGTGACCGGGAAGCGCCGGCCGAACTCGTCGAGGATGGGCTGGCGCGTCCAGTAGGACTGGCCGAAGTCGCCCCGCAGCACGATGCCGCCGATCCAGTCGAGGTACTGGGTGTGGACGGGCCGGTCGAGGCCCAGGTCGTGGCGGAGGGCCGCCAGCGTCGGCGCGTAGGCGTGGCCCTCGACCATGCGGGTGGCCACGTCGCCCGGCATGAAGCGCATGAGCGCGAAGACCATCACGCTCACCAGGAACAGCGTCGGCACCGCCAGCAGCACGCGCCGGACGACGTACCGCTTCACCGCGCGCCCCTCACCCCCGCCGCGTCACTTGTCGAGCCAGGTGTAGAGGAGCCGCATGCCGAGGCCGTAGCCGTCGTGGTGGCGGAAGCCCTTCACGTACGGCGGGTGCGCCACGTACTGCGGCCACTGCGGCACGTAGACATAGTAGGCCTTGTCGGCGAGGTAGCGCTGGATGTCGTCGACGATCTGCTTCCGCTTCCTGGGGTCCATCTCGCGCCGCTGGGCCACCAGCATCCTGGTCAGTGGGCCGTCGGCCACGTGACTCTGGTTGGTGGGCAGCTCCGGGTAGAAGCGGCCGAAGAGGAAGTCGTCCACCTCGGTGAACGGGGTGGACGGGCCCATCGCGGCCTTGTCGTACTTGCCGAGCGCGGTGGTCGAGATGTACTTGCCGTACTCCTCCGGCTTCAGCTCGACGGTGATCCCGATCTTGCCCAGGTCCTCCGCGGCCAGGTCGTAGTAGCTGCGCCACGGCACCACGTAGCCCGGCCAGTGGTAGATGGGCATGGTGAAGCCCTTGGCGTAGCCGGCCTCCGCGAGCAGCTTCTTGGCCTCGGCCGGGTCGTAGCCCACCGCGTACTTGGCCTTGGCCGGCTCCATCTTGGCCGCGTCGAGCTTCCAGTCGGTGAGCGCGCACGGCACCGGCCCCGCGTCCACGCAGCCCTCCCCGAAGAGCAGCGCGTCGTTCCACGACTTGCGGTCGATGGCGAGCGAGACCGCGCGGCGGACGCGCACGTCGTTGAACGGGGGCTGGTCGGTGCGCATGTAGATGAAGCCCTGGCCGATGACCTTGTAGGGGGTGATCGACATCTCGGGGCTGGTCTGCTTGAGCGAGCGCGCCTCCTCCGGGCTGATCCAGCCCCAGACGTGCGGCAGCTCCGCCTTGCCCGCCCGCAGCACCGCGAGCCGCGCCGCCGCGTCGGGGGTGACGTCGACGGTGACCCCGTCGAGGTAGGGGAAGCCCTTCATGAAGTAGGCCGGGTTGCGCTCGAAGACCATGCGCACCCCCTTCTCGTACGACTTCAGCACGAAGGGCCCGGTGCCGATGACCGCGTCCGGGTTGTTGAAGTCCTTGAACTTCTCCTCCGCCTCGCGCGCCAGGATCGCGCAGAAGCTCGGGCTCGCCAGGTGGTTCAGGAATGGCGCGTAGGGCTCCTTCAGCGTGATCTTCACCGTGTAGCGGTCGACCACGTCGATGCCGGTCACCGGCTCGAAGCGATCGCGGAAGCCGGACTTGGCCATGAACCGCTCGAGCGAGTACTTCACGTCGTCGGCGGTGACCTCGCGGCCGTTCACCGGCGGCTTGTTGTGGAACTTCACCCCTCTACGAATGCTGAACGTGTACGCTTTGCCGTCCTTGGAGACGGTCCACTTCTCGGCCAGGTCGGGGAGGATCGAGAAGTCGGTGGGCGACTTCTGCTCCGGCCCGTTGGGGAAGCGCACGAGCTGGCTGTAGGCCAGGCTGACGTAGGAGTGGCTGAGGAAGCTGATCGTGAGGTGCGGGTCGAGGCCGGGCGCCTCGCGCTCCGCGATGCGGATCACCCCGCCGCGCTTGGGCTGGGCCGCCGCCTGCGCCCACGCGGGGCCGGCCGCGACGAGCGATCCCAGGAGGATCCCGGCGAGTAGTAGGCAGACAAGCGGAAGGGCGCGTCGCGCCATGGCCAGATCTCCTGTTCTCGAGAAGGATGTCGTCATCGACCGGGAGAAGGAGCGAAATGGGCCGAAAAGTTGGCCTATTATCCTCGGCCGCGGGGGGTTGTCAATGCGGGCGCCGAGACGTCGCAGACGCACTCGGGCTGCTACCGTGGTCTTGATCGGCCTGATCCACCCCGCCCGGCTGGTATCCTGTGCCTGATGGCCCTGGCACGCTCGCGGCCGGTTATGCAGCAGATCGCTCCCGACAACCCGAAGATCGCGGTGGTGATGGTCGGGCTGCCGGCGCGCGGCAAGAGCTATACCGCCCGGCGCATCGAGCGTTATCTCTCGTGGCTCGGCTACCGCACCGGGGTCTTCAACGTCGGCGAGTATCGGCGGGCGCGCTTCGGGGCGCATCGGCACAGCTTCTTCGATCCCGACAACGCGACGGGGGAAGAGGCGCGCTGGCGGGCCGCGATGGACGCCCTCGAGGACATGGTGCGATGGCTCGCGGGCGACGGCCAGGTCGCGATCTACGACGCCACCAACACCACGCGGATTCGCCGCGCCACGGTGCGGGAGTGCTGCGAGCGCGCCGGCTTCCAGGTACTGTTCATCGAGATCCGCTGCGACGACCCGACCATCATCGAGGCCAACATCCGCAGCACGAAGCTGTCGTCGCCCGACTACGAGGACGCCGATCCCGACGAGGCCACCGCCGATTTCCGCGCCCGCATCGCCCACTACGAGCGGGTGTACCAGCCGCTCGAGGACGACGAGGGGGCGTACCTGCGCGTCACCGGCGCCGGGCGAGGCGTGACCGTCAGTGACGTCGACGGCTACCTGGAGGCGCGCCTGGTCTTCTTCCTGATGAACCTGCACCTGAGCGCGCGGCCGATCTGGCTCACCCGTCACGGCGAGAGCGCGTACAACACCGCCGGTCTGCTCGGGGGCGATCCCGATCTGACGCCGGCCGGGCACCGTTACGCCTGGTCACTCGCCGAGTTCCTGGACCGGCGCTACCCGGATCACGGCGACGTGGTGATCTGGACCAGCTCGCTCCGGCGGGCGGTACAGACCGCGAGCCCCCTCGATCGCGGGCCCTGGGCCTGGCGCGCGCTCGACGAGATCGACGCCGGCATCTGCGACGGCATGAGCTACGCGCAGATCCGGGAGCAGCTGCCCGAGGAGTACGAGGCGCGCCGGCGCGACAAGTTCACCTACCGCTATCCGCGGGGCGAGTCGTACCAGGACATCATCCTGCGCCTCGATCCGGTGATCATCGAGCTCGAGCGGACGCGCCGGCCGGTGATGGTGATCGCCCACAACGCGGTGCTGCGGGCGCTCTACGCGTATTTTCAGGGCGTGCCGCGCGAGCGGTGCCCGTACCTGACCATTCCGCTGCACACCGTGATCGAGCTGACGCCGCACGCGTATGGCTGCCACGAGGCACACGTGCCCCTCGAGCCGACGCTGGACTCGGACGAGGCGCGGTAGGGGGCTACCTCTCCGCCTCCACCAGCTCGGGGGTGTCCTGCGACGGCTTGTACCCCATGTGGGTCGGGAACTCCGCGCTCAGCGGCCAGACCTTCGGGAACTTCAGCCACAGCCGCAGCATGTGGCGCTTCTGATCGGGCTCCGGCCCGTCCACGAACCCGGTCCGCGAGTGCAGGACGGTGTAGTTGTTGATGAACTGGATGTCGCCCGCCTCGAGATCCATGTCCAGGCGCAGGTCGGGGCGGCGGGTCTGCTCGTCGAGGAAGTCGAGCGCGGCGCGCTCGAAGGTGGTGAGCGACACCTCGCGCTTCACCGCGCCCGCGTTGATCTGGTTGCGGATGTAGCGGCAGCTCACCAGGCCGTCGCGGTAGCCGAACACCGGGATCGGGCGCTCGGAGACCCCCCGCTCGGTCAGGGCCGCCTCGCGGCGGATGTAGTAGTAGCCGTTGTAGAGCAGACCGAGGTACTCGGGGTGCTGGGCCAGGATCTCGTTGTGCACCGTGGTCGAGCTGACGATGCTGCTGAGCCCGCCCTCGAGCGACCGGCGCAGGCAGAGCAGGCCGACCACGTCCCCCGCGTCGGTGTGGTAGGGCAGGTAGGCGTTGGTCTCGTAGCCGCGCACGTCGATGTTGCCGTAGGTGCGGCCGTGGTCGTAGACGTGGCCCAGCAGCTCACCCTGGGGGTTCTGGTAGAGCGGCGCGCCCATGTAGCGGCCGAAACCCCAGAAGATGAGGCCGACGTCCTCGTCGCGGTACCGGTGGACCGGGAGCCCGCGCACGACCACGAAGCCGCGGCCGTCGTACATCTCGGCCACCGCCTGCTCCAGCTTCGCGCGCAGGACGGTCAGCGGGAAATGATCGCGCTGGATCGCCTCGAGCGGCAGGCCGGAGGCCTTCGCGGCGGCCAGGGCGCGGTCGACGTCGGCGATCTCGGCCTCGGTCAGGGTGACGATCCACGAGGTCTCGCGGGCGAGGGTCTCGCCGCGCCAGGCCTTGGGGCTGGCAATCGGGGTCATGCACACGTGGCTCACGGGGCTTCCTCCTTGGAGCGCTACTGGGGAGTGCTACTGGTGCCGCGGGTCCAGCACGTCGCGCAGGCCGTCGCCCAGGACGTTGAGGGCCATGACGATGCCGAAGATCATGAGACCGGGGTAGAGCGCCATCCAGGGCGCCGGCGAGAGGTAGCGCTGGGCCGCGTTGAGCATGCTGCCCCACGACGGCGCGGGCGGCTGCTGGCCCAGGCCCAGGAATGAGAGACTCGCCTCCGCGATGATGGCGGCGGCCACCGTGATGCTCACCTGCACGAAGAGCGGCGGGAGCGTGTTCGGCAGGATGTGGCGCACCGCCACCCGCGGGCGCGAGCAGCCCAGCGCTTGCGCCGCCTCCACGTACTCCTCGGTCTTGATGGCGAGCACGGTGCCGCGCACGAGCCGGACGAAGGTGGGCAGGGCCGCGATCCCGATCGCGATCATGGCGTTGCCGAGGCCCGGGCCGAGGAACGCGGCCAGCGCGATGGCCACGATGAGGAAGGGGATCGAGAGCATGGCGTCGTTGACGCGCATTATAAGCCCGTCGACCCAGCCCCCGACAGAGCCGGAGAGCAGGCCGAGCGGCACGCTGAGCGCGACCGCGAGGGTGACCGGGACCACGCCGGCCAGCAGCGACGCTCGCGCGCCCCAGAGCAGGCGCGACAGCACGTCGCGCCCCACCTCGTCGGTGCCGAGCCGATGCGCGGCGGACGGGGCCTTGCGCAGCGCGCGGTAGTCGATGGCGTTCGGGTCGTACGGGGCCAGCCGCGGCGCGGCCAGGGCCACCACAATGAAGCCGAGCACCACCGCCAGGGCGGCCATCGCGGCGGGTCGGCGCGCCAGCTGCCGCGCCGCCTTGTAGCGACGGGTGGCCGTCACCGCGGGCGCCCCGAGGGCGGCGGCCGGGCTCACGTGGTCCCCCGCAGGCGCGGGTTGGCCAGGAAGTAGAGCACGTCGGCGCCCAGGTTCAGCAGCACGTAGAGGCTCGCCGAGACGAGAACGACGGCCTGCACGACGGCATAGTCGCGATTGAACACGCCGTCCACCAGCAGCTTGCCGAAACCGGGGATGGCGAAGACCTGCTCGGTGAGCACCGCGCCGGAGAGCAGCCGCCCGAACTCGATCGCGCCGAGGGTGATGATCGGGATCAGCGCGTTGCGCAGCGCGTGCTTCAGCACCACCAGGCGCTCGGGCACGCTCTTGGCGCGCGCGGTCCGCACGTAGTCGGCGCCCAGGGTCTGGAGCATGGCGCTCCGCGTGTGGCGCATGATGACGCCGGCCACTCCGGTGCCGAGCACGACCGAGGGCAGCAGGATCGTGGTCAGGTTCTGGCGCAGGTCCTCCCACGGCGGCACGTAGCCGGAGGCGGGGAGCCAGCCGAGGCGTACCGCGAACAACAAGATGAGCATGATGCCCAGCCAGAAGTGCGGCACCGACAGCCCGGAGAGCGCGAAGAAGTTGGCCACCACGTCCACCAGGGTGCCCTTGCGGGTCGCGGACAGGATGCCGGTCGGGATGCCGATGACGAGCGCGATGAGCATCGAGCAGAGCGCCAGCTCGACGGTGACCGGCAGCTTGGAGGCGAGCAGCTCGCGGACCGGGATGCGGTTGCGCAGCGACTCCCCGAAGTCGCCCGCCAGCACGCGGCCGAGCCAGAGGCCGTACTGCACCGGTACCGGCTGGTCCAGGCGATACCGCGCGCGGATGGCCGCGACCGCGGCCGGGTCGTTCTCCTCACCGGCCAGCGCCACCGCCGCGTCGCCGGGCAGGAGCTGCTGCAGCGAGAAGATCAGCACCGAGACGAAGAACAGCGTGGGCACCAGCACCGCGAGCCGGCGCGCCACGTAGAGCCAGAGCGCCATGCCGCCGGCGCCTCAGTTCAGCTTGAGGCCCCGGAAGCGGATGATCCCGTCGGGGTAGGGCGTGAAGCCCTGGACCCGGCTGCTGAGGCCGGTGAACACGCGCCGGTGCCACAGGATCAGCCGCGGCACGTCCCGGGCCATGATCTCGGTGGCCTGGTCGTAGAGCTTCTTGCGCTCGGCCGGGTCCGCGACCTGGCGGGCCTTGACGAGCAGCGCGTCCACGTCGGCATTGCAGTAGTGCATGTCGTTCTGCGCGCCCTTGCAGGTCGAGAAGGTGTAGACGTTGCCGTCGGGGTCGGGGCGGCCGCTCCAGAACGTGAAGTAGGCCTCGAAGTCGCCCTTCCGTCCCGACTGGAGCATCGTGACGTTCTCCTGGGTCTGGAGGTTCGCGGTGATGCCGGCCTCCGCCCACATCGCCTGGAGGATCAGCGCCGCCTCCTGGCGGTCGCGCTCCGGGGGCACCACCAGCGTGAACGTCAGGTTCGGCTGGCCCGCGTCCTTCAGGAGCTGCTTCGCCTTGGCCACGTCGCGCTTGGCCACCGGGACCTTCTTGTCGTAGTAGGGATTCTCGGGGCTGATGAACTGATTGCCCGCGATGTACTCGTTGTTGAACACGGTCTTCACCAGCGTCTCGCGATCGATGGCCAGGTCCAGCGCCTGGCGCAGCTTGACGTCGGCCAGCGTCTTGCTCTTGGGCCCGTTGGCGACGTTCAGCGGGATCATCTGGTAGCCGAGCTCCGGGACGCCGACGATCTTCAGCTTCGAGTCGCCGCGGATCTCGGCCAGGTCGGTGGGCGACACGCGCTCGATCATCTGCAGATCGCCGGAGCGCAGGCTGGCCAGCCGCGAGCTCGAGTCGGTGATGGGCACGAACTCGATGCGGTCGACCGAGAAGGCGCCCTTGTCCCAGTAGTCGGCCACCTTCTCCACGACGATCTTGCCCTGGGCCACCCGCTGCACGAACTTGTAGGGGCCGGCGCAGACCGGCTGCGTGCCCAGCTTGTCCCCGAGGGCCTTGGCCGCCTTGGGCGAGACCATCATGCCGGCGCGGTCGGTCAGCGCGGCGAGCAGGGGCACCAGCGGCTGCGAGAGGTGGAAGCGCACCGTGAGGTCGTTCACCACGTCCACGGACTGGATCTCGGCGATCTCCGACTTGCGGAACGAGCCCGGTGTGTTCTGGTGCCGCTCGATGTTGAACTTCACCGCCTCCGCGTTGAAGGGCTCGCCGTCCTGGAAGTGCACGCCCGGGTGCAGCTTGATCACGATGGACTTGCGGTCGGCCGCCCACTCGTAGCCGGTGGCGAGCTGCGGCACGATCTTGAGATCCGGGGTGACGTCGAAGAGCTTGTCGCAGAGCGCGGCGAAGACCAGGCGCCCGGTGTAGGCCCGGCTGATGGTCGGGTCCAGCGCGTCGGGGTCGTCGTTGAGCCCGATGCGGAGCACGGTCTCCGCGCTCGCCCGGGCGGGCACCAGCAGCAGGATCGCGAGCAGCGCGGTCAGGATCGTCTTCACGGGGTCTCCTTGTTCCGATCGGGGATGCCGGGCATGGCCGAGCTCCGGGTGATGCCGGGATACTGCGGCGCGGGGGCGGCACTGTCAAGATGGCCGTGATCGCGGTACTGTATGCGGCGGCGCGCCCGCGAAGCAGGCACTCGGCCGGCGCGGGAGGCATCACATGAAGCCAGGGCTCAAGATCATCGACATGGAGTGCAGCGTCCCCTACGGGGCGGAGCACGAGAAGACCGCCGCCGCGGCCGCCCCGCCCGCTCAGTCCGCCGGGGGCGGCCAGCCCGGCTACGGGATGGCCAACTACGGCCGCATCTTCCGCTCGCGCAGCGAGGGCAACGACCCGCGCCCGAAGACCGACCTGGACGCCTACGTGAAGCACCTCGCGGGGCTCGGCATCGTCCGCTCGGTGCCCTTCGGCGTCTCGAACGAGGAAACCACCGCGCTGCTGCGCCGCTATCCCGGTCGCTTCCTCGGCCTGGCCCGGATCAGCGTCAACACGCACCGGGGCATGGCCGGCGTCCGCGAGCTGGAGCGCCTCGTGCGCGACGAAGGCTTCAGCGCGCTCGGCGTCTCGGCCCTGGTCGACTGTCTGCCCGCGAGCGATCGCCGCTACTACCCGCTCTATACCAAGGCCGCCGAGCTCGGCATCCCGGTGCGCATCTATTCTTCGATGAACTACGCGAACGATCGGCCCTACGATCTCGGCCATCCGCGCCACCTCGATCAGGTCGCGATGGACTTCCCGGAGCTCACTATCATCGGCGGGCTCGGGGGCTGGCCGTGGGTGAACGAGATGGTGGCGCTGGTGCGGCGGCATCCGAAGCTGCACATGGACACCTCGGCCCACCGCGCCCGCTACCTCGGCCAGCCGGGCTCGGGCTGGGAGATGCTGATCCAGTTCGGCAACACGCTGATCCAGGACAAGGTGCTGGTCGGCCTCTCGGCCGGGCTCGTGGGCCAGCCGTACGAGACGCTGATCGACGAGTACCTCGGCCTGCCGCTCAAGGACTCGGTGAAGGAGAAATGGCTCCACGGCAACGCGGCGCGCGTCTTCGGGATCGCGTGAGGCGCCCGCGGTGACGCGGCTCGCGGGGTTGCCGGGCGGCGATCGGGGCGGCGCGCTGGCCGGCGTGCTGGTGGTCGAGCTGACGCACACGCTGGCCGGTGAGATGGCGGGCGGGCTGCTCGCCGATCTCGGGGCCACCGTCGTCAAGATCGAGCCCGCCGCCGGCTCGCCCACGCGGCGGCGAGGCCCCGCGCTGCCCGGCGAGGACTCGCTCTACTTCCAGACCGAGAACCGCGGGAAGTACTCGGTGCAGGCGGAGCCGACGCACCTGTCGACCGAGCCGTGGCTCGCGCGGCTCATCGTCGCCGCCGACACGTTGATCGAGGACCTGGGCCCGGGCCGGCTCGAATCGGTCGGGCTGTCGCCCGCCGACCTCGAGCGGCGCAATCCGCGCCTCGCGGTGCTCCGCATCTCGCCGTTCGGGCAGACCGGCCCGCTGGCGGGTGAGCGCGGCGACGATCGCATCGCGCAGGCGTTCTCGGGCGTCCAGTTCACGACCGGATTTCCGGATCGCGCGCCGATGCCGGTCACCGTCCCGCTGGCCGAGGGCTGGACCGCCATCCAGGGCGCGAGCGGGCTCCTGATGGCGGTGTTCCACGCCCGGCGCAGCGGCCACGGGCAGGTCGTCGACATCGGCCTCTACCAAACCTGCCTCCGGCTGCAGGAAGAGGTCGTGGTGCGCCACGAGCGGTCCGGCACCGTCGCCGCGCGGCTCGGCACCGAGTCGCCGGTGGTGGTGCCGGCCAACGTCTATCGCACTCGCGACGGCGGATGGGTCGCGGTCTCCGGCGCGGGAGACCAGCCGTTCGCCCGCCTGTGCGAGGCGATCGAGGCCCCCGACGCGCCGAAGGATCCGCGCTTCGTCACCAGCGCCGCGCGCCTGCAGCACCGCGAGGCCGCGGACGCGCTGGTCGGCGAGTGGATCGCCCGCCACGACCAGGCCGACGTGGAGGCGCGCTTCGCCACGGTCGGGGTGGCCGGCACCGCGGTCCGGTCGGCCGACGACATCCTCGCCGACGCGCACGTGCAGGCGCGTGGCGCGCTGCTGCGCCTCGCCTCCTCGACGGGGCAGGCGTTCGTCGCACCCGCGGTGGTGCCCAAGCTCGCGCGTACGCCGGCCGCCGATCCGACGCGCGCCCCGCGCCTCGGCGAGCACACGCAGGCGGTGCGGTCGGCGATGGAGACGGCGGCTCCCGCGGGCCCCGCGCCCCGCGGGGAGCCGGCCGG
>Ga0209068_10001213_pt1 | contig 12983 bp, 13 predicted proteins | sample ColStrG_CSR_2012_FD_187200 | JGI IMG/M metagenome (GOLD analysis project Ga0209068, IMG submission 187200) | Freshwater sediment microbial communities in response to fracking from Pennsylvania, USA - Cold Stream Run_MetaG_CSR_2012 (SPAdes)... | ecosystem: Environmental > Aquatic > Freshwater >... | reverse complement strand
GGACAACGGAGAACACCCACCCGGCCGGCCAGCCGGACCTTCCTCATGCTCACATCCAGCGACGCACCCACGCAAGATCATCTACCGCCGAGTGACCTCATCCGCGGCGCCGCATGAAAGACCGAGGTTAGGTGCCCTCCCACACCTGGAAGAGGCGGGTCGCCTCGGACTAGATGCCGCGATGTTCGACGCCGGATGCGTGCACTCGGGGCTTGGCGATCATGCTGCCGCGACGGTGTGGTGGGAGGCCGCCGCCGCGGCGGGCAACGTGGCAGCCGTCAACAACTTGGGCTGCGCGGAGGCCAAGCGCGGCAATCGTTCGCAGGCCGAGCGGTGGTTCCTCGAGCTGATGAATCGCAACGACGTGCGGGGGTGTCGTGGACTTGCTCAGCTGGCCATTGATTCCGGTGAGCGGTCGGCGGCGTTGGACTGGTTTCGTCGTGGCGCTGGCATGGGTGACGTGCCGAGCATGGTGGAGTGTGGACGGATCTTGGGTGCTGAGGGCCTAGCGGATCTGGCGCGCTTCCGGGAGGGGGCGATGTGGGCCGAGAGAGCCGCTCAGAGCGGGGACGCCGATGGCATGTTCATGGCTGGGATCGCCCATGCGATGCTCGACGAGCGCGGGGAGGCGCAGTTCTGGCTGTCTCAGGCTGAGATTGCGGGACATCCCAGGGCCGGGATTGTGAAGCGTGATCAAGGGTTGTAGCTCTGGCTATCCGTGGGCGTTTATGGAGGTCCTACAAGAGGCCATAGCGACGCAGACGGTCGATCGCCTCCGCATCGCCGGACTGAACGACCATGTCAGCGAATCGTCGGCTGCGTGAGGTATCGCCGAGTTGGTGGTTGAGACTGACGGCCAACGCCATCGATTCGATTTCGCCACGTTCAGCGGCCTGCTCGACAACGTCTCGGGCGCGTCGGAGTGTTGGGACGTCTCCGTTGGCGCTGCGCGCGAGTAGAAGCCCATACCGAGTCATGCAGAAGCTCTGACCAGCCTCAGTTCCGAGCCGCGCCCAGTGCTCCTCGGCAGCCTCATCTCCGGCTTCGTCGGCAAGCTGCGTGAGAGCGGCGTAGCCATCAACTACTCCTGCTTCGGCTGACATCTGGTACCACCTTGCCGCTGTGGCAAGGTCTCGTTCTTGCAACGCGAGTACTGCCATGTTCCACATGCTCGCGGAGTCACCAGCGTTCGCTGCGCTCTCGAACCAGAAGCGCGCCTCTTGGGGTCGCCCCATCTCACTTGTGAGATCGCCGGCGTCTTTCATGGCCTGAATCGATCCGAGTTTGGCGGCCTCCGTCAGGGCCGCTAAGGCTTCGTCGGCGCGGCCGTTGGTCCACAGAGCCATTCCGTTGATGTAGTACTCGCTCGCCGGATCGCCTGCCTTGGCCTGCTGCAGGGTGTCGTACATTCGGTTAACCACCAGCCCACCCTCGTCGGCGTGGGGATCAGGAAACTGGGGTACGACAGGGGCAGGAGCTACAGAGAAGAACGCCAGCAGATCTCCTTCATCCAACGGCCGACCGGTAGGACCGATCGCCGTTCGCAGGAGCATGTAGTTGCCTGTGTCCATGATCATGCGCTCGAAGAAGGTCATCGTGCCGCCGAGGGATGGCGGCTGCCACGCGTTCTCTCGCATGATTGTCAGCGCCAGACGCGCCGCCTTCTGGGCACTGTCGGCGAAGGTCTGCCGGTCTGGCGGAGGACAAAGCGAACAGTAGAGCGCCTTGTGCACGGTCTCGGGGAGATCGTCTCCTCTGAGAATGCCCTCTCCGTACAGGGAGTGGGCGAGCGCGGTGGCGAAGAGATTGGCGCACTGCATCATCGTGGAGTAGTCGTCGCGCTCGTACAGAACTAGAGCCTGCTGCCACCTCTGGAGGTCGGCTGAGGGGTTCAGGGACTCGATCGGCCACTCGGCACGAATATTGTCGATCTTCGACCAGTCCACGGCACTTCCCTTCGAGCAGATGTCCATCAACTCAACGATGTGTGGGGCCGGAGGATGGTCCGTGCGCTGGCTCCCGCGGACGGCGAGTAGGCAGCCAAGTTCAAACGATCGGATCGTGTTGGGGGAGTGGAACGATGAGGGCCCCGCTGACCCCGCTGATCCCAGCCCTACGTTTCCGACTGTGCTCGGCCTTCTTCACCGATCTTCCTGAGGATGACCTCCCCTCCCACCTAGCATGGGTCCGTGGGACTGTTCCGTAGGGCGACGCGTGAGCCAGCGAACTTCAACGACCCGCTGCTGGACGATAGTGCATGGCTGAGCGCCGGCGAGGCCCGGTTTGGCCAACTCGTCCGGGACCACTACGGGTCGCCCGACACGATCGCTGTCGGCGGTGACCAGCGAGTCCAGCTGCAGGACGCCGCAGCAGCTCTGTTCTTCTATCAGAAGGCGATCGACACGCTCCACAGCATCTACGTGTGCGGCTTTAACGACACGGGGCCAGGCAGTTGGAGCCGGCAGCCCTCGGGTCGCGACAACACGATCGTGGACCGGTACCTGAGCACCTTGCGTAACGTGAGGTCGCTGCGCCCTGGCGCGCCGGTCAAGGGGTCAGTCGTTGAGGTCACTCACAGGTTGCGGACCATATCAAGTCAGGTCAAGAGGTATGGGTTGGATCCGACTCCGTATCTGACTCGGCTTGACACCCTCGCCGAGGTCGCACCCGACGTCGATGTTTCCGGCGTCTTCTGGTCATGATTCGATGCCCTGCCTTAGGGCGTACGGCCGGTACAGCGAAGAGGTCGCCAGAGCTTGGCTGTTGTACAACGCCTCTACTGAGCGTCAAAGATGTCTGGCGCTCCCGGCACCGCCCTGCCCGCTCGATCGAGACGGTTTTCCACGGCGTCGCCCAGTCGGCGGAGCACCTCGGCTCACCAAGGCCATCTATGTCACAGGTGGAAGAGTCGTCAAACAGCATGCCCGGGGGCTCGCCCAGCCGCCGACGTCGTCAGACTCATGCCCAAACGAGTTCGAACTGGCCCTACGCCCCAAACGAAAACACAGCACAATCAGCCGCAATCGCCGTCAGATGAAGGTGCAGACCCCGGAGGGGAGAGTCAGCGATGACATGGGACGAGTTGTTGAGTTATGCACGGGCCAACTACGAGCACCAAGAGCCCGGCGACGGCTACATCTTCATCTCCTTCCCTAACCCTGATGGCAGCTACGGCATGGCATCCCTGTCCCGCATTCGACATCCCATTGGGACAGAATGGATGGAGATTTGTGCGCCAGTTGGAAACGTAGGCGAGGTCGATGTCAATGCGGCCATCAATGCAGTCGGATCGCATCCATGTGGAGGGCTCTCTGTGGCCGCCGACATGGTGATGGTACGCCACGTGGTTCCGATAGCGTCGATGTCGGACCTCGAATTCGAGGTTCACCGGACGACCGTTACTACCGCCGCCCGTGCCCTTTCGGCTATTGCCCAAGCTTGAAAGCTCGAACACGGTCAGAACGGCGCGCTGATTGCTCGGTATGTGCGGCCGTCCAAGACTCGGCACCTGGCAGTCCAGTCTTGCCCGTCCCAGAAACGTTCTGACTTGGCGAAGACCGGCTCAACGTACCAACCCGGCGCTGTGAGGCGCCCGGCCCGCGGCGCAGGCCCAATCTGGACGTTGGCGTCAGCTGCCACCGATGCCTCGGCGGCCCACGCGATTACGTCCAGGTGCCAGGAAGGGACGCGGACCAACGTCGGGTCGCCCAGCACGTCCCCGAAGCTCATCTTCGAGATGCTGTCGTACCGACGAAGGGTGTCGATGAGATCGGGTGGCGCAGGACGAGGCGCCGTCGTCAGCAAGCCCTCGATGGAGGGCGTCCCGCCCTCGGTCGCGATAACGAGGTCAGTCAACGCCCCGCGGAGCGACACCCACTTGATGAGCGACACCTCAGCCTCGAGCGCGGCGGCCATCTTGCCGCGAACATCATCCCCGGAACGGACAAGTCTCGTTGCCTCAAGATACAGCCGATAGCGACGCTGGATAGTGCCCGGCGTGCCCTCGGCAGGTTCGACGGTCCCGCCGAAGATTCCCTGGGTGGCAGTGAGCGAGGGGCCTTCCGCCCCGGCTTCATCCTTCGGACCAAACAGCGGCACGCTTCCTCCGAGCATCTTCGCCCCGTAGAGCTAAGCCTCGACGGAGAAACCGCGCATGCAGCGCCTGACTCACGAGCAGGTGACCACCCCGGAGTGAAGGATGCAAATCGGCAGCCTGATGCTAGACGGACGAAGGACATAGCAGGGGTAAGACGCGGAGAAGTCGGGGGACGTCCCGGACGTCGGGAGCGCCCGGCTGCCGCGGGGCGGTTCCCGCTGATCGACCGGAAGGTCGTTGGCGGGTCGCTGGTGAGTCCGGTTTACGGTCGCCTCGCCCGTTCGGAACTCAGGGCATCCACACAGCGCCCGCGTCCAGGTCCCGGGTAGCGAGCACCCGCATGGACAGTGTGGAGGCGTCATTCTCTGTGGGTTCCTGGGCGACACCCTGTGCGTGCGACCCAGTCGGCGAGGCGCTGTCGGCAGGCAGCGAAGTCGCTATGCCAGCGAAGCGGGTCATCTCCGCGTGCGTCCGCCGCGAATGCGGTTACCCATGCGGTGTGGAGCGCCGAAAGCTCTTCCACGAGTGCGGAGTGCTCCTCCCAACACTCCGGAATCATCCGGTGGTCGAGCACATACCGATCTGTCACCCAGAGCACCCAATCCTCAAGCTCTAGATGCCGGGTAGAGAGTTCGTGGTCGTCAAGGATCGGCCAGCACACGGGGATTGGTGCGAATTGATCCGGGATAAGCCGTGCGCGGTCCAAGAATCCGTCACTCCGAGATGGGGCGTTCATCGGCTCAGCGACCTCCACTCCGAGGAGATTCGATCCATTGCATTTACAGCGGCAGCGGCATGACGACGTTGTCGTCGGTCGTTCGCATCGCGGCTGGGATCCCGGCCGAGCGGGGCTGGATCAACGACGCCGTACGTGTCCCGGTACGCGGCGAGGACCGCGAGGTTCTGACGCCATGGGTGGCAGGCGTCGCCCGGCGGCTCATCGCCGATTGGCCGCATCCACGATGGCCGGCTGTCGACGGCGTCGGTTGTGAGGGACGCGACGCGCGCACGGATCAGCGCGTCGAGCTCGACAAGCGTTGACGTCGCAGGGTCGGTGGGGTCGAGGAGGTGGCCACCTAGTCCGAGGAGGGGCGAAACCTCAGGCTGCTGGTCATCAGTGGGCGTGGACACTGCTGCGTCCCGAGTCTCCAGCCAAGCCGTGACCCGAGCGTGGAGGACGGCGGCGAGGTCCTCTACCGGGTCTGACGGGGAGTCGAGGGGTCGGACCGCAATCAGATGGGCCAGGACCCGGTCCATGGGGTACCCGCTTCGCTCGCCAGAACGTAGGGCCGCCATCAGCGGCCCGGCTGCGGGTGACGCAAGGACGGTCTCCGTTTGCCCCGCCGTCAGAGCGCAAGAAGGTAGAAGCCGCCGCCACCGGCCGACGTCGGAATCGGCGATGAGCGTGGCCCTGATTGGCAGAAGCGAGGCGAGCGAGTCTGCCTCGTGCTGTCGCGTGCGCATGGTCTCGGTGGCGGACGCTTCGGCCGACCTCGAGGCAAGGATCGCCTGGAGAACCTGACTGCCATCCTGGGTTCTGCCGGCGTCTGGAAGTTCGTCGCAGTCGACGTCGATGGCGTCGGTCGACACATAGAGGTGGTTGCCGACTCGTCCGCGCGTCATCCCTACATACAGCGATTCGCGGGTCATCCCGGGTGAAGCTAGGACGTGGGCATGATCCACAGTCAGTCCTTGAGCGCGGTGAACAGTCATGGCGTACCCGAGTTCAACGTGCTCGGAGACGTACTCGCGCGGCAGAGTCACCGCCTGGCTCGGCTCAAGCTCGGTGCTCTCAAGTTGGTCCCAGGTAATGGGAGCAACCATGAGACTTCCATCAGGCTGGGTGGACGTCACAATCCACAAGGCGCCGTTGCGGACATGACCGCCCTCTTGCGTGCGGATCGCGCGGTCGTTCTTGCGCGTGAGAACGCGGTCGCCGACCGCTGCAACGGCGCCGTCGGCGATCTGTACGCCGTCGGGCGCCACGGAGGATTCCAGAACCCGGTCCTCGTGGGCTCGGGTGTTGAGCGCTTGGACGCTGAGGGTGTCGGCGGCCACGAGGATCGAGGACTGGCCCTTCTTCTCGCTGACCCGCCATCCGCGGTAGGCCGCCTCGAGCATTACGTCGGACTCTCCCGCATGAAGCCGTCCGTGGATCGCGTACAAGTCGAGGGCGGCCGGGTCTCCCGTGCGTAGCAGCCGGGTCGCGCCAGCCTCCCAGCGGTTGCGGAACCTCCACAACGACCGAAGCTCGCTGCTGTGGCCAGCGTCGGCCAGCAGTCCGAACACCCCGCCGGCGTTTATCGCCGATAATTGACGGTGGTCGCCGACGAGCAGCAGCTTGGCGCCGGCCGTGGACGCCTGATACGCGAGGCCGTCAAGGTCGAAGGTTCCTGCCATCGATGCTTCGTCGACGATGAGCAACTGCCCCGTGCGCAGCTTCCACCGTGCATGTTGGAGGGTAAGTGCGGAGCGCTCCCGGTCGATGATTCGCACCGTCCTATGCTCCGATCGTTCGACTGCCCGTGCTCGCTGCGCCTGCAGGTCCTCGACCAGCTCGCTGCGACGCAGCCCACCAGGCCCCGTCGTCTCGTGCATCCACTTGGTGACGTTCTCGCACTGGATCTGAAGGGCATCGGCCAACTCCTTTGCGGCGGTGGCCGAAGGTGCCAGCCCGAGGACTGAGCCGCGCCCGTGGGTCGTCTCCCACGCGGCCCGGACCGCACGAAGAGTCGTCGTCTTGCCTGTCCCGGCGGGTCCCACGAGGACGTCGATGCGCCGTCCGGAGGTCGCAATGCAGACCACAGCGTCGACTTGATCGGACGCGAGCGTCACCACGAAACCTCGTGTGGATCGTTGGGGGGTGGCGGCGATGCGGCGGGCCGCAGCCTCCGACGCGACGGGTGCCGTCTCGTCGGTGTGTGCGTCGAGTAACCGCTGTTCGGCATCCAGGACGCGGATGTGCGTGAAGGGTTCCTCATCCGGGCGCCGGAAAACACTGCTGCCGTCCACCCGCCGGAAGTGCTCGGGGACGGAGAACAGGTCCGGCGGCTGCAGTGCGACGCACTCGGACAAAGCAGTCCTGACTACACGGTCGTGAAGTTCGACTCGGTCAGCCGGGGTTGCGAGCCGGATACCCCGTGTAGCGCGCGCTGCTTCGGCGGTCAAGTTCCAGCGTGTCCATGTGGATCGTCGTGTCATGACTTGCGCAAGCGCTTCGTCGGCCATCCGCGCGACACCCGCGTCCGAGATGTCGCGCGCGCGAACTGGGCGGGTGCGGCCTTGATCACGATTCAAGGCCTGGGCCGTGATGTGATCGGGGGTGCGCCCCAGATGGTGCACAGTGCGCTCGCGCCACGATGTGAGCAGATTCGACAGCGGATGAGCGGTCTTGGCCGGCCGGGTAGCGCGCGTGGCCTGTTGACGCAGCCGCAGGATCTCGACCCGGTTTGGTCCGCGACCGTGGCTGCTATGGAAGTCGGCGATCCTTGCCCGAAGCGCGAGGTCGATGTGCGCGGCGCGGGTAGAGAACTCCGCCAGGAGATCGTCGTCAATGCCGTCGAGCTCAAAGGCTGGTGTTCGTCGCGTACCGCGGTCCCGCCAGGACCACGACACAGGAAGCTCTCGAGCGAGTTGATCAGCGAACAGGTTGTCGTAGACCTCCGAAACGGCGACGACGGCGTGGTGCAGGGCACGGGAGTCGACCGATCGCCAGCGCCCATCCAGACCCTGGACCTTGTTCGCGATGACAACGTGTGAGTGCAGGTTGGGGTCGGAGGTACGGGTGTCCCAGTGGTCGAAGACAGCCGCAATCAGGCCTCTCGTCGGGACCTGTGCACAGGATCTCGAACCGATCCGAGTGAAGAGCGCGCGCTGTTCGACGAACGCCAATGCCTCGTCGACGGCGAGTCGGTGTGCCCTGAGGACAGCGTTCTGAGTTCCCGGATCGCTGAGCGCCCAAAGCACACTGGCTGACTTGGGCACGGTGAAAGTCAGGTCGAAGCCCGCCACAGCTCCACGTGAGGGGCGCGAATGCTCGACCACCTCGATCCGGGCGATGGCAGCCTTGCGTGCCTCGGTGTCGAGCTCGGCGGGGAGATCCTTGGTCCGGGTGGCCACCCGCTGCTCCGCGGTGCTGAAGGTTGGGTAGGCGCGGCCCAGAGGGTCGCCGTGGATCGGATCCCGACCCTTGCCGTACAGCGCCGCCATCTGCTCCTCGATGACTGGCGATCCCGCGCGAATGCCCTCGCCGTTTCCGAGCCCGTCCAGCCCTGAGCCGGTCCAGCGCCCGGGTGGGTAACCCGCAGAGGTGTAGTACGCCGTCAGCGGCGTCGAGGCGTTTCGCTCGACATCGCCGCACGCCGTGTGCCTCAGCAGGTACTGGTATCCGGCCCCGGCCGAGAGTCGGGCAAGCGACATCACGTTCGGCTCGCCGTACTTCGAGGGCGGAGGCCGCCCGGGCTCGCGTGTCTTCCCACACCAAGAGGTGTGCAAACGAGGCCCGAACATCGAGGGTTCGCGGCCCCCGCTTCCTCGAGAGCCAGACGAGTCAAGCGAATTGATCTTTTCGCAGGCCCCGATGTTCGTCGGCGTTTTGCACACCTTCTTGTGCGAGTCCCGTTGTCCACAGAACGCCTTCCGCTTTGAGCCTAGATCGCTGATCTGGCGCAGGTTCTTGGCGGTGACGTCAACGGGCACGAGGGCAGAGAAGGAGAGGTGAGGTTCGTGGCCAAACTTTGGACCCGGCCGGCACGGGTTCTCGTTGATCGGGCGACGCTCGACCTGACCGGTCTGTGGTCGTTGCTGTACTCCGCGCAGCGAGGAGCCCTGCGGCTGGCACTGGACGTCAGGCTCGACCGCGATCTGTCGCTGACCCTGGCTGCGATGGATCTGGGGGAGGCGCTTGAGGAGCTCGAGTGGAACCATCCCGATCTCGCTGGTGGGGCGGTAGCAGTCGATCTGGGACCCATCCCAGCTGGCGCGACGGATGATTGTCTGCGCGCGATCGGCGATCTCCTCTGCGGTGCTCTCCAGAGGGCCGTCTGTGTGTTGCGCGACCCTGGCAACGACCTTCCGACGGCGGACATTCTGTGTCTGGCGCGGATGGTTCATCTGCTGACCAGCGCGCTCGACCGCGTTCGCTACCGACGGCCATGACCCGCCGAGATCAGCCCGTCACCTATGGCGCGCTAGTGCGCTCGGCTGGTCGTCATGTCGCGGACGCCGCGGTCGCGGTTTCTGAGCAGCGCATTCCGGACACGGACTCCGCCCGAACCACCATTGCCTCGTACTGGAGCCTGCTGGGGGCCATCCACCGCCATGCGTGGCTGCTCGCAGGCGGACCTCGCCGGGTGCAGGGGCTGTCCGCGTCAACCAACTTGAACCAGCTGGACTCGGCGGTGGTCGAGTTCATCGATGCGCTAGCCGTGGCTCGGAAGCATCAACCGCCAAGCCCCGACGCGGTCGGCACGGTGGCCGGGCAAGCCTGGGCACAAGCCGCCAGGTGCGTCGGCGGGGCGGCAGACCTGTTGTCGACACACCGAGACGTGGAGGGCCAGTGGCGATCGCCCGATGCTGCCGATATCGAGACCGTCACGGTCCGGGACGCAGCGATGCTGGGTTTGGCGAACCTCGCCGACGGAGTTCTTGCCGCTCAGCGTGACCTCTGCTTGCACTCTGGCCAGGCCGGCCTGGCTTGGTCGGAGGTGGGGCGGCTGCTCCCCGATCCGGGGACGCTTCTCGCGTCGATTCGGCGAGTCCTTGCCGTCGGGGGAGCCGATCCGGGTGGTCGCCGGGCTCTGGAGGACATCGGGGTGGCCCGCCCGAAGATCCGTACAGGCGACCCGCTCACTGAGCTCGGCGACCGCATCCTCCGACTCCGGAGGACTGCCTGGCAGCTCAGCAGGGAGCCTCATGTCGGAGCGGCCACTCTTACCGACGTCGCCGCCGCTGGGGTCATATTTCACACCTTCGTCAGCCAGCAAGACCCACCCTCCCCGGCGGGTCGAGCCTCGGCTGCCGAGACTGGTCGGGCCGCGTGGGGTCTCGCGCATCTCCACCTGCGGGAGCTACGAACTGCGACGCCTGGGCTGTCGGTTGTTCGCGTCGACGTGCTCGGGATCCGCGACAGCTGCCGGGTGCTCATGACGCGTCCGGGGCCACCGCCCGGCGGTGATGAAGTGCTCGATTCTCGACTCCGGTCGACGGTCGTCGCGGGCGGCATCCGGGCCTTTGTTGACGTCGCCGGGTTCTCCGTCGAGATGGTGGACCATTTGTCGCGGACCGAACAGCTCTTTGTCTCGGGGTGCCAACTCACCGGCGATCAGGTCACGGACGACCCGCGCCGGGTCGAGGCCAAACTAGAAGGGCACTTCGTGTTGGCGCCGAACGCGCAGGTCCAACCAAGCATCGATGCGCTCAACGCTGCTCGAGGTGCGGTGTCCCGGAGCTCCAGGTCTGAATCCTGCGACCTTGAGCGTGGGCTGGCAATCAGCCCATGACCGCTCGGGATCTCGACGATCCGTACCGGTCCAACCGACTGCGCAGCTTCAGTGAGCCGCTCTGGCTGCCGGGTTGGTCCGAGCGCAGCGTCTGGGGCTACGACGAGTCGACGCAGTCGTACTTTGCTCAGCTCTGGCGCGACGGCGTCACTGAAGCGCCTACAGCCTGGCTCACCGGTATGGACCTGATGGAACGCCGCGAACAGGTTGCGATCCTGGTTGCCGCCGTCGTGGGCATCAGTCTCGCGAACGTGTATGCCGCCATGGCGCGTTGATCGAGGGGGAGCGCGAGTTGGCGGCACGGCCCGCCCGGAGCGGCTCCTCCCGAGCACGAGAGCCAAGGTCCCGGCGCGTTGGGTTGGCCTCGTCTTCCGACGCCCATCGGGGATACCTCAACCGCCTGGCCCAAATCGTCGAACTAGATGTGCTCGGCGAGTGCCTGGCGCACGTGATCGGCGAGGGTGGGGAGCTGCGACAGCGGAATCACCTCGGCTCCAGAATCTACGAGGATGGCTCCAGCCTCGCGAGCTCCGCCCACGCTGGACTTCCGCGGCTCCTCGGCGACCACAACTGTGCACAGAAGATCCGGGCGGGTTAACTTGACGTCTTCAAGCATGCCTCGCAGGACCAGTGCGCGCTCGAGGTTGGACTGGGCTGTCGGCGCAGTGAGGGCCACGGCCTGAATGATGTTCGTCGACCCGTTGAGGTACCCCAGGTCGAACGCCCAGCGACTGTGGGTTCCCTGCAGGGCAAAGCCGGACTGGACGAGGTTCTTGCCGAGTAGCCCTCCCCGGTCGAAGGTGTTGATGAGACGTTGCCGCATCCGGGACGGAGCGATTGTCGGCATCCGAGGGGTTCGGTCGGGCTGGGTGGCATGGTCGGCGACGAACCTGCCGAAGCACCAATCCACCGCCTCGTGTAGCGAGCCCGCAATTTCTGCTCGCGGCGCGGTTAGCTGGAGCAGCCCGTTCATCTCTCCAGCGAGCCTGTTGAAGAAGTCGGGCTCCGAGGGAACGGTTCCGCCCGGCAGCCGAGCTTCGAGCGGGAGGGCCGGCTGCCCCTCCGTCGTGAACGGCTCGAGTCGCGCCTCGAAGTGCCTGGAGACGTCGCGGCCGTTGCTGGCTCGGAACCGGCGAGTCAGAGCCTGCCGGCCCAGGAACCGGTGCGCGAAGTGGGAACCGTCTGGGGTTCTCACCAAGACACCCACGTTGATCGCCTCGTCGCGCGCGACGTCCGCGACGTAGCGAACGACGACGTACTGGAACGTGGTCTCGGTCTTCGCCACCTCAACTCCCGTTCGGGTAGGCCGCGTCGAGCACGTCAGCGGTGGCCGCGGCGCGCCGAAGCATGAAGTCTGCCACGGACACTTTGCGCGGGGCGTCGAGCCAGGGATCCGGGACCTCATCCACAATGGCACCGGCATCGGTGGACGTGAAGGTGCGGAGCCGGACCGAAATCGGGGCTACCTGTGCCGCGCTAACCGGGGTAGCCGGGCCAACCACGCCGACCGCCGGAGCCGTGTTCAAGGTGTCTGGGGTCCAGTTCGCGTTGAAGCAGTGGCCCTGATCGACGGGGACGAAGCGGTACCGGCCCGGCGACGTCGTGGACGGCTCCAACCGGTACTGCCGGCTGTCCGTGTTCCACAGCCAGGTATCGAGAACCATGGCAGCCGCAACGTCGGCGAGGTTGTCGATCAGCGAGGCGTCGGCGGCGTCCTGAGGCAGCGACTGGACATATTCGGAGCCGAATGCAAGCCCGTGGTCGAGCGGCGCACCATGATCGAACTTGGCGTCGGGTGTTGCGCTGATGATGCTTTGGGGGACATCAACAACCGCCGTGCGCGTGTGCCGCCCACCGAGCCAGTGGAGGCACAGTCCGGCCATGAGCTCATTGGCCAAGACATAGCTGCCCTGGGGGTTGTTGAGCACCTTGACCATGTACTCGCCGTCGTCAGTGCTGAAGAGGTGAGGCTGCGATCCGCCTGATTCGCCGTTGGCCATCTTGCGAATCCAGGCTCGGGCGACCAGCCGCTGAGCTCGCGGGGTCGTGGTCATCACTCGCCTCAGTCCCTAGGAGGTGTTGACCATGATCGACCAGCCACGGCTGGGGCTCGTGGAGCGGGGACTCCGGGCCGTCGGGCGTGTCGCCGCTCGATCTCGCGGTGTGCTCCCGTCGCGCAGCCAGATTCTCGGCTCCTGGCGTTCGCGGCGCTGCCAAGATCGAATCGGGGCAGGTCGAGGCGTTCTGCCGGTGCCCCAACGCCGGCCATCTGGGATCCGCGACGCTAGAGGGCTTGGCGTTCTGATCTTGTCTTTGTGAGTCAACTTTCACGCGATGAGCTTGCGCTGTCTGGTGATGTCCTGGATGAGGATGTCGAGTCGATCGAA
>Ga0209068_10001212_pt1 | contig 12986 bp, 12 predicted proteins | sample ColStrG_CSR_2012_FD_187200 | JGI IMG/M metagenome (GOLD analysis project Ga0209068, IMG submission 187200) | Freshwater sediment microbial communities in response to fracking from Pennsylvania, USA - Cold Stream Run_MetaG_CSR_2012 (SPAdes)... | ecosystem: Environmental > Aquatic > Freshwater >... | reverse complement strand
GCCAAGTATCTGGAGACGATCCGCGTAACCAATGTCCTCCGGGCCGGCAAGACGGGCTACTGGGAAGATCAGGGCTACAGTTGGTTCGGGGGACTGTGATGGCGAACGGGGAAGAGAAAAAGATGCCGCCCGAGTCGCAGGCCGTGCCGCCCGAACAAATCGCGGCTGAGAACGTGCCGGTCGCAGAGGCAGCGGCTCCCGTTGAAGTTGTACCGAACGTTTCGAAGGAAAGTCCGGCCGCGCGTCCTGCGCCCGTGGCGGCTGCTCAGCCGCCAGCCGAGGAAAGCCTGGCTCTGGTGCGCGCAGCTTACGAGCATCCGCTGCCCATCCGAATCACACACTGGGTCAATGCCGTTAGCCTGTTCGTCATGGTAGCCAGCGGCCTGCGGATCTTTCGCGCCTTCCCTACCTTCGGACCAAAGATTCCGGAGAGAGTTCTGCTCGATATCCCCAAGTCGCTCACCATCGGTGGATGGCTGGGCGGCGCGTTGCAGTGGCACTTCACTTTTATGTGGTTCTTTGCCGCGAGCGGAGTTTTGTATCTTGCTTATCAGTTCTTGAGCGGGCATTACCGCACTGTTTTGTTTACGGCGAAAGATATTTCGGGGGTGTGGCCGATGGCGCGCCACTATTTTCTGTTCGGCCCGAAGCCCCCGGTCACGGGGCAATACAACCCATTGCAGAAGCTCGCTTACACTTCGACGATTGGATTTGGAGTGCTCTCGCTGCTTACCGGAGTCGTGCTGTACAAGCCGGCCCAGTTTTCAGCGCTGGCGTGGCTGCTCGGCGGTTTTCATCTCACGCGCCTTTGGCATTTTGCGGCCATGTGCGGGTTCCTGGCGTTCATTCCCGGGCATCTGATCATGGTCGTGCTGCACGGCTGGTCGACTTTTGTCTCCATGCTTTCGGGATGGAAGCGGGAGCCGGAGTACCAGGAATGAACGCGATGGCAACACCGCCGCCGGTTCAAGACGCAAGGGAGAAGAGTCTGTCCAGTAAGCCGCACATGGAAATCGAGGCCGCTCTGATCGCCCGCGTGCTGGCGGGGGAGAGCAACGCTTTCTACGAACTGGTTCGGCCGCACGAACGCTCGATTTACGCGGCCGCCTATTCAGTATTAGGCAACGAAGCCGATGCCGAAGATGTTTCGCAGGAAGCCGTACTCAAAGCCTATACACATCTGGCGCGCTTCCGAGCCGAATCGAAGTTCAGCACCTGGATCATCCAGATCACGCTCAATGAATCGCGCATGAAGCTGCGCAAAGACCGTCGTAAGCTCTACGAATCGCTCGACGACACGCGCGAAGATCAGGATGGAGACTACGTTCCGAAGGACTACGCCGACTGGCGCGAAATTCCATCGGACACGCTCCAGCAGAAAGAACTGCGCCAGGCTCTGTCTCGCGCCATGGCATCTCTCTCACCCAAATACCGTGAGGTCTTCGTTCTGCGCGATGTGCAGAAGCTGAGCATTGCCGAAACCGCGAAAATGCTGGGCATTACCGAGTCGTCGGTGAAAACGCGACTGCTGCGGGCGAGACTACAGATGCGCGATGCGCTCGCACCCGGCATCGACGGGAGCTGGACCAGCGGACGCGCTGAGTATAAGAAGGTGCGGCCATGGTGATTGCAATTCCTTGCGAGCAGGTGGTGCGGGAGATTTCTAACTACCTCGATGACGAGATCACGTCCGAACTTCGCCAGCAGATGGAGCAGCACTTTCGCGGATGCCATCGCTGCAGCGCGGTATTGAACGGAACCAGAAACGTAGTAGCCTTACTCGGGGACGAACGGAGCTTCACGGTTCCCCCGGGCTTTGGCGATCGTTTATATCTCAGATTGCGGGCGCAACTGCGGAGTTAGGGGAACCATGACCGGGAAGAAAAGGACGGCAGCCACAGAAAAAGGCGCGACGATCGTCGAGATTTCCTGCGGGGAAGTGTTGCGAGCCCTCGGCGGATATTTGGAGAACGACATCGACCCCCTCTTGCGCCAGCGCATGCAGGAACACTTCCAACGATGCAACCATTGCCGCGCCCTGCTGGGTGGAGCCAACAACGTGATTCAACTCGTGGGAGACGGCCGCGCCTTTGACGTTCCTGCCGGATTCAGTTCGCGGCTCTACCGAAAGCTGGAAGAAAGTCTTACCCAAACGCGGAAGCCGGGCAATTAGATCTTCGGATAGCTGTCTATCCCGCCATGCGGCCACTTGGGTTCACTTCACTCTCCGGGCCCCTTCCTCTCCTCCCTCATCACCTTCCGCAACGCCTGGTTGATCCGCGTCTGGTAACCCCGTCCCCCTCGCTTGAGCCACGCGAGCACGTCCGCGTCCAGCCGCAGGGATACCTGCTGCTTGACCGGTCTGTACAACTTCCGCGGCCCTGGGCTGGCGGGTCCGCTCCCGGCGTCTGCCGATGCCTCCAGACCCGCGCTCTTCCGCCGTTGCGTAATTCGTTTCCGGTGTTTCATTTAGAGCGGTATGTACACATGTACCTATACATACATACTAGCATCGACAAAATGTTCCACGTGGAACATTTTGCACATTTCCCTCGCCGGCCTCGCGATGGGCGCAGGGTCGGTATAATGCTGGCAGATAGTCTATGCCTCTCTCTGCCGTAATCGTGGACGACGAACAACTGGCGCGCGACGAGCTTGCCTTCCTGGTCAAGAGCCTGGGCGACGTGAACATTGTTGCGCAGGGGAAGAATGGTCTGGAGGCGGTCAGCCTGATCAAGGAGCATAGTCCCGATCTGGTTTTTCTCGACGTGCAGATGCCCGGACTGGACGGCTTCGGCGTCATCAAGAAGCTCCTTGATCGCAAGGTTCCTCTGCCCAAGATTGTGTTTGCGACTGCGTTCGATCAATATGCGGTCAAGGCGTTCGATGTGAATGCGGTCGATTACATCCTGAAGCCTTTCGACAAGAAACGGGTGGCGCAATCGGTCGAGAAGGCGCGCGCCAAGATGGAAGCGGGCCCCGGTTCGGACGAGAAGTTCGAAACCCTGGTCCGGATGCTGGAATCGCAGAAGCCGCACACCGCCAGGATTCTGATCAAGGCAGCGGGTAGGTTATTCCTGACCGATCCGAAGGATATCTGCTACGCGACCATCGAAGACGGCGTGATCACGGTGGTCACGGGCGGAAACGCTGGGATGGAAGGCCAGTCGAATTGCCGGACGATCGAGGAACTGTTCGAGAGTCTCGACGCCAATCAGTTCTGGCGGGCGCACCGCTCGTATGTGGTCAACATCAATCACATTCGCGAAGTGGTGCCGTGGTTCAAGAGTTCCTACCAATTGCGCATGGACGACAAGAAGCAGACCGAGATCCCCGTCAGCCGCGCCCAGACCCGCCGCCTGCGGGAACTGTTCAACCTGTAAGAGAAAAAAGGGCGGTCGCCGTAGTCTGCTGACGGCCGCCTGGGGAGGGAACCTATGAGGCGATGGCCTGCAAAGCGATGCGGTTGGAAATGACCAGCGTCGATCCTTCCAGTCGAATCAGCTCCTTGCGTTTCATATCGCTGAGCAAGCGGGTCACAGTTTCCCGCGAGGAGCCGATCATTTGCGCGATTTCTTCGTGGGTGAAGTCGGTCGGGATGCGGAGATCGCGATTGCGAGGTTCGCCGGCGACCCAGGAGAGCAAGAGCCGGGCAAGCTTCTCGGTGGAACTGCGCGCGAGCAAGAGATCATGAACATCGTCGAAGCTGGTCCCGATTTCGCTGGCCAGCAGCCGGGCACACGCCAGGGCGGCAACACTGTTATGTGCGAGCATGCCGAGCAAGTTGGCCTGCTCGACGAACTTGATCTGACAGAGTTCAATCGTCGTCACCGTAACCGGCGAGGGGCGCCCGGAGACTACCGCACTGAGTCCCAGCAGGTGACGGTCTCCGGCAATCTTGAGGATGACGGTCTTGCCGTCGCGGGCCTGGAGGGAGAGTTTGACTCGGCCGGAACAGACGATGTACACGCCGCGCGGGACTTGGCCTTCGGTTAGGAGCGCAGCGTTGGCGGGAAACAACGTCAAATGCCCCATGGCGTTAAACTCGCCCAGCAAGTCCTGGGGCAGGTTGCAGAAATCACAATCGCGCTTCAGAGTACAGCTCAAACAATCGTTGGGAATGGTGAAACGGCGCGGCACGCCCATACAAGACTCCTCGCTCGTCACGCTCTTGGCTGGCAGAACGTTTCAACAGGGGGAGCGGAATGTGCCGAGCAGTCGGACTAAGCAATCGGCGTGCCAGACCCACACTTTCTGGAAGTGATAGTGCCCTAAATACTTTAAGCGGACTTGGAGCGACGGTGCCGTCCGCCGACTCGCCGGAAAATCGGCTGCGCCGACGGAGGTTGGGCAGCAGTCACATCAATCGAGATAGTCCATACGAGAGATCCCCAGCTTCTGCATTTTGTACTGGAGAGTGGTGCGCTTGAGGCCGAGGCGCCCAGCCGCTCCTCCCGCGCCCGAGAGAACGCCGTTGGTCTGGCGGAGGACTTCGACAATGTGCTCGCGTTCTTTCTGCCGAAGGGTGCCGTCGCCTTCGGTCTGCTGACGGGCGATCTCCAGCCGCAACTCGGACAGAGGCGGACGCAACGTGTCGCCCTCCGACAGAATGACCGAGCGTTCGATGAAGTTTTCCAGCTCGCGGATATTCCCCGGCCAGGTCCATTTCAACATGGCGCCGACGGCTTCGTCGGGGATAAAGTCGATGCGTTTGTTCAAACGGACCGCGGATTTCTCCACAAAGTAACGGACCAGCAGGGGAATATCCTCTCGCCGCTCGCGGAGCGCAGGAAGATGCAGGGGAAAAACGTGCAAGCGATAGAACAAATCGCTGCGGAAGCGCTTTTCTTCCACTTCACGAAGCAGGTCGCGGTTGGTGGCCGCGATCAGGCGAACGTCGACCCGAATAGTACGCGTTCCTCCCAGCCGCTCGAATTCCTGGTCCTGGAGAACGCGCAGCAGCTTGGGTTGCAACTCGAGAGGAATCTCTCCGACCTCGTCGAGGAACAGGGTGCCTTTGTCGGCTAGTTCCAGGCGGCCTACTTTTTGGCTGACCGCGCCCGTGAAGGCGCCCCTCTCGTGGCCAAAAAGTTCGCTTTCGAGGAGTCCGGTGGGAATGGCGGCGCAGTTGAGCTTGATGAAGTTGCGATCTTTGCGGCGGCTCATGCTGTGAACGGAGCGCGCGACCCGCTCTTTTCCGGTGCCGGTTTCGCCTGTGACGAGGACGGTGGAATCGGTGTCGGCCACGATCGCGGCGTGGTCGAGGACGCGTTTCAACGCTGCGCTATTGCCCACAATCTCGTCGAAGTGGAGTTCGCTGCGAATTTCGTTTTCAAGGTAGTGTTTTTCTTGTGCCAGACGGTCCTTAAGCTGTGCGATTTCATGATAGGCGTTGGCATTGTGAATAGCGGCAGCAACCTGGCTGGCCACTTGCAACAGATACTCAGCGTCCTCACGGCGAAACGCATGCTTGCTTTTGCTGGCGAAGTTCAGTGTTCCCAGGGCCTGGCTGCCATAGAACAAAGGGACACAGCAGATCGATAGCACCCCAGCGTCCCGAACCGCGTCGGCCACGTCGATGGCAAGGCGATCCAGATCTTCATCGCCTAGAAAGGTAATTGTGCGGGTGGCCAGGGCCTCGGCGGAGAGCGCTTCTTCCAGCAGCACGGTGCGGGCTTCGGAAAGCGGCGGTTCTGAATCAGGCAGCGGGTCCATGGCGTGCACGCGCAACGAGCGGCCGTCGGCCTCGAGCAGACCCAGCACGGCATAGTTGTAGTTCGTAATGCGGCGCAAGTGGGCAAAGATGATCGGAGTCAGTCGCCCCAGATCGAGACTGGAACCGAGTTCCTGGCTGATGGCCACCAGACTCTTCAGGCGCTCCTGTTGGCCCTGCAGGGAGCGCCGGATGTCCTGGTTCTCCAGCGCGAGCGCAACCAGTTGTGCTACGCGAGACAGCAACTGAACGTGCTGGGGGTCCACGACCTCTTTCACGCTCTTGCCAATGCCCAGTGCTCCATAGCGTCGCTGAGCCGTACTCATGGGCACAGCGGTGTAGGAGCGCACACCATGCTTACGGAGGAGTGGCAAACGCGTGGGAAAGCGCGAATCAAGATCGAGGTCGGGAATGTTCATCGGTTGCTGATGTTGCCAGACCCATCCGCTCACGCAATCATCGATCGGGAAGGCGTCCAGCATCCCGGTTTCTCTGCCCGCCTTCCAGAAATGGGTGATGATGCAGTTCTGGACGGGGTCGTGGAGAGAGAAAACAACAAAGTCGCAGGCGGTCAACTCCTGTAGTCGCGGCGCGAGGCTGTTGAAGAGCTCAAGGGAGGAGTTATCGCGCACGACGAGATCGGCAATCTCGAGAAGAAGTTCGGATGCACTGCGACGCGCAGCATACGGACGGATTGCATCTCCTCGCGTCGCATCAGGCGAGCACTGCAAATCCACAGCTTCGGGCCGATCCTCCCGCATGCTGTTCACCTACTCTGTCTGCCACACGTGGCGCCTTCGTACGGCTTTTATGAGTAAGAAATTAGGGACCGTAGCAGCTCTGCCAAGCTGCCGGACTTTGCCGCAACGGAGCGTAGTCGCCGGTTCCTTGCGTGGGAACCGATCTCGTTGGTTCACGGGCGGGATGCCGCCTCAGGATTACGTCCCGTTTTTCCCGGAGTGGTGCCTTTCCCGGGCTCAATGATTTTATACAGGTAAGAGCAACAGGCAAGTTCTTTTTTTTGTGAGGTTAGTGGAGTAAAGATTTCTCGCCTGCGCGGGTGTAAAGACACTGTAGACTGTAGTTATGGCGCGCGGTTGGGAGAGTAAGTCAGTCGAACAGCAGCAGGAAGAGCGATTCGAGCAAGGCGGAGCTGCGCATCCGGTTGTGTCGGCGGAGCAACGGGAGCGCAATCGAAGGCGGGAAGGCCTAGCTCTGTCGCGAAGCCGCCTAACTCAGGAGCTTGAGGCCGCGACGAACCATCGGCATCGCCAGATGCTGATCCAGTCCTTGGCGGAGGTTGATCGTCAACTAGCTTGTTTTGAATGAATTACAACTTTGGCGTTCCCGAAGCGCGTGGCCCGCGCGAATCGCGCCCATAAGGAAAACGAAGGTAGGATTCTGCCCTACCTGACGTATAATCGTTGTGCTGATGAAAGCTTACGTGTATGTTTCTCTGAAAAAGAGCGTGCTGGATCCGCAGGGCAAGACCATCCACGGTGCGCTCTCAAAAATCGGCTACAAGAATTTGCAGGAAGTCCGGCAAGGCAAGTATTTCGAAATTACGCTCAATGGCGTGTCGAAAGAAGAAGCGCAAGCGCAAGTGGAGCGGATGGCGCGCGAAGTTCTGACGAACCCGGTTATTGAGGAATTCCGTTTCTCCCTCGAAGAATAGCGTCTCCGGTAGTGGCAGATGGGCGTTATGTTGTGCCCGAAAAATCACCGGTTTCCCCCACCGAAGCATTCATAAGGAGCTAATCAGGCAATGTGCGGCATTGTGGGATACGTGGGCAAGAAACAGGTTGTGCCCGTCATCATCGATGGACTCAAGCGGTTGGAGTATCGCGGGTACGACTCGGCGGGGATCGCAGTGGCGGGCAATGGTGAGGGGTTGCAGATTCGGCGCGCGGAAGGAAAGCTGCGCAATCTGGAAGAAGCCATCCGGCTGAAACCGCTCGATGGCACTTACGGCATCGGACACACACGCTGGGCCACGCATGGCCGGCCGACGGAAGAGAACGCGCATCCGCACCGCGATTGCAGCGGCCGGATCGTGGTGGTGCACAACGGCATTGTCGAGAACTATCTCTCCCTCAAGCGCAAGCTGATTGAGGAAGGCCACAAGTTTACGACCGAGACCGATACCGAAATCATCGCCCACCTGATCGAGAAGCACTACATCAAGACGGGCAATGGGCATCACCCCTTGCTCGAAGAAGCAGTGCGCAAGGCGGTGAAGGAACTTACGGGCGTGTTCGCGCTGGTGGTGATTGCTATTGATGAGCCGAACAAAATTGTGGCCGCGCGGAACGGGCCGCCCGCAGTAATCGGCTTGGGGAAAGACGAATACTTCGTCGCCTCCGACGTGCCCGCCATCCTCTATCACACGCGCGATCTTTTCTTTCTTGCCGATGGCGATCTGGCGGTCATCACGCAAGATGGCGTGCGCGTCACGGATTTCGATGGGAAGCCGATGGAGCGGGTGGCACAGCATGTCACCTGGGACCCGATCATGGCGGAGAAGGGCGGCTTCAAGCACTTCATGCTCAAGGAAATTTATGAGCAGCCGCGCACCGTCCGCGACACAACGCTAGGGCGGGTTTCGCAGGACAGCGGGCAGGTGTTCCTCGACGAGATGCACGTGACGGAAGCCGAGTTCAAGGCGCTGAAGAAGATCAATATCGCCGCCTGCGGCACGAGTTGGCACGCGGGGCTGGCGGGCAAGTTCATGATCGAAACGCTGGCGCGGGTTCCCGTTGAAGTCGACTATGCGAGCGAATGGCGCTACCGTGATCCGATCCTGGCGGCGGATGAGCTGACCATGCTGATCTCGCAGTCTGGCGAAACGGCCGATACCATCGCGGCGCAGCGCGAGGCCAAGGCCAAGGGATCGAAGACGATCGCCATCTGCAACGTCGTGGGGTCGATGATCACGCGCGAGGCGGCGGGCACGATCTACACCCACGCCGGCCCGGAAATTGGCGTGGCTTCCACCAAGGCATTTACGGGACAGATGACTGCGCTCTATTTGTTCGCGTTGTATCTGGCGCAAGTGCGCGGCGCGGTCACGCCGGAACACGCGAAGTCCGCGGTGCAGGAATTGATGCGCATTCCGGGGAAGCTTGAACAGATCCTAACCCACGACGAGGCCTGCGACGACCTGGCCAAGACTTATGTGCGCGCGCAGGACTTCCTGTTCCTGGGGCGCGGTATCCACTACCCGATCGCGCTCGAAGGTGCGCTCAAGCTCAAAGAAATCTCCTATATTCACGCCGAAGGGTATCCGGCGGGCGAGATGAAGCACGGGCCGAACGCGCTGATCGACGAAAACTTGCCGGTCGTCGTGATTGCGACGCGCGATGTGAACAGCCCGCACTCGATGGTCCGCTACGAGAAGACGATGTCGAATCTGAAAGAAGTAAAGGCTCGTTCCGGCATCGTCATCGCGCTCGCCACAGAAGGCGACAGAGAGATCACCGAGGAAGCGGATCACGTGCTGTTCGTGCCGCCCGCGCCGGAAGAACTCTCGGCGATTCTGGAGATTGTGCCGCTTCAGTTACTGGCGTACCATATCGCGGTGCGTCGCGGATGCGATGTCGATCAGCCGAGAAATCTGGCGAAGTCGGTGACGGTGGAGTAGTGGGGAAGTCTGATCGTGGGGTTCATGCGGTGCGGAGACGCATCACGCTCTTGGGGGAGCGGATTGGCCTGATGAGAACAAAGAATATAGTCGCGACGATTTGCATGTTGGGAGTCCTGGTGTGCGGCGCGGATGCGCGCACGTTCAACCATGTTATTGTAGTTATTCAGGAGAATCGGACGCCCGATAACCTGTTTGGCAGCAATCCAAGCTTTGAACCCGGAGTGGATATTGCCACCAGTGGACTCAACAGCAAAAATCAGCTCATTTCATTCACCCCGGTCGACTTAGCCAACTGCTACGATCTAGGCCACGGCCATGCTACTTTTGTAGCCGCCTATAACAAAGGCCTAATGAATGGTTGGGACAAAGTGGCCGTCTCGCTGCGTCCGGGATGTGTCGCGGGACCCAATCCGCAGTTTCGCTACGCAGATAACTCGACTGGAACAATACAGCCCTACTTTGATCTGGCGACACAATATGGCTTTGCAAACAGAATGTTCCAGACCAACCAAGGCCCAAGTTTTCCCGCCCATCAGTTCCTGTTTGGCGCGACATCCTCCCCGACGGTGGATAGTCCGATTTTTGCGTCAGAGAACCCCCATGCCCTGCACGGAGGCTTCAACGGATGCGCCTCAATTCCCGGGACGTACGTGACCACCATCGACCCCAATGGAAAATCGGGTACAACATTCCCCTGTTTTGATCGTCCAACGGTGGCTGATTTGCTGGATGGAGCGGGACTAACCTGGAAATACTATACTCCTGGCAGCAACACGATTATTACCGCTCCGAATGCAATCAAGGCAATATGCAATGCGCAAGTCGTGAATGGAAAAACGGTTTGCACGGGGACAGAGTGGCAAAAAGTAGTTGTTATGACTCCGAGTAAGATGCTTCTGGATATTGGGAAGTGCGATCTGGCCAATGTGAATTGGATCGTTCCAATCGGCCAAAATTCGGATCACGCCGTCGGAAATACCGGCGGGGGGCCGAGCTGGGTGGCATCCATTGTGAACGCGGTAGGGAATGCGCCGACTTGCCCGAACGGTGAAGTGATGTGGCAAGATACGGCTATTCTGGTCACCTGGGACGATTGGGGTGGCTGGTTTGATCATGTCCCTCCTCCCAGGATCGGCCAGGCAAATGGTTGGGGACAGAGTTATGTCTATGGGTTTCGCGTCCCATTACTCGTGATCAGCGCTTATACGCCGGCGGGCTATGTGGATAATACAGTCCACGACTTCGGAAGTATTCTAAGATTTGTCGAGTCTAACTTCGGCCTCGGTCTCATTGGGCCAGGAACTTATGCAGACAGTTATGCCGACGATTTAATGGAGTTTTTTCCACTATCGGCGCCAAGAGCCTTCAACAAAATCAATTCAAGATTCGATGCGAACCATTTTATTCTTAGTAAAGAGCCGCCGACGGACCCGGACGACGACTAGCAAGTAATGAACCGGGAATGTCGAAGGTGTCTGGTTCCACTGCTCGGTGCAGGTTCCGGAGGGGAATCGGGGGCCCGCGGATCCTCGCGTCCGGTGGCTGTCCGGAATCATCTAAGAGGGATGGCTCAGTTCCAAACCTTCTCCGCACGACTGCTGCGCTCAGTTACGCTCTCCGAGTTTACCAAGCATATTGAATTCGAAGTGCAGGGAACGCACAGATTTGGTTTCGTCGCCGGGCAATGGCTTTCGGTGAAAGCCCGCACGTCAGCAGGCGAAGAGATCACTCGCGCGTACTCGATTGCGTCGGCCCCCTCGGAGAATGGGCGCTTTGCCTTTTGCCTGAATCGCGTGCAGGACGGGTTCATGTCAAACCACCTATGCGATCTGGGCGAAGGGGCCGAGATTTCGTTTCAGGGCCCGTTTGGGGATTTCATTCTGCGTCCGCCGTTGCGGGACACGCTGATGATTGCCACGGGAACCGGGATTGCGCCGTTCCGATCGATGCTGGAGGGATTGTTTGAATCCGGACATGCGGGTGACAGCGCCGCGGGCCAGACGGAGGCGCCCGGCGCTCCAACGGAGCACTTCTGGCTGCTGTTTGGCACGCGCTACGAACAGGATATTTATTATCGCGAGGAGTTCGAGCGCCTGTCGTCGTCACACTCCAATTTTCATTTCCTGCCGACACTCAGCCGCGGCGGTGCGGAGTGGAGGGGCCTGCGCGGGTATGTCCAAGAGCACGCGAAGGGGATTGTGGGCGGTCGTGCCGATATGCAGGCTTACATCTGCGGGCTCGACAAAATGGTGAGCGCCAATCGAGAGTTGCTGAAGAGCTTGGCGTGGGACCGCAAGTCGATTCGTTACGAAAAATACGATTAAGCCGTAGAATAACGAGTCGGTAGAAGGAGTCTCTCGTGTACGTTGCAGACGGCAAGCGGTACGACTCCATGCTGTATCGCCGTTCGGGACGCAGCGGCATTCAGCTTCCCGCCGTTTCCCTCGGACTCTGGCACAACTTCGGCGGCGTCGATAATTTTGAAAACGCACGCGCCATGCTGCGGCGGGCATTCGATTTGGGCATCACGCACTTCGATCTGGCCAACAACTACGGGCCTCCCTACGGATCGGCAGAAGAAAACTTCGGACAGATTTTCAAAAAGGATTTCCTTCCTTACCGCGACGAACTGATCATCTCGACCAAGGCGGGATGGGACATGTGGCCGGGTCCCTACGGAAACCTGGGCTCACGGAAGAATTTACTGGCCAGTTTGGATCAGAGTTTGAAGCGCATGGGGCTGGAGTACGTCGACATTTTCTACCATCACCGCCCCGACCCCGACACGCCCATGGAAGAGTCGCTGGGCGCGCTCGATACGGCGGTACGGTCGGGGAGGGCGCTGTACGCGGGCATTTCCGCTTACAACGCGAAGCAGACAGGCGAGGCCGTGAGGATTTTACGAGCGCTGGGGACGCCGTGCCTGATTCACCAGCCGAAGTATTCGATGTTTGTGCGCGATCCAGAACAGGGCTTGCTCGACGTGCTGGGGAACGAAGGCGTGGGCTGCATTGTGTTCAGTCCGCTCGCGCAGGGGCTGCTGTCGGACCGATACCTGAAAGGAATTCCCGACGACTCGCGGGCGGCGCGCAATTTCTTCCTGAAGAAGGAGAACATCTCCGAAGCTACGCTTGTCAAAGTGCGCGCGCTGAACGAAGTTGCGAAGGAGCGCGGCCAGACGCTTGCGGAGATGGCGGTGTCGTGGGTGCTCCGCGATCCGCGTGTGACCAGCGCGCTGGTGGGGACGAGCAAGGTGTCGCAGGTGGATGACAACGTGGCCGCGCTGAAGAACTTGAAGTTCTCCGCGGAGGAACTCAAAAAAATCGACGGCGTTCTTGGAGGAGCCCACTCATCGCAGAGTGCCCGATGAGGGAGGCACCCAACGCTTCTTTTCCTATGACGGCGGCAAACAGGACGAATGTTGTTCGTTGCTCGTGGGCGAGGAACGGTCTCTCTATCTCGTATCACGACCGGGAGTGGGGCGTGCCGCTGCACGATGACCGCGCGCTTTTTGAATTCCTGATTCTTGAGGGTGCGCAGGCCGGACTGAGCTGGGACACCATTCTGAAGAAACGCGACAACTACCGGGCGGCGTTTGACGGCTTCGACCCGCACAAAATCGCGCGATAC
>Ga0209068_10001209_pt1 | contig 13004 bp, 8 predicted proteins | sample ColStrG_CSR_2012_FD_187200 | JGI IMG/M metagenome (GOLD analysis project Ga0209068, IMG submission 187200) | Freshwater sediment microbial communities in response to fracking from Pennsylvania, USA - Cold Stream Run_MetaG_CSR_2012 (SPAdes)... | ecosystem: Environmental > Aquatic > Freshwater >... | reverse complement strand
CTCGGCTGCGATCTGCGCCGCCTACGAGGGCTCACAGCCGAACCTGATGACGGTGATCCTCGAATCCCGGGGATTCACGGACCTGCTCGAGCGGGTGGACTTCCTGGCGCGGATCGGCAACCAGGATGCGTCCATCATCCGCGCCACTCGCGTGGCCCGGCTTGCGGTGTTCCACGAGGCGATCCACCTCGGCAGGCTCGAGGAGCGCGACCGCGCGCTGACCGAGGAGATCCTCGCGCGGCGCAATCAGGTCGCGGCAATCGAGGCGGCGCTGGTCCAGCAGGAGATCGCTCAGGTCGCAGCCCGCTCCGGAAGCCGGGCCAAGCTGGCTTCCGTCCAGGCGCACGTCGCCTCGCTGCGCAGCCAGCTCGTAGCGATCGAGGCGCGCGCGGCCGCGCAGGCGCGCCAGACCGCGGCTCAGGTGAACGGCACCGTCGGCGGGATCGCGATCGACACCGCGGGGATGGTTCAGCCGCCTCCCGGCGCGCCCCAGGCGGTCGGCGAGATCATCGCCGCCGGCAACGCGATCGCATCGCTCCCGTACATCTGGGGAGGGGGACACGGCTCGTTCCAGGCCTCCGGATATGACTGTTCGGGATCGGTCAGCTACGTGCTGGCCGCCGCCGGTCTGCTCAGCGCGCCGATGGTCTCAGGAGACTTCGAAAGCTATGGAGCGCCGGGACCGGGCCAGTGGGTGACGATCTACGCAAACGCCGGCCACGTGTGGCTGTCGGTCGCCGGCTGGCGGTTCGACACGGTCGCACTCGCCGCGGTTGGCACGCGCTGGTCGCGTGGCGGCGGCGAGTTCGGCGGCTTCGTCGCCCGGCACCCGATCGGCTTGTAGAGAGGCAGCGAGGCCGCGGCGCCCCAGCGCCGCGGCCTCCCCTCGAACTGCTTCGAGCCCCGTTCGGGCCGCTACTTCTTGGCCTTGGCGGCCGCGATCTTCAGCGCCGACCTGGCCGTCGCGGTCGTCAGGCCGGTCGACTTGGCGCTGAAGGACACCTTCAGCTTGCCCCTGGCGGTCTTCGAAGCCGTGAACGTGAACCTGGCGCTGGCGGTGGCGCCGGCAGCGATGGATGCGATCGTCGTGCACGTCTTGCCGTGCAGCTTCAACGCCTTCGGCGCAACGACACACACCGTCACCTTCGACGCCGCGGCGCCGCCCGTGTCCTTGACGGTCGCGGTGAACGTGACCGTCTTGCCGGGCTTGACGTTCCCCTTCGAGGGCTTGCTGGTCAGCGCCAGCGCCGGGCTCGGCGGCGAGATGTTACGCGAGATCCAGAGGCTGCCCGCGCCGTTGAGCACGGAGGCGAGGAACGTGCAGCCGGGGCCGACTGGAGGGCTGGCAAGAGATGTCCACCCGCCGCCGATCGCGCCCGCGCCCGTCAGGAATCCCTGCGCGCCGAGCGGGAAGCGCTGGCCGGGATAGGCGCCCTTGCCGTCGGTGGAGTAAGTCTGAGTACCGGTGTCGACTGTGCACTGGCCAAGACCCGTCACGTTCACGCTCGCAGTGAAGTCAGCGGAGAGGGACAGCTGTCCGGTCGCCGGGTTGACCATGACGGTTGCAGGGCTATTGAGCCCAACGGTCACCTGGCCCGGTACCGGCGTGGTGAACGACGCGGTAGGGATGCTGATCGCGTTTGGCTGGATCGTGAAGGTTCCGTCGGCATTCGCCGTCGCGTTTGCCGTGATCGCCGCTGTCTTCTGAGACGCGACCACCAGGTTGCCGACGGAGGTGCCCAGCACCATGTTGTTGAACGAGATCGGCAGCGACTGGGCGCCGGCCCCGCTAGCGAACACGAGCGACAGCCCTGCAACCAGCAGGACGCCGAACTTTCTCATCTGTTGTGCCTTTCCTTGAGGTGTGTTGTCCGGAATCCGGCCTGACGCGGGACTCCGGACACGCTTCGGGCCGACGGTCCGGCCGACCCTCGTCTCGTTGTCTCATGATCCCTGCAAGTGCAGCAATATACGCCGTGGTCACCCTCCGGCTGGGGCAGATTCCGAGGAGGAGGCGCGACGCCCCTCCGTGGCGCGGCGCCTACAGTACGACGCCAGCCTCATGTCAGAACAACCCGCGTCATCCAATAGTTTCGGTGCACGATCCAAGATCGCGCTCGACGGCGTCGAGTACGAGATCTTCCGGCTTGCGGCCCTCGCGGATCGCCACGACCTCGCGAGGCTACCGTTCTCGCTGAAGGTCCTACTCGAGAACCTGCTGCGCTGCGAAGACGGCGAGACGATCCGGCCAGCGGACATCGAGGCGCTGGCCGACTGGGACCCGGCCTCCGAGCCGAGTCGCGAAATCGCGTTCACGCCGGCCCGGGTGCTGATGCAGGACTTCACCGGGGTGCCGGCGGTGGTCGACCTCGCCGCGATGCGGGATGCGATACGCGAGATGGGCGGCGACCCGCGCCGGATCAACCCGCTCGTGCCGGCGGAGCTCGTGATCGACCACTCGGTTCAGGTGGACGCGTTCGGCTCGCCGCGGGCATTCGAGCGCAACGCGGAGCTGGAATTCAAGCGAAACCAGGAGCGCTACGCATTCCTGCGCTGGGGCCAGGGCGCGTTCGCCAACTTCAAGGTCGTACCCCCGGACACCGGGATCGTCCACCAGGTCAACCTCGAGTATCTGGCTCGAGTCGTGTTCGTCGAGGATCGCGATGGCGCCCGACGCGCGTACCCTGACACGCTCGTCGGGACCGACTCGCACACGACCATGATCAACGGGCTCGGAGTGCTCGGCTGGGGTGTCGGCGGAATCGAGGCCGAGGCCGCGATGCTCGGTCAACCGCTGTCGATGCTGATCCCGCAGGTGATCGGCTTCGAGCTCCACGGTCGGTTGCGGGAGGGCGCGACGGCCACCGACCTCGTGTTGACCGTCACCGAGGCCCTGCGTGAGCGCGGCGTGGTAGGCAAGTTCGTCGAGTTCCACGGCGAGGGGCTCGCGACGCTACCGCTGGCCGACCGGGCGACGATCGGCAACATGTCGCCCGAGTTCGGCTCCACCTGCGCGATCTTCCCGATCGACTCCGAGACCGTGCATTACCTCGAGTTCAGCGGCCGGCCCCGCGAGCAGATCGAACTCGTCGAGGCGTACGCGCGCGAGCAGGGTCTGTGGCACGACGAGCAATCGCCCCGGCCGAGCTTCAGCGAATTTGTCGAACTCGACCTCGGCTCTGTCGTTCCGAGCATCGCAGGGCCGCGTCGGCCGCAGGATCGGATCCCGCTCAGCGCGTCCAAGCGCGCGTTCCACACTGCACTCGATGGCTACCTGCCACAGGTGACCGATGAGGACGAGCTGATCGCTGGGACGTTTCCCGCGAGCGATCCGATCGCGACGCACATCCTCAACGGGAGCCCACAGGCGCAGCCTCCGGCCGGCAAGTGGGGGTCGGCGACTGCGGCCGGCGAGCAGGGATCGACCACAGCCGGCGTGCAGCGGCCGACACCGCGGGCGTCAGCGCGCACATCGGTGACGCTTGACGATGGCACTGAGACCGAGCTCGACCACGGTCACGTGGTGATCGCGGCGATCACGAGCTGCACCAACACGTCCAACCCGTCGGTGATGCTCGGCGCCGGGCTGCTCGCGCGCAACGCCGTACGGCGCGGACTGAGGACGAAGCCCTGGGTCAAGACCTCGCTCGCGCCCGGATCGAAGGTGGTCACCGAATACCTGGACCGCGCCGGGCTGTCTGAGTATCTGAACCAGCTCGGCTTCAACCTCGTGGGCTATGGCTGCACCACCTGCATCGGCAACAGCGGCCCGCTGTCGCGGGAGATCTCGAGCGCTGTTGCGGCTTCAGACCTCGCTGTCGTGTCGGTCCTGTCGGGCAACCGCAACTTCGAAGGGAGGATCAACCCCGACGTGAAGATGAACTACCTCGCCTCGCCGCCCCTGTGTGTCGCCTACGCGCTCGCCGGGACGATGGACGTGGACATCTACAGCGAGCCCCTCGGGGAGGACCACGACGGCCGGCCGGTGTTCCTCCGGGAAATTTGGCCGAGCGCGGCCGAGGTGGCGGAAACGGTGCAGGCGGCGGTCCGCTCGGACATGTTCCGAAACAGCTACGACGACGTGTTCGACGGCGACGAGCGCTGGAATTCGCTTCCGGTACCGGCCGGCGAGCTGTTCGCATGGGACGAGCGCTCGACCTACGTGCGTCGGCCGCCGTTCTTCGAGAACCTCCGGCGAGACCCCGAGCCGATCGAGGACATCGAGAACGCACGGGTGCTCGCGGTGCTCGGCGACAGCGTCACGACGGACCACATCTCACCGGCAGGGTCGATCAAGCGCAGCGGCCCGGCGGCGCTGTATCTCAACCACAACCACGTCGAGGCCGCCGATTTCAACTCGTACGGGTCGCGGCGCGGCAACCACGAGGTGATGATGCGGGGCACGTTCGCCAACATCCGCCTGCGCAACCTGCTCGCGCCCGGGACCGAGGGGGGCGTCACCGAATACCTCGGCGACGGCTCGGGGGAGGTGATCTCAATCTACGACGCCGCGATGCGCTACATCGCGCAGCAGATCCCGCTGATCGTGCTCGCCGGTAGGGAGTACGGCTCGGGCTCGTCGCGTGACTGGGCCGCCAAGGGAACCGCGCTGCTCGGCGTGCGCGCGGTGATCGCCGAGAGCTTTGAGCGGATCCACCGTTCGAATCTGGTGGGGATGGGGGTGCTGCCGCTGCAGTTCATGCCCGGTGAGTCGGTTTCGTCGCTCGCACTCAGCGGCCGCGAGGTGTTCGCGATCGCGGGTCTCGCCGGCGCCGAGGAGCTGCCCCGAGAGGTGACGGTCGAGGCGGACGGGCGCCGATTCCGCGCGACCGTCCGGATCGACACCCCCAAGGAGCAGCGCTACTACCGACACGGCGGCATCCTCAAGTACGTGCTGCGGCAACTGCTCCACGACCGAGCGCCCTCGAGGCTCGACCACTAGCGTGGATTACCCGGAGTTGTAGCGACACCCGGGTAGATCGCCGGGAAGTTTGCAGGACTGAACGGCGCGACTGCTCGGCGACCGAACGCCGTCTGATAGGAATCCGAGCCGATGGCCACCCCCGAGCTGCTGCACAGCCTTTTGAGCGCCCCAGGCCCGTCGGGCCACGAGACCGAGCCGGCTCGCGCATGGCGCGGGTGGTGCTCGCGGTTCACCGAGGACGTCGGCGCCGATCATCTCGGCTCCTCGTGGGCTCGGCTGGCCGGCAATGCCGGCGGGCCGACGTTGGCGGTCGTCGGCCACATCGACGAGATCGGGCTGCACGTCACCTACATCGACGATGACGGCTATCTGCACTTCGACGAGGTCGGGGGCTGGGACCCGATCGTGCTCGTCGGCCAGCGGGTGGCGATCGACACGCGGGACGGCGCCGTGGTCGGCGTGATCGCGCGCAAGCCGATCCATCTGCTCAAGGACGAAGAGCGCAAGAAGCTGCCTGAGTACAAAGAGCTGCACATCGACATCGGCGCGAGTGACGGCGATGAGGCCCGCACTCGGGTCAGGATCGGGGACACGGCGGTGATCGACGTGGAGCCGGTCGAGCTGCCGAACGATCGCCTCGTCGCCCGGGCTCTGGACAATCGCGTCGGCTGCTACGTGGCGGCCGAGGCCGCGCGACTGGTGGCGCAGAGCGGCGGCTCGCCCGGCGATTTCATCGCGATGGCGGTCGTGCAGGAGGAGACCACGTTTGCGGGGTCGCGCACGAGCGCGTTCGCTCACGAGCCGGACGTGGCGATCGCCCTCGACGTCACGTTCGCCACCGATCAGCCGGGAGTGGAGCTCGGGCAGATCGCGAAGCACCCGCTCGGTTCAGGCCCGGTGATCGCACGCGGAACGACGCTGAACCCGCGCGTGTTCGAGCTGCTTTACGACGCCGCCGAGACCGAGAAGATCCCGTTCTCACTCGAGTCGCTCGGGCGCTCCACAGGTACAGACGCGGACGCGATCCACATCAGCCGCTCCGGTATCCCGACCGGTGTGGTGTCAGTGCCGCTTCGCTACATGCACTCGCCCGTCGAGATGGTCTCGCTACCGGACGTGGATGCGGCCGCCCGTCTGATCGCCGCGTTCGCCAGGCGGCTGACCTCCGACGTGTCGTTCGAGCGCTGAGGCCGCCCTCGGCTCCAACGGTGGATGCCCGCGCACGCTGACGATCTCGGCGCGCCCGGTGCGTGTCCCAAACGGTTGTTGCTGTTCGATATCGACGGGACGCTGCTGTCCGGGGCGACCCGTGCGCACCGAGCGGCGCTGCATCGCGCGCTCGCGGACGTGCACGAGATCGACGCGGATTCCGTCGAGCTGACGTTGCAACCGGCTGGGCGCACCGACGGGGAGATCGCAAGAGCGATCCTGCTCGCGGCCGGGGTTGCGCAGCCGCAGATCGATGCGCGGGCGCCTGAGGTCGCGACGGTCTGCTGCCGGGTGTATGCCGAGCTGTGCGAGACCGATCTGTCCAGCTGCGTGATCGATGGCATCCGCGACGTGCTGGAGCGGGTGAGCGCACGGGAGGACGCCCGGCTCGCGCTGGTGACCGGGAACTTCGAGGGGGTCGCGTGGCTGAAGTTGTCCCGTGCCGGGATCGGCGGCTGGTTTGCGACCGGACAGGGCGCCTTCGCCACCGACACGGAGGATCGTCTGCGGATGGCTCCGATCGCGAGACGGCGCGCCGGGATGCGCGGCCGGCCGTTTCCCCGAGAGCGGACGCTCGTGATCGGGGATACGCCCCGAGACATCGCCTGCGCTCGAGCCGATCAGCTCGCATGTGTGGCGGTCACCACGGGGCCGTTCGGGTTCGGGGAACTGCGCGACGCGGATGCGGTCACACGCGACGCCGAGGAGCTATACGATGCGCTCGAAGACTGGCTGGACGCCCCGTGAGACCCGCGGCGTGTCAGACGACCGGGGCGTCGCGGACAACGTGCCCGTTAGGCGGCGTCCCGATGCGGTCAAGCTGCGCCGCCTGCCGCAGCGGCAGGTCACTCGTCGCCTGGAACCCGCCCTCCAGCGTCCGGCACAGCACGCTCACCACCTGTGGATCGAACTGACTGCCGGCGCAGCGGCGCAACTCGGCAATCGCCGCCTCGCGACTTCGCTTGTCCCGGTAGCAGCGGTCGGAGGTCATCGCGTTGAACGCATCGCAGGCCGCAACGATGCGGGCGCCGAGCGGGATCGCGTCGCCGACCAACCCATCCGGGTAGCCGGTTCCGTCCCAGCGCTCGTGGGCGGCGCGCACGACGCGCGCCACCGGCACAAGCGGCGGCGCCGCGCAGAGGATCCGCTCGCCGATCGCGGCGTGCTGCTTCATGAACTTCCACTCCTCGGGATCGAGCGGACCAGGCTTGTGCAGGATGTCGTCGGGTATCGCGAGCTTGCCGATGTCGTGCAGCTCCGCGGCGCGCAGAACGGTGTCCAGCTCGTCCGAGTCGACTCCGAGCTCGACGGCGATCACGCGTGCCAGCGCAGCCACCATCCCGACGTCCTCGCGCATCGTCGGCGCTCGTTCGTCGAGCAACGCCAGCAGCACATCCGTGGTCTGGGCCCGGCTGATCCGCGCCTTGTCCGCGTACATCCGCTCGTCGGCCAGCTGCAGCGCTGCGTTAGGCGTCGGGGCATCGTCGGGAATCTTCGCGAGCCCGAGCGACGCGTCGACCGTGAAGCCGCTGCCGCGTTCCACCAGCGCGCCGGCGAGCTCCGAGATCAGCGGATCGCCGATCGACAGGCGGCCCTCGATCAGCGCACAGAACTCGTCGCCACCGAGCCGGTAGGCGGTTCCCGCCTCGCCGACCGCCGTGTTCAACGACCCTCCGATTCGCGCGAGCAGCGCATCGCCGGCCGCGTGACCGAACATGTCGTTGTAGCGCTTGAAACCGTTCAGGTCGAAGAACACCAGCGTAGAGGGGACCGCGCCGCGCGCGCGTCGGCACGTCTCGTCCAGGTCGACCATCAGCCGCCGGCGGTTCCCGAGACCGCTGAGCGCATCGGTGACCGCCTCACGAGCGCTCGCGCGCAACATTCGCAGGTTCTCGATGTAAGTCAGGGCGGCTCGCACGCACGCGAGGACCAGCGCGCCGGCGGCGAGCCCGATCGCGAGCGGCGTCACCTGCGTGAATGCTCCGGCCACCAGCAGAGCCAGCGCGCAGGCTGCGGCGATCGCCGTCAGGATGATCGTCTGCGGCGCCTCGGACGCGGCCGCGACGCGCCGCCTGGCAGGCATCCAAGCCGCCATCGCGAGCAGCGACACCGCCAGCAGATACAGCCCGTTCAGGAGAGCCGGGTCAGTGTAGTTTCCGGCTGCGGCTTGCGAGACGTACAGGATGTCCGCGAGGGCGGTGGTCGTGACACCGGCGCCGATCAGAAGCCAGGCGCGCCCCGGTCGCCAGTTCGCGAGCGAGAATGCGACCGCGACGAACGCGAGCAGCGCGAAGTCGCCCACCGGATATGCGAGGTTTACGGCCGCGGGGACCAGCGCACCGGGGACGGTGGCGATCAGGTCCGAGAACACGATCGCCGCCGCGACCGCCGCAACCGTCAGCCCGACCACACCGCCGTCGAGCCACTGGGCCGCGCCGGCGTTGCGCAGCCGCGAGCGAATCAGCAACATCATCGCCACATAGATCGAGGGGTACATCAGCAGGTAGAACGCGTCCGCCAGCGACGGGAACGGTGGGTTGGAGACGTAGTTGAGCCACACGGTCCAAACCAGGTCCCCGGCGCTCCACGCGGCGAGCGCGAGCGCCATCAACCCCCAGGCGAGCCGATCCTCCGAGCGGCGAATGGCTCTCGTCGCGCAGACTGCGACCGCGACCCATTCGACCGCCGTGTAGACCCACGAGGTGGCGAACCAGTACAGCGACTGTCCGCCGACGTTTGTCGCAGCCCTCAGGAACTCGAACCCGACGCCGAGACCCATCGCGACGATCGCGCACGCGAGAACTGGGTGGGAAGCGGCTGTCCGGCGCATGTGTCTCATACCCGCGTCCGACCCCGGACGCGGACCTGAATGACATATCGGCAGAAACGGCGCCGAGACTTAGCGCGTGTCAGCCGCGGATCAGCTTCTTATAGGTGATCCGCCTTGGCCGGTCCGCCTCCACTCCGAGCTGTTCGTGGCGGAAGCTCTCGTAGGCCTCGAAGTTGCCCTCGAACCAGCGCACCTGCGAGTCGCCCTCGAACGCGATCACATGGGTGGCGATCCGATCCAGGAACCAGCGGTCGTGGGAGACCACCACCGCACAGCCGGCGAATGACAGCAGCGCCTCCTCGAGTGCGCGCAGGGTGTCGACATCGAGGTCATTGGTCGGCTCGTCGAGCAGCAGCACGTTGCCGCCGCTGCGTAGCAGCTTGGCGAGGTGGAGGCGGTTGCGCTCACCGCCGGAGAGGCTGCCGACCCGCTTCTGCTGATCGGTCCCCTTGAAGTTGAAGCCCGCAACGTACGCGCGGCTGGCGATCGTGCGCTCACCGAGCTGGATCTGGTCCTCCCCACCGGAGATCTCCTCCCAGACGGTCTTGTCCGCCTCAAGCTCCTCGCGCGACTGATCGACGTAGGCGAGCTTGACCGTCTCGCCGATCCTCAGCGCGCCCGCGTCGGGCTGCTCGGCGCCGGTGATCATTCGCATCAGCGTCGTCTTGCCGGCGCCGTTTGGTCCGATCACGCCGACGATCGCGCCGCGTGGGAGCTTGAATGACAATTCGTCGATCAGCACCCGGTCGCCGTAGGACTTGCGTACGTCCTGCGCCTCGACGACGAGATCGCCGAGCCGTGGTCCCGCCGGAATGTGGATCTGGACCTGATCCAGTCGGACGTTGCGGTCCTCCGCCAGCAGCGCCTCGTATGCGTTGAGTCGCGCCTTCGGCTTGCTGCGCCGGGCGCTCGCGTTCATCCGCACCCACTCGAGTTCACGCTCGATCGTCCGTGTGCGTGCCGCGTCCTGGCGCGCCTGGAGCTCGAGCCGTGCCCGCTTCTGCTCCAGCCAGCCGCTGTAGTTGCCCTGGTACGGGATCCCACGGCCGCGGTCAAGCTCCAGGATCCAACCAGCGACGTTGTCCAGGAAGTAGCGGTCGTGGGTGACGGCCACGACGGTCCCGGCGTAGTCGCCCAGGTGTCGCTCGAGCCACGCGACCGACTCGGCATCCAGATGGTTCGTGGGCTCGTCGAGCAGCAGCAGGTCGGGTTGGCGCAACAGCAGCCGACACAGCGCTACCCGTCGCCGCTCACCGCCCGACAGCGTCCCCACGTCCGCGTCGGCGGGCGGACAGCGGAGCGCGTCCATCGCGACCTCCAAGGTCGTGTCGAGGTTCCACGCGTCGAGCGCGTCGATCCGCTCCTGCACCCGGGCGAACTCGTCCGCGACCTCGTCGGTGTAGTTCATCGACAGATCGTTGAAGCGGTCGAGCAGTGCCCGCGTCTCGGCCACGCCCTCCTCGACGTTGCCACGCACGTCCTTGGCGGGGTCGAGCGCTGGCTCCTGCTCGAGCATTCCCACCGTCGAGGAGGGCGCGAGCGCCGCTGTCCCGTCGAACTCGGTGTCGAGCCCCGCCATGATCCGCAGCAGCGTCGACTTTCCGGCGCCGTTGTACCCGAGCACGCCGATCTTCGCGCCCGGCAAGAACGACAACGAGATGTCGCTCAGAACCTGTCTGTCGGGCGGGTAGCGCCTGGACAGCCTGTAGGTCGTGAAGATGTACTGCGCCGACACCGAGACGAGGGTAGAGCTTCTCAGTTTTCAGGCTGCCATCCGCTCACCACCCAGCGTCCCGACGCCAGCCGCGCAACCGCCGCGACGGTGACGTGCCAGGCCGGCGCCAGTCCGGCGTACGCGGCGCTCGCGCTCGCCAGTGTGCGCTCCCGTGTCACGACTACCCACTCACCGGACCCACCGAGCAGCGGCGCCACCGCCTCGACCGTGCCGCTGTTCTCGATTCCGGCAGCGCGCAGCTGGGCGTCGGCGCGGGTCTCGGCCGCCGCCAGCGACATCGCCGACCGCGCCTGCCCGACGCTCGCCAACGCCAGCCCCGTCAGTTGCCGCGCGATCGAGCCGGCCGTCCAGTTGATGTAGACCTCGGCGAAGTCCGCGACGGCCTGAGCCTGAGAAGGTTCGCCCCCCAGAGGTTCTTTCACCGGCCGGGTGGCAGTCCCCGCCGCCTGCCCCCGTCGCGAGGGGTGCGACGCCCTCGTCACGGTGGCGCGGGCGCCGGTGCGCGCTTGTGGCGTCAAGAGCCCGCAGCCGGAGACCATCGCGGCAAGCGCCGCCATCGCCAGCGCCACCAAGGCTGCTCTCACCCCTCGACCAGACTTCACAGCCCCACCGGATGGGGCCTGATTGCTCGGGGGCTTCACAGCCCCACTGGATGGCGCGCGACCGCTCGGGGGCCTCACAGCCCCACCGGATGGCGCGCGACGAAGCCGGCTGCATCCCGGACGAGCGGATGCCATCCGACTCCCGCCGTTCCGTCCCCCGATCCGCCCGCGTCCCACGTGTCCCACCTCAGGCCGGCCACGTACATGAAGACGTGACTCGAATTGGCATAGATCGTGATCCACCGACCCGGCCCGGCGGCGCCCAACGACTCCAGCCCAGTGGAGCTCGAGTCGTAGACGGCGGGCAGAATCCCGCCGCCGTACAGGAGGTGCTCGACGCTGCTCGAGCAGTCATAGGCGGGCGCGACCTCGCTCAGTGGCAGACCATGGGCGGCCCCGTAGACGTACGGGACACCGATGATCCGGTTGCCGGCCGCGATCACCCCCTTGACCGCCGGCGGAGCGTCGATCGGCGCCGCCGCGCGTCCGTCGGCGAGCAGCACGGCCCGGGAGCCTGGGCTGATCGGAACTCCCACGCCAGTTTCGGGTAGGCAACCGTCACCGATCGTCGTGCCACTGCCCGCGGCCGCGGTCGAGGAGCCATAGGGCGCGTCGACTGTCGGCGCGGCACCGATCAGCTGTCCGGAGCCGGTCGCCGGAGGGCGTTCGATCTTGACCAGTCCGGACCACCGTCCGCGCTCGTACGGGATCCCGAGCGAACCGGCGAGCTCCCACCACAGGTCGATCACGCGCGGGTGACCCTCGATCGGGCCGCCGCCGAGCCCGATATCGCGCTTGTACGCGATCACCGACCGAGCACCCCAGCTGATCCGAAGCGGCGTCATGTATGGCAGCCCGCCCATCGCCGTGGCAGTGGTGAACGTGCTGCCGCCCAGCTCCGCGTAACTGCCGGGCTGGGCCGTCAGGTCAGCACCGGAGGCGCCGATCGTCCCGCTGCTCGGATCACCCGGGCCGCCGTATTCGGTTGCGCCGACGACGACGCCGCTGCCGGCCGGCCCGAGCACGATCCCGGCGTGGCTTCCCGGCGCCGCCGCGTCGCAGGCGAGCGCGAGCGCCGAGGGAGCGAACACCGACACGACCGCCGCCGCCAGCAGGCCGACGAACGAGACCGCGACGAACAGGGCGATCGTAATCGCCGAACCGACAGTCGATATTCGAGTACAACTCACATAGACTAACTTAGACTCAATCTTGGCGATGGCAACAAGATGTGTCCAAATTGTTCAATTTGACACTGTTTTGTTACTGAGAGTTTCGAGGCGCTGTGACCGACAGATCCGCACACAAGAGGGCGCTGAATTGACCGGACCCATGCGAGGTCGCAGGCCGGGCACAGGTAACGTGTCCTGACGGTGGCGCGGATCCTTGATCTGGAAGAGTCGCTTCTGCTGCTGGAGCTGAGTGCGCCGTTCGACAAGCGGGCGGTACAGCTCGCGCGGCGCAGGCTGGCCAAGCGCTGGCATCCGGACATCGCGCCTCCTGGCCGTCAGCACGAGCACCAGCGGCATCTGCAGGCGATCAACGAAGCCGCCGACCAGCTCGAACGGCTCGCCGAGAGCTCGCGTGGCGGTCGTGTGACCGCCAATGCAGTCAAGGTCTCGGCGGCTGCCGCACGCCACGCTCGAGCCCAGGAGGGCGCGCGCGCGTATGCCGCCGAGCAGCGCGCGCGCGCCGCACAGGAGG
>Ga0209068_10001207_pt1 | contig 13005 bp, 10 predicted proteins | sample ColStrG_CSR_2012_FD_187200 | JGI IMG/M metagenome (GOLD analysis project Ga0209068, IMG submission 187200) | Freshwater sediment microbial communities in response to fracking from Pennsylvania, USA - Cold Stream Run_MetaG_CSR_2012 (SPAdes)... | ecosystem: Environmental > Aquatic > Freshwater >... | reverse complement strand
ACATAGCCGAGTCCCGCGCCGCCATACTCTTCCGGAATCGTAGGTCCAAGCAGGCCGAGCTTGCCCATCTCAGGCAGCATGGCGGGATCATATTTCTCGTCGCGGTAGGCTTCGGTGATGCGCGGCATCAGATAGCTTTGCGCAAAGCCGCGGGTGGTGTTGCGCACCATACGCTCGTCTTCAGTCAGTTCGCTTTCGAGATCGAGTGGGTCCTCCCACACGAACGCCGCGTCTTTGAGCATCGCCGGCATACCACCGCGTTTCTCGGCCGCTTGCGACATGACTTTTTCTCCTTCAACGAAGTGAGCCCGGCGCCAGTAGAGGCCGGTCACTCAGGCTTGCGCGCGCATACCAAGCGCGCATACAACTCCGGGCGATCCTTTGCCACATGCGATGAAATTTGACCCGAGAATTGGTTGGACCACCGCCAGAGGCGTGAGCGCTAGTAGCAAGCCCGGGATGTCTTGTAGTAGCGCTCATAATGACAAAGCCTAACGCGAGGGGCACTTCGCATGCCCGCAACTTATGACTGATCGGCAAAACTAGGAATGACCGAAATCAAGAGCCAGCAGAGTTCAAAATCTGCGGTCTATGATCAGCCTGTCCAACGAGTAAACGCCGCCCCCATGCGCTAAAAAGTAAAGCGCTGCGACCGTCCACATCAGCGTGTATTCGAGCCCGAGCTGGTTCCAGAAGTATTTGCCGACGCGCCAACGCTCGACGTTGGATACGAGCAAGAAAAGAACGATCGGCAGTGCTGCAAGCCGCGTGAAGAGACCGAGCGCAACCAGCGGTCCGCAGACGAGCTGGGTCGCAGAAATCGCCGGCGCCCAAACTTTGCCGGGGCGATAGCCTTGCTTATCCAGGTAGTCCGCGATCATCCGGACGTTTCGCAGCGGCTGACCGGTATTAGGAAAGAGTCCAAACGTCATGCGTAGCCCATGCGGCACAAATGCCAGTCCGACGCAGATACGCAATAGCGCTTCGGTTACGGGACCAAACGTCTGATAGAGGCCGGCGAGTTGCGGCAGCATGGCCGCGACTTATAGCCTGATTTCGCCGAGACTAACGCTGGCGCCAAGTCTCACGGTGACTGCCTGCTTGCTCTTGCCAGCGGACAGCTCAACCACATATTCACCCGAATTCTCATCCAGCCGGTCAAATTTGAAATCGCCGTAGTTATCGGTCACGGTTTTCGCGACCACGGTACCGTTCTTAAGCAGTCGTACGGTTGCACCCTCAGTGCAGTCGATGATGCCCTTCGTCTCCGTCGACACTGAACCCGCAATAAAACAGGCCGCGTAGCGCCATAAATTCTTGTAGTAGACGCGCGGCTTGGTTCCAAGTTCCGGTTTCACGACTTCGAGCCCTTCTTCACACGCGATCTTTGCCATCTCGCCGTCGTCCACGCAGATGGCGCGCATTGCGCCCGTTGGGCACGATTGCTGACCGCGCGTCTGTCGCCAGCCACTATCGATCAGATGAGCGTCAAACGTCCAAGCCTGTGGCAGCTGCAGCTCCTCGTTCCACCAGATGTGACCGTAGGGGCAAGAGTCAACCAAATCCTTGCGTCCCTTCGCCCGAGCTGGATCGATCAGCACGATACCGTCATCACGCTTCTTGACCACGCCGTTGCCTTTGGCAACGCAAGGCGCGTTGTCGCAGTGGTTACACATCGTGGGCACGTAGGCGATGTCGACCGCTGGCACCTGTCCGCGCTCCTTCTGAACGATGTTGATCCACTTGTGGCCATGCTTCGGCATCGGCGCCGAATAGCCGGGAAACTCGTTGCCGACATACTCGTCCATGGCTGCAAGCGTACACAAGTTGCAATTGGTGCACTCGGCGACGTCGATGATCATGTTCCATTTGTTCATGCAGATGCCCTCCCTTCTCTACTTTGCCGGCACCAGTTGCGCAGATTTGAGCGTCGTGCGAACGTCTTTGTCCCTCGCCATTTTGGCGAACGTCTCCGACATATGCTCGATACGTCCGTCCCACAGTTCGACCTGCACGAGTGCGTTCGCACCAGCCAGCGAATGCGTGGTTTTGGTTTGCGTGCGCTCCGGCGTGAGCAGGTTCAGGCAACCACCTCGATCGACCGATTTGCCGAGCTCGCCCATCGGCTCGTAGACTGCGGAGGATTCGTAACCGTGACAGACGCCCCGCGGCAGACGCTGGGTCGGCAGCACGGCGCAAATCACAGCGCCGCGATCATTGTAGACCTTCACCAGGTCGTGTTTTTTAATGCCGCGCTCAGCCGCATCCTGCGCGTTCAGACGAATGATCCAGTAATAGTAGCCACCAACGTTTACCCGGTGATCCTCGATATTGAGAAGAAATGAATCCTTCCCGTCCCCCTGCGTGTGAAACGAATATTTCGAGTGCGGGGTCAGCAACTGCAGTGGATACCGCTCGAACAGATCGCCTGAATGCGGCCCCTCCCATGACGGGACATATTTGACGATCGGGGGCCGCTCCGGATCGACGAAACGCTTCAGGCTGTTGCATTCAAACTCGAGCTTGCCCGACTGCGTCTGTAGCCCGCGCAAATACTCCTCCGTGTAATCCGATGGCAGCGGTTGGAATTCCGGGACATCCTTCTTGCGGTTTTCCCAGAACCACCGAAACGACACCGGTGCGCGTAGGTGCTCTTTCTCCGCCGGCACGACATAGTAGCCGCGCTTCATGAACTTCTTCCAGGAAATCACCTTCGGCAGGTCCGAGGCATCGAAATGCCGCTTGACCCAATCAATTTCGTTGACTCCCTCGGAAAAGTAATTGGCGAGGCCGAGCCGTTTGGAGATTTCATTGAAGATCCAGTAGTCGGTTTTCGATTCACCGAGCGGCGCGATCGCCGGTGCCTGGAAAATGATCACGCGGTGATTGAGCTGCTGCTGGCCGTGATGGCCATAGCCGCCGAGACCGGCCCATTCCGAAATATCGACGCGCTCAAAATTGGTACATGCCGGCAAGATGAGATCGGCGAACTTTGCTTCGCCCTCGAACCAGATCGACTGATTGACCACGAATTCTAGATTTTCCGACTGGTACATTCGAACGTGGCGGTTGGTGTTGTTCATGGTCGACAGCATCGACCCGCCGTACTTGTAAAGCATGCGCACCGGTGAATGTCCGGGCGCGGGGTAACTGAATTTGGCGAACTGGTGTTCGATCGACTTGCCGATCCAGGGCCATCCTTCCGCCTTCCCGTCGGCCAATGCCTCGGGCATCCAAATGCGCGGAATGCGCTGGTAGCTCGAGTTCATGGTCAGCAGCTGCGGCATACGCTGATAGAGCTCGACGGGCATCGAGGTGTTTTCGAGATCACCCGACATGCCGCCGTCGGCGTAGCCGGGGAAATAGAAATTGAAGTCGAGCGGGCAGCCCCATTGGAGATTGCCCATATTGATGCCCGGCTTGCCCAAACCCTGCATCGCCGCGAGGCACACCATCACGCGCGCCCACTGGATGCCGGTCTGATTGCGGCAGGCGCCGCCGTGGCCGTTTCCCCATCCGCCGGGAGCCAGATAGACGCGCTTTTTGCCCCACTCGCGCGCGAGCGCGCGCACGTCTTTGGCCGGGACACCGGTTTCTTTTTCCTGCCATTCCGGCGTCTTCGGGGTGCCGTCCTCTTCGCCGAGGAGATAAGCCTTCCACTTGTCGAAGCCAACCGTGTGGGTCTTTACGTACTCTTTGTCGTAGAGGCTTTCCTTGATCCAAATAAACGCGATCGCCATCGCCATCGCGACCGACGTCGTCGGCTTGGGCGCAAACCATTTGCCGGGCAGGAATTGCGCTGAAGCATTGTAGTACGGGTCGACGTGAACGACTTTGATACCGAGTTTCGGATTCTTGAGCCATTGGCGGCGAACGGTGCCTTCCTGTGCACCATATGAACCCGATGTGCTTTCCGGATCGGCGGCCCAGAACACAATCATCTCGCAGTTCTGAAGGCAGTCCTCGACCGTGCCGTAGGTTTCCGATTGACCGACGCGCAGCGTGTACCCCCAATGATGTACCGCGCCCCAGTACCAGCCTTCCCAAGAATCCGGATTGTGATGCACACGCGTCATACCGACCGCATTGGCGAAGCGGTAGAGCGCAGACAGGTAGTAGCCGATATTGCCCCAGGTATGATGGGAGCCGTGCGAGGTCGCAATCGCGCCCGGCCCATAATCGCGCTTCATTCGCTTGATTTCGTTGGCGACCAAGTCGAGCGCTTCCTCCCATGAGATTCGGACATATTCCGACCTGCCGCGGTTGTGCGGATTGCGCTTTCCGTTGGGGTCGAAGTCGACACGTTTCATCGGATAAAGCAGACGATTGGGTGCATAGACGATCGATTTTGCGTTCTGCCCATGCGGCGCAAGCGTCGTCTTGCGCGGTGGCGTGAACTTCAAGCCGCGCGCTTTTATCGTCCACGGCCCCGGGTCGGTATCATCAAAATCGATAGGCGTCATGCGAACGATCTTGTCGTCCTTGACGTAAATAAAGACCGGCCCGCCGTTGGTCATATTGCAATATCGTATGGAGCCGTCCGGCATCGGTGTTCCGAACTTCCACCCGGCAGTCTGGCTCATCATGAGAGTCTGGGCGAACCAGTTCGTGAGGTCCTCCGGACCGTCGACCGACAGCGTAAAATCCTTCTGCGAGTTGATCTGATCGAGCCAGTTGATCGGCGGCGTAAGCAACGATGCGCCAGTCGCGGCGTTTTTAAAGAAAAGCGTGACATCGGGCTTTGGATGCAGACCGGCCCTTGATTTGATCTTTCCGTTGCAAAATTCGATCCATCGGCCGGTGCCCTCGTCACGCGCCCTGATCTGCGCTGTGAAATTTCGCTCTTTGAGACGTGCCGCAAAATGCGAATGCCGCCAGGCCGCGAACCTCAGGAGTTGTGTGAGCCCGAAAAGAATGATTGCGAATTTCAGCTGCGAGAACATCGTGCTTTTCCCCGCGTTGATCGATGCACGGATGACCGCCGTTGCACTCGCGTCAATGGCCGTCATTTTATGAGAAGTTAGTTCATCCGTTCATGCGTTAGGTTTCAATTGCTATCAGTTGCCCTGGAACACCGGTCTCTGCTTGGCGACAAACGCCTCGTAAGCTCGCTCATAGTCCTTGGTTTGCATGCAAATTGCTTGCGCCTGCGCCTCGGCTTCGATCGCCTCCTCGACGCTCATGTTCCATTCCTGATGCAGGCACTTCTTAGTCATTGAGTTGGCGAAACTCGGGCCATCCGACAATGCCTTGGCCAGCGCCTGCGCGTCGGCGAGCACATTTTCCGGCTCGCTCAGCTTATTATAGAAGCCCCAGCGCTCGGCCTCGGCGCCGTCCATGGCCCGGCCGGTATAAAGCAGTTCGGATGCGCGGCCTTGGCCGATAATACGCGGTAGGATCGCGCAAGCGCCCATGTCGGCGCCGGCGAGGCCAACGCGTACAAACAGGAAAGCGACCTTGCTGCGCACCGTGCCGACGCGCAAATCCGACGCCATGGCGATGATCGCACCCGCGCCGGCGCAGATGCCGTCAATCGCCGCAACGATCGGCTGCGGACAGGCGCGCATCTCCTTGACGAGCTGGCCCGTCATACGCGTGAAGGCGAGCAGGCCCGCCATATCATCCTTGCGCTGCATCTCGACCAGTGGACCTATGATTTCGTGCACGTCCCCGCCAGAGCAGAAATTGCCGCCAGCACCGGTGATCACGATGTTCTTGATGTCGTCCACATAGGCGAGGTTGCGGAACGTATCGCGCAACTCGGCGTAGGACTCGAGCGTCAGCGGATTCTTCCGTTCCGGCCGGTTCAATGTGATAGTCGCCACCTTGCCGTCGACCTCCCAAAGGAAATGCTTTGGCTTGAAATTGGAAAAATCGAGTCCGGCGGGGAGAAAGCGCGCCGCGGTGTCGCCACCACTCACACCTTTAGCCATTGCAACAGCAGTCATCGATGCCTCCATTCTACTATGCACACGATCGTTTCCGAAAACCGGCTGCGGCTTTTCGAGACCATGTACTAACCTGCGAAAGTGAGCCCGCCGCTCACGCTCATCACCTGGCCGGTGACGTAGTCAGCTTGCGGGCTGGCGAAGAACAGCACGGCGTCGGCGATTTCCTCCGGCTTGGCGAAGCGCCGGAACGGAATCGCCTTGAGGAAAGCCTCGCGCAGCTTGTCCGAACGGGTGGCGAGCATCGGCGTATCGGTCGGCCCCGGGCAAACGCAGTTGACGTTGATCGAGTAGCGGGCGACCTCGCGCGCGAGCGACTTAGTGAAAGCGATAAGCCCGCCTTTGGCGCCGGCATAAACCGTCTCGCCGCCGCTACCGACGCGTCCAGCATCGCTAGCGATGTTGATGATCTTGCCGCCGTTTGCGGCGATCATCGGCGGCAGCAGCGCTTGGGTCAGATGCGCCGGACCAGCGAGGTTGATGGCGATCACGCGGTTGATGAAATCCGGAGAGTTCTGAATGTAGGGTTGGATATCGCCCCAGCCGGCACCATTGACCAGGATGTCGATGCGCGGATATTTTTTCAGCACTTCGGCGGCGGCGGCCCGGATCGAGTCGGAATTGCCCATATCGATGGCGGCAAAATCGACATTAAAATTTGTGCCTGTGACTTCCTTCTTCAGCTCTTCGCTTTTGGCAGCGTTGACGTCGGCGCAGATCACCGTTGCGCCCGCGCGGGCAAACGCCAGCACCGTGGCCTTGCCGATGCCGGACGCACCGCCGGTGACCAGTACAATCTTGCAGTCGAACTTCATCGCGCTGCTCCCGTCATCTCTGCATCGAAGGCTCAGCCGAACCAGCAAAAAAGGCCTCGACGCGCTGGCGCGTCTCGGCATCGTTAAGCAACAGCCGAGTAAAATCTAATTCGTCACTATACCCGCCGCGATCTTTTGGCACGGCTGCCGAGATGCAGTTCTTGCAGGCTGTAAGGGCAGCGGCCGGAAGCGCTGCGATGCGGTGAGCAATCCCGGCGGTCCGCTGCGGGAGTTCGACGCGTGGCGCAGTCCAATGAACTACGCCGAGCCTTTCCGCAGCCGCGCCATCGATGATCTCGGCGCCGAGAATGAGCCGAGCGGCTAGCGCTGGGCCGCATAAGCGGGTGAGACGCTGCGTTCCGCCGGCGCCGGGGATTAATCCGAGCCGAGCCTCAGGCAGCCCCAAATTGGCTTCGGTCGCCGCGATCCGCAGATCACACGCCAACGCCAATTCAAGCCCGCCGCCCATCGCCGCGCCGCCGATCTCGGCCAAGGTAACTTGGGGCAACCGCTCGATCCGAGCGTAAAGCCGCTGGATGCTGGCTACGTAGGCATACATACGGTCGGCGCCGTCGGATGCGTGCATGCGCGTGCGAACTTCCTTGAGATCGGCGCCTGCACAAAACACTTTCTGGTCCGAGCGGATATGCAACACCGTGTAGCGCGGGCCGTTGGCCAGTTGGTCAAGCTTTGCGTCAAATACTCGCACCCATTCTTCACTGATCGCGTTTACCGGAGGATGGCTCAGCGTCAGGGTGGTCACAGCATCTTTTGTATCCGTCAGAAGCATCTTCAGTTCCGCTGTTTTTGCTGTGTGTCGGCGACGATCGCACGGCCGATGACCAGCCGCTGAATGTCGTTTGTGCCCTCATAGATCTTACTTCCCCGCACGGCCCGGAAAATCCGCTCAACACCGTAATCGGTCATATAGCCGGCACCACCCATTGTTTGAATCGCGTCGGAACAGATGCGCTCGGCTGCCTCGGTGGAAAACAGTTTCGCCATCGATGCTTGTTTGAGACAAGGCAGTCCTTGACTGCGTAAGGCGGCTGCATGGAGGACGAGGTGATGTGCGGCCTCGAGCTGGGTCGCCATGTCGGCCAGGCGGAAGGCGACGGCCTGATGTTCGATAATCGCCTTGCCAAAGCTCTTGCGCTCCTGCGCGTAGCCGAGCGCTATCTCATAAGCCGCACGGGCCATTCCTACGGCTTGAGCAGCGATGCCAATACGGCCGCCTTCCAGATTGGCAAGGGCAATATGATAACCTTGGCCCTCAGCGCCGAGCCGGTTCTCCTCTCCCACGCTGAGATCCTCGAAGCGCACTTCACACGTGTCGGACGCGTGTTGCCCCATCTTGTTCTCAATGCGACCGACACAATAGCCGGATTGCCGGGTTTCAACGATGAAGCAGCTTATGCCTCGTTTCCCGAGCGTGAGGTCGCTAGCAGCAAATACGAGGGCAACGTCGGCGTTCTTGCCCGAAGTGATGAACTGCTTTGTTCCATTGAGAATGTAGCTGCCATGCCGGCGCTCGGCACGCGTTCGGATAGCGCCGGCGTCCGAACCGCTTTGCGGTTCGCTGAGGCAGAAGGCGCTCAACAACTCACCACGCGCCATCGGCCGTAGATATTTTTCCTTCTGCTCAGGCGAACCATACTCGACCAACGGCATGCAGCCGACCGAGTTATGGCCGCTCATGATGGTCGACACCGCGCCGTCGCCGGCCGCAATTTCTTCGAGCGCGAGTGCATATTCAACGTAATCGGAACCGGCCCCGTCCCATTCCACCGGCACCGTCATCCCCATGAAGCCGAGCTTGCCCAATTCGCGAAGAGCCTCCTGCGGAAACACCGCTTGACTGTCCCACTCGGCCGAATGGGGCAGCAGTGAGCGCTGCGCGAATTCGCGTGCGATGTCTCGAACCTGTTCCTGCTCTTCGGTCAACAGCATTATTGCTACTCAGCCGCTTGGCGTTGCGTGGTCTCGCGCGCCCTCATCACTTCCCGCGCCACAATCAGTTTTTGCACTTCGGTTGCGCCCTCGTAGATGCGCAAGGCGCGAATTTCGCGATAAAGTGCCTCGACCTTGACGCCAACTCGTACGCCATTACCGCCGAATAACTGCACAGCGCGATCGATCACGCGTTGCGCCATCTCGGTCGAAAACGCCTTTGCCATTGACGCTTCACGGGTGATACGCGCCGCGCCGCGATCTTTTTCCCACGCCGCGCGATAGACCAGCAGCGCCGCGGCATCAATGTCGATCGCACTATCTGCTAGCGCGGCCTGGGTTAGTTGGAGATCCGCCAGTGGCGCCCCGAACATTTTGCGTGTTGCCGCCCGCTCGCGCATTTCATGAAAGGCGCGGCGCGCCAGCCCGAGTGCCGCGGCCGCAACCGTGGATCGAAAGATGTCGAGCGTCGCCATCGCGACTTTGAAGCCCTCGCCGGGATCCCCGAGCCGATTTGTGAGCGGCACGCGACAGCCGGTGAAGCGAAGGGTGGCGAGCGGATGCGGCGCGATAACATTGATCCGGCCGGTGACCTCGAGACCCGGCGTATCGGCGTCAACGATAAAGCTTGACAACCCCTTGGCGCCAGGCGCCTCGCCAGTTCGTGCAAAAACCACATAGTGATCTGCGATCCCGCCGTTGGAGATCCAGGTCTTTATGCCATCAATGCGGACATGGGCCGGGCCGTCCTTGGTCGCGGTCGTTGCTAACGCGCTCACATCGGACCCGGCCTCCGGTTCCGTGAGCGCAAAAGCCGCAATATGAAGGCCGTCGCGCACCGGCGGCAAATATTTGGCTTTCGTCTCGTCGTTACCAAAAAGCGATATCGAACCGGTCCCCAGGCCCTGCATGGCGAAGGCAAAATCGGCGAGGCTGTCGTACCAGGCGAGAATTTCGCGCGCGGCGCAGAGCGTGCGTACATCGAGCTTTTCCGACAAACCGCCGTACATTGCCGGCACAACGGCGCGCAGCCACCCAGCCTTGCCCAAGGCGCGGACGAGCGCTCGGCAGGATTTATCCACGTCTGAGTGATCGATGAATTGGCCAGCCTCATTGTCCGCCCAATTGGTGAGCGCCGGGCCGAATTGACGCTGGCTTTCGGTAAAGAAGGGCCAAGCAAAGTGTGAGAGCGGCGGCATCAGCGCCCTCCCCCATGTGCAACAAGCTCCTTGTCGCGCAGCATGAAGCGCTGGATTTTTCCAGTTGCGGTCTTCGGCAAGTTGTCGACAAATTCAATCCAGCGCGGATATTTCCAAGGGCCGATAGTGCGCTTTACATGCACCTTGAGCTCATCATAAAGCGCGCGGCTAGCATCGTTTTCTCGGCGGTCCCTGAGGACCACAAATGCTTTTGGCTTGATAAGGCCGTTGTCGTCTTCAGCCGGAACGACCGCCGCCTCGAGGACCTTGGGGTGGCTGATTAACGCATCCTCAACCTCGAACGGTGAAACCCAAATGCCGCTGACTTTGAACATATCGTCAGTGCGGCCGCAGTAGGTATACACTCCATCCTGACGACGCAGGTATTTGTCGCCGGTGCGAGTCCACTTACCTACAAATGTATGGCGCGTTTTCTCGCGCTGATTCCAATATCCGGCCGCCGCCGAGTCACCGCATACCAAAAGCTCTCCGATTTCGTTGTCGCCAACGTCGTTCCCGGTGTCGTCAACGAGCCTGAGAGCATAGCCGTCTACCGCCACGCCGGAGGTGCCGTATTCCACAGCGTTCGGAAGATTGGTCAGAAAGAGATGCCCCATCTCAGTCGAGCCGACACCGTTCACGATGTCGAGACCGAACCGTTGCTTCCAGGTCAGGCCAACATGCGCAGGCAAGGGCTCCCCGGCCGAAAAACAGAGTCGCAATCGGCTCGACATATTTTCCGCTTCACATTCGGGATCGGAGAGCATTGCCGCATAAAGTGTTGGTACAGCAAAAAACATCGTCGCCTGGTAGCCCCGCAGCATTTCGAACACCGTCTGCGGGGTCGGCCGCTCGGGATAAAATACAGAGGTTGCTCCCACCAACATCGGACAGAAGATTGCGTTGCCGAGACCATAAGAAAAAAACAGCTTCGCCGCAGAAAACACGATGTCGTCTTCCCGATAGCCGATGCGGCGTTGGCCCGCGTTTTTTGCCATGACCATCGGATTCGAGTGGACATGCATGACGCCTTTCGGCATTCCGGTCGTGCCAGACGAATAGAGCCAGTAAGCGACTTCATCCGCACTGGTTCTGGCTGGCGCCGAGCCCTCATTTTCAGCCGCCAACAAAATGTCCAGCCGCGGCATCGATGTCGGACCTCCGCCAACGACGACGATCGTCGTAAGGTGTGGCAGGTCCTTCGCAGCTTCTTGAATGACCGGCAGCAACGCAGTTGATACAAAAACAGCCTTGGCACGCGAGTCTTCGAAAAGGTAGCGATACTGGTCCACGGTCAGTCGCGTATTGACCAGAACCGGCACGATACCAGCCCGGATAGCGCCCCAAAACAACACCGGAAAATCGACCGTATCGAGCAACACAAGCGCAATTCTATTTTCCGGTTCGATGCCCATGCGCGCCAACATTGGAGCAATGCGCGCCGCCGCATCGCGCAGCTCCCCATAAGTCAAATTGCGAGCCGGATCGATGAAGGCGGTCTTGTCGCCCCGCCCTTCAGCGACATTCCGATCCACGAAATCGACGGCAGCGTTGTAGTCGCGAAGCGCCATCATCAGCCTCGCCTGAAATGCACGGTTTTGAAAACTACAGACTAATCAGAGTCCAATCCTTGACTTCGGTCAGGCATTCCCCCCGACGGCGCCTTAAATCAACGGAGTTGCCTTGATTTTTGTCATGGAAAGCTCCGATCAAACGGCGCATTTTTTACTAGGAGTGCTTCAATGCATGCGCCGGGCTCACAGCCAAAAAAACGTCTGTTGAGATTAAGGCTTAACGGTCGATGGCGCGAAGACGCCGTGGCCGAGCGAGAGCTGCTCGTCGACTATTTGCGCGAAGTGGCGCACCTCACCGGTGTGAAATCTGGCTGCGATGGTGGTGAATGCGGTGCATGCACGGTCCTGATCGACGGCGAAGCGGTCCCGTCCTGCATTACGCTCGCGGTTCGTTGTGAGGGGCGTCACATCGAAACGATTGAAAGCTTGGCGACGCAGGGCCGGCTGAGCCGGCTACAGCGCGCCTTCCACGAGAAGCTCGGTACGCAATGCGGTTTTTGCACCCCGGGAATGATCATGGCAGCTGAGGCTTTGTTGCGACGCAATCCAACACCGACTGAACCCGAAATACGTGTTGCGTTATCGGGGAATCTCTGCCGATGCACCGGCTATGTAAAAATCATCGAATCTGTGCAAGCGGCGGTGGAGAAGCCTCATGATTGCTGATCCGATGATAGACAGCCGCATATCGCGCCCCGGCGTTCCGCTTATTGACGGCGTTGAAAAGGTCACAGGCCGCGCCCGCTATACCGTGGACCTCGATCACGCCGACGCGCTGGTCGGACGCATACTGCGCAGTCCGGTAAGCCACGGCGAAATCATCAGTTTGGATGTTTCGAAGGCGCGCGCGCTAGATGGTGTTGTTGCCGTCGTTACAGGCGACGATTGTCCGTTCACCTACGGTGTCTTACCGGTTGCCATGAACGAGTATCCGATGGCGCGCGGGCGGGTGCGCTACTGCGGAGAGCCGATCGCCGCAGTCGCCGCCATTGATGCGGAGACGGCAGACCGCGCCATTAGTTTAATCGAGCTAGAGTTGCGGCGACTGCCAGCATATTACACCTCAGAAGAAGCTCGCGCACCGGGCGCCACGTTGCTGCACGACAATAAGCTCGGAAATCTCGAGCGTGAAGTGCATCATGAATTTGGCAATTGGCAGGACGGTTTCGCGACGGCGGACCTTGTCCGTGAAGAGAAGTTCAGTTGCGCGGAAGTTAACCACGCGCAGATTGAGCCGCATGCCTGCCTCGCAGACTATGATCCGATAACCGCGCGGCTCACCGTCCAATCGGTATCCCAGGTCGGCTACTACCTGCACCTCATGCTCGCGCGATGCCTCGAGATGGATTCCTCGCGCATACGCGTGGTAAAGCCGTTCGTTGGCGGCGGGTTCGGCGCGCGCGTCGAAGTCCTCAATTTTGAAATCATAACGGCGCTTCTAGCTCGCACGGCAGCCGGAAAAGTCCTCATGCAATTGAGCCGGGAGGAGACATTTCTCACTCACCGCGCACGCCCGCAA
>Ga0209068_10001206_pt1 | contig 13009 bp, 15 predicted proteins | sample ColStrG_CSR_2012_FD_187200 | JGI IMG/M metagenome (GOLD analysis project Ga0209068, IMG submission 187200) | Freshwater sediment microbial communities in response to fracking from Pennsylvania, USA - Cold Stream Run_MetaG_CSR_2012 (SPAdes)... | ecosystem: Environmental > Aquatic > Freshwater >... | reverse complement strand
GCTTGGTCCCACCGCGCTGCCCCCGGCCATGCTGCCCCCGACCGTGCTGCCCCCGACCGGCCGGCGCCGGGCGGTGCCGGTCACGGTCGCGGCTTCGCGCGGGCCGCGGCCGGGTCGTGGGCGAGAATCGTGTCCCTGGCCGGCCGCCGGTCGATCTCCATCCACCGCCACACCCCGGCCAGCGGCTCGAAGCCCGCCTTGGCATAGACCGCGTGCGCGTCGCGGGTGGCCAGCAGCAGCCTGTCGATCCCGCGCCGGTCCGCCAGCTCCTCGACCAGTGCCCTGACCAGCCATGTGCCGAGGCCCGTGCCCCGGTGTTCCGCGGCTACGTAGACGTCGCAGACCCAGGCGAACGTCGCTCCGTCGGTGACTACCCGCGCCAGCGCGACCTGCGGGGATGCCGGCGCGGGTCCGTGGTAGACACCGGCGACCAGGGACCCGGCCAGGGACTGCTCGACCACCTCACGGGAGCGACCCGCCGCCCAGTAGGAGTCGGCCGACAGCCAGCCGTGCACGCGGTCGACGTCGATCCGCGCCGGGTCGAGCGAGATCTCGAACCCGTCGTCGCGCCGGGCCAGCACCGGCTCGCCGGCAGAGGTCAACCGACGACCCAGGTATCGGTGCCGGTGATCAGCTGACCCAGGTCACCGGGACCCTTGTCGTCGACGGCGCGTTGCAGCTGCTCGCCCATCAGCCGGTCGTAGGCAGGCCGGTCGACGTCGCGGAAGATCCCGATCGGGGTGTTGGCCAACGTCTCGGGATGGGACAGCCGGGACAGCGCGAACGCCGTCGACGGGTCCTGGTGGTGGACATCGTGGACCAGCAGGTTCTGCGCACCGACCTCAGCCACGTCGACGACCGCCAGGGTGCTGTCCGCCATGCGGACAACGCCTTTGGTGGCGCCGGTACCGAAACGGATCGGCTGCCCGTGCTCCAGGCGGATGGTGAAATCGTCACGCACGTCGTTGTCCTTCAGCGGCTCGAACGCCCCGTCGTTGAAGATGTTGCAGTTCTGGTAGATCTCGACCAGGGCGGCGCCCTCATGCGCCGCGGCGGCCCGCAGCACCCCCGTCAGGTGCTTGCGGTCGGAGTCGATCGTGCGGGCGACGAAGGACGCCTCGGCCCCGAGGGCGACGGAGACGGGGTTGAACGGGTAGTCGATCGAGCCCATGGGGGTGGACTTGGTGATCTTCCCGGTCTCGGAGGTGGGGGAGTACTGGCCCTTGGTCAGGCCGTAGATTCGGTTGTTGAACAGCAGGATGTTGATGTTGATGTTGCGGCGCAGGGCGTGGATCAGGTGGTTGCCGCCGATCGACAGCGCGTCGCCGTCGCCGGTCACGACCCACACCGACAGGTCCGGGCGGGAGGCCGCCAGCCCGGTCGCGATGGCCGGGGCCCGGCCGTGGATGGAGTGCATCCCGTAGGTGTCCAGGTAGTAGGGGAAGCGACTGGAACAGCCGATCCCCGAGACGAAGACGATGTTCTCCCGGCGCAGTCCCAGCTCGGGCAGGAAGGACTGGACTGCCGACAAGATGGCGTAGTCGCCGCAGCCCGGGCACCAGCGCACCTCCTGGTCGGAGGTGAACTCCTTCTTGGTCTGCACGGAGTCGGCCTTGGGCACCCGGCGCAGAGCCGGTGCTGACGCCAGGTCGAGAGCCGAGGCTGGCTCAGACATTTGCGATCACGTCCTTGATGACTGCGGCCAGCTCTTCGGACTTGAACGGCAGGCCCCGCACCCGGTTGTAGCCGATGGCGTCGACCAGGAACCTGGCCCGGATCAGCAGGGCGAGCTGCCCGAGGTTCATCTCCGGGATCAGCACCTTGTCGTAGCGGCGCAGCACCTGGTCAAGGCCGGGTGGGAACGGGTTGAGATGGCGAAGGTGGCCCTGGGCGACCTCCAGGCCGGCACCGCGGACCAGCCGGCACGCGGCACCGATCGGTCCGTACGTCGATCCCCAGCCCAGTACGAGCACTCTGGCGTCGCCCGACGGGTCGTCCGCGGTGAACGGGTCGAGCCCGGCGGCGACCGCGTCGACCTTGGCCTGGCGCAGCCGGACCATCTTGTCGTGGTTGTCCGGGTCGTAGGAGATCGTGCCGACGCCGTCGGCCTTCTCGATGCCGCCGATGCGGTGTTCCAGGCCGGCCGTGCCGGGCACGGCCCACGGCCGGGCCAGGGTGTCCGGGTCGCGGACGTAGGGGTGGAAGGCCGGGGCGCCGGAGGCGTCGGTCGCGTTCGGCCCGGTCGCGAACGCGGGCTCGATGACCGGCAGCGTGTCGACGTCGGGGATGCGCCAGGGCTCGGAGCCGTTGGCCAGGTACCCGTCCGACAGCAAGAACACCGGGGTCCGGTAGGTGACCGCGATCCGGCACGCCTCGATTGCGGCGTCGAAGCAGTCCGAGGGGGAGTGTGGGGCGACGATCGGCACCGGAGCCTCACCGTTGCGCCCGAACATCGCCTGAAGCAGGTCGGACTGCTCGGTCTTGGTCGGCAGCCCGGTGGAGGGTCCGCCGCGCTGGACATCGACGATCACCAGCGGCAGCTCGAGGGAGACGGCCAGCCCGATCGTCTCGGCCTTCAGGGCCACCCCCGGGCCGGATGTGCTGGTCACCGCCAGCGCGCCGCCGAAGGAGGCGCCGAGGGCGGCCCCGATGCCTGCGATCTCGTCCTCGGCCTGGAAGGTGCGCACGCCGAACCGCTTGTGCTTGGCCAGCTCGTGCAGGATGTCCGAAGCCGGTGTGATCGGGTAGGCACCCAGGAACAGGTCCAGGCCTGACCGCTGCGACGCCGCGATCAGCCCATAGGACAGGGCCAGGTTCCCCGAGATGTTCCGGTAGAGCCCGGCCGGCATCATCGCCGGCTTGACCTCGTACGACACCGAGAAGTCCTCGGTGGTCTCCCCGAAGTTCAGCCCCGCCGCCAGCGCGGCCAGGTTGGCGGCCAGGATGTCCGGTTTGGAGGCGAACTTGGCCCGCAGGAACGCGGCGGTGCCGTCGGTCGGACGGTGGTAGAGCCAGGACAGCAGCCCGAGGGCGAACATGTTCTTCGCCCGCTCTGCCTCCTTCTTGGAGATCGCGAATTCCGTCAGCGCGGCCACGGTCATCGAGGTCAGGGCGACCGGGTGCACGTGGTAGGCGTCCAGGGTGCCGTCTTCCAGCGGGCTGGCCGCGTAGCCGACTTTGGTCAGCGCCCTCGGGCTGAACTCGTCGGTGTTCACGATGATGTCTGCGCCGCGCGGCAGGTCGCGCAGGTTGGCCTTCAGCGCCGCCGGGTTCATAGCCACCAGCACGTTCGGCGCGTCGCCGGGGGTCAGCACGTCGTGGTCGGCGAAGTGCAGCTGGAACGCCGAAACCCCGGGCAAGGTGCCTGCAGGGGCCCTGATCTCGGCCGGGAAGTCCGGCAGTGTGGACAGGTCGTTGCCGAACGCGGCGGTCTCGGAGGTGAACCGGTCCCCCGTCAGCTGCATCCCGTCCCCGGAGTCCCCGGCGAAGCGGATGATCACCCGATCGACCTGAACGACCTGCTTGGTCACTGCTAGTCCTTCCTGGGCGGCCGACCAATCCTACGGAAGCGTAGGTCGCCGCCCGCGGACCGGCGCGCTCACCCCCTGAAGTAGCGGCGCGCTGCTCCTACACTGCGATAACCAGTCGCGGTGGGAGGGTGTTCCGGATGAGTGCCCGAGCCCGGACATGACCGGCGTCGACCTTCCGACGCCGGTTCCGGCAGAGCGTCGGCTGCCGGCTGCCGGACCGTCAGCTGACCCGATCCGGGTCTGGCTCGACCTGGACCGCCGCTACCACCTGTCCGTCTACAGTCTTGGCCTGGCCTGCTGCGCCGTCGAGTTCGTCGCGCTGGCCAACGCCTCGCCGCCCGCCGCCGACATGGCCGGCCCCGACCCGTCCGGGGTCGGCCCGCCGACGACCGGCCTGGAGGCCGCGCAGGTGCTCGTCGTCGCCGGAACTGTCACCGACAAGATGGCTCCGCTGGTTCGGCGGGTGTACGAGGCGATGCCCGAGCCCAGGTACGTGGTGTCATTCGGCGCCTGCTCAGACTCCGGAGGCCCCTACTGGGACTCGTACAGCGTGGCCAAGGGCGTCGGGCAGATCGTCCCGGTGGACGTCTACGTTCCCGGCTGCCCGCCGCCGCCGGACGCGCTGGCGCACGGCATCCGCCTGCTACGCGACGCGATCGCGGACGGGACCGTGACCCGGTGACAGCCCCCGGCCGGTCCGACGCCGCCACCGATGCAGCCCAGTGCGCGCGGGAGCTGGCCGTGTTGTGTGACGGTTCGGTGACCGCCGGCTTCGCGGAGCCGATCGTGGACGTCGCCGCCGACCGGTGGGTGCAGTCACTCACGCTTGCCCGGGACCGCCTGGGGCTGGGCTACTTCGACTGGCTGTCGGCGGTGGACGAGCTGGATCAGGGCTTCTCGGTGCTTTGCCACCTGGCCCGCGTAGACCTCGTCGGTCCCGGGCCGCAGGCGCGCCCGCTCGTCCATCTGCTGGTGCGAACCGCCGTCCCGCGGGACGCTGCCGCGCTGGCGAGTGCGACGGCGGTGTTCTCCGGGGCGAATTGGCATGAGCGGGAGACCTGGGAGATGTTCGGGATCGACTTCCCGGGCCACCCCGCCCTGCTGCCGCTGCTGCTGCCCGACGGCTTCGCCGGCCGGCCGCTGCGCAAGGACTTCGAGCTCTCGGCGCGGCTGGCCCGGCCGTGGCCGGGGGCGAAGGACCCGGCCAGGGCGAAAGGCGCCCGATGACCGTGGCGCGAAGGCGCGGGGTGATCGCGCTGCTGGAGGAGAACTGCACCTCGTGCATGCTCTGCGCTCGCGAGTGCCCGGACTGGTGCATCTTCATCGAGTCGCACACCGAGCCGGTCATGCCCGTCATGCCCGTCACGCCCGTCATGCCCGTCGTGCCCGTCACTGCGGTCACGCCGGTCACGCCGCCGGCCGGGTCCGGCGCGCGCCAGCGCACCCGCAACGTCCTTGACCGGTTCGCGATCGACTACTCGTTGTGCATGTACTGCGGCATCTGCGTGGAGGTGTGCCCCTTCGACGCCTTGTTCTGGGCGGGTGAGGTCGACTACGCGCAGGTCGACCTGCGCGAGCTGACCCACGAGAGGGACCGCCTGGCCGGCTGGCTCGCCGCGGTGCCGCCGCCGCCCGCGGCCGACCCCGGCGCTGCGGAGCCGGGCGAGCTGTCCACACTGCGGGGTCGGAACACTGGCGCCGGCCCCACGCGTTGACCTGGGGGACAGACGAAGAAGGAAGGCCACGTGGACCGCTACACCAACGGGCTCAAGACGGCGGTGCTGCTGGCACTGCTGTCGGGTCTGATCATGGTCGTCGGTGGTGTCCTGGGCGGTCGCTCGGGACTGGTCGCGGCGTTCTGCGTCGCCCTGGCCACCAACGCCTTCGCCTTCTACAACAGCGACAAGCTGGCGCTGGCCTCGATGCACGCCTACCCGGTCGACCCCGCCCAGCAGCCGGTCCTGTTCCGGGTGGTGGGTGAGCTGTCCCTGGCTGCCGGTCAGCCCATGCCACGGCTGTATGTGTCACCGACTGAGGCACCGAACGCCTTTGCCACCGGGCGCAGCCCGACACATGCCGCGGTGTGCTGCACCGAGGGGATCTTGACTCTGCTCGACGAGCGCGAGCTTCGGGGAGTGCTCGCGCACGAGCTATCGCACGTCTACAACCGGGACATCCTGATCTCCTCGGTGGCCGCGACCCTGGCCAGCGCGATCATGCTGCTGGTGCAGTTCTCGTACTTCCTGCGCTTCTTCGGCGGCGGGCAAGGCGGAGGCCGGGACGGGCGCAACCCATTCGAGGCGCTCCTGGTACTGATCCTCGGCCCCATCGCTGCCACGCTGATCCAGCTGTCGATCAGCCGGTCCCGGGAGTACCAGGCCGACCAGTCAGGCTCCTTGCTCACCCAGGACCCGCTGGCGCTGGCCTCCGCCTTGACCAAGCTCGAGCAGGGGACCGCGGCGCGCCCGCTTGTCCCGACCCCCGGGGCCCAGACCACCTCGGCGCTGATGATCGCCAACCCGTTCAACGCCCGAGGGATGTCCCAGATGTTCTCCACGCATCCGCCGATGGGCGAGCGGATCGCCCGGTTGCAGGAGCTAGCTCGTGAGCTGGGCCGCTGAAGGTCAGCCACCTGCGTCCACGCGTGCCAGCGTGGCCAGGCACCTGCGCCACGCACCGCGACCCGGGCAGGGCGCCGCGCCGGTTGCCGCCGGGATCGGGCAACGGACGCATCGTCGGTCGAGACAACCACCAGGCCCGCCGCACGCCTCCGGCTTGCCCCTGCCAAGGAGAGGGTCCTCGCATGCCCAGCACCAGGCCGGTCGAGGCTCCCTGCCCACCGCGCTACCCATTCGCGTCGTCGCAGCCCCCAAGCCTGACGGCCGCGGTCGATCGCTGTGCACCTTCGCCACCGGGCCTGCCCCGACTGGTGCGACGAGAAGGACAACCGCGAATCCCAGGACCTGGCTGATCTGAACCACTGATTTTAGTCTCGCGGCCCGGTGCAGCAGGTTAGGGGCGAACCGGCCATGAGGCTCGTGTTCGCCGCGACGCGGACTCTCAGCGGTAGTTGACGAACTGGACGGCGAAGTCCAGGTCCTTGCCCTTGAGCAGGGCGATGACCGACTGGAGGTCGTCGCGACTCTTGGAGCTGACCCTCAGCTCGTCTCCGGTGACCTGAATCTTGGCGTTCTTGGGGCCCTCGTCACGGATGATCTTGCCGAGCTTCTTGGCGTTCTCCTGGGACAGGCCCTCCTTGAGCTCGACCCAGACCTTGAACTCCTTGCCGGACAGCTGCGGCTCGCCCGCCTCGACCGCTTTCAGCGAGACACCCCGCCTGACCAGCTTCTCCTGGAACACGTCCAGGACGGCCTTGACCCGGTCCTCGGAGCTGGCCTCCATGAGGATCTTCTCGCCCGACCAGGCGATCGACGCGCCGACATTCTTGAAGTCGTAGCGCTGGCTGATCTCCTTGCCCGCCTGGTTGAGGGCGTTGTCGACCTCTTGACGGTCGACCTTGGAGACGATGTCGAAGCTGGCGTCGGCCATGGTTCCTCGCGTTCGTAGGCGCCTGGGGGCTTGCGCTATTCTGCACCGGCACGCGGCGGGTTGCCCGAGTGGCCAATGGGAGCGGACTGTAAATCCGTCGGCTTAGCCTACGAAGGTTCGAATCCTTCACCCGCCACCATCGGGTCCCGGGTCTCGCCAGAGGCCCGGGACCGGCTCATACCGGATAGGTCACGCCGGTCAGTTCCGCGGACACCAGCCACAGCCGCTCCGCCGTCGCACGGTCCTTCGCTGCCTCCGAGCGGCTCGACCGTCCCGGCCGCCCGCGGGTCCCGAACACCCCAGTGGGCCCGAAGAACTCCCCGCCCCGCACATCGGGGGCGGTCGCCGCGTACAGGGTCGACCAGGCTCCCTGGGCCGCCGACTGGCTCACAAGCCTCGTGCCGGCGCGCAGCACGGCCTCGGACAGGCGGCTGTGTCCGGACATCAACGGCCCCGTCGTCTGCAGGTTGGTGCTGGCGAACCCGGGGTGGGCGGCGACGGCGATGGCCGGGTGGCCGTCCAGACGGCGGTCCAGCTCGGCGGTGAACAGCAGGTTGGCCAGCTTGCTCTGCGCGTACGCGGGCCAGCGGTGATAGGAGCGCCGGGACTGCAGGTCGTCGAAGTTGATCACTCCCCGGCGGTGGGCGAGGCTGCTCACCGTCACCACCCGGGCCCCCGGCCGGTCGACCAGGGCGGGCAGCAGCAGCCCCGTCAACGCGAAGTGGCCGAGGTGGTTCGTGCCGATCTGCAGCTCGAACCCGTCGGCGGTCAGCCGCGGCGGCGTGGCCATGACGCCGGCGTTGTTGACCAGCAGGTCCAGCGGCTGCTGCCACGCGGCGGCGAACGCGCGCACGGACGCCAGGTCGGCGAGGTCGACGACCCGCACCTCCAGATCGGCGCGTGGCACCTCCTGCCGGATCTGCGCTTCAGCGCTCGCACCGCGGCTGGCGGCGCGGCAGGCCAGCACCACCGTGGCGCCGGCCCGGGCGAGCTCCAGCGCGGTGGCCAGGCCGAGCCCCGAGCTGGCTCCGGTGACCACGCCCACCTTCCCCGACTGGCTCGGGACTGGGGCCGCAGACCAGTGGGACCCCAGGGGCGTGCGGGCGGATCCAGTCACAGTTGTGTACCCTCGTCCCGTTGTGCCGCCGGCCCCCTTAGCTCAGTCGGCAGAGCGTCTCCATGGTAAGGAGAAGGTCTACGGTTCGATTCCGTAAGGGGGCTCCACCCGACTCTCGCGGGCCGCAGCACCGCCCGAAACGCTCCGCCACCACCAGTTGCCGGTCACTGTGCGGGTGGCCAGCGCGTGCGAGCAGCACGGCTTCGTCTGCCGTTCGACGTGCCGTCCAGGGCGACGGCTCCACCGGATCGCACCTGTCGGCGCGCGCCGCGAGCGGTCGCCTCCCCGATGGCCGGCGAGGCCGGGGCGCGATAACGGCGACCGTCCCACGGCGGGTCGGGCTATCCTTGGCCGCTGCGGCGGAGTAGCTCAGTTGGCAGAGCAAGCGGCTCATAATCGCTAGGTCGTGGGTTCAAGTCCCGCCTCCGCTACCCGTAGGTCCGCACCGGCGGCCAGGATGTCTGGCCGCCGGAGCGGACCCGATTTCCTCCCTGCATGAGCCGCGGCTACGCTTGCGCGGTTGTCCCGTTGATGTATGCCGAAGCTGGAGTTGTCCCGTGGCTGCCAAGAGTGACGTCCGTCCCAAGATCACCATGGCCTGCCAGGAGTGCAAGCACCGCAACTACATCACCAAGAAGAACCGGCGCAACGACCCCGACCGGGTCGAGCTGAAGAAGTTCTGCCCGAACTGCAATCTGCACACCGTGCACAAGGAGACCCGGTAGCCGTAACGGCTGTCGGGAGACCGTCGGTGGCACGCCTGCAGGACAGGGTCGCCCTGGTCACCGGGGCCGGCCGGGGCATCGGGCGCGCGACAGCGCTGCGACTTGCGGCCGACGGGGCGCAGGTGGTGGTCAACGACGTCGACGCCGAGCCGGCACACGAGACGGCCGAGCTGATCACTGCGGCGGGCGGCGAGGCTGCGGTCGGGATCTTCGACACTGTCGACCTGGCGGCGGCGCGCCAGCTCGTGGCCAGCACCGTCGACCGGTTCGGCAAGCTGGACATCCTGGTCAACAACGCTGGCATCACCCGGGACAAGATGTTCCACAACCTGGACGACGAGATGTTCTCGACGGTCATGGACGTGAACCTGGGCAGCGCCTTCCACACCACGCTCGCGGCGATGCCCTACCTGCGCGAGGTGGCGAAGGCCGAGATCGCGGCAGCCGGCCAGCCGGCCTACCACCGCAAGATCACCTTCACCTCCTCGGTGGTGGCTTTCACCGGCAACGCGGGGCAGTACAACTACACCGCGGCCAAGGGCGCAATCATGTCGACCACGAAGACCCTGGCCCTTGAGCTTGGGCCGTTCGGGATCAACGTCAACGCCGTGGCCCCGGGTTTCGTGGAGACCAGGCTGACCGCTGCGAAGGAGGCGGGCTCCCGTTTGGGCATCCCCGCGGAGAGCCGGCAGTCGCTGCTCGCGATGATCGCCATCGGCAGGTTCGGCCAGCCCGAGGACATCGCCGCTGTGCACGCGTTCCTGGTGTCCGCGGACGCCGACTTTGTCTCGGGTGTCACGATTCCGGTGACCGGCGGACAGTTCGGGGGAATGGGCTGATGGCGCTGGACCAGGCGTTCGCCGGGCGCACCTACCCCCCTACCGAGCCGTACCTGGTGTCCAGGGAGAAGATCCGCGAGTTCGCCGACGCGATCGGCGACCAGAACCCGGCCTACCGCTCGGTCGAAGCGGCGCGTGCTCTGGGTCACCCCGACATCGTCGCGCCGCCCACCTTTGCCGTCGTCGTCAGCTCGCGGGCGTCCGCGCAGGTGATCTTCGACCCCGACCTGGGGCTGGACTACTCCCGGGTGGTCCACGGCGAGCAGTCCTTCAGCTACACCAGGCCCGTGGTCGCCGGTGACCTGCTGGTCGCCGTCGCCACCGTGGAGAAGATCCGCTCGGCAGCCGGCAACGACCTGCTGACGCTGAGCTGCGCGCTGCAGACGGCCGGGGGCGAGCCCGTGGGAACCGCCCGGTCGGTCATCGTCGCGCGCGGCACCGCCGAAGACGCTGGCCCGGCGTGAGCGCCAGCGTCGGCTACGACACGGTCCAGGTGGGCACCGAGCTGCCCGCCCAGGGCTTCGACCTGAAGCGGGTCGACCTGGTGCGCTACGCAGGAGCGTCAGGTGACTTCAACGTGATCCACTGGAACCAGCGGATCGCCACGTCCGTCGGGCTGCCGAACGTGATCGCGCACGGCATGCTGACCATGGCCGAAGCCGCCCGGGTGCTCACCGACTGGGTCGGCGACCCGGCGGCCGTCGTCGAGTACGGCGTCCGGTTCACCCGAGTTGTAGCCGTGCCGGATGACGACCTCGGCGCTCGCCTTGAGGTCAGCGGCCGCGTCACCGAGCTGCTCCAGGGCCGCCGGGTGCGGGTCGAGCTGACCGCGACCGCGGCCGGCGACAAGGTCCTGGGTCAGGCCCGCGCTGTCGTTCAGCTCACCTGACCGCGGGCGCAGATGCCCGGCCCCGCGGCGCCCGTCGGTTCCACCCCCGTGCTCCTGGCCGACCTGACGACTCTGCGGGTCGGCGGACCCGCCCAGGACCTGCTGGCCCCGGCGACCGAGCGCGAACTCGTGGAGGCCGTCGCCGACCTCGACCGCTCGGGGCGTCAGGTGCTCCTGGTCGGCGGGGGATCCAACCTCGTGGTCTGCGACGCCGGGTTCCCCGGGACGGTCGTTCGCCTGTGCACCCGCGGGGTGCGGTTGTCCGACGCGGGCGACCACGTGGTGCTCACCGCCGAGGCGGGGGAGCCCTGGGACGAGTTGGTGGCGACGGCGGTCGATCAGGGCCTGGCCGGCGTCGAGGCCCTGTCGGGGATCCCGGGGCTGGCCGGCGCAGGCCCGATCCAGAACGTTGGTGCCTACGGTCAGGAGGTCGCCGAGACGATCACCGGGGTCCGGGTGCTGGACCGACGGACCCAGACGGTTCTCGTGCTCAGTCCGTCGCAGTGCGGGTTCGCGTACCGCACGAGCACGTTTCGCGGCTCCAGCCGCTACGTGGTGCTGGCGACCTCGATGCGCCTGTCGCGATCCACCGGCTCCGCGCCCGTCCGCTATGACGAGCTGGCCCGGGTGCTCGGTATCAGCCTCGGACAGCGGGCTCCCATCGCTGCCGTGCGGGAGGCCGTCCTGGAGCTGCGCCGCACCAAGGGCATGGTCATCGACCCGGGTGGACCCGCTGACCCGGACACGGTCAGCGCAGGCTCCTTCTTCACCAACCCGGTGCTCTCCGCCCTGAGGGCGGCGAGCCTGCCCGAGGCCGCCCCCCGGTACCCGGCGCCATCGGGCGGGGTGAAGATCTCGGCGGCGTGGCTCATCGAGGCGGCCGGCTTCGCCAAGGGCTACCGCCTGGGCAGGGCCCGCATCTCCGGCAAGCACACCCTGGCCCTGACCAACGCCGGGGGGGCGAGCACGGCCGAGCTGCTCGACCTCGCCCGGCAGATCCGGGCGACGGTGCTGGACCGGTTCGCCGTCGAGCTCACTGCAGAGCCGGTCCTGGTCGGCTGCACGCTGTGACCCTGCGGTAGGCGTCTGCCCCGGTCTCAGAGAACAGGTGAGCCGGCGCGCGGCGCGGCCCTGTCGGCCCTGGCATCAGCCCCGGTGCCGATCCCGGTGCCGATACCGGTGCCGACCCAGGTGTCGATCCCCGCGAGCAGGTCGGCTTGGACGGCGATCGGAGCTCGGGACCCGCGCACCGACATGCGGGCCAGCTCGGCCAGCCCGGCGTCGTCGAGACCATGGGTGGTCCGGGCCGACATGTACTGCGCGACCAGACGCGACCCGAACAGAAGCGGGTCGTCGGCTCCCAACGCGACAGGCACCCCGGCTGCCAGCAGCGTGCGCAGCGGAACCTGCGCCTCCCCCGGGTAGACGCCCAGGGCGACGTTGGATGCCGGGCACACCTCGCAGGTGACCGAGCCAGCCGCCAGTCGGTCAAGAACCGCCGGGTCCTCGGCCGCCCTGATCCCGTGACCGATCCGGTCCGCACCCAGAGCGTCCAGGCTGGCGGCCACGCTGGCCGGGCCGGCCAGCTCACCGGCGTGCGGTACGGCGAGCAGCCCCGCGCTGCGGGCGATCCGGAACGCGGCGGCGAACTCCTGCGCCGGACCGCGCCGCTCGTCGTTGGCCAACCCGAACCCCACCACGCCCCGTCCGGCGTACTGGGCGGCCAACCGGGCCAGGGTCCGGGCGTCGAGCGGGTGGCGGGTCCGGTTGGCGCCGATGACGACCCCGATCCCCAGCCCGGCCTCGGCGCTGGCCACCGAAGCCGCGTCCAGAACCAGCTCGGTGAACGCGGTCAGCCCGCCGAACATGGCCGCGTAGCCGCTCGGGTCGACCTGGATCTCCAGCCAGCCTGACCCTTCCGACCGCTCGTCCTGGGCGACCTCTCGCAGCAGCCGGCGCACGTCGCCTTCGCGGCGCAGCACCGACCGGGCCGTGTCGTACAGCCGCTGGAAGCGGAACCAACCCCGCTCGTCGGCCCGGTCCAGCCGCATCGGCAGCTCGCTGCGCAGGGCCTCGGGCAGCCGAACGCCGTGCTCGGCGGCGAGCTCGAGCATGGTGGCGTGGCGCATGGCGCCGGTGAAGTGCAGGTGCAGGTGGGCCTTCGGCAGCGTGGCCAGGTCCCCGCGGGCGCTCAGCTGGTGGCCTCGGCGAGCAGCTTGGCGATCCGGCCGACCCCCTCGGCGAGGTCATCGTCCCCGAGGGCGTACGACAGGCGAAGGTAGCCCGCAGTCCCGAAAGCCTCACCGGGGACCACCGCCACCTCGGCCTCGTCCAGGATCAGCGCGGCCAGCTCGGCCGAC
>Ga0209068_10001205_pt1 | contig 13014 bp, 11 predicted proteins | sample ColStrG_CSR_2012_FD_187200 | JGI IMG/M metagenome (GOLD analysis project Ga0209068, IMG submission 187200) | Freshwater sediment microbial communities in response to fracking from Pennsylvania, USA - Cold Stream Run_MetaG_CSR_2012 (SPAdes)... | ecosystem: Environmental > Aquatic > Freshwater >... | reverse complement strand
CCTCGAGGCCACCAGCGGCGTCACGCCGGACCAGTCGACCTATTCCAACGGCACCCATGTGGCCGAGGTCGAGGTCGATATCGAGACCGGCAACGTCAAGATCCTGCGCTACGTGGTGATGCACGATTGCGGACACGTGATCAATCCGATGGTGGTCGAAGGCCAGGTCGTCGGCGGCGTCATCCACGGCGTCGGCAATGCGTTTTTCGAGCGGATGTTCTATGACGATCAGGCGCAGCCGGCGTCGACCAATTTCGGCGAATATCTGCTGCCGCTTTCGACCGATGCGCCCCATGTCGAGGTGCTGCACATGACGACGCCGAGCCCGCTCAATCCACTCGGCCTCAAGGGCGCCGGCGAGGGTGGCACCATCCCGGCGATCGCCGCGCTCCTGTCGGCGGTCGAAAACGCGCTCGCGCCGTTCGGCGTCCACATCGCGGAGGCGCCGATCTCGCCGGAGCGGATCGTCGCGCTCATCGGCGAGGCCGCGCGCGGCCGCACTGCTTAGCGAGCAAGGCTTGGTGCAATGTCTCGAGTTTGGCGGCGCAGCCCAAATGCCGACGGACCTCATCCTGAGGAGGTCGCGCTCTTCGCGCGGCCGTCTCGAAGGATGGCGCGCACGCCCTTGGTCTGTCCTTCGAGGTGCATCGCTGCGCGATGCACCTCCGGACGAGATTGATGGCCGCCGCGATGGGTCTCCTCTATTTCGAGCAGCACACGTTTCGCTTCGAGAACGCCCTGGTGATCCTCGACATCGATGGGACCCTCGTGCCTGACTGCGGTCGTGTCGCGTCCGCTCTCGTCGTCGGAAAGGTGGTCGAGCTGAAGGCGAAGGGCAACGAAGTCCGCCTGTGCTCGAACAGCCGCCGCGGCAACTATGCCGAACGGCTCGCCGCGGTGGCGGCGCAATTGGAGGTAGGAGTATGCCCGGTCGTGTTCCGCAAGCCGAGCACGCTGGCGATCTCGGGCATCGACCGTAACGGCAGGGCGCTCGTCGTCATCGGCGACAAGGACCTGACCGACGGGCTCCTGGCCCGCCGCGTGGGCGCGCAATTCATCAAGGTGCGGCGCAAGCTCGACCCCGCCGACCGGCTCTCGTCCCGGATGGCGAACCTGATCGATGCGGTGTTCGGGCCGATCGCGATATTTTTGTGGGACACGTTTTGCGCGACTCGCTGAATAAGGCGCAGCGCGCGGCACAACTCAGCGGCCGCGCGGATTCATCAGCACGCGTTGCCGATGTCGCAGGCTTCGTTGGAATGCACGATTGCCGCCTTTCTGTTTCTCCTGAATGTCTTGCGGCGCCTCGGCTTCAGGGATCGGAGGAATATCTATCGTGGCGTCGTGCGCGACGACGGACGGTTCTTCATCGTGTTCAGATGTCGCGGCAAAATCGGCGATAAGGGCGTCCAGAATTGCCTTCCTTACCGGGTCGGAGAAATTTGCAGCGTTGAAAATCGAACCCAGGCCCGACTTAATTCTCTCGGCTTGTTGTTGAGCCTGCTCGGGCGTCATTTCTCGGCGCAGCAGTCTTTCCCAAAGGGCCGGAATGGCCTTTCGAACGGCTTGTCCGTGAGCCCGTAGCGCTGCTTGTATCTCAGTTTCGAAGGCTTGGTAGTGCGCGTTGAGAATTCGTGCGAAGTGGCCATTGGGGCAGTTGGTCGTGGAATTTTGAAAAACGCGCGTGCCGCCTTCGAGCCGCGGCGCAATCGGAAAAGCGATTCTGCAAGTCGGGCAATAAGCCAGCGGATGAGCAATCGCCATTTTGACGCCCTTTGCGCCCGGCTCGTTCACAATCCGTCGAACAACGCGGTCGAGAGGTAGCGTTCCGCGAACGAAGGCACAATGACCACGATGTTCTTCCCCGCCATGGCGGGACGTTTGCCGACCTCGAGCGCGGCGGCGACGGCGGCACCGGAGGAAATGCCGCCCGGTATGCCCTCGTAGCGCGCCAACGCGCGCGCGGTATCGAACGCGGTTTGATTTCCGATCGTGACCACTTCGTCGATCACCGAACGATCCAGAATATCCGGGATGAAGCCCGCCCCGATACCTTGAATCTTGTGCGGTCCGGGCTGGCCGCCGGAGAGGATCGGGCTGTCTTCGGGCTCGACCGCGATCACCCGAAGCGAGGGCTTCCTCGGCTTCAAGACCTGGCCCACGCCCGTGATCGTCCCGCCGGTGCCCACGCCCGCCACGAACACATCGATCTCGCCTTTCGTGTCGTTCCAGATTTCCTCGGCGGTGGTGCGCCGGTGAATCTCCGGATTGGCGAGATGCTTGAACTGCTGCGGCATGACGGCGTTCTTGTCCTGGCGCAGGAGCTCCTCCGCCTTGGCGATGGCGCCCCGCATGCCCTGGGCGGCCGGCGTCAAATGCAGCTCGGCCCCGAGCAACTGGAGCATCTTGCGCCGTTCGATCGACATCGATTCCGGCATCACCAGGATCAATCGATAGCCGCGCGCGGCGGCGACGTAAGCGAGCGCGATCCCGGTATTGCCCGAGGTCGGCTCGACCAGGACGGTCTGCGGCCCGATGATGCCGGCCGCCTCCATGGCCTCGATCATGGCGACGCCGATGCGATCCTTGACGCTGGCGGCAGGGTTGAAAAATTCGAGCTTGGCGAAAATGTTGGCTTTGACCCCGTGCAGGTCGGGAAGCCGCCGCAGGCGCACGATCGGCGTGTCGCCGATCGCCTCGGTGATGGAATTGAAGACCCGGCCGCGACCGGGGCGGCGGACTTCGTTGGGCTGCGCCGGCTTGGCGATGGCATCGCTGGAAGACATGGCCCGACCTTGCAGGTTGGTTGGTGAGGAAAGGCTAATGCGACTCAAGTATAGCACCGATCGGCACGCGCATTCCGGCCTCGTCCGGGCCGAAGAGGCCGGGCCGCATGCGCGGCAGCCGGGCACGTCGTATTGATCCCTGATTTCGCAGGGACGACATCGAGTACCGGCGCACGGGCCGTCAAATGGCGAATTCGCCGCCCGCGGGCCGCTCGCCGTTCGCGATCACGCCGGCAGTCTCGAGCAGGTGCTCGACCTGGAGCGCATTGGTGTCGAGATCGTGGCGGTTGGCATCGAGCCTGAGATCCGGAGCGCCCGGCGGCTCAAAGGCCGCATCCGGGACGCCCGGTTCGGCGGCGGCGTCGACATGCACTTCGTAAAACTGCCGGCCACCGATCGCGCGCGCCTGGGCGCGGCCGGTCGCGGCGGGCGAGACGGCGGCCACGATGGCAATGAATCCGTTCCGGGCGAGATGCGCCGCCACCTCGGCGGTGCGCCGGATGGTCTCGGCCCGGTCCGCCGGCGTGTCGCCGAGATCGGCATTGAGCCCGCCCCGCAAGGCGTTGCCTTCGAGCACGATCGGCGCGCCGCCGCGCTCGAACAGCCGCCGCTCGACGGCGCGCGCCAGCTTCGATTTGCCGGAACCCTTGGCGCCGGTGAGCCAGAGGATTGCGCCTGCATGGCCTGATCGCGCAGCCCGCTCCGGCGGCGACACGGCGGATCTTAGGCTTAAGCCTTGCGGCTGGCGCGGGCGGGCCTTTTCCTCGACATCGAGCGAGAGCACGAGGCCGCCGCCGGAAATGCGGCCCTTCATGTCCAGCACGATGCGCCCGGTGCGCGCGTTCACCGCGTAGGGATCGACGGCGAGCGGCCGCGACAGCACAATATCGATCTCGCCCACATGGTTTTGCGCGACCGCCGAGGCCTCGGTGGCCGACAGCGCTCCCGGATCGACCGCCTTCTCGATCGCCGCGATGGTGCCGCGGGCTTCGGCGGTGCCGATCCGCACATTGATGGTGGCGCCGACCTCGAGCGGCTCTTCATGTAGCCAGAACACCCGCGCGCGCAGGCGCTGCGCAGCCTTCGGCCGCACCGCCGCGGTCGAGACCACGTCGCCCCGATCGAGGAATATTTCGCTGTCGAGCGTGATGCCGATGGATTGGCCGGCGCCGGCCTCGCGCGGCGCCTGCGCCGGGACCGGCCAGGATTCGATCGAGCGGACACGGGCGGTCTTGCCGGAGGGCATGATCACGATCTCGTCGCCGACCGCGATGCGGCCGGTCTCGATCCGGCCCGCGACGATCCGCCGATCGTCGAACTTGTAGACCGCCTGCACCGGCAGGCGCAGCGCCAATTCCTCCGCCTGGCGGGCGGGCATGAAGCTGTCGAGGGTTTCGACTACGGTCGGCCCCTTGTACCAGCCGATCAGGTCGGTGCGTCGCGCCACGCCGTCGCCGTCGCGCGCCGAGATCGGGATGACGGCAATCGGGGTCAGCCCGAGATTGATCAGATGGGTTGATATCTCCGTCTCGATATCGTGGAACCTCTGCGCGTCGAAATCCACGCGATCCATCTTGTTGATGACGACCGCGACCTGGCGGACGCCGAGCAGATGCAGGAGATAGCCGTGCCGGCGGGTCTGGTCGCGGACGCCCTCGGCCGCATCGACGATGAGGAGCGCGGCGTCGGCTTGAGCGGCGCCGGTGATCATGTTGCGCAGAAATTCGGCATGGCCGGGCGCATCGATCAGGACGAAATCGCGCGACGGCGTGCGGAACCGGATCTGGCTGGTGTCGAGCGTGATGCCCTGATCGCGTTCGGTCTGCAGCGCGTCGAGCAGGAACGACCATTCGAACGGCATGCCGCGGCGGGCGCTGACGGCCTTGAGGGATTCGTATTTGCCGTCGGGCAGGCTGCCGGTCTCGTACAACAGCCGTCCGATCAAGGTCGACTTGCCGTGATCCACATGACCGACGATGACGATGCGCACCAGCGGGCGCTTGCCGGCCGGCGACGCTGCCAAGGAGGGCGATGCGGGCTGCTCGGTGACGAGGATGTTCATGTCGCTCTCGGTCAGGGGAGGCACGCCTGGTTACAGATAGCCGGAAACGCGCAGGCGCTCGAACGCATCCTCGGACTCGTGATCCATGGCGCGGCCGGAGCGCTCGGGGACTTTGGTGCCGTCGAGCTCGGTGATGATCTCGTCGATCGTGCTCGCCTGCGATGCCACCGGAGACGTGATGTCGGCATCGCCGAGCGAGCGATAGCGCTTGCCGTCGCGGGCGAGATAGAGCGGAATGATCGGGATGCCCTCGCGCCGCGTATAGGCCCAGATGTCGGCCTCGGTCCAATGCAGGATCGGATGAATGCGCAGATGGGCGCCGGGCGGCGGCGATGCGTTGAAGTGATCCCAGAACTCCGGCGGCTGGTCGCGGACATCCCAGCCGCCCTCGATCCCGCGCGGCGAGAACACCCGTTCCTTGGCGCGGGTCGGTTCCTCGTCGCGGCGAATGCCGGCGAACAGGCCGTCGAATCCGTACTTGGCGAGCGCGAGCTTCAATCCTTCGGTCTTGCGCGCGGCCGAGCGGGCGGCCGGCGGCAGGGTCGCATCGACCGCCTCGATCGACGGACAGGGCTCGACCAGGAGATCAAGGTTCCACTCGACCGCGTAGCGATCCCGGAAGGCGTACATTTCTGGAAACTTCTTGCCGGTATCCACGTGCAGGGCCGGAAACGGCACGCGCCCGAAGAACGCCTTGCGGGCGAGCCAGATCATCACATTCGAGTCCTTGCCGAGCGACCACAGCAAGGCGAGGCGCTTGAGGCGCGCGAAGCCCTCGCGAAAGATGAAGATGCTCTGGGCTTCGAGCTCGCTGAGACGGTCCATCTGGCTCACTCCGCCCGCGCGCAGGGCTTAGGGCCCAAGGGCCTGTGGCTCAGGAAAAGAACCATCTCGTTTTCGGCCGATTTGCAGTTGTGCTGTTTCAAGCGATTGAACTTCCGTAGTAGAAGATTTTTCTAATTTCGGCACTTGCGGTCTTTGTATATGGAAAATAATTCTAGTCAACGGTAAGCTTTCGGGCTATGTGTTCCGTTCTTGCATCGACCCCGTCTGTCGGTGCATCGCGCTGTTGCCTTTGAGGAAATCCAAGAATGACCTCGCCGCTGGAAAAGAAGCTCAAGATCTCGGGCCCGGTTTTGATCACTGCCAACCGGCTCGATGACGGCGTCGTCATTTACCGCACCGCGGATGACAACTGGACGACCGATTTCGATCGGGCCGCCGTGGTCAGCACGGCGCCCGCCGCCAGCGAATTGCTGGAGGCCGCGATTGCCGACGATATCGGGGCGGTCGGGGCCTATGTGGCGCCGGTGAAATTGGATAAGGATGGCGGCGCGCGGCCCGGCAACCTGCGCGAAAGCATCAGGCATGCGGGCCCGACCATCGATTTGCCCGCAACCGAGGGTCTGCCCGTCAGCACCGGAATGTAAGCGATGTATGTCTACGACGAATTCGATCGCACTCTGGTGGCCGAACGGGTCAGCGAATTCCGCGGCCAGGTGGCGCGGCGCCTCTCGGGCGAATTGACCGAGGATGAATTCAAGCCGCTGCGGCTCATGAACGGCGTTTATCTGCAGCTTCATGCCTATATGCTGCGGATCGCCATCCCGTACGGCACGCTGTCGTCCGCCCAGCTGCGCATGCTCGCGCATGTCGGGCGCACGTACGACCGTGGTTACGGACATTTCACCACCCGGCAGAACATCCAGTTCAACTGGATCAAGCTCAAGGACTTGCCCGACGTGATGGCCGATCTCGCGCGCGCGGGCCTGCACGGCATGCAGACGAGCGGCAATTGCGTGCGCAACATCTCGACCGACCAATGGGCCGGCGTGGCGCCCGGCGAGATCGAGGATCCGCGCATCAGCGCGGAGATCCTGCGCCAGCATTCGACCCAGCATCCGGAATTCTCGTTTCTGCCGCGCAAGTTCAAGATCGCGCTGACGGCATCCGCGCACGACCGCGCCGCGGTGCGGGTGCACGACATCGGCCTGCACATGCATCGCAACGGCGCCGGCGAGGTCGGCTTCGAGGTGATCGTCGGCGGCGGGCTTGGGCGCACGCCGTTCATCGGCAAGACCATCAAGCATTTCCTGCCCAAGCGCGACCTCTTGAGCTATGTCGAGGCGATCCTGCGCGTCTACAATCAGTTCGGGCGGCGCGACAATATCTACAAGGCGCGCATCAAGATTCTGGTCCACGAGCTCGGCGCCGAGGCGTTTGCCAAGGAGGTCGAAACAGAATGGCAAACCATCAAGGACGGCGCGCTCGCGCTCGATCCGGCGCTCATCGCCGAAATCGCCGCCCGCTTTCGCTACCCGGACTATGAGCCGCTGGAGGACAGTCCGCCGCAGCTCGCACAGGCGCGCGCCGCCGACCGCCGCTTTTCCCAGTGGGTCGACAATTCGGTCACCAATCACAAGACGTCGGGCTACGCCATCGTGACGCTCTCGCTCAAGCCCGAAGGCGCTCCGCCCGGCGACGCCACCGCCGTGCAGATGGACGCGATCGCGGATTTGGCCGACCGTTATTCGTTCGGCGAGATCCGGGTCGGGCACGAGCAGAACCTGGTGCTGCCCCATGTGGCGCAGCGTGATCTGCCGGCGCTCTGGCGCGCGCTCGACGCGATCGGCGTCGCCACCCCGAATGTCGGGCTGGTTTCCGACATCATCTCCTGTCCCGGCCTCGACTATTGCAGCCTCGCCAATACGCGCTCGATTCCGGTTGCCCAGGAGCTGACCCGGCGCTTCCATGATCTCGATCTCGCCCACGATCTCGGGCGCCTGCACATCAACATATCGGGCTGCATCAATGCCTGCGGCCACCATCACGTGGGCCATATCGGCCTCCTCGGCGTCGAGAAGAACGGCGAGGAGTTCTTCCAGGTGACCATCGGCGGGCGTGCCGACGAGCATGCCAGGCTCGGGACCCTGATCGGGCCCGCGGTTCCGTATGCCGAAGTGGCCGACGTGGTCGAGGATATCGTGGCGGCCTATCTGGAGCTGCGGGTGCGCCCGGATGAGATTTTTCTCGAAACCGTGGAGCGGGTCGGGGTCGAGCCTTTCAAGGAGCGTGTCTATGCGACTCGTTAAGTCAGGCCACGTCGTGGATGACCGCTATGTTCGCGTCCTCGACGACGCGCCGATCCCCGACGATGTGCCGGTGATCGTGCCGGCGGCGCGCTTCTTGGCCCATGCGGCCGACATCGCCCGCCGCGCGGCGCCGACCGGCGTGCTGTGGCCGAACAACCGCAAGGCGTCCGAGCTCGCGCCCCATCTCGACGCGCTCGCGCTCGTCGCCCTGGTGTTTCCGACCTTCCGGGACGGTCGCGCCTACAGCCAAGCGCGCCTGTTGCGGGAGCAATTCGGCTTTCGCGGCGAGCTGCGCGCCACCGGCGACGTGCTGCGCGACCAGTTCATGTTCCTGGTGCGCGCCGGCTTCGATGCCTTCGAGGTGAAGAAGGATGCCGACGTGGCGGCGTTCGCCAACGAGATCGCGCGCCACACCGTGTTCTACCAGCCGACCGGAGACGGCCGATTGGCGGCCAATTGGGCCCGGCACCGCGTGCCGGCCGCCACCCCGGCGGCGGTGGCCAAGGGCGAACCGGTTCGCTGATCGCGGGGAAGTCCCGCGAGACCGCACGCGTTAAATATCCACACACAGAAAGCGCGCCGCATTGGCGCCCAGGATCGCTTGCCGCGCCGCCTCGGTCTGCGGCGTCGAGCCGCGGCGATAGATCCAATCAAAGCGCCGGCGTAGTGCGGGGTGAAGCCGCCGCGCGCAGCAATTCCTAAAGCATTTTCAGGAGGATCGGATTCTCAAGCGCAGAAAATGCACCGGCATTTGTTCGCCCGCGCATCGTGACGACATCGCGCCAGCGTAGTCCTGTGCCGAATTCAGGAAATATACTTCGGATTATTTTCCGTCGTTTCGTAAGACGAATGATATTAATACTGTATAAATCACTTGAGGTCGAATGGTTAACGAATAGTATACAGATTAGTATGTGGTATTATTTTAAGTGTTGCCCGTTTGCACTATCGGACTGAATCAAATTCGCAGAAGATGCCCCTCAAGTCGGCGGAAATATTTGGAGGGTATCCGATGCGTGTGATCTTGGGAATCGTGCTTGCAATGGCCGTCGCTGGGCCGGTCTCGGCTGCGGACATGGGCATGCCAATGAAGGCTCCGAGCTACGCCCCTGCGTTCTCCTGGACCGGAACCTATGTGGGCGCCAATGTGGGCGGCGTTTGGGGCAAATTCGACGTGAACCCGACCACCACCGACAACCTCACAGGGGCTGTCGGCGCGCCGGGCGTCATGAGCATCAACGACAGCAGCGTGATCGGCGGCTTCCAGGCCGGCTACAATTGGCAGATCGGCCAATGGGTGCTGGGCCTCGAGCAGGACTATCAGTTCACCGGGCTCAAGCAGACCGCCACCTTCGCGGTGCCGGCTGGCTTGTTTCTGGCCGGCGACTCCGTGGCGGTCAAAACCGATTATCTGGCCGCCACCCGCGTCAAGCTCGGTATGGCCTGGGATCGGGCTCTGATCTATGCGGCCGGCGGTCTTGAGACCGGCGAGTTCGATGTCTCCTCGACCTATGTGTCGCGCGGCCCCGGCGGCTCGCCCGCCATCGGCTTCACCGACGCCAACAAGCTCCACTTCGGCTTCAATGTGGGCGCCGGCATCGACTATGCGGTCACCAACAACGTGTTCATCGGCGTCGAATACCGCTATCTCGATCTCGGCAAGGAGACGTACAATCTCGGTGCCTTCACGCCTGCGGGCGTACCCGCGCAGACGGTGAGCAGCACGGTCAACCTGACGGCGTCGGAAGTGACCGCCAGGCTCAACTTCAAGCTCAACGGTCTCGGCCTCTTCGGCATGTGAGCGTTCCGGTCCGCCGGAAGCTCCATCTGCGAATCGACCAGGCGCTCGATCGGACGAAAAGTCCGATCGGGCGCTTTCGTTTTTGTGCACCCATCGTGGCTTTCGAGCAAACCCGGAAATTGCTAACCTGCGCCGGTCATCCGGGGAATGCCGGGCCGTAGCTGGTTTGCTGAAGTCACCGGACGGGCCGCAGAGCCCACCCCAAAAATTCGCTCGATCGCGCGGATTCGCGAGCGCAGGGGGGATAGGCCATGACGACCATCGATCATTTGGCGCATGCCGGCACCGGCCAACCCGGCCAAACACCGGCCGATGATTCCGGCGAAACGGTCTTGGCGCGTCTGGGGCTCGCCTTCACCAATTGGGCCGAGCGCTGGTTCCCGGATGCCTATGTGTTCGTCGCGCTGGCGGTCGCCGTGGTGGCGGCTGCCGCGCTGCTCAACGGCGCAACGCCGGTCAGCGTCGCCAAATCGTTCGGCGAAGGCTTCTGGAGCCTCATCACCTTCACCATGCAGATGGCCATGGTGGTCATCTCGGGTTATGTGGTGGCAAGCTCGCCTCCGGCCGCCAAGCTCATCGATGCGCTCGCCGGATTGCCGCGCAGCGGACGCGCGGCCGTCGGATTCGTGGCGGCCGTCAGCATGCTGACCTCGCTGCTCAACTGGGGCATGAGCCTCATCTTTTCCGGCCTGCTGGTGCGGGCCTTGGCGCGGCGCACGGATCTGCGCATGGACTATCGGGCCGCCGGCGCCGCCGGCTGTCTCGGGCTCGGCGCCACCTGGGCGCTGGGCTTGAGCTCGTCGGCCGCGCAGCTGCAGGCCAATCCGGCGAGCCTGCCGAAGGCGCTCCTCGACATCACCGGCGTGATCCCGTTCGCGCAGACCATCTTCCTGTGGCAGTCCATGGCGATCGTCGCGGTTCTGTTCGTCGTCTCGATCGCGCTCGCGCTCATGTCGTCTCCCTCCGGCGGCAAGGCGGTGACGGCGCAGATGATGGGCGAGAGCCTCGAGGCTGCGCATGCGCAGCTTCCTCCGCGCCAACGTCCCGGCGAATGGCTCGAATACAATCCGCTCCTCACCCTCATCGTGGTGGCGCTGGCGGGCGGCTGGCTGGCGCAGGAATTCGCCGCCAAGGATCCGATCCTGGCGATCTCCAATCTCAACACCTACAATCTGATGTTCCTGATGCTCGGCGCGCTCCTGCATTGGCGCCCGCGCAGCTTCCTCAATGCGGTCGCCAAGGCGGTTCCGGCCACCACCGGGGTCCTGATCCAGTTCCCGCTCTATGGCGGCATCGCCACCATGATGACCACCGCCAAGGGCACCGGCGGACAGGCCGTGGCCGACCAGGTTGCCCATGCCTTCGTGAGCCTGACGAGCGCCGGCACGTTTCCGATCGTGATGGGCCTCTATTCGGCGGTGCTCGGTTTCTTCATCCCGTCGGGCGGCGGCAAGTGGCTGATCGAAGCCCCGTATGTGATGCAGGCCGCCAATGATCTCAAAGTGCATCTCGGCTGGGCGGTGCAGATCTACAACGCCGCCGAGGCGCTGCCGAACCTGATCAATCCGTTCTGGATGCTGCCGATGCTCGGCGTGCTCGGCCTCAAGGCCCGCGACATCGTCGGCTTCACCTTCCTGCAGCTCACCGTGCATACGCCGGTGGTGCTGTTCCTGCTCTGGCTGCTGGCCGGGACGCTGACCTACATTCCGCCGGTGGTTCCGCATTAGTCCGTAGCCCGGATGGAGCCAACGGATCGGCGCGATGCGCGCCCGATGGCGCAATCCGGGATCTCCCGTCCCCGGGGCTTCATGCGGGCTACAAGCAGCACGGTCATCGATCGGAGGAGATCATCTCATGAAATCGAAGGCGCTCATTTCGGCGGCCATTCTTGCGACGATGCTCGTATCCAGGGCCGCTGTCCCGGCCGGAGCCCAGAACATGCTGTCAGCACCAGGCTTTCATCACCTGCATCTCAACTCGGTCGACCCGGACGCTGCCATCGATTTCTACACCAGACAATTCCCGACCACCGCCAAGACCAGCTGGGGCGGCTTTCCGGCGCTCAAATCGCCGAACAATGTCCTCATATTGTTCACCAAAGTGGCGAGCGCGCCGCCGACGCAGCCGCAGACCGCGCTTTGGCATTTCGGCTGGCAGGTGACGGACGTGCGCCGCAATGTCGAGACCTACAAGACCCGAGCGGAGGTCAAGCAGCTGCCGCTTTACACGACCGACGAAGGCGGCTCGGTGCTGATCAGCAGCGATACCTGGCCGGGCACCGGCGGCGTGCTCGGGCTCACCAAGACGCAGATCGCCGACGCCAAGGCCAAAGGCGTCGAGCCGGCCCGCAAGGGCGGCTTCGCCTATATGCGCGGTCCCGACAATGTCATCGTGGAATATCTCGGCGACTATCCGGCCGAGCGCTTCAATCACGTGCATATGTTCCAGGAGGAGCCGTTCTGTGCGCAGCTCTGGTATCAGAAGCACCTCAACGCGGCCCTGGTGCCTCGGCCCGGCGCGCTGCCGCTGACCGAGGCCAATTGCAAGGTCGCGCGCGCACCTGATCCGACCTGGCCGGCGCTGGAGCGGGAAGGGCTCTACCGCACCCCCACGGCCGCGGTCACTTTCGGCGACGTGGCGCTGACCTGGTACGCCCGCCAGGGCAACCGGCCGCTCGAGCTGTCGCTCGGCCATGAATACGACCATGTGGGCCTGAGCGTCGCCAATCTCGACGCCTGGATCGCCAAGCTGCAAGGCGAGGGCATCACGTTCCTCACCGCGCCCTACCGGCTCGGCGATACCCGCGCCGTGATGATCGAAGGCCCCAGCCGCGAGGCGCTCGAGTTGGTCGAGATCAAATAGTTGGGACACTTGTCCCGGGCTTGACCCGGGACCGTTCCAGACTCCGAGCTTGGAACGATCCCGGCTCAGCGGCGCACCACTCCGCTGCGCTGCGTACTGCACCGCGTCCGGGAAAAGACGCCTCCAATCACCCCAGTAAATTCATTTGGAATCCGGCGCGGCGCAGCACCCGGTCGCGCGCCTCCGCGACCAGTTGCAGCAGGTGGGGCACGTCGACGCCGACCAGGTTGCCGCGCCACTTCTTCACCTTGCCGCCGATGAGGACGGTCTCCACGTGGCTCGGATTCATCAGGTTCACCACCGTTCCGGGGGCGTTGTTGAGCGGCCAGATATTAATGCGGTCGGCCGCCAGCAGCACGATGTCGGCCTCCTTGCCGGGCGTGAGCGTGCCGATCTTGCTTTCGAGATTGG
>Ga0209068_10001202_pt1 | contig 13037 bp, 10 predicted proteins | sample ColStrG_CSR_2012_FD_187200 | JGI IMG/M metagenome (GOLD analysis project Ga0209068, IMG submission 187200) | Freshwater sediment microbial communities in response to fracking from Pennsylvania, USA - Cold Stream Run_MetaG_CSR_2012 (SPAdes)... | ecosystem: Environmental > Aquatic > Freshwater >... | reverse complement strand
AGGGTCCGGGCTGACGCTCCACCCCGACCCGTGTGACACCGCCGGCATAGACAGCGGCGTTCTCCGTCAGATTGGCCATCACCCGCTCGAAACGGCGCTTGTCGACGGCCAGACGGAGCCCGTCGACCCCGGGACCGACCTCAACGGGAAACGTCACAGGCCCCCGCACACCGTCGGCCCCGACCGGGGCGCCGGCAGCCACGGCCCGCCGGACCAGTTCGCCCGGGTCCACCTCATCGAGGGAGAGTTCGGCCGAGCCGGCGTCGAACCGCGAGATCTCGAGCAGATCGTCCACCATCCGGGTGAATCGTCGGAGGTCGCCGTCCAGGAGGTCGAGCGCCCGCTGGGCACGAGGGGCGAGGTCGGACCGATGGCTTTCCAGCACCGACACGGTGGCGGTCAGCGTGGTCAGGGGGGAGCGGAGCTCGTGGCTCACGTCCGAGGTGAATCGGGCCTCCCGCTCGATCCGGTCCTGGAGGTTGGCGGTCATCCGGTTGAACGCCGAAGCCAGCTCGTCGAGATCAGGGTCGTCGCCCGTGCTCACACGGGTGTCGAGTTGGCCGCCGGCAATGGCTACGGCGGCATCGGTCAGACCGGCCAGTGGACGCAGGGCGCGCGAACTCGCCCATCGACCAACGGCGGCGCCGGCGACGGTGGTGACCAGGGCCGCTCCGGCCAGGGCGATGGCCAGAGCCCGCAGGGTGCGGGCCAATTCGTCGAGCGAGAACACTTCGAAGTAGGACGCGTGCACGGCTGGCAGCGGCACTCCGACCACCTGCTGGGGTGTGCCGGCCAGGGTGAACCGTTGCGTGGCGGGGATGCCGGACAGAACGAGTACACGTTCGGCCGGTGGAATGGCGCTCCGGCCCACTGAAATCGAAGTGGCGTACCACTGGCCTCCGGTACGGAGCACGGAGCGTGACCCCGGAAGCGTGTCCACCGACTCGATCAACTGGGTCACCTGGGTGGCAGGGGAGCGGAGGGCATTCTGCACCAGAGCGGCGTTGGCGAATGCCTGGCGCTGCTCGGCCACCTGGCGCTCGTTCAGGAAGGTGGCCCGTGCGGTGAAGTAGGTGATGCCGGCCATGAGCGCGGACAGACCGAAGGCGGCGACGGCGAACGTGAGCGTGACGCGTGCCCGCAGACCGAGGTGCCCCGTGCCGCCGGCGGCCAACGGTCAGACCGCCAACTTGTAGCCCATGCCCCGCACGGTGAGGATGAATCGGGGAGAAGCGGGATCGTGCTCGATCTTGGTGCGTAGGCGCCGCACGTGAACGTCGACCAGCCGCCCGTCGCCGAAGTAGTCGTACCCCCACACCCGCTCGAGAAGCTGCTCACGACTGAGCACCTTGCCCTGGTGGTCGGCCAACTCGCACAGCAGGCGGAACTCGGTGCGGGTGCAGTGGACCTCCACTCCGGCTCGGCGCACGACTCCGGCGTCGGGCTCGATTTCGACGTCGCCGAACGAGAGCACCGCCGACTCCTCGCCCTCCTGGCGGGACCGACGCAGCAGGGCCCGGATCCGGGCCGCCAACTCCTTGGCCACGAACGGCTTGGTGACGTAGTCGTCGGCACCGGCCTCCAATCCGGCCACCACATCAGGGGTGTCGGAACGGGCGGTCACCATGATGACCGGGACCGTGGAGATGCGCCGCAGGGTCCGACATGTCTCGAAGCCGTCCATGCCGGGCAGCATCAGGTCGATCAGGACGAGTTCCGCTGGTTCGGCCTCGAATTGCTCGATGGCCTGCTCCCCGTTGTCCACGTCGTCGACGGCGAAACCTTCGTCCTCCAGGGCCAGTCGCATCGACGAGCGGATCCGCTCGTCGTCCTCGACGATCAGGATGCGACTCATGGTCCGATCATGACACGACCTCCCCGCCCGGAACGGGCGGGGAGGTCGTTTTCGAAAACAGGGTCGAAGTTGGAGCTACGAGAGCCAGATCTGCTGGGGCCAGATAGCCCCGCCGATCTGCCCGTAGGCCTTGGACCCGGACGGGGTGGTCGGGTTGTTGAAGTTCTGCACCTTGGGCTGGGCCCCGAAGGACCAGATCACGCGGGAGTACCAGACGTAGGGGATGTCCTGGGAAAGCAACTTGTTGACCTGCTGGTAGGCAGCCACCTGACTGGCGGTATCCGTGGCCGAGCGACCCTGGAGCAGCGCGACCTGCATGGCCGGGTCGGAATTGCCGGCCATATTGATGGCGAATCCGGGGGTCAACGCATTGGTCGGCGTCCAGAAGATGTAGTTGAGGTCGGGATTGACGGCTCCGAATTGGCGCCAGGTGAGTGCCTGGAAGTTACCGGTCAAGGCGGTGTTGATGATGGAGTCCTGGAGGACAGGCACCAGCGTGACCACCATGCCCACCTCCTGCAGGATCTGCTGGAGGTACTGCGCGATCTGGGTTGTCTTCGGGTCAGGGGTGTTCCCCAGTTCGAACGTCACCGAACCACCGGCGGCCTTGACCTCGGACACCAACTGCTTGGCTTTGGCCATGTTGTAGACCGGGTAGCCGTTGTTGGCCAGGTAGTAGGGGGACCCCTTGACGAAGACGCCGTTCGACGGCTCGGTCACCCCCTGGTCGATCACTTTGACGTACTGCTCGGAGCTGATGGCGTAGGCCATGGCCTGGCGCATTTTGAGGTTGTTGAAGGGGGCCTTACGAAGGTTGAGCTGCAGGCAGCCCATGTCGGGCTCGCCGGCGACATTCTTCGAATCGTCGATGAACGCCAGGGAGTTGTTGGCCCGCAGGGCGGCGGTGTCGGTGGCGTTGCTGGTGTGCATGATGTCGATCGCGTTGGAATTCAGACTGGCCAACAGCTGCTGAGCGTCGGGGATGGGCTTGTAGGTGATGGTGTCCAGGTAGGGGAGACCGCTACGCCAATAGCTGGGATTCCTGGTGGCCGTGAAATGGCTGTTCGGCACCCACTCCTGGAATATGAAGGGGCCGGTGCCGACCGGGTTGGTCTGGCTTCCCGTGGCCAGCCAGGTGGGTTCGGCGATGAATGCGAACTGGCTGCCGATGCCGCCGCACAAGTAGTAGTTGAAGGGCACCCACGGGGTCTTCATGGTGATCACGAGTGTTGTCGGATCCGACACCACTACCGACGACACCGGGGTCAGGGCTGGGCCGGTCAGCAGCGATTTGATGTGGGCATTGAAGTTGGCGGCGACGGCCGCCGCGTCGCATACCGCACCGTTGTGGAACTTGATGTTCGGGCGGCACTTGATGGTCCACACGGTGCCGGTGGCGTTGGACGTGACCGACTCGGCCAGGTTCGGCTGGGGTACGCCGTTCGCGTCAAGGATCATCAGTGTGTCGAAGACCGTGCGGGCATACATGATGCCGACTTCATCGAACGTCCCTTGGATGGGGGAGAAGCCTTTCTCTTCGGCATCCACGCCGAAGACAAGTGTCCCGCCCTTCTTGGGGGTGGCCGACGAGATCCCGTTGGGTTGTGCTGTCGTCGAGCCGCCCGACGTCGATGTGCCCGAACCGGAGCTGGAGCTCCCACATGCGGCCAACGCACTACCAGCGGCGATCCCCGCCCCGGCGACGGCACTCTTGGCCAGGAACGAGCGGCGGTCGATGCGATCAGTCATGGTTCCCCTTACGGACAGTGGCCCCGGCGGAGCCGGTGGCCTGATGGATTCGTTGCTCAGTCGTACGTCGTTCACGGTGCGTCGGTGTATCCCCGCCTCGACATTTCCCCCCCGGGAAGCTGCGTCCGGCGGTGCCTCCGAGCAGACGATAGCCCTCGTCGGCAGTCCGTGGGGGGCAAAACGTCACCGACCGGACGCGAAGGTCGCTGGGTACCCCGGGGGCGAGCGGCCGGATTCCCCTGAAACGTCGGCCTCTGCCGGTACGATCGGGGCGTGGACTGGGAGATCGAGGACTATCGTCGCTCGGTCGCGGGCCTCTCGCCGGATACCGTTCGGGCGTACGCCTCCGACATTGAGCGGTTCGTCGAATGGGCGGGGCGAGGGACCGTCGGCGACCCGTCTGCTGTGGACCGTTTGACGCTACGGCGCTATCTCGCATTCCTGGCCACCCAACGCTATGCCAAGGCCTCTATTTCGCGCACGGCGGCGTCGCTGCGCTCCTACTTCGGCTGGTGCACCCGACGGGGCATCGTCACCCAGGATCCGTCCCTGCGCCTATCGGCCCCTTCACCCGATTCCCGCCTGCCCCGGGTCCTCGGGCACGCCGAACTCGACCGCCTCCTCGAGTCGCCAGCCGTGGGCCCGGTGGACAGGGGGGGGAACGACGACGACGGAGGTGACGCAACGGGCCACGGCTCTCCTGAACCGCTCCCGAGGGATGTCCGGGACGACGCGGTACTCGAGCTCCTCTACGGGAGTGGCATGCGTGTGGCCGAGTTGTGCGGGCTCGACGTTGACGATCTCGTACTCGACAGCGGAGTCGTGACAGTTACCGGGAAAGGCTCGAAACAGCGCCAGGTACTCATTCACCCCACTTGCGTGACGGCTGTCCAGACGTGGTTGGCCGGGCCCCGTGGTGCGATGGCCACGGCCACGTCGCCGACAGGTGCGCTCTTCTACAACGGGAGGGGGAACCGCCTCGGATCGCGTGACGTGCGGCGCATCGTGGACCGCCGTTCGCCGGTCCCTACCCATCCCCACGCACTGCGCCACAGTTTCGCCACCCACCTCCTCGACGGAGGTGCTGATCTGCGGGTCGTGCAGGAATTGCTCGGTCATGCCAGCCTGCAGACCACGCAGGTCTACACTCATGTGAGCAAGGAGCGCCTGCGTGCGGTGTACTCCGGAACGCATCCACGGGCATAAGGGGACAATTGGCGACGCAACTGACTTCGGCTGGGCACGGCATCGACGCCCTGTGGGCCGAGTACAAGAAGTCTGGAGCCAGGGCTCTACGCGACCAATTGATCGTTCACTACGCCCCGGTGGTGAAGTACGTGGCCGGACGCGTATCGGTCGGACTTCCTCGCCATGTCGACGAGGCCGACCTCGCCAGCTACGGGATCATCGGGTTGATCGACGCCATCGAGCGATTTGAGCCGGCCCGCAACATCAAGTTCGAGACTTATGCGGTACCCCGTATCAAGGGTGCCATCATCGACGAGCTCCGCTCCATCGATTGGGTACCCCGATCGGTTCGGGCCAAGGCTCGGGCAGTCGAGCAGTCGTACGCCAAGCTCGAGGCCAGCCTCCACCGGACCCCGACCGATGCCGAAGTGGCCGCCGACCTCGAAATGAGTGACGACGAATTCCAGACCACACTCCGCAAGATTTCCTTCGTCGGCGTCGTCGCCCTGGACGAGGTGTTCCGCGGCGGCGATCACTCGGATCGCTCGACGCTGGGGGAGTCGTTGCCCGATGCCACGGCCGGCCCCATGGACACCTTCGAAGTCAAAGAGACCAAGGAGGCCCTGGTCAAGGCGGTCAGTGAGATGGCTGACCGTGAGAAAACCGTCCTGACGCTCTACTACTACGAAGGTCTCACGCTGGCTGAAATTGGGGACATCCTGGGTGTCACCGAGAGCCGCGTATGTCAGATCCATACCAAAGCCGTGCTGCAACTCCGGGCCAAACTGGCGGATCGCCCCGAGGGAGCAGGTCGGGCATTGCGCAAGACCAAAGCCGTTCCCACTCCCGCCACCACCTAGCGGTCGGCGGGGCGGCAGTCCTCCAGGGCCGGCCGAGTGGAGGCCAGGGCTCAAGCGCAGTAGCATGGTCAGGTCCCACCGTCCGGTGGGAGTCCAAGCGGTAACTAGTCGCACCCGGCCGCGTCCACGGTCGCCCCTTCGGGGGTGCTGCAGTCGGGAATCAACCGTCACAAGGAGCAGTCAGATGGCCGTAATCAGCATGAAGCAACTGTTGGGCGCTGGCGTCCACTTCGGGCATCAGACCCGTCGATGGAACCCCAAAATGCGTCGGTTCATCATCGGTGAGCGCAATGGGATCTACCTGATCGACCTTGCACAGACCATGAAGGGCATCGAAGAGTCCTATGTCTACATTCGGGACCTCGTGGCCGGCGGCGGCACCGTCCTCTTCGTAGGCACCAAGAAGCAGACCCAGGGCCCTGTTGCCGACTACGCCGACGCCTGCGGCATGCCCTATGTCAACGAGCGCTGGCTCGGCGGCATGCTCACCAACTTCCAGACGGTCTCCACCCGGGTGAAGCGGATGAAGGAGTTCGAGGCCATGGAGAAGGCCGGCGACTTTGAAGCGATGCCCAAGAAAGAAGCCCTCCGCAACTCGCGTGAGCTCGAGAAATTGCAGCGCAACCTGGGCGGAATCCGCGGCCTCGACAAGTTGCCCGACGCCATCTTCGTGATCGACACCAACAAAGAGCACATCGCTGTCACCGAGGCGAACAAGCTGGGACTGCCGATCGTGGCCGTGGTTGACACCAATTGTGACCCGGACGTGATCACTCACGTGATTCCGGGTAACGACGATGCCATCCGGTCGGGCGCACTGCTCTGCCGTGTCATCGCCGACGCCGTTACCGAGGGCCGTTTCATTGCCCAGAACCGACCGGTGCCTGCGGCCAAGGCTCCTGCCGCTGCCGCACCCGTGGCTGCGGCACCTGCGCCCGCCCCGGTCGTCGAGGCACCCGTGGCTGCGGCACCTGCGCCCGCCCCGGTCGTCGAGGCACCCGTGGCTACGGCACCTGCGCCCGCCCCGGTCGTCGAGGCACCCGTGGCAACAGCCGAGCCGACCCCCGCCGCCACTCCGACCGAGGAGGTCTGACCGTGCCCGGATTCACCGCCAAGGACGTCCAGAAGCTCCGTCAGCTGACCGGGGTCGGCATGCTCGACGCCAAGCGCGCCCTCGAGGAGAACGACGGGGACATGGACAAGTCCGTGACCTGGCTGCGCGAAAAGGGCCTGGCCAGTCAAGCCAAGCGGGCCGACCGTGAGGCATCGGAAGGTGCCGTCGCCATCGGAACCGCCGACAATGTGGTGGCCATCGTCCAGCTTCGATCCGAAACCGATTTCGTGGCCAAGTCGCCTGAGTTCGTGGCCTTCGTCAGTGATCTCGCTCAGCTCGTCGCCGCCAATGGTGTCGACGCCGTCAACGAGCGCAGCGACGAGCTCGATTCGATGAAGGTGAAGTTGAAGGAGAACATCTCGCTTGGACAAGTCGTACGCGTCGAGGCCCCTGAAGGCGGTGCCGTCGATTCCTACCTCCACCTGCAAGCCGGTCGGGGCGTCAACGCGGTGGCCGTCGCTGTAGCCGGAGGAGACAAAGATCTCGCTCACGACATTGCTGCCCACGTTGCCTTCGCCCGCCCGTTGTACATCACTCGCGACGCCGTGCCCGAGGCGGACATAGCGGAAGAGCGTGCCACGATCGAGAAGATCGCCCTCAACGAGGGGAAGCCGGAGGCTTCGCTGTCCAAGGTGGTTGAGGGCAGGCTCAACGGTTGGTTCAAAGAACGGGTCCTGCTCGACCAGCCGTACATCAAAGACGAGAAGCAGACCATCGGAAAGCTGCTCGGCGGGGCCACGGTGACGGAGTTCGCCCAGGTCGTCGTCGGCGACTGAGTGACGGTGGGCCAACCAAAGCGGATCGTCCTGAAACTCTCCGGTGAGGCCCTGGCCTCGTCGGCGTCCGATGAGACGATCGACGCATCTGCCGTCGAGCAGCTGGCCCGTGAGATCGCCCTGACCAGGGCCGAACTCGAACTCGAACTGGCGGTGATGGTCGGCGGCGGCAACATCTGGCGCGGCACTACGGGAGCCGGAGCCGGCATGGATCGGGCCACGTCCGACACCATGGGGATGCTCGGGACCGTGATCAACGCCCTCGCCCTCCAAGATGCACTCGAGCACCACGGCCAGGCCACCCGGGTGCTGTCGGCCGTGCAGATGGCCGAGGTTGCCGAGCCCTACATCCGACGCCGGGCCATCCGGCACCTCGAGAAGGGGCGGGTCGTGGTATTCGCCGCCGGCATGGGCAATCCCTACTTCACCACCGACACTTCCGCCGCGCTGCGGGCCGCCGAAATCGAGGCCTCGCTGTTGTGTAAGGGAACGCATGGGGGAGTCGACGGTGTCTATTCTGCCGATCCTCGACTCGACCCTTCTGCCACCCGTTACGACGAAGTCTCCTTCATGGAGGTCGTGTCCAAGGACCTGCGGGTGATGGATCTGACGGCGATCACTTTCTGCATGGACAACGGGCTTCCGATCCGGGTGTTCGATCTGATGGAACCGGGCAATATCCGTAAGGCCCTCAGTGGCGAGTCCATCGGGACTCTGGTCCGATGAAGCCCCTGGTAGGGACGGTGCACGGGTGCGCCCGGGCGTCGATGACTACGCTGTCTCGCTAATGGATGACGACCTGATCGCACTTGTAATTTCTGACACTTCCGAGCACATGACGAAGGCCGTCGAACACACCCAGTCCGAGTTCAGCGCCATCCGGACCGGTCGGGCCACGCCAGCCCTGGTGGAGCATCTGAAGGTCGACTATTACGGCACCGAGACCGAGCTACGCCAGATGGCCGGATTCAGTGTGCCCGAGGCCCGCCTCCTCGTCGTCTCCCCGTACGACAAGGGATCGCTCGGTGCCATCGAGAAGGCGATCCAGAACTCCGACCTCGGCATCAATCCATCGAACGACGGCACGGTCATCCGACTGTCATTCCCGATTCCCACGGAGCAGCGCCGCAAGGAGCTGGTCAAAGTGGTGAAGCAGAAGGCGGAAGAGGGTCGGGTCACCGTCCGCAATATGCGCCGCACGGCCCGTCAGGAGCTCGAAGCGATGCAGAAGGATGGCGACCTGTCGACCGACGAGCTCGACCGGGTCGAAAAAGACCTCGACAAGGTCACGCAGGACAACGTGGCTGCCATTGACCGGTTGGTCACCCACAAGGAGCAGGAACTTCTAGAGATCTGACAGCGGGCCGGGCCCAGGTCCGGCACCGACACCGGGCCGACCCACGGTCCGACTACGAGACGGGTCGGCTGCGGCCCAATCCTGGGGAGGATGCGATCAACGTGGAGCATGGCCCGGAGAGGCAAGACGGCGAGCAGGACGACGACGAAGTCTCGTCGCGCCCCGACCCGTCGGGACCCTCGACCGGAGGAGTTCGCATCATCGGGGCGGAAACTGCCGCCGACATCACCTCGGAGATACCCGTGGTTCCACCCGCACACATCTCGCCCGAGGCCTCCTCGCTGGCCTCGGTGAGGATCATCGAAGAGCCGTTTCCCGAGTCCACGGACGGTGCACCCGAATCGCCGCCGCCCGCCCCCACTGAATTGCCGCACTGGACCGAACCGGCAACAGGACAGGTGCCGGCGGTACTCGCCCGGGACGAAGGGGGAGGGAACGCAATCCTGCCCCCGACCTGGCGGGAGGAAGACGCCGACTGGACTGCCCACGAGGAGGAGTTCGAACCCTCCATGTTCAGCGACGACCGGATCGCCCTCGGTGCCCTCGACGAGACGCGGGCCACCGACCAGGAGCGTCGACCGTGGGAATTCGACCTCGACTCCGTGCGCCCCGGTCAGCCCGGCCCTGGCGCGAAGTCGACCCCGGCGCCAGTAGCGGACCCGATCGACGAACCGGTCGCAACCACCAGTGACGCCGAGTCGAAGGCCGCCTTCGCGGCTCCGTCGAGGACCGGTCCGATCACCACGGGCGATACCACATCGGTGATCCAGACCGCCGACGTGGCCGCAGCTGTCGCCGGGGCGACGGTGGGCGACGCATCCGGGACCGCCTCGGCGATGGATTCGGGCGACGACCGTGGCGAGGTGGCCGAGGACCTGAATCGACCGTCGGGAAGCCCACGACTGGGTCGGGCCCGCCGTAGCGGACTGCTGCCCGCCCGTCTCAAGGCCAAGCGACCCGACGACGACGTGCTGGCGACCACCGATCCCCTGGCCGCCGGAGCCTCCGTGGCCGATGTACCCGGAGCGGGACGCAGGAAGCCCGGCCTCGCCGGCCTGGCCGCGGCCGACCGGGCTGCCGGCAAGGAGCAGGTCCTGGAGCCTGCAGTGGTTCCGGCCATGGCGGCCGCAGCCAGCGAAGAGCCGCGGACCCGCTGGCGCCTGCGCGGTTCGTCGGGATCCTCGGACCGACCACTGCGCTCCAGCAGCAATCACTCGCCTGACGTCACCGGTGGCGGCCCGCCCGACCCGGTAGAACCCCGATCCGAAGTGAGATCGGACGAACGTGTTGGTGGCAGTACCGGACTTCGCATCGGCACCGGCGTGGCGGTGGCGGTCATCGCACTGCTCGCGTTCAAGATCGGAACGGTCAGCTCGCTGATCCTTTGCCTGGTGGTGGTCACCTTTGCCGCCGGCGAGGCCTTCGCCGTCCTGAAGAAGGCCGGCTGGCGTCCCGCCACCTTGCTCGGCTTGGTGGGCACCATCTCGCTGATGGTCGGTGCCTACAACAAGGGCATCGCCGCCCTGCCGCTGGTACTGGTACTCATCGCCGCCTTCACTCTGCTCTGGTACCTGTTCGGCGTCGAGCGCGGCTCGGCCGTGGCGGGCACCGCGTCGACGATGCTGGTGATCGGTTGGGTGGCCCTGCTCGGCTCCTACGCCGGACTGCTCCTCGCCCCGTCGACGTTCCCGAACCGGCACGGTATCGCCTTCCTCCTCGGTGCCATCGTCGCCACCGTGGCCAACGATGTGGGCGCACTGGTCGTCGGCCGATGGATCGGAAGCCGACAGCTTGCCCCCACGGTCAGCCCCAACAAGACGTGGGAAGGCCTGGCCGGTGGGGCGCTGTCGTCGATCCTGGTCTCGACCATCGTGATCGGTACGTTCGTCCATCCTTGGACTCCGGCCAACGCCGCGCTCCTGGGAATCGTGGTTGCCGTGGTCGCACCGTTGGGTGACCTGTGCGAATCGCTCCTCAAGCGGGACCTGCGCCTGAAGAACATGGGCACGTTGTTGCCCGGCCACGGGGGAGTACTCGACCGGGTCGATGCCCTCCTCTTCGTGCTTCCCGCCACCTACTACCTGGTGCGCGCCCTCAATATCGCTTGAACTTCGGGCAGGCTGGAGGAGTGACCACCCCGATCGGAGGACCCGTAGTCCGGCCACCGGTGGGCGGGATGGCGAGCGGCTCCGGCGGCGAGGTGACCGTGGCCGTCGTAGGTTCCACCGGTTCGATCGGAACCCAGACGCTCGACGTGGTGGCCGAGGACCCCGGGCGCTACCGGGTGGTCGCCCTGGGCGCCCAACGCTCGGTGGACCTCCTGGTCGAACAGGCCCACGCCATGCAGCCCGAAGTGGTGGCCATCGGTGACGCCACGCTGGCATTCGAATTGGCCGATCGTCTACCTGCCGGCGTCGAGGTGCTGGCTGGACCGGATGGACTGGCCGCCATCGCCGTGTTGGCCGATGTCGTCGTCAACGGGGTGGTCGGCTTTGCCGGGCTGCCGGTGACCTTGGCGGCCCTCGGAGCCGGAAAACGGCTGGCTCTGGCCAACAAGGAATCGATCATCGCCGGTGCACCGTTGGTGGCGCGGGTACGCGATACCCCGGGCGCGCAGATCCTGCCCGTTGATTCCGAGCACTGCGCCATTCACCAGTGCCTGCGCTCCGGCCGGAACGAGGATGTGGCCCGCCTGCTCCTGACCGCCTCGGGTGGTCCGTTCCGTGGTCGGACCACCGATGAACTCGCCTCGGTTGGCGTCGAGGAGGCGTTGACCCATCCGACATGGTCGATGGGTCCGAAGATAACCGTGGACTCCTCCACGCTGATGAATAAGGGGCTCGAGGTCATCGAGGCCCACGAACTGTTCGGAATTCCGTACGACGCCATCGACGTCGTGGTGCATCCCCAGTCGATCGTCCACTCGATGGTCGAGTTCATGGACGGTGCCGTGGTTGCCCAACTGTCTCTGCCGGACATGCGGTTGCCCATCGGGTACGCAATGGCCTATCCGGCCCGATTGAGGACCGCATTCGGAGCCATCGACTGGGCCGAGCTCTCGATACTCGAATTCGAACCGCCAGACCGCTCGACGTTCCCCTGTCTGGACCTGGCCTACCGTGCAGGGATCGTCGGTGACTTGGCTCCGGCCTGGTTGAACGCGGCCAACGAGGTGGCGGTGGAAGCATTTCTCGCCGGCCGCATTTCGTGGGCGGCCATCGCCGAGGTCGTGGCCGGAACCCTCGACGGCTACGACGCGCCCGGTACGGCGGTCGACCGCACGGTGGACGATGTTCTCCAGGCCGACGCTATTGCCCGCCATCATGCGTCCGACGTGGTGGCCCAGTGGAGCATGGCATGAGCATCCTCGACACGCCGGTCGAAGCTACTGAGCACCCGATGTCGGATGACACACCCGTCCGTCCGTCCAAATCGGCTGTCCGCTCGCTTGTCGAACTGGGTCTGGTGGTGGTGTCGGTGGTGGTGCTGGCCGTGGTCACCCGCCAGGTCGCGCTGTTGGTCGTCGTGGTCTGTTTGATCGTGATGATCATGCTGCACGAGCTGGGCCACTTCCTGGCGGCCAAGCACGGGAAGATGAAGGTGACCGAGTACTTCCTCGGATTCGGCCCCCGCCTCTGGTCGTTCCGCAAGGGAGAGACCGTCTACGGCGTCAAGGCGATCCCCCTCGGTGGCTACGTGAAGATCCCCGGCATGACGAACCTGGAGGTGGTGGCCCCTGAGGACGAGGCCCGAACCTACCGTGAGCAGCCGTTCCGGGCGCGCCTGCTGGTGGCGGTGGCCGGGTCGGCGATGCACTTCCTGATGGCGTTCGTCCTGCTGTGGACCCTGCTCACCTTCGTCGGGGTACCGAACAGCAACAAGGTCGACGTATCCCAGGTTTTGGACGTGGGCGGCAAAACAGGTCCGGCACAGGCGGCCGGGCTCCGTCCCGGTGATGTCGTGGTTTCGGTCGGGGGCAAGGATGTGGCCGGCAACCCGGAAACTCTCATCTCGTCTATCCGCAATCACCCCGGCGAGCCAATTTCGTTTGTGGTGACCCGGGACGGCACCCGGCGCACGGTGACGGTCACCCCGGTGGACGGTCGTACGGTGCACGAGCAGGGGGTGACCGTCCCGC
>Ga0209068_10001200_pt1 | contig 13049 bp, 10 predicted proteins | sample ColStrG_CSR_2012_FD_187200 | JGI IMG/M metagenome (GOLD analysis project Ga0209068, IMG submission 187200) | Freshwater sediment microbial communities in response to fracking from Pennsylvania, USA - Cold Stream Run_MetaG_CSR_2012 (SPAdes)... | ecosystem: Environmental > Aquatic > Freshwater >... | reverse complement strand
TGGTCGTGGGCGAGGTTGGGATCATGCTCGGCGGCATGCTTGCGGAATTGTTCGATCAGATCTTCAAATCGTGAAAAATCACGAGTGGCGTAGCGGCGTTGGAAAATTGGCTGCAATGTGGCGCCGCCTGCTTCCTGGAAGATCGCCAGGTTGCATTTGGTGCCGCCAATGTCGCCTGCCAGAATCATAGTCGCGAACTCACCCGAGCGCATCGAGGATTATGATCGCCGCGGATTCGCGCCAACTGCGGCCTTCTCCGCGGAGGAACTCCTTCGGAGGAGCGCTCTGCGCAGGAGATTATAGCTGCTGCTCACAAGACGAAAAAGTCGATCTCTGGAACTCATTGTCAGACAGCAACATAGTCGAAGCTAGAAAGCGTTCACCCCCCTACCGGTAGCCCAGAATCCACGCGCCGGCTGTCATCCTCGGGGTTCAATGCTGATTCGTTGTATCTCTCAAATCAAGAACTCTCAAACCCAGCCGCCATCGATCACGTAGCTTTGACTTGTGATCCCGCTGCTGTCATCCGCGGCCAGAAAAAGCACCAGGCGAGCAACTTCTTCCGGCTGGATCATCCTCTTCATTGCCTGGCTTCTGAGAATCTCAGCTTTGTATTCGTCCGTAAACCACAATTGCTTCTGTCGCTCGGTAAAGATGGCACCGGGCAGAACACAGTTCACGCGGATGTTGTCGGCCCCGATTTCATGAGCCAGCGTGCGGGTGAGCCCAACGATGGCCGCCTTCGCAGTCACGTATACCGGCAACCCGGTCGATGGGATGATCCAACTGATTGAGCTCAGGTTGATGATCGATCCGCGGCCCGCTTTTTTCATCGCGGGAATCACCGCCTGACTCACGAAAAACTGATGCTTGAGATTCACCGCCATCGACTGGTCCCAATACTCGGAGGTTACCCCTTCCAGGGAATGGCGAGCGTCATGCGCCGCATTGTTGACCAGCACGTCGACGGTTTGGAACTCCGCAATGATCCTTTGAATGCAGTCGCGGATGGCGTCTATATCAGTGAGATCACACTGAAGAAATCTAATTCTGGTATTGCCGGTCGCGCTGACCCGGTTCGAAAGTCGTATTCCGGCCTCTTTCTGGATGTCGAGAAAAGCCACCCGCGCACCCTGAGAGGCAAACTGCTCCACCATCTTCTCCCCGATACCACTGGCCCCACCGGTCACAACCACGACCCGGTCGCGTAGGCTGGGGTAAGATGCGAATTCTTCCTGCCGGTCTTCCGTCATCCATCTCCTCGGGCGGGTCGTTTTAGTAGGTTGCGCGTCCACCGCTCAGATCGAACACCGCTCCGGTGGTGAAAGAATTTTCTTCCGAGACGATCCATGCCACCATGGCAGCGATCTCATCCACTTCGAGAAAACGTCCGCGCGGAATTCTGGACAACATGTAGTCGACATGCTCCTGCGACATCTGATCGAAAATTCGCGTGCGCGCGGCCGCTGGGGTAATACAGTTGACCGCAATGTTCTGGTCCGCCACTTCCTTCCCCAAGGACTTGGTCAATGCGATCACGCCCGCCTTTGCCGCACTGTAGGCGCAGGCGTTTGGATTTCCTTCCTTGCCCGCAATCGACGACACGTTGACGATCCGCCCGTATTTCTGCCGAAGCATGAAAGGCAGCACAGCACGACAGCACAAGAATACTCCGGTCAAATCCACCTCGATGATCTGCCTCCAGACGTCCACGGGATATTCCCAGGACTTCAGGTTCGGACCTGCGATTCCCGCGTTGGCCACCAGAATGTCGATCTTTCCAAGTTTTCCCGCGGCTGACGCTGCGGCTCCCGCGATATTTTCGGCGTCGGTTACGTCCACGTTCACGCCATCGACCGTACCCCGGCGGCTAAGTTCCGTTACGGCAGACGCGAGCAGATCTTTGTCCCGATCCCAGAGAGTGACAGAAGCGCCGGAGGATAGAAAACGCCGCGCGACAGAAAGTCCTATGCCCTGGGCTCCGCCGGTAACGATCGCGTGACGATTTGTCAGATCAATCTTGTTCATTTGGTATGCCCGTGGGGTTAGCATCACCCGCTTCGCACGAATTCTAAACCCCAGACAGGCGTACGCAGGCCCAGCCCTCGTGAAATGCAAGATTTTGCCCTGGGATAGAGGAACGCCGGGAGAGATGAGCGAGGAACCGAAGAGTGGAAAAGACTGCAACGATTGCCCGGCAAACTTGGTGTCGAGCAATTTTCTGCCCTTCCGGCATCCATTCAACGCTCGAAACCTCTTACAATAAAGAAATGTTTTGTCCGGTTCGCTGGTTGCACCTGTTTGTCATGCTTCTATCCGGGAGTCTGCTCTACATTAAACTCCGGGACGATTCATCTTCCCTCAACCCGCGGCTTTACCCATAGTGCCGGAACCGCGGCAGGCAAACTGTTGAATGATCGCCATTACACCAGCAATTGTTCCCGTCTAAACGACGGCCTTCGACAAAATAACCTGTGAAGCTGGTTCTTTGGTTTTCCACAGTAGCCCATCCGGGCCATATACGAGCCACCCCCTCCGCCGCTAGGCTGGATGTGAACAGACTCCGGGGGGAGGCTGTTCCACGAACGTCCCAGACTCCACGAGTCTGGGGCGTTTCTGTTTGTGCGACTCATGGAGAAAAATCAGAGGCTTCTGTAAGGGATCAGAACGTGGCTTCCGCGGTTCCACGCCTTACACGCGCGAACGCTTGGCTCAGTTTTGTTTTTGATGCGCTCACCGTAGCCTTTGACAGCTTCACAGTTCCATCCCGAACAATTGAGCCAAGCAGCTTCGCAGCTTTCACTGTGGCGGCTCTCCGAAGCCCCGTCTTTTCAATCCGCACCGTACAGCGACAGTATTCCTTGGTGATCATTCCGACGCGGAGCGTCAGAAAGGCATTCGCTGAACCGGACAGGACAGAACTGGCGAGAAGATGCATTCCCGGGATTGCGGCAACGGTCGACCCGAAGATCGTTCCAACCAGCACATCGATATCGATATCCTCAATGCCGGCAGCGATGAAGGCTGTGGAAGCCACGTTTGCGTACAGCTGCACAAAGTCCCGAAGTGACGGCCTTTGATAGTAAACGTGGGCAATCTGCCAAATGAGTCGGGTTTGAGCGGCAAACACCACCAGAACATCTAATCGACCACTCTGCAAGACTGCTGTGCTGAGGAATACTGCTGACGCAGCAGAAGTGACTACATCGTCAGCGTGCTTATCGAGTTTCTGAAGGGCAGTTTCGATGTCCGTCGTGGAATTCAGAGCGTGCCCACGGAGGCGAGGATGGCGTGACAGACGTTTCTTGAAATCGATAAGAAATCGGTCATAAGCAGCACTGTCCGTCGTGTCTGGCGGCAGCATCCGTTTAGGCAACCGCAACCAAAGCACCAGCGGAGTCGTTAGCAGTATGCAGTAGGTGAAAATGAGACCCCACATCACTCCGTTGCCGAAAACGACGTTGACCGCTCGTGCCGACTGGACAATCTGCGTCGTCTGGTTGAGCAGGAAAACGGTGAATACAACCACAATGAAGGCGGCGACGACTAGGAAGATTCTCTTTACAGTTTTGGGCATCACGACACTCCACCTAATAGTATCCACGATCTCGATTCGTCGTGGTTCATTATTGAATGTTCGCTTGGTTCACCGCTGGCTGAATGTCAGTTTCTATGTTCGGCACAAAAATGCCCTCCCGTTCAGAACCGAGCGGAAGGGCATCACTCTGAGTGTAGTCCGCAGCAGACTTCTCTTTGCTGCTTATCGTAAGTCAGCGAAAGAGACGAATCACAATTTTTGTAGCCAGGCCGGAAGCAGCTGCGCCAATGAATACGCGCCCGGACCGGTCAAGAGAAACGCAACCGCCAGCTCAGTGCCCTTTTTAGAGGATGGGGGTCGACGCATTATGAGAATGGAAGGAGCCCAAAGGGGGAAAAAAACGAGTCGGTTTTCCAACAGCAGGCGGAGGCGGAACGAATCAGTGGACTAGAAATCTCGTCTGCAGCCTTGCTTTCGCTCCGAATGCCCATGGACTTATCCAGGCGGCTATGGCTACCCAAACCAGGAGCCCTGTGCGGATCATGTCAATTGGCACCCACTGCTCTGGCGCCGTAAGTATAGGTCTCTAAGACCCCGAGCAACAGCGGTAGGGCTTCGGTCAATCCCTTTTCGGTCTTTGAGCTGAGCACCACAAGGGCAATGATCTTTTCTTCGTCGATGTAGGCAACGGCCTCCGAAGAGCCCTGGTTGACCCCGCGAAAATAGCGCAGCTTGGCAGTTCGCCCCTTGAAAGGGATGTCTCCATCGACAAAGCTCATTCCTGGATTGTCCTTACGAAATCTTGCTAAGTCCGCATCCATCAGTTCCCGGAGCGTTGTCTGCCCGGGTCCCTTGGTCACAATGTTGGGATACATTATGGTTTCGCCGGTGTCCCACGACCCTTTTGGGTAATAGACGCAGCACACACCAAGACGCCGTCCGACCTTGCGATCGGCAATCCAGTCTTTGGGCCCCTCGATTGCGAAAGATCCACCTTCGGACTCAAGAATAACAGTGTGGTTCTTGCCACCCGTCCCCTGTTTCGGCTTCGTTTGCTGCGAAACAGCAGGCAAGGTGAGGGCAGCCGTGACCATAACGAGGACCAGGCACTTCATAGGGAGAGCCAACGCGGCAAGCATAGCTGACTCACGACAGACGTCTACACGAGTCACGCAAGCCGTGGTTAACTGTGTTGATTCTCGCCCTTGTGCGCTAATGCCTTAAAGCTGCACTCGCCCTCTCATCATCGCCTGAGTTTGCGCCGGTCAAAGAGTCTGGGAAGAATCGCAAGTCGTCTATGTGCCGAACCGCATCCCCTGGTTGGGAGTGCATTCGCCTGTTCTCAACAGTTAAGTACCTCGTCGCGACCTCTGATAACATCTTGACTGTTTTGGGAGTGCTGATTGCCTGAGGATATAATCCGCGACCGAGAAGCCGCCTTCGCAATGAACGGAAATTCACAGATTCGAGTGTTGGGCATCGTCCTCGCCGGCGGCAAAGGAACCCGCCTCTTTCCCCTCACGCGGGAACGCGCCAAGCCTGCGGTTCCCTTTGGAGGCAAATACCGGATCATCGATTTCGTCCTCAGCAATTTCATCAATTCCGGAATCAACTCGATTTATGTGCTTACCCAGTTCCGCAGCCAGTCGCTACTCCAGCATCTGAGCGAGGGATGGCAGTTCGGCGGCCTGCTCAAAAGCCACTTCATCATCCCCGTGCCGGCACAGATGCGTTCGGTGAACGAAAGCTGGTACCAGGGAACTGCCGACGCGATCTTTCAGAATATTAACCTCGTCGAGCAGTCCAACCCGCACCTGGTGGCGATCTTCGGTGGCGACCACATCTACCGCATGAACGTTGCCAGCATGATCGATTTCCACGTAGCCAGGCACGCGGAAGTGACCGTCGCCGCCAACCCCTTTCCCCAAGAGTACGCCGGCGAATTCGGTGTCATTGAGGTCAACAAGGATGGACGCATCCTCGCCTTTCACGAAAAGAACCCGGAGGCGCCTACCATGCCCGGCGATCCCAGCCGGGTCTACGCCTCTATGGGTAACTACATCTTCTCCACCCACACTCTTGTGGATCTGCTCAAGGCCGACGCAAAAGACCCCAACAGTCATCACGATTTCGGCAGGGACATCCTGCCCAAGCTCGCCGACAACGCCCCCGTCTATGCTTACAACTTCGAGAGCAACCGCATCCCTGGCGAGGCCGAAGACTCGATTCCCTACTGGCGCGATGTCGGCACCATCGAGGCCTACTACGAAGCCAACATGGACTTGAACCACATCAAGCCCGAACTCAACCTCTACAATCGCGAGTGGCCGGTGCGCAGCACTAGCTATCCTGATCCGCCCGCCAAGTTCGCCTTCGACGAGCCCAATCGGCGCGGCGAGGCCCTCGACAGCATCGTATCTGGCGGATGCATCCTTTCTGGCGGCGTCGTTCGCAAGTCCGTTCTCGGACGCGGCGTCCGCGTCCACACCGGCGCCGTGGTAGAAGGCTGCGTCATCATGGACAACTGCGACATCGGGCGCCGCGCCAAGGTGCGCCGCGCCATCCTGGATAAGAACGTGCGTATTCCGGAAGACACCCTGATTGGCTATGATCTAGATGCCGATCGCGCGCGCGGATGGCACGTGACCGCTTCCGGCATAGTCGTCATAGGCGGAGAACACAGCACGGTGCCAGTGGCGGCGCTGTTCGCCTGAGCCTTGTCCGACGCCTGGATTTTTGGCTGTCCAGAAACTATCCCAGTAGCTTGCGGTTTTCCCCTGAACGCCTCTTCAGAACGCCACTTTTGAGTATTTACTGCGGCTTCACGAGCCGACGAGGACTGCCTTAGTACCTCCCAAATACCCGGCAAAAGGACGCCCTAGGGACTCTGCCAGAGGTTCGCTGCCCGTCCGGTTTCGATCGGCCACGTGAATTCGGACCGGCACTGATGCCTTGTACTCGCCGAGGAATGCAGGCCCTCTATGTCAACTTTCCGGGCAACTAAAGTTTCATTGTGGAAGGGCCGATTAGAAGGAGTCGGTTACAACGATCGGAGATGGGATTCTCCGCACACGTCTCACTTGCAGGGGTGCCTTTGTGAAATGTCGGGTTATCGCGGTCTTAGGCACGCGTCCGGAAGCAATCAAGCTGGCGTTGGTGATTCACGAATTCCGCCGCCGTTCCGAAGAGTTTGAGACTGCGGTAGTGCATACCGGCCAGCATCGGACGATGCTCGACCATGTGCTCCAGTACTTCAAGATCAAACCCGATTTCGACCTGGATGTTATGCGTCCTAACCAGACACTCAACTCTCTTACCGCGCGTGTGCTGGACACGGTCGAAAATGCGTGCCACCGTTTTCAGCCCAATATGCTGTTAGTACAAGGCGATACGACAACCGCTTTTGCTTCGGCCCTCGCCGCATACTACTGCAAGATCCCCGTTGGTCACATCGAGGCTGGACTGCGCAGTCATGATATTTACAATCCGTTTCCCGAAGAAGCCAACCGCCGCCTGGCTGCCGTGCTGACCGAGATTCACTTCCCGCCGACGGTCTTGGCGCACGATAATCTGTTGGCCGAGGGCGTCCCGGCAGACAAGATCGTGACCACGGGGAACACGGTCATCGATACTCTGCGCGCACTCAGCCAACTACCTCATTCCTGGGACAACACACCTCTTGCTGGCATCCCCACTGAGAATTATCGCCTGGTTCTGGTGACCTCGCATCGACGGGAATCCTGGGGTAAGGACCAGGAGAATATGTGTCTTGCCCTCAAAGATCTGGTCAGGCAGCATCCTGACATTCGCGTGGTCTATCCCGTTCATATGAATCCAAATGTTCGCAGCACAGTCAATGCCCTGCTGCAAAACACTGATCGGATCCATCTGACAGAGCCGCTGGACTACATCACTTTCGTCAGCTTGCTGCGCCGTTGTTTTCTGGTGCTAACGGACTCGGGAGGAGTTCAGGAGGAGGCGCCCACTTTCGGTAAGCCCGTGCTGGTGCTGCGAAATCTTACCGAGCGCCCAGAAGCTTCGCAGTTTGGCATGGCCAAGATCATCGGAATGTCTCGCGAGGGGATTGTCAACGAGACGAGCAGGTTGCTGAACGATGAGGACGCTTACCAGGACATGTCGGAGGGCAGCAATCCTTACGGAGACGGGCATGGCTCGCAAAGAATTGTGGAGGCCATATCCCGCTGGCATCAGAAGAAGACCCCACTGTTAGCGCCTGACCAGCAGTTCAAGCTACCGGCCAGACCAATTCCCCGTCGGCGGAAGAGTGACCTCTCGGAAAGAGCTGGAAACGCGGCCGCCGCAGGTAAGGAGTGACGGCCCACACCCTGCCTTGCCGTCGTGGTCGCACGCCATGATCTATGTTCTCTACTTCATCGTTTTCTTGATCTGCATATACACGGCCCGTCATTATTGGTTCACCCTGAACCGGCTATTCGCTTTCCAGCGGCATCCCTACATCGACATCGACACGGCCTCCTGGCCGCTGGTGACCGTACTCGTAGCCGCTCACAATGAGGAGAAGGTGATCTCCAACATTCTTAGCGCCCTGATGACGGTGAGATATCCCGAGGGCCAAATGCTGGTGATTCCCGTAAATGACCGCTCGACCGATGGAACACGGGCGATCATCGACGAGTTTGTAGAGCGATTTCCCGGTCGCATTCAGCCCTTCCATCGGGCTGGCGGAAAGGGCGGCAAAGCAGCGGCGCTGAAGGATGCCATGGAGTTGGTGAAAACCGAAGTCATCCTGATTTTCGACGCCGATTACATTCCTGGTGCAGGTCTCATTAAGCAACTGGTGGCGCCCTTCTTTGATCCCGAGGTCGGCGGCGTCATGGGCCGGGTAGTGCCATTAAATGTCGGCACGAACCTGCTGACGCGCCTGCTGGATCTGGAACGAACGGGAGGTTATCAGGTCGATCAGCAAGCCCGTATGAACCTCCGCCTGGTGCCACAACATGGTGGCACAGTTGCCGGAGTGAGACTGAGTGCACTGCGGGAGATTGGTGGCTGGAATGACCAATCTCTGACCGAAGACACCGACCTGACCTATCGTCTCTTGCTGCACGGCTGGAAAACCGTGTATCAGAACCGGTCTGAATGCTACGAGGAAGTGCCCGAGACTTGGCCGGTCCGCATAAAGCAAATCATGCGCTGGGCCAAGGGCCACAACCAGGCGATGGTGACATATGGTCTTCGCCTGCTGCTGGGCAGGCATCGAGCAACGCTGCGGGAGCGGATTGATGGCGCACTGTTGCTGGGAGTCTACGCCATGGCGCCGGTCACGCTCCTGGGCTGGGCGCTGGCACTAGCTGTGTTCTTCCAGGGTGTGACTCCCCTTCATGGCGTCATCGCGCTGTTCTCATTGACTGCCTACGCTGCGCTCGGCAACCTGGCCGCATTTTTTGAAATAGCGGCCGCTGCTCGACTCGATGGGACACGCAAGCGAATCTGCCTTCTGCCCTTCCTCATTCTAGGTTTTGCCGTAAGCATCTTCTCTGTCTCCCGGGCCGCTCTATCACAAATATCTGATCTTGTGACCGGGGCTGAACTCCATTGGGACAAGACCGAACGTTTTCGGAAGGTCCTGTGAATTCCTCGCTTGCAGTGGCCGCGTTGATCTTGTTCGTAAGCTCGATGTTAGTGCTGCCGCTAATTCCTGCGTTTCTGGAGCTAAGGCTCAAGTCTGACGCGTCGCCACTGAAAGTAGTTCAGCAACATGCTGGCGAAATTCGCCATTTTGCCAACAGCTTTCGGACCTATATCCAAGTTCTCGAGCCAACTCTGCAGCAGTGTGTAGCTTCAGGTGCGACGGCAAGTGGCATGTTGCCCGATGGGGTCGAATACCTGGCATTGGGCCAGTGCGACGACTCGCAGACGCTTCCCATCCAGCAACCGGGCGCAATCTGCCCAGTGACGATTGCGGCGGGTTCTGACCTCGTCGTGCCACCTGAGACCACGTTCCTGAGAGATGTCTATGCCGGCGGGCGATTCAGAGGTGGAGACAATAACAGCTACCGAGCCATCCTGGGAGAGAAGGATGTCCACCTGGGTCGCTCCAGTCGCGTGACCCGCTGGGTTCATGCAGTAGGAGAATTTTCTGCAGAGCACGACTGCAAGCTCTCCGGGCGTATTTCCTCGGACTCATGCATACGGCTGCAAGGCGCTTGTAACTTTCTGCGACTCAATGCTCCGCAGATTGAAACCGGTCACGTAATGCCCGGTGAAAACTCGACGCGGCCGCACTCCGAAGATAACGCAAACGCAGGTTCCGGGACGGTCCAACGTTTCCTGTATGACGGAGACTTTGAGGTTCACGCAAATGAGGTCGTTACCGGCAACATCGTAGCAAGAGGTAAATTGCACATCGGCTCCGGCGCAAGCATCCGTGGCAGTGTGAAGAGTGTCAGCGACATGGTTCTCGGAGCCGGTGTCTCCGTGCAAGGCAGCCTGATTAGCGGGGAACAGATGCTCGTAGGTCCGGACTGCGCCGTCAATGGACCGATCATTGCTGAACGCGTTTTGCACATATCTGCCGGAACCCGATGCGGCAGTTTTCAACATCCGACAACGGTCAGCGCCCCTCGTATTGAAGTGGAAGAGGGTGTTGTGGTCTTTGGGACGTTGTGGGCCCGCGAGCACGGCGAGGTGGTGGCGAGCCCATGAAGCGCCGAGCCATCATCGTCGCAGGCAGTCTAGCTCTCGTGCTGCTGGTCACATGGTTGTGGGTGGCGCGTGACCGGCCCCGTTCGAGTGCCGACCGCTTGCTGCTCCTGGTGCCAGATGGAATGAGTTTCTCCGATCCCAAGGTCACGGAGTGGAGCGATGCGGGGAGCGAGGAAGGCCTGCATGTAGTGCCACTCCATGATTCCGAATTCTTGCGGCCGTTCCTGGGTGAATTCCAATGTGCGGGAGTGATTCTGCCCGATTCGATCCATCAGCGGGCGAGTGACCTTTTCATCGCGGCTCTGCGCCGCTTTGTTGCTCAGGGCGGAAAACTCATGCTGGTCTACGATGCCGGCACGTTCTCGCTAAATGGCAGCTATGCAGCAAGACGCTCTCGATTGTCGGACCTGGCAGGCGTGGACTACGCCCTCTACGACGCACTCGGAGACAAAACCACCCAATGGGGCAGCGTCAAAGGCACGAGTGCGATTGTCAGTGAGATGGAAATACCGCCGGGAAAATATTACCCCCTCCCGTCGGAAATCAGCGCCTCCGATTCGGCGCGAGCCGCGAAAGACTCCAGTCGTCCCACCCTTGAGGTAGAGCTCAGACGTTACAAATACGGTGAACTGCTGTATCCCAGCTTCGTGACCTCGGGACAGTACTCCGGCGAGGTCCTATTCCAATCCAAGGTTGGGATCGTCGCGGGTGAGCATCCTTATGAAGCTGGCTCCGTGCTTTTCGTAAACCTGCCGCTCGGATATCTCAAAGGCAACACGGATGGACTGCCGATGCATGCCTTCCTCAAGTACTTCGCGAAACATGTACTCGCATTACCTTACCTGGAGTCCGTCCCGGATGGAGTCGGAGGGCTGGTCCTGAATTGGCACGTCGACTCCAATGCAGCGATCAAGCCGCTCCAGCAGATGAACTCGTGGAGTTTGCTCCAGCAGGGACCGTATTCGATTCACATAACAGCCGGCCCCGATGCCATGGCAATCGGAGACGGGAGGGGTTTTAATGTTGAACACAATCCCGTCAGCCAGGAGCTGATCCGTAAATACGAGAGCCTCGGCTACGAAGTAGGCAGCCACGGAGGCTGGATCCACAATTACTTTGCGTCGCACGTGGATAAGGACGACCCCAAGAGTCTGGAACAATTCCTGGCGCTAAACAAGAACGCGCTCGAGCATGTCACCGGAAAAGCTGTGGTCGAGTACTCCGCTCCGGATGGCAATCAACCAGTCTGGGTCACGCAATGGCTGGAATCGCACGGCTTTGTCGCCTACTACTTCACCGGTGATACCGGAATGGGTCCAACCGAGGGCTATCGCGGTGGGGCACGGGAAGGCCACAACATCTGGGCATTTCCCATGCTCCATCTGGATCGGGCTGCGGGTTTTGAGGAGATGACAGCCGAAGGATATTCCGATTCCGACGTGGGGCGCTGGCTGGATGCGATCACTGAATTTGCAGCAGACCATCAATCGGCGAGGCTGATCTATTTTCACCCGCCGGGAATCCTGCCGTATCAGGGGATTGTCGAGAAATGGTTACGCCAGACGGCTCGCATGCAAGCCAGCGGAACATTTCGCTGGTACACCATGACCGAACTCGCAAACTTTCTAAACTCGCGTAAGCAAGTGGATTGGCAGGTCTCGCTTCGCGGCCAGCTGATGCTTATCAAGGCCACTCACCCCCAGAGCCTGGAGCACGCTACTTGGCATCTGCCGTCAGCGAGATTTGCGGAGCCGAGGATTATTCAGGGCTCCGCGAAAGTGATCCGAGACCGGGATGCATGGCTGATCGTGGCCGGCCAGGGAAAAATGCTGCAATTCGAGACTCAGGACGTTGGCCAGTCAAAGGGGATGACGCAATGAGAGTTTCTGATTACCGGCGTCGTCAACCCGCAACGTGGGCCTGGATAACCTGGCTCCTGATTCTGAGCAGTGCTTTCGTGTGCGTCGCGCAAGCCCAGGACAAAGCCGCTTTGCCGAGTCCCCCACAGGCTGGTCCGCAATCGCCAGCTGAACAGGCTTCGCCGGCAGAAATAAAGTTGCTTACTAACTATGTCGAAAGCGGCGGCAATTATCTGGCCCTAACCAACGGTTTTGGCAATTGGACCGGCGAATACGCCCGCGGCGTCATCACCCAGAAAAAAAACATCTGGAATGCAGAAATCAATGGTCAGCGCGAATTTAGCGACGCGGGAGTATATTTTGGCGTCGGCGATACCTACAACTTTAACCCCGATTGGTACGGCTCACTCACTCTGGGCTCCAGTGCCGGAGGCTTTTTCTGGCCTCGTTTCCGAGCGGACGGATTCATCAACAAGAAGTGGCTGGTCCGGCGGCAGTTGATTTCTACTCTCGGCTTCAGCTATTACGCCGCCAAAGACGCCCACCGGGATCACAGTTTTTTCATCGGCTCTACTTATTACTTCGAGAAACCTTGGATCCTCGAAGAAGGAATTCGTTTTAACGTCAGCAATCCCGGATCTGTCTTCTCCCCGGCGGGTTTCGTCGCGGTGACACAAGGCCGCAACCTGCAACATTACATCACCCTTCGGGCTGGCCTTGGAAAAGAGGCGTATCAACTAGTCGGACCAACATCGACCATTACGGACTTTCATAGTCAGACCTTGACCATTACATGGCGCCAGTGGGTCGGTCCGCACTGGGGCTTTAATGTCGTAGCAGATTACTATCACAACCCGAGCTATCTTAGAGGTGGTACCAGCTTTGGATTCTTCAAGGAGTTTTGAGAGCCGCGACACCCACGCATTCGATCCCTCGAAGGGAGCGGAACCGATCCGTGCCCGCGG
>Ga0209068_10001196_pt1 | contig 13056 bp, 12 predicted proteins | sample ColStrG_CSR_2012_FD_187200 | JGI IMG/M metagenome (GOLD analysis project Ga0209068, IMG submission 187200) | Freshwater sediment microbial communities in response to fracking from Pennsylvania, USA - Cold Stream Run_MetaG_CSR_2012 (SPAdes)... | ecosystem: Environmental > Aquatic > Freshwater >... | reverse complement strand
GCCTGGCCGAAGTGGTGCGGGCCAGGCTGTCGATCGATGAGGCCGTTCCTTCGCCGTGCAGCACGACCGCGGCTGGTCCCGGCGATCCGGCGGCGGTATCCCGGTAGGCAAGCCTCATCGTCCGCTCCCCGAGAGCGAGGAAGCGGCGGCATGCACCCCGGCCAGATATCCGAACACCATGCCCGGCCCGATGGTCGAGCCACCGCCCGGATAGCCCTCGCCGAACACCCCGTCGACGCAGTTGCCGGCGCCGTACAGCCCGGTGATCGGCCCGGATGGCCCCAGGATCCGCCCGTGGCTGTCGATGCGCGGACCGCTGTTGGTGTCGAAGGTCGTGCCGACCAGGGAGATGGCGTGGAGAGGACCTCCTGCGTCGATCGGGTACATGAGGGGATTGGGCAACCGGTTGTCCGGGGCGGCCGGACCGTGGAAGGCGAATTCCACCGCCTTGGTCCCCCGACCGAATTCGTCGTCACGACCGACCTCCGCCATGGCGTTGAACCGGGCGATGGTGGAGGCCAGGGCGTCAGCGAACCCCGGTACGAGCGACACGGGCCCGATGCCCGGGGGCATGGCGGCACGGGTCCGGCTACGGAGCCGGTTCCCCAGGGCCTCGGTGAGGCCGGTCACGCCGATCCCCATCGTCACGTGATCGGCGATCGTCCCTGCCGGTGGGATCGGATAGCGGCCGCCGAAGCGGTCGGCTGTCCGCTGGTCGTAGACCATGAACATGACCCGATTGACGTACTCGTCGCCGGAGAATTCATGGTGCACCCGACCCCTGGATTCGTACTCACGCTTCTCGTCGATGGTCCGGACCCCGAATCGGTTCACCAGGACCATCCCGTCGCCCGGAATGGCCCACACGTCGAGGACGGAGTGGGCGTAGTCGTCGACCGCCTCCAGGACCTGTTGGTTCCACCAACCGTTGTGCATACCCCCGAACTGGGCGCCGACCCGGGTCCCGATCTCCACCAGGTCGCCGGTGTTGGACGGCACCCCGGAGCCCCCGGCGATGGGGCCGCGGAGGAATCGCTGCCGCAACTCGGGGCTGTGGGCGAAGCCGCCGGATCCGAAGACGACGCCCCCGCCACATCGGATCGTCCGACGCGCCCTGCCGTCGTCGACAACGACTCCGGTCACCGCGCCGCGCTCTGTGACCAGATCGACCACCCGGTGCTCCAGACGGACCTCGGTGCCCTGCCGGGAGGCGAAGGCGGTGAGCTGGCGGACCAGTTCACCGCCGTTGCCGGCCCCACCGCCCGGCGCCAAGGCCTGAATGCCCCGTCCCCGCACCGCCCGGTTCTCCAGGAACTCGAAGTAGTCGGGGAACATCTGCCCGTCCCAGGCCATCCAGGGCGCCTCCATGCGCACGGCGCCGGCCTGGGCCAGGCGGGCCATCACTTCGGCTCCCCGGTCATAGTACGTCTCGAGCAGGGCGTGGTCCGCCGGCTGGAGGCCGAGGCACGGCGCCTCGGGGTCGTAGGCAGCCGGGTACCCCACACGGGCCATGTAGGCCAAGGCGTGGTCACGGGGGTCGTCGATGCCCGCCGCCCCCATGACGGAATTGCCGTAGATGTGGGCCACACCGCCCGAGCACCCGGTCGTCCCGCCGGGCACCGGTCCCTTCTCACAGATCACCACCGAGGCGCCTCGGCCGAGTGCGCCGGCGGCGGCCGAGAGAGCCGCGGCCCCGCTCCCCACGATGACGACATCGCACACCTCGGGAGGCGGCCCGGGGGCAGCGGCCGGCGAAGGCGGAGCCCCGGGGCGGTGGGCCACTCCGGCCAGCGCGGCCACTCGTTCGCCCAGGGGGAGCCGGTGCGCAATTTCGGCCATCGTCGATGCCCTCCCGAGATCCGACCCACCTGCTCCCCGGCCCGCGGACGTTACGCTAGCAGCGGCCGGTCGAGCGCTGGAGAGCCGGGGAGCTGATGACAGGCACGGAGTTGAGCACCGGGGACCGAATGGCCATCCAGCAACTGGCGGCGCGCTACAACCACGCCATCGACAGTGGTGACGGCGCCGCCTACGCCTCCACCTTCGTGGAGGACGGCGTGCTCGACGCCGGCCCACTGGTGCTCGAGGGACGAGAGGCGCTCGAGCAATTCGCCTCGGCCTTCCCCGGTTCGGTGCACTGTCCCCGCCATGTGGCCACCAGCCTGCTCATCGACGGCGCCGGAGCCGGAGCGGTGCTGCGGGCCTACGTGCAGATGTACGCCCTGGTGGGCGACCCACCCCGCCAGACGATCACCGCCTCGGGGACGTACACCGACTCCCTGGTGAAGCTCGAAGAGGGCTGGCGCTTCGTCCGCCGTACCTTCACTGCTGACGCCTGACCATCCAGGACCGCCCGGGCCCGACCTGCCGGTCCGCTCGGGGGCCGGGCCGTCAGCGCCTCAGGAGCCAGCCGGTCCCGGTGCCTCTCCGTCCCGCACCTCCTGCGCCTGCTTCTCGGCCATCTGGCGGGGTCGCAGGCCTTTGCGGGCGGCCATGAACTCCCGCACGTCGGTCGCCGAGCTGGCGATGGTGGTGAAGTCCGCGGTGCTTTGCAGGTGGACCCGCATCCCCATCGTCTCCCAGGCCCGCTTGACCCCAGCCTTGATGGTCAGGATGGTGGTGAGCGGCATCTGGGCGATGGTGGACGCGGTCTCCTCGACCGCAGCCTCGAGGTCGGCCCTCGGAACCACCCGGTTGACCAGTCCCCACTCCTTGGCCTCCTCTGCTGACAGCGTGGGGGACAGATAGAGGTATTCGTAGGCCCGCTTCCAGTTCATCAGCGCCCACGGCTCGACCAGGGTCTGGGCCCCCGGCAGGCCGAACCCCTGGGGCAGCGGCATCTGGAAGTACGCGTCATCGGATGCGATGGTGAGGTCGGTCAGATATCCGTAGATGGTGCCGCCCCCCAGGCAGTAGCCGTGGACCTGGGCGATGGTCGCCTTCGGGAATTCCCACAGGTTCAGAGGCGGCCAGACGAAGAGGTCGTAGTTGTGGGCCTTCCAGGTCCGCTCCGGCGTCGGCCCGGTGGTGGGGTACACCTCGGCCATCTCCTCCGGACTGACAATGGCGTGACCGGCGCAGAACCCCTTGCCATTGGCCTTCACGATGAGGACCTTCACCTCGTCGTCGCGATCGGCCCATTTCAGCGCGTCCTCGAAGTCCCACACCTGTTGGGCGGTCTGGATGTTCGCCTTCTCCGGGACGTTCAGGACGATCCGGGCGACGGCGCCGTCCTTCTCGTAGATGATCGTCTCCATCTCGGTGCGCTCCATGCGGACTTCTCCTGATCATTGTGTCGAATGCATCGGTCCGAGCCGATGGGCCAACTGGCGGCTACTCATCTTGCCCCACCCAACCGGATTGCACATGCAATCGCAGACTACGGTGCCAACAAGTCACCTTTCCGGCCGTCGAGGCACCCAGACGCCGCCCGGTATCCGGCATCACTTCCAGGTCGGGAGCCATCAGGCAGATTCCCGTCGTGTGTCGCTGTCACATTCCGGAGGTGGACTGCGTCAATATGGTGTGATCACGATGGAAGCGACCGAATTCAACGCCGAACGCCCCCGACTTGGTGCGATCGCCACCCGGATACTCGGGTCAGAGGCCGATGCCGACGACGTCCTGCAGGAAGCCTGGCTTCGGCTCTCCCGCACGGACGACATCGACGACCTGCCCGCCTGGCTGACAACCGTCGTAACGCGATTGTGCCTTGACCAGCTGCGCAAGCGACGTACAAGGTCGATGGCCGAGACCGAGGCGCCCGCCGACCCCGCTCCGATTGACCCGGAGGCCGACGCGCTGCTCGCCGACAAGATGGGCGATGCGATTCAGGTGGTCCTTGACGCCCTGGCCCCTGCGGAGAGGGCGGCGTTCGTCCTGCACGATATCTTCGGATATCCGTTCGACGAGATCAGCGATGTCATGGGCCGCTCTGGTACCGCCGTTCGCCAGTTGGCGAGTCGGGCGCGGCGCAAGGTGCAGGGCGTTCCGGAACCGGCCGCGTCGCAGGCCGTCCGCGCCGAGCGCCAGCAGGTCGTCGACGCGTTCCTCGCCGCAGCGCGCGGTGGGGATCTTGCCACCCTGTTGCTGCTCCTGGCGCCCGACGCTTTCATGCGTGCCGACCTGGTCGGACAGAAGATGGGTACGGATTCCGTCTATGACGGCGCATCCGCCGTGGCTGCTCGCTTCAACGGGGCCCGAGGGACTGCACCTGTCACCATCGATGGTGAACTGGGTGCCGCCTGGATCCACGCCCGGTCTATCAAGGTGGCCTTCGTGTTCCATGTCGAGTCGGGTCTGGTGTGCGAGGTCGAGTTGATCGCCGACCCAGACGTGCTGGCGACTATGGACATAGTCCGTGTGCGGGGGAAGTCCCGAGAGGTCGACGGGCACGAACCAGGGCGGCATCCGAGCAGCGGTCTGACCCATGAAAGGAAACGAGGACTATGAAGACCATGACCTGCCGACAACTGGGTGGCCCCTGCGATTCTCCGCACCAGGGCACGACTGCAGACGAGGTGATCAAGGCGCAAGATCGACATCTGAAGGAGACGGTCGCCAAGGGCGACACGATGCACGAGAGTGCCTTGAAGGAGATGAAGGGACGGTGGAAGAACCCCATCAAAGGTATGGGATGGTATCGGCAGGCCAAGCGGGATTTTGCTGCTCTTCCTGAAGGCTGATGAGCCTCGGACACCACCTGACGGCGCCCCGTGGGAGAGGATCCGACGACGAGCGGGGTTTCTGATGAGGACATTCTGGGCGTCCATTTCTCCCGGATTCTGGTGCCACGACTCGTGACCGATCGACTTGGGAACGATGACTCGATGGTTCAGCTCACCATCTCCGCCAGCAGGGACGTAATGCGCAGGGCGGCCGAATCCCTCGCAATGCGAATGGGCGCACTCATCGAGAGCGAGCCGGAAGTCGTGACCAGGGTCGGTACCAGTTTGTTCGGATTGAACCCGGCTGTCCTCCGCCTCCGATTCTCCGATGAGCACGACGGCGTCACTACGATGGACGTTTCGGCGACAGCCAAGGAATGCCTCGTCAAGCAGCACGGAGGCCACGAGCCGTCGATCGCTTCGTGACCCGGTTCTGGGAGCTGGCTCCGAAGGAGTGGGTGTTTAACCGGTGATCTAGGGCACCCTCTGAGTCGGGAGACACTGACACCGCCGAGAGGTAAGCGAGGCACCGGCAGCGAGGCACCGGAGGGGTGTAGTGGTGCGTCGGCGGGGGAGGCTGGCGCAGCTCGGAGATAACGTTTTCGATAACCTACGCTCTAAAGAGGTTCTACCTTAGGTGCCAGGCGGTCGAGAAGAGTACGGGTCGACATGACACTCGGCGATGTGAATTTTGAGACTCCCTCAGGGCCTGCATGGCTCTGCCAGGACCCGGCACACGACCCTCGATGACCGGAGTACCTCCTCCTATTGCAGTTGGGCCGCAGGTGATCGAGCCACCCAATACCGCAACAGCCCACGCTGGAAGTCACCATGAAGGGGCGCGCGTAGGCGCTTCGACGATTGAGCAATCCCTTTCGGCAAAACGCAACAGCCTGAATTTTCTGAGACTGGTCCTGGCCCTGGCGGTCGTCTTTTCCCATTCGATCACGCTGGGACTGTTCGGGAATGAATGGATACTCGGGAAGACCACACTGGGAACCGTCGCCGTGTACGGATTCTTCGGGATCAGCGGGTACCTGATTGCAGGGAGTGCAGACCGCAACAATGTCGGACGCTATCTGTGGCAGCGCTTCCTCAGGATATTCCCGGCGTTCTGGATCTGTCTGCTCGTCACCGCATTCCTGTTCGGGACGATCGCATGGATTCACGTCAATCCGGGACTCTCCAGGACCTGCGGACTCCACTGCTATCTCACTGAACCGGGTGGACCCTTCGGGTACGTGACCAAGAACCTCTGGTTACAGGTGAACCAGGGCGACATCGCCAATACGCTGCCCACCGGCTGGGACAGTTTCGGATGGAACGCACAGCTCTGGACACTGGTGCTGGAATTCCTCTGTTATCTGCTGCTCGCGGCGTTCTCCATTCTCGGGTTGCTCAAACGACGTTCGCTGGTCGCCCTGATTGCCGCCATCACTTGGATCACTTTGGTCGTGATCATCTCGACCCCGGCGCTGGTTCAGAACTTCACCTTCCCTCTATTTGACAAATGGGCCATCATCAAGATTCTGTTCTTCTCCTTCGAAACCACGGATCTTCTTGTTTTCGTGTCGATCTTTCTCTCGGGTTCCCTCCTCTACCTCTACCGCGAGAAGATTCCGGACTCTGGAACTCTTGCGCTCGGAGCAACCGTTCTATTCCTGGCCGGCCTTGTCATTCCGGTTGGACACGGACCACCCCTCACCAGCATGGCTCTCACCGCGGTCTTCCTCTCGTACCCGATGATCTGGCTCGGCATCCACCTTCCTTTCCCGAGAGTCGGCGCTGTCAATGACTACTCGTACGGGATCTACATCTATGCGTTCCCGATTCAGCAGCTGTTGGTGCTGTGGGGACTGAACAAGTGGGGGTATTGGCCTTATACGCTTCTGTCGGTGGCTGTGGTGATTCCCTTTGCCGTCGGAAGTTGGTGGCTCATCGAGAAGCACGCGCTGAAGCTGAAAGGGTTGAAGGTACCAAGACCTCTCCGATCGGACTCATCCTAGAAATCGACCGCATCCCCTGACCTCACCTGAGCCACCCTTTTCGACTGGCGATGCCCCGGGTTCTGGTCGGGGGCTGTCGCCGGAAGTCTCGGGGTATGGCACAAGTGCCGTTGGAGGGCAGTGAACGGGACAAGTACACAGGAGCCGAACACGAGACGGTTCGGGGGTAGGCGCTGAGCATCTGGGCTCGAGTCCCCTATCGGCTGTTGGGGCGGAGGGTAGCCCGCTCCCCGCTCACGGTCCGTCGAGGTACCCGATCTCCTCACCGACCGGGTAGATCTGTCCGGGTTCCCCGATGATGTGCACCACGCCGGCCGCCGGGCACTCCACCTCCATCTCCACCTTTTCGGTTTCGAGCAGGTAGAGCGGCTGGCCGGGCAGTACCCGCTCGCCCTCGTCGACCAGCCATTCGACGATGGTGCCCTCGATCATGGCCACGCCGGCCTGAGGGATCCGGATGGGAGTTCGCCGGTTCTCGTTCATCGCTGAGGTGGGTTCACCGGCGGTCAACCGGGCCGGACCAGGGCACGGATCCGCTCGGCGATCCGGTCCCCATCGGGATAGTGCAGCTTCTCCAACTCCGCCGCATAGGGAACCGGGGAGTAGGCCGCGCCCAGCCGTTCCACCGGAGCCGACAACCGGCCGAAGAGGTCGTGGGCCACCATCGAGGCGATCTCGGCCCCCGGTCCGGCGAACTCGGTGGCGGCGTGCACGACGATCACCCGACCGGTCTTCGACCCGCTGGCCAGGATGGTGTCCTTGTCCAGCGGTACCAGGGTCCGCAGGTCGACGACTTCGACGCTGATGCCCTCACCGGACAGGACGTCGGCCGCAGCCAGCGCCTCGGGGACCTGCCAGCCCCAGGTCACCACGGTCACATCGTCGCCCGCTCGCTTCACGTCGGCGACGCCCAGGGGAATCTCGAACCTGCCCGGCGGCACCGGTCCCCGGGTGAACAGCAGCGACATCGTTTCCATGAAGATGCAGGGGTCGTCGTCGAAGATGCAGGTGTAGAGGAGACCCTTGGCCTCGCGCGGCGTGCTCGGAACCACCACCTTCAGGCCGGGGACGTGCATCATCCACGCCTCGAGCGACTGCGAGTGCTGGGCGCCGAACTGTCGGCCGCCACCGACCGAGGTGCGAAGGGTGATGGGCACGTTGGTGCGGCCACCCGACATGTAGCGGAGCTTGGCGGCATGGTTGGCCACCTGGTCCATGGCCACCGCGAAGAAGTCCATCAGCATCACCTCGGCGATGGGCCGCATCCCGACCAGCGATGCGCCGATGGCCGCGCCCACGATGGCCTGCTCGGAGATCGGGGTGTTCCGAACCCGTTCCCGGCCGTACTTGGTCGAGAGCCCCTTTGTCCCCTTCATGACCCCGCCGATGGGATCCTCGATGTCCTCCCCGATCACGAAGACGTCCGGATCGTCGGCCATGGCCTGGTCGATGGCCTGGTTCACCGCCTCTGACATGGTGGCGGCCGGGTCGTCCGTGGCCGCCTGCCCGCCGGGTTCCACGGTCATCCGGGCCCGGCCTCCCGGTCCGAGAAGACATCGGTCAAGAGCTCGTCGGGGGCCGGGGGCACACTGGCCTTCGCCCGAACGACTGCGGCCTCCACCCGGGCGGCGGCGTCGGCCTCGATCCCGGCGAGGACCACCTCTTCGATCCCCCGTTCCTCGACCAGCCACCGGCGGTAGCGGGCCACCGGCTCGTCCGCCTCGGCCCGGGCGTACTCGGCCGGGTCCATGTACTCGGTGGTCGATCCGAAGGTGTGCCCGCCCAACCGGTAGGTCATGCACTCGAGGAACGTCGGGCCGCCCCCGGTGCGGGCCCGCCCGATGGCCTCCGCCGCGGCTTCGTCCATGGCCGGGACGCTGTTGCCGTCGACGGTCCTGGCCTCCATCCCGTAGCCGCGGAATCGGTCGGCCAGGCTCTTGGTCCGGGTGAAGTCGGCGAACCGGGTGTGCTCGCCGTACCGGTTGTGCTGGCACACGAACACGACCGGGACCTCCCACAGCGAAGCCAGGTTGCAGGCCTCGTGGGTGGCGCCGATGCTGGTGGCGCCGTCGCCGAAGTTGACCACGGTGACCTGGTCGGTCCCACGAAGCTTGCTTGAAAGGGCCAGGCCCACGGCGATGGGCAACCCACCGCCGACGACCCCGGTGGTGACCATCAGCCCCGACTTGGGGTCCGAGAGATGCATCGGGCCCCCCTTCCCCTTGGAGGTCCCGCTGACCCTGCCGCACATCTCCGCCATCAGCTCGTCGAGGGGGACCCCCTTGGCGATGCAATCGTGCATCCCCCGATAGGTGGTGACCATGTAGTCGTCCCGCCGCAGGTGCTCACAGATCGCCGCCGGGATGGCCTCCTGGCCCCGCACCCCGTAGTAGGTCATCCGGAACTCCCCCGAGTTCAGGCCCAGGGTGATCCGCTCCTCGGCGGAGCGGATGGTGCGCATCGTCTCGAAGATACGAAGTGCCGCGTCATTCGCCGGCCCCTGGGCGGAGGCGCTCATCCGGATCCTCCGGCGGCTGACGCCCGGTCCGCCCCTCCGAACCGGGTCCGCAGCACCTTCCGGTCGACCTTGCCGAAGTCGTTGTACGGGATCTCCTCCACGATCACCAGCTGTTCGGGAATCTTGAAGCCGGCGATCCGCCCGGCACAGAACTCCCGTAACTCCTCGGCGGTCACCGGCTGGCGGACCACGGCGGCGGCACCGACCCGATGGCCCATCTCCGGGTCGGGGTAACCCACCACCGCCACGTCACGGACGGCGGGATGGGAGCGGACCACCGCCTCCACCTCCGAAGGCGAGAACTTCTCTCCGCCCCGGTTGATGGTGTCGGCCAGCCGTCCCGAGGGGTAGAGGTAGCCCTCGGCGTCCTCGGACACCATGTCCCCGGTGCGGAACCAGCCGGGGGGGATCGACGGGTCGTTGGCCTGTGAGTCGGGGATCACGCTGTTGTCGCTCTTGACCCAGAGCTCGCCGACCGCGCCGGTCGGCACCGTCTCGAAGGTCGCCGGGTCGGCAATGCGCACTTCGACACCGGGAAGGGGTCGGCCCACCGAGGTCAGTCGCTCGGCCGAATGGTCGCCCGGCCCGAGCAGGGTGATCGAGCCCAACGTCTCGGTCTGACCGAAGGTGTTGGCCAGGGCCACACCGGGGAGGGCGTCCATCGCTCGTCGGATCAGCTCGGGCGGTGCCGGCGCCGCCCCGTAGGTGAGCGCGGTCAGCGAGCTCAGGTCGGTGGTGGCGAAATCGGGATGGTCGAGGATCCTGTGGAGCATGGTCGGGACGATGAACGACGTGTTCACCCGGTGCCGTTCGACCAGCGCCAACCACCCGCCGGCATCGAACCGGGTCTGGACGACGGTGGTGCTGCCCTTGGCCAACGCCACCAACAGCCCGAGCATCCCACCGATGTGCACGAAGGGCACGCACATCAGTGCCACCGCGGGGGTCGGCTCGACGGTCGGCGAGTAGGCGGCGATCCTCGAGGCGACCATGGAGTGCGGCAGTGGTACCGCCTTCGGAGTCCCCGTCGTCCCGCTGGTGAAGAGGACCACGGCGTCCTCTCGCGGATCGGGCTCCGAAGCGGGCGCCTCGTCGGGGGGACGGTCGGGCACCAGCTCCTCGAGCCCCAGGACCACGGACTGCCCGGCCCGGCGCAACAGGTCGGCATAGGCGGCACCGGCCACGCCGATCGGAGCAGACTCCGCCACCTCCATCAGCACACCCAGCTCGTCGGCGGTCAGGCGGGGGTTCATCAGGGCCGTCGCCGCTCCGACCCGGGCGGCGCCGACCAGGGTGGCCACCGACAGGAGGCTGGCGTCGTCGACCAGGGGGATCCTCCACCCGGGCCGGACCCCGGCCGACCGCAGGGCGGCGGCGGCGTGGCGGATGGACGCGTCCAGCCCGCCGTAGGTGGTGGAGACCCCGTCGATGACCACGGCCACCCGACCGGGGTCCACCTCGGTCACCCCTTCGATGACCTGTCCGAGGGTCCTACCCGGGGGCACGCCGTCCCCGGCTCCCCACCGTCTGGCCGGCGTCAGGCCACCCATCACCCTCGGTCCGGCCCGGTCCGGTCATCGGCGTCCCTCCTCGTCGACCCGGCGGCGGGTCGGACCTCATTCTGTCGGTTCGCTGCCGACCACACCGACGAAGCTGACGCACTCTCCTGGGCCGCCGCCGAGGTTGTGGGTCAGGCCCAGGGTGCGCCCCGGCTCGGACACGCTGGCGATCTGGCGCTCCGGCGGCGCCTCCCGCCGCAACTGGAGCCAGCACTCGAACAACATCCGCAGGCCCGATGCACCGATCGGGTGGCCGAAGCTCTTGAGGCCGCCGTCGGGATTGACCGGGAGGTCGCCGTCCCGGTCGAAGGTCCCGGCCAGCACCTCCTTCCAGGCCGTGCCCCGCTCGGCGAAGCCGAGGTCCTCCATCAGCACCAGCTCGGTGGGAGTGAAGCAGTCGTGGACCTCGGCCATGGCCAACTGGGCCCGGGGATCGGTGATCCCCGCCTGCTGGTAGGCATCGGCCGCCGACCGGACCACCTCCTCGAAGCTCGTGTAGTCGTACTCGGGGTCGATGATCCCCGCCGACGGCCCGGCCACGAAGCTCAGGCCTTTGACATAGAGCGGCGAGTCGGTATACCGGGGCGCGTCCTCGGTCCGGCACACCACCACCGCCGCGGCCCCGTCGCTGACTCCGCTGCAGTCGAAGACGCCGAGCTGTCCGGCCACCAGCGGCGACGAGGCGATCTTCTCCATGGAGACCTCGCTGCGGAACTGGGCCCTCGGGTTGAGGGCACCGTTCTGGTGGTTCTTGAAGGCGATCCGGGTCATGACCGCCTTCAGCTCGTCCAGGTCGACCCCGTATTTGTGGGCATAGGCCGGGACGAGCAGGGAGAAGACGGCCGGTGAGCTGAGACCGGCGTTGGTCCCGTCCCCGACCTGGCGGATGCCGGTCAGCCCCGAGTAACCGGAATCCTTCAGCTTCTCCACTCCGGCGGCCATGGCCAAGTCGTAGGCGCCGGACGCCACCGCGTAGCAGGCGTTGCGAAACGCCTCCGAGCCGGTGGCACAGAAATTCTCGACCCGGGTCACCGGCTTGTAGTCGATCTTGAGCGGCTTGGACAGCGTGAGGCCGGACTGGCCCGAGCCGAGGGTCCCCAACCAGAAGGCGTCGATGTCCCCGAGGTCGATGCCGGCCGACCGGGCGCACTCGGTGGTGGCATCGGTCAGGAGGTCGTCGGTGCTCTTGTCCCACAGCTCGCCGAACGGGGTGCAGCCCATCCCGACGATCGCCACCCGGTCACGGATCCCTCTGCTGGCCATGTCAGCCTCCCTCTCCTCCGCCGCCCTCGGCCGGCACCGCCCTTCCGATCCGCTCGCCCCGGTCCGGGGCGTCGGAGCCGTCCGAGACCGGTCGTGCCTTCCAGAAGTAATTATGCACACCCTGGGCGCTGTAGAAGCGACGGAAGGTCATCTCCACCCGGGTGCCGATGGCCAGGGTCCCGGGGTCGACGTCGGTCATCTCCCCCCGGTACCGGCCGCCGCCGTCAAAATCGATGACGGCACCGACCATCGGAGGCGAGAGGCTGAAGGCCAGCCGGTCGACGGTGAAGGTGGCGACCGTCCCCCGAACACCGGCCAGCCGTTGTGGCTCCATCCTATCCACCGACCGGCAGGACAGGCAGACCCGGGTCGGGGGAAGGTGGACGAAGCCGCACTCGAGGCAGCGGCTGGCGCCGAAGCCGAACTTCCAACCCTCGTTGCGACGCATGGCGGGTGCGTCGGGCCGCTCGGGGTCGGGTCGGCGGGGTGGCTCCCGTCGGAGGTTGCCGCGCCAGGTCAGGTACACCGCGTAGGGCAGGTCGCGACGTCCCTGGTCGACAGCGGCGGACACCTCGGTCATCCCGTCCCGGCGCCGTGCCTCCTGTGCCCCGACGAGTTGGGGGGTCGTGCGGAAGACGACGGCGTCGGCGCCGTCGCCCAGTCCGAGCACCACGATGGCCTGGTCGGGCTCGGCCCTCTCCAACACGTCGGCCATGCCGGTGGCCGCCTGGGCCGCGCCCAGGTTCCCGATCTGCGAGGTGTAGTCCGCAGCCACCCGTTCGGGACCCACACCGAGGGTCTTGCGCAGGGTGCCCACCGCCCGGGCATGCAGCCCGGCCACGACCAGGTGGTCGATGTCGTCGACGGTGAGGCCGGCATCGGCGAGTGCCCCGGCGAACGCGGTCCGGCCCAGCGGTACCAGGGCCTCCTCCCCGAACCGGTCCTCCCATTGGCGCGAGGCCGACTCGCCCGGCACCCGCCAGCGGTCGAGGAATTCGTGGGTGGCCGAGGCGTGGCCGAGCACCTCGGCCACCGCGCCGTCC
>Ga0209068_10001195_pt1 | contig 13061 bp, 14 predicted proteins | sample ColStrG_CSR_2012_FD_187200 | JGI IMG/M metagenome (GOLD analysis project Ga0209068, IMG submission 187200) | Freshwater sediment microbial communities in response to fracking from Pennsylvania, USA - Cold Stream Run_MetaG_CSR_2012 (SPAdes)... | ecosystem: Environmental > Aquatic > Freshwater >... | reverse complement strand
AGATTTTCCCGGCATCGGCCGACCTTAAGGACGCTGCCGATCGGACCGTGGTTACCTCATACGCTGTCAAACGTCCCGACGGGAACTGGTCGTTAATGCTAATTAACCACGATTTAAACGCGGCTCACCAGGTTCATCTTGTCATCGACGATGCCAAACACATGAGCCACCCTTTCGTCGGATCTGTAGCTCTGGTGCAATATTGCAATACTCCTGCTGAGGATAAGAACATCACGATCGCCGCCACGCCCGATGGCATGTACACACTGCCAGCCGGGTCGATCACGGTGGTTCGTGGGAAGCTGCGGTAGTTCATCCGACTCATGGTTCCCGAGTTGAGCTACCGCCTCGTCGAGACGATGAGTGCAATGGCGATTTTTCGTCAATCCGGCGGTGCGCTTCAGAATGCACTACCAGCTGACTTGGATCATCGCCTGGTCATCGCTGTTGGCCCGGAACCTAACTGAATTGGGCGTCACGACTATAGGCTTACCATCGAGCGGCCGCCTCAGGGAGCGGTAGTCCGTTTCGCTGGTAGCCTCTGTCTGTTTGGTTCGCCAGATGTACTCACCGGAGTGAGTGACCAGTTCACCTTCGTACGCTATTTCGACCGTCGCCTGTTGCGGCCGAACGATGTAGTGCCAAGGGTACGATTCATCATTGACCCAGATGAAAAGCTCCCCGCCGGGCGCTCGGAATACGCCGAAGTCTTGCGAAACCTTGCCCTTGTAGAGGATCTTTGCGGACTCGACCTTGGTCCAGCGATCCCGCTCGATGGGTTTAAATCCAGCGGGAATATCGACAAGGCCGTCTGGTACGTCCAAGGAAATGTTGCGGAGCCTGCAAACCGTGTCGCGCTTTGGCTCGATTACCTGAGAAGCTATTACCAGATTTTTTAGATCGCGCGCCACATAGAGATAAATCTTCTTTGCGTCGCCCTTTGGAGTGACTTCAATCTTGATGCACTTGTGCCCATCCATTTGGACCTTTCCCAAGGCAACAAAAGAAAGGTCCGAATCCTGGGCCAAAGTCTTGAGATCTGACATGTCGTCGTCTGTCACCCGCCCACTGGATGGTCCGATATCGTCGTAGGTTTTGTCTTTGTAGTTAAGGCGGACCTGGGTCTTGCCGACTTCGCCGACAAAAATCCAAAACTTGCTTTCGCGGCGGTACCGATTTCCCTTATGAACATCATGCTCTTCGCCACCGTATCCACCGAAGCCCTCACCGACGAAAAAAGAGACATCGGCCGCGAAATCAGGCTGGGTCAAAATCAGGTCGCGCGGACTGAGTAGGCGTTCTTCTTCTGTGAGCGGGGTCAACACTTCCCCGTCGGCCTTTGTTTCTGCGGGTTTCGCCTTTCCGATTTGTCCCGGAGTCGTTACCGGAAAATTCTGGTTCGAGGCAGACGTACTTGAGGCGAACAGGGTGCACGCGGCTAAACAAATGACAACCGAGAAGGAAGAGAATTGGGTTCGGGCCATATTTGAAGATCGTAGCGGCATACTAAGCTTGCGCTTAAAGTTTACCCGCAGCATTAGTACAAGTGGGAGAACGTTTGACCGGAGATCAATGAGGGTAATGGCGATTTTTCGACAGTTATCCGGAGATGAACCGTTGGTAAACTTCCTGCACCCGGTGCAGGGTTATGCCCCGAAGTTGCTCATCGCGTAATTGGTGCTCTCCCAAAATCTGCACAAGCGGCCTCTCGCCGACCCGACGGGTTTGCACCTTTACCGGCAACCCAAGGGTCGGTTCTTTGTAGATGCCAAGGTTATTTGCCAACCTGCCGTCATAGGGTTCAGCCTTTGTCTCTCGCCCCTCGACAGTCCAAAGATTACTCATTTTGAAAAAATCGTCGGCGCTCACCTCCACCCAGACGAGCCATGCGAACGTTTCACCCGTTTCGGTGATTGGGTCCTCGAGTCGGCCCCGGATAAAAAAGTGACGGTCATCGATCACGGTTTGGTCGGTTCCTGCCTCACCACGTAGCGCCTGCTCATCAGGCGACAATTTAGCCCACATGTCTGGGGCGTCGGGCCCCCAACTTAGAGGGAGACCGTCGTGAACAAGACCGCAAACGCTGCATGTGTACGTGACGGACATCAGCCAATCTAGTGTAACTGTTGTAAACAGGCCCTTACGCTCATTAACCGTGGGCAACTAGGCGGCTCATTCCGATGATGCCGCCCTCTTCGCACACGCATCCGCAACTTGCGCCTTCAATCTGATCCAGTATTCTGAGCGTTTTTTGTGCTCTGGATTCCATGCTGCACTGGCACGCCTCCGGCAGTATTCAGCGGCCCACTCTAGCTCAGGTTTTGTGCCTTCCAGAATAGCGGCTTCAACACGCGCCAATTCTCTTGCTTTGCGAACCTGCTGCGTACTCTTGCAAGAACAAGGAGACTTTCCACAGCCGATACACAACCCCTTTTCCAGCCTCGCTCTAATCTTTTTCCCCGTCGGACTCCCAGCCATAGATGCCTCAACTGCAATCGTTGTCTGCCTACAACATTAGATCAGAACTTGCTGTTGCTGTTCGGCCAAGCTTCCTCTGTGAAACTCTGTGTTCTCTGTGATTGAATTTGTTTCGAGTAAACTCACACCAGGTCCGCCGGTTCGTTTACATTTCGGAACATGCCAGCGGAAAACCCAGCCCGCTCCAACTCGGCCTCCCCAATCACGCGCGGCGCGCTGGCTTCCACCAGCGAGTGCACCGCGTTCCGCCCTTCGACCAAAGCTGCATCCGCCAAGGTTCCGAATCCCTGCCGGTAGACCGCGCACAGCGGCTGCCATCCATCCGAAGTCCGCGGCAAAGTCACCAGCGCGGATGAAGCCCGCGCCTCCTCGACCAGATAAGTCAGCAGCTCGTGGGAAACAAATGGCAGATCCACCGCCAGAATAAGATTCAGCTCTGTGGCCGTGTCTTTCAATGCCGCGTCAATACCGCCGAGCGGTCCGCGATCCGAGTAAACATCCTCCACCACCTCACCAAAGCCCGCAAACTTCTCGCGAGCACCAACGATTCGGCACTCCGGCGCCACTCGCCGCACTGTATCCAATGCCCGCTGCAGCAGCGTCTGGCCCTCCAATAGGGCAAACGCCTTGTCCGAGCCCATGCGGAGACTCTTTCCCCCCGCGAGAATATATGCCGTGATGGTCTCCATGCACCCTCAGTAACCTCGCTCTTGGACCGAAAATAGGCTGCGAACGCCTGGAACCGACGCCTATGGAACGATGGTAACCTACCCAACCCGCCCTTCATGGTCCAACATAGACCTGTCGGCGACGCACGCCCCAGGATCGAAACTGATGCCGCAGAAGTTTATGAATGTATTGTCTATAGGCCGTTGTTCGCACGAGTTCTCCTGGCCGCGCCGCGGTCAGGATGGTGACTACTATCAGGTCTGCCTGGTGTGTGCAGCGCAGTACTCCTACGACTGGAAAACCATGCGCCGCACCGAACGCGTGGAAGTCGTCGCCGAATCCGGCACAGCCCGCCGCACTCGCACCCACACGGAGAAGCGCCCCACGTGGGTTCCGCGCGCACGCAGGCTGAAAGTCGACGGCCCAGTTCGCTATCGCGCCAAGAGCACCTCCACGTGGTACGAAGGCACGGTCGACAACATCAGCCAGTCCGGCGTTTTGTTCAGCGGCGAACATACTTTTCCGGTGAACACGCTGCTGGAGCTGATTTTCGAGATGCCGGAAGAAATTTCTGGGCAGAAAGACGCCAATATTCTCTGTCAGGGTCGCGTCATTCGAGGCAAAGATACGCGCGGCAAAGAAATTCGCGCGAAAGGTGACGGCAGCACGCAAGCAGCGTCCATCATCGACTATAAGTTCTTGCACAACAGCTAGTTACGGCCCGCAGCACGAAGTTTCGTGCTGCGGCGTTTCATCCTGCCCACGATTTTTCCTCAAGCAAACAAAGGGTTTACAAACCTCTCATCCCACCACTCCGGATGTTTCTCGCGATTCCGGGGCATAATTTTGTTCACTTGTGGCGCATCGGCAATGCATCTAACGTAGCGTAAGAGAGACGCGTTTTTCTTTACGTCCCCTTGAGGAGTTAAGAGTTTATGACACGCAAGATTCCCCTGTACATTCCGGGCCTTTTGGCGATTTCGCTGCTGGGCTCCGCGCTCGGCTGCTCGCAGCAGCAAAAGGAAGCGACCAACTCGGCCAGTGCTGCCACACCTGCCGATGACGCGCAGATTACCAGCTCGATCCAAGCCAAGCTGTATGCCGACCCGGTCGTCCAGACCAAACAGATTTCCGTGCAAACTTCCAGCGGAGTCGTAACCCTGGCGGGCGCGGTGGCCAGCGAGGCCGAACGCGGCGCGGCCGCCTCTGCTGCGGCAGGGGTTCCGGGAGTCAAAACCGTAGTCAACAACCTTACCGTGACGCCTGTACAGGCCGCTGTAGAGGCTCCTGCGGCCGCTCCGATTTCCGCACCGGTGGCCGCTCGCGCACCAGCGGTAAAACGCCAGGTATCGCGACCAGCGCGGCACAGTTATCCGAAGTCCGATTCCGACTCTCAGTCCGCATCGGTGGCCCAGGACTCGGTCGCCACAGATACGGTCGCCGCCGCGCAGCCACCGGCGCCAGTGGCTCAGCCAATGCCTGCGACGCCGCCCCCACCCGCAAGAGTGACCGTACAGTCCGGGACCACGCTTTCGGTGCGTTTGGTGGATAGCCTCGATTCCGAGACGTCAACACCAGGGCAAACATTTCGCGCCACTCTAAATGCTCCCCTTGCCGTCGATGGCGATGTGGTTGTCCCGGAAGGCTACGACGTACAGGGGCACGTGGTCGACGTAAAGAGCGCGGGTAAATTTGCTGGCAAGTCGCTACTGGCTCTCCAACTGGACCGCATTCAGGTAGGCACCAAGTACTACAACATCACGACCAACCAGTATTCGAGGCAAGGCAGTAACCGCACCACCAACACGGTGGAGAAGGTTGGCGCCGGCTCCGTCATTGGCGCCATCATTGGCGGCATCGCGGGCGGCGGCAAGGGAGCCGGAATTGGCGCAGCCGCGGGCGGCGGCATCGGAGGCGGCGTACAGGCCGCCACCAAGGGCCAGCAGATCAAACTTCCGACCGAGACTGTGCTGACGTTCGAGTTGCAGGCGCCATTGACGGTTACGCCCACAACGCAAGGCAAGAACTCTGGGCGGCCGAAACTGGATTCGGGAAATCCGGACAACACAAACCAGGCCCCGTCATCGGATCCGCAGAGGCAATAGGTTTACGGTTTCATCCTGAGTGAGCTGGGCACGGCGCAAGCCGTGCCCTTTTTTTGTAGGGAAACTCAGGCAGGCCTGCAGTTCCAATATTTATTCAAAATTGTCAGTCCAAACGCCTCTTAGTCGTGAGGAATCTGCTGTTGGTCGGGCAGCGCATCGACCAAACTGCACCACTACCGCCACTGTGCAGGCGTGTGGGCGGCCAGAAGACCAGTGTATAATCGGTTCGTTTCTAGAACCGAGTGAAGTCATGTCCGACGTGATCTCGCGAAAGGCATTCGCACGAAATGTCGACCGATTCCTGTACAGAGAAGCTTCGCCCTCAGTCTTCCTCCGAGGCGGGGACCCTCCCGCTCTGTAAATTGCAGAGCCGCAAGCCCCAGCAGGGCTTCCATCAATGTTGAAGCAAGCCAAGCGGGCCTGCTTGGCGGCAGGAAAGTTCGGTGGCCTATTCGGATTGGCGGGCCGCTCCGACAGAAGGCAGTCCCGGCTTCTAGTGATCGGCTACCACGGCGTCTCTCTCGCGGATGAGCACCAGTGGAATCCAGCTCTCTTTCTCAGTCCCGAGACCTTTCGCATCAGGATGGAAACGCTGAAGAAGTGTGGCTGCACAGTGCTCGATCTAAGCGAGGCGCTGGACCTGCTGCGCCGTGGGTCGCTCCCAGAGCGCGCCGTTGTGCTCACCTTTGACGACGGGACTTATGACTTTCGCAAAATCGTCTGGCCGATTCTCAAAGAGTATGGGTATCCCGCCACTCTGTACTTGGCCACTTACTGGGTAACAATGGCGCGCCCCGTGGTACCCGTCATCTGGAGCTATTTGCTGTGGAAAAAGCGCGGTTCCGTCTATCGCGCACCCGGGTTTCTGGGCGAGGGCGCCCGCCTGGATCTTACTACCGATAGCGGTGTGTCAAAGGCTCTGGAACAACTTCGCTCGCGCGCGGATGCAGAGAATCTCGAGGGCATGCAGAGGGATACCATCACACAGGAATTAGCCGAAATTCTCGGTGTCAACTACGAAGAGATCCGGTCGCAGCGAATTCTGCATTTATTACAGCCCGATGAAATTCGTGAGCTTGCCAAAGAAGGCGTTTCCGTTCAGCTGCATATGCATCGCCACTTCAGTCCTGACGAGGAGCAAGCTTTCAAGAACAACTTAGAAGAGAATCGAACCTATATTCAGACTGTGGTCGGCTCAGCGCCGGAGCATTTTTGTTATCCGAGTGGCGAGTACAAACCGAAATTCTTGCCCTGGCTCACGGAACTTGGTGTGAAATCGGCTACGACCTGCGACCCCGGCCTTGCCGTTGCGAAGACGAACCCGCTGCTCGTGCCCCGCTTAGTGGATACTTCCTGGCTGTCTACGCTAGAATTTGAAAGCTGGCTTGTGGGGATTGGGGAACTCCTACCGCGTCGATGAGTGATCTTCCGACACAAATAGCCGAGACTAAGGAGATTTGCTCTGGCGAATTGCGGAGTGCGCCGCTTGCTGAAATCAGTGAGCAGCTCGCACAGACCTCCGCTGCGACCAGTGATTCGGTATCCATCGTTCGCACCCTGGCTCACTCCCAAAACCGACCGGCTGATCTGGCTAAATTAGCCGGAGAAATCAAGCTGAAGTCGGAGATCGCGAGCGGCGGCCTGCAGCGGGCGTTGCTGCTCCGTGCGGCCCTCGTCAGTCTCGAAAAACTGGTTGATTTACCGGTGGACCCGTCCGTCAAGAAGCTTATTTGCGAAGAGTTCCAATTCTTCGCGAAGCCCTCTGCGCGCGAGATCGTCCTGTTTGCCCCAGAGAAGTATCCGTTTCATGCCTTCTGCAAGATTGCAACTCTCGAACGGTTTCCAGCTGGGCAATTCCACTGGGAAATCTCTGGTTTTCCTCGCTCCTGGCTGCTCAAGATTCCACCGGCTTCGCTTCCGCGAGTGTTGTACTTCCTCGGTGCCGAGTTGGGAGGATTTGCTCCCTGCTTTGTTCCCCACGTTTCCACCCGACGAAAGAATCCCTATTTCTTGCCGGAAAAGGAATCCGACAAATCCTGGTTCCGGATCGCTGCTTCCGCGCGCCTATGGCCTGGCATCCGTGGATTGGTTGCCTCCTCCTGGCTGCACTCCCCCGATACGTTCCGGGTTAGCCCGCACCTGGCCTTCATCAACAAGCCCTTCGTAGAATCCGGAGGCCTCGTAACCACGATGGGAAAAGCCGATGAGTCGTCCGGCTATCTCTCCCGAAACTCACAACGCAAAGAGCTATACCAGACCGGTAAGTTCAAACCGACGTTGGGCTTGGTGCTGTGGTCCCGCAAGCAGATGATACAATGGGCGCAAGCGCATCCGGAATTCAGCGAAACTGGACGTTCGTAAGGCAAATCCCAATCCCCTACAGATCAGGAGCACAATTGTGACGGAAGCGTTGTTCACGCAAGTATCGGCCATCCTTGCTCGCGTTTTGAAAGCCAAGGGTGTTGACCAGTCTGTTTTTGAGCCGGAGGCCCGGCTCTATGAAGATGGGCTGGGACTGGACTCGCTGGACGCCGCAACCTTGGCAGCAATGCTGGACCAGGAGTTCGCTTCGGACCCTTACAACGCCGGCGAGTTTCCCCAAACCGTAGCTGACATTGTTGGTTTCTACTCTGCCGAGAAGAAAAGCTAGATGATCTCGGGACTTCTCGAACGCTACGCGGCTTCTGTGCCCGAGCGCGCATTCGTTATTGATGCGCTCGGGAACGTGAGCGCGAGAGAGGCGGCCGAGCAGTTGCCGGGTCTCGTCGAGGTCCTCAAGGAATGCGGTGAGGAGCGTATTTGCTTTTACGCGGCGGACTCAGCTCGACTCATCCTGCTGGTATTGGCAATGGAAGCTGCGGGTCTGCAATGTTGCGTTCTGAGTCGTCAGTCACAGCCCAGCGAGATCGTCGCAATCCTGGAACGCGTAGGCAGCAGCACGCTGGTGACGGATTCGACGGAGGCAATTCCAGTCAGGAAGCTGCTCCGCATCGACGATCTTATCCGCGACGCTACCGCCCGAAAAGGAACCACGAAACCGGCTAACTCCGGAGCTAACTCTGGGAGAGAGTCCGGCACCATCGTCGTCCTGACGACCGGCACGACCGGCACACCCAAGGCCGCTCAATACACATGGCAACGGCTGTTGGGGAGAATTCCATCCAGAGAAGCCGTGCAAGGCAAGACGTGGCTGCTCGCCTATCCCCTGAATCATTTCGCAGGCGTCCAGGTTCTGCTGGCGGCACTGCGGGATCGCAGTACTCTCGTAGTATCCGCAGCTCGCGATTTTCGAACCGTAATCGATACTTTGATTCGCCACAAGGTGGACTCCGTTTCGGGCACCCCAACTTTCTGGCGAATGCTGGTCGGACGCATCACCGATGACGAGGCGAAGCGTCTCTCGATTGAGCGCATCACGTTGGGTGGCGAAGCTTCCACCGCCGATCTTTTGGATAGGCTCAAAACGCGATTTCCTGCCGCCGCAATTACACAGGTGTATGCAACCACAGAAGCCGGTACCTGTTTTGCCGTCAGGGACGGGATGCCGGGTTTCCCCGCCTCGTTCCTGGACCGTCCGGTCGGAAATGTTGAATTGAAGATTATTGATGGGGAATTGTATGTCCGATCCTCAGCTTGCATGATCAGTTACATCGACGGCAGCCCTCCGCTGACTGCGCAGCAGGATTGGATGGCCACCGGAGATCTGGTGGAACAGACCGGTGATCGCGTGTTGTTTCGCGGACGGAAGAGTGAAATCATCAATGTGGGCGGGGTCAAAGTTCACCCGTCGAAGGTCGAAGAAACCATTCTCCGCGTGGCTGGAGTGTCCGCTGTTCGGGCTTACAGCGCGCCGAACCCAATCACGGGGCAGATTGTAGCCTGTGACATTGAACTCGAAGACGGAGCGGATGAGGATGCCGTGCGAGCGATGGCGCAGAACGCCTGCCTGGCCGCTCTCGGCCGTTACGAGCAGCCGCGCCAATTGAGAATTGTCAAACAACTGGAAAGAAGAAACGAAAAGCTCGTAAGGAGGGGAAGTGGCTAGAACTGTTGTGATCAGTGGAGGTAGCCGTGGTCTTGGAGCGGTTTTGACCAAGGCTTTTCTGGCGGAGGACGGCTACAACGTTGCCATCTGCAGCCGCTCGCGCACGGAGTTTGTCGATTCTGTGCTGGCGGACGATCGTCTGAAGAGCCGCTTCCTGTTCACGCAAGTCGATCTCTCTGATCGGCCCGCTGTTCAGGAGTACGTCCGCGAGATCCGGGCCCGTTTCGGGACTGTCGATGTGTTGGTGAACAATGCGGGTGTGGCGGGAGATGGGGTTCTCGCTCTGCAGACTGACCGCGCTATCGACCAGATGATCGATATTAACCTCAAGGGCACAATCGCGCTGACGAAGGCATGTGTCCGTGAGATGCTGGTCAACCGGTGGGGCAGAATCGTTACGATTACTTCCATTGTCGGAAAAAGCGGATTCCGCGGACTCTCTGTCTACTCCATGACCAAGGCTGGACTCGACGGGTTCACCAGAAGCCTTGCCCGGGAACTCGGGGATCGAGGAATCACCGTGAACTCGGTCGCGCCTGGATTTCTGGAAACAGAAATGACCCACGGATTGACGGCACAGCAGAAAGAGCAGATCGCCCGCCGCACCCCAGTGGGAAGACTCGGCCGCAGCGAGGACGTCACCGGCCTGGTGAAATTTCTGTGCTCCGATGCAGCCGCGTTTGTCACCGGGCAAACCATCATCGTCGATGGTGGAGCCACGGCATAGATACAGTGCGCATCGATCAGAATTACGTTTTCTGATCCTATATTGGAACATCATCCGCCCCTTAGACTCCGCCGGGAGCGCATCTGCGGAACTGCAACCACTACCGAAGTTGTGAACCAGTATCTCCCAGAAAAAATATACCTTTGTGGCCAGCCTTTCGCGGGAGAGGGCGCCCGCGCCACACTTGCTCAGAGTTACCCTAGCCGACCGGGTAAAATTAGAGCTTGTGCGGAACTTTTCAACGGGATGAGAATCTGAAGTGAAGTAGTTATTCGTGCTTTGAATCCAACAACACGAATCAGCCGTACTCTTTCCAGACGCGCAAGTGATTGAGGAGATGTTTCTTATGATCGAAATCAAGCATTCAAAAATGGCAGGTACGATTCGAGGCATGGTCGCGATTCTGGGGTTGGCTGTCGGTGTAGCCTGCGAAGCGGACGCGTCGGGCAAGGTGACACTCCCCGATCCAGCCGTGGACACGCCCTTGGCCTCCGCGCATAGCCAGCAGGCGGTGGTCTTCGCGGGAGGCTGCTTCTGGGGCATCCAGGCGGTCTTCCAGCACGTCAAGGGCGTCCAGGAAGCAACGTCGGGGTACGCTGGCGGTGCAGCGTCCACGGCCCAGTATGAGACCGTAAGCACGGGAACCACGGGACATGCCGAGTCGGTGAAGGTGAGCTATGATCCATCCCAGGTTTCGTTTGGCCAGCTGTTGAAGGTGTTCTTTTCCGTAGCGCACGATCCCACACAATTGAACCGCCAAGGGCCGGATTCCGGCAGCCAGTACCGTTCGGCCATCTTTTACGGCGATGCCGAGCAGGCGAAGATCGCGCAGGCCTACATCGCTCAGCTCGATCAGGCCAAAATCTTTTCGAAACCCATCGTGACCCAGGTGGTTCCGTTCAAGGCTTTTTATGCCGCCGAAGCGTACCACCAAAACTACGCGACTCTGCATCCGAACGAACCCTACATAGCGATTAACGATGCTCCGAAGGTGGAACATTTGCGCGAGCAGTTCCCTGCTCTCTACAAGGAGAAGTAACCATGCCAACGAATCGAAGGGGATTTTTTGTCAGCGCATTGGGAATTGCCGGAGCGGGCGCAGCGGCTTGGCTGGCCCGCCCGTTGCTAAATGTCGTCAGCGCCAAGAACGAAGACGCCGAAGTCACCGTCATCCAGTTTGACGACGCGGGAAAGAAGCTTGGTCCGGCCCGCGTAAAGAAGGTGCGTAAGACCGAGGCCGAGTGGAAGCAGCAATTGAACGCCGAGCAGTTTGAAGTCACTCGCCAGGCGGGTACGGAGCGCGCGTTCACCGGCGTGTACGCCGAAACTCACGACAAAGGTCTTTACCGCTGCATCTGTTGCAACAACGCTCTGTTCAGCTCGGATACGAAATTCGATTCTGGAACAGGATGGCCGAGCTTCTGGGCTCCCATTGCGAAGGAAAACGTGAACAGCCGCGAGGATGCAAGCTTTGGCATGTCGCGGGACGAGGTGATCTGCGTGGAGTGTGACGCACATCTCGGGCACGTGTTTGACGATGGCCCCAAGCCCACCGGGTTGCGTTACTGCATGAATTCTGCAGCGCTTAAGTTCATCAAACACTCCTGATAGGTCTCAACCTGCTGCAGATCAGACTGTTCTGGCGTTCCTTAGAGTTTCTGGAACGCCAGGCAGGATCAGAATTCTCTTCCTTCCTCTGGAATATCTTCCCGGATTCTCAGTTTTAGTCAATGGAATGTCCGTCAAGCCTGCCGTGGCGCAGGCCCGACGCGACTTTTACCAAAGTCAAGGGTTAGACCTAGTGCAAGGCCTGGTCAACACAAACCCGCCTGGCTCAAACAACCACGAGAGGAATAGAGAAAGATGAAAGCCCATTGGAGTGCAGCTTGTTGCGCAGTTCTCATATTTGCTGGTTTTGGAATGTCCGATCTTCAGGCGCAGCAGAGCGCCGTTCAACCGTCCGTTTTGCACATGGTGCAAACGCAAACCACGTCGAAGCCCAATTTCCCAACGTTTCTCGGCATGTATCAGGTGCTCAACGGCGCAAATTCGCCGCTTGATGCGGTATCGCTAAGGGGGACCCTCTCGCTGAAGAACTACGATCCTACTTTCAGCGAGGTCCTATGGATATTGGCCTACTGGCAAGGCAAATGCCCTGTCCACGACATCAATTTGAGCCACGCTGCCGGTATTCTTTGGAGCGACATTCTGAAGAACCCCTCCCAGTCGGACTCTACGTTCGATGTGAATCTCGATTTCCCGAATCCCGTGCCGACGACTGGATGTATCGGTCTCTACTACGGCGGCGGGCCGCTGATTCAAGGCAAGGTTACGATGTCGGCCGACCTAAACCTGACCTATCAACCCGTGACAAATCCCAACCCGAACACCGTGACGGACTTGTCCGGCGAATATTGCTTTGGTCAGAACTGGGGCTGTGAGAATGCCACGGACATTGACGGAGAGGGCTTCGCGATGCCGTTCATGATGCAGACTTCTGGGCATTTGCTGGAACTGCTTGGAAACATCAGCGACAGCACGTTTGACGGCACGAGTAACTACGGGCCGCTTCCGACTGGCGAAGCGTGGGGCGCTGGGAATGACTTCTACCTGCTCCCCGGAGGGTGCGGGATCTTCGAGAAGAACCTGAATGGTCAAGGGTTCCCGAATCCAGCGCCGCTATCGACTCTGCACAGCTGGCTTCCCAAAGATTCGCTGCACCTCGCGAGCACACCGCTGGTAGATAGGATCCCGTCCGGAGGAACGGGCGAGGCGACGCTCCAAGGCAAGGTCGAGACTATTTTCTCCGTTCCGGTGACAGTGAATGCTGGAGATTGCATAGTTGCGATTTACAGTAGAAGCGGTAACGGAGCGACCGACAACGAAACCCAGGTGCACGCTTTGATGGCGCCATAAACCCAGCCAGGCTTTACACGGGGTGCCCCACGCAAGCCCTCTTTTTGTTCAGTCCCATGACATCCTTTACAAAGTGTCCCGAGACATCCTTTACACTCCGGCGCGTGCGCAGCAGGCGCGG
>Ga0209068_10001194_pt1 | contig 13065 bp, 13 predicted proteins | sample ColStrG_CSR_2012_FD_187200 | JGI IMG/M metagenome (GOLD analysis project Ga0209068, IMG submission 187200) | Freshwater sediment microbial communities in response to fracking from Pennsylvania, USA - Cold Stream Run_MetaG_CSR_2012 (SPAdes)... | ecosystem: Environmental > Aquatic > Freshwater >... | reverse complement strand
TCTTCGAGGAGATCGCGCGGCAGACCACCGAAAACTTCTTTCGTCTGTTCAGCAAGGTGCCGCGCCAATCCGCGGCTGCGGCATGACCCTGGCTGGCACCTTGGCGCTGACGTTCCCATGACGCTGACGTTGACGATTCTCGGCTGCGGCTCGTCGGGCGGCGTTCCGCGCCCGGCGCTCGGCTGGGGCGATTGCGATCCGGCCAACCCGAAGAATCGCCGGCGTCGCTGCTCGCTGCTGGTCGAGCGTCGCAACACGAGCGGCGGGCGCACCCGCGTCTTGATCGATACCTCGCCCGATCTGCGCGAGCAGCTCCTGGGGGCCGAGGTGGAATGGTTGGATGGCGTCCTGTTCACCCATGAGCATGCCGACCACACCCATGGGATCGACGATCTACGCGGGCTGTTCCTGCGTCACCGGCGCCGGATCGACGTCTATCTGGACCAGCCGACCTACCAGGTTCTCTACTTCCGCTTCGGCTACTGCTTCGTCACGCCGCCCGGCAGCAACTATCCGCCAATCCTTAACGAGCATCGGATCAGCGCCGGCCACCCGCTGACAATCGAAGGACACGGCGGTCCGATCACGGTGCTGCCGTTCCTGCAGGACCATGGCGACATTGCCTCGCTCGGCTTTCGCATCGGCGACGTGGCCTATTCCAGCGACCTGCGCGATCTGCCGCCGGAAAGCGTCGCGGCGTTGTCCGGCCTCGATCTGTGGATTGTCGATGCGTTGCGCTACAAGCCGCATCCGAGCCATTTCTCCGTCGCCGAGGCGCTCGACTGGATCAAGCGCATTGCGCCCACGCGCGCGATCCTCACCAACCTGCACAGCGACCTCGATTACGATGAGTTGCGCAGCCGGCTGCCGCCCGATGTCGAGCCCGCCTATGATGGCCTGCGAATCGAGATTTGAGCGCCGCCGAGCCAACCACAGACGACGAAAATGCCACAAAACGCCGCAAAATACCGGCTCAACAGTAGATATTCCATAATATACCTTATGCGAATCATGCAGAGGCGGGTCGGGATACGACGTGCAATCGCGGCCGCCCGCAGGCTCTGCTAGGGTGCCGGTCCCCGTTAACGATTGGTCCCTCGATGATCCCGTCGCGAGATATTTTACGTCTGCTGGAGATCATGGCTGCGTTGCGCACACCCGGTTCGGGCTGTCCGTGGGACCTCGAGCAGAACTTCGCGACCATTGCGCCGTACACGCTCGAGGAAGCCTATGAGGTGGCGGATGCGATCCTGCGCAACGACCTGGCTGATCTGCGCGACGAGCTCGGGGATCTTTTGCTGCAGGTCGTGTTCCATGCCCGTATGGCGCAGGAGCAAGCTGCGTTTGATTTCGGCGATGTGGTGCAAGCCATTACCGAAAAGCTTGTGCGGCGGCATCCGCACGTATTCGGTGACGCCGGCAACCTGACGCCGCAGGCCGTGGAAGGCCTGTGGGATCGTATCAAGGCGCAGGAAAGAGCCGAGCGGGCGCCTGCGCAGACGGCAGATGGGGCGCTCGCCGGCGTACCGGCGACGCTCCCTGCCCTGACCCGCGCCCTCAAGCTGCAGGCCAAGGCTTCGAAAGCCGGTTTCGATTGGAATGATCCGCTCGCGGTGCTCGCGAAGATCCGCGAGGAAGCCGATGAGATCGAAGCTGAAATCGCCGGCGGCGACCGCGGCAAAGCGGGTCAGGAAGTCGGCGATCTCCTGTTTGCAGTGGTCAATCTTGCCCGCCACGTGGATGCCGACCCCGAGGCGGTTCTACGGGCCACCAACCTCAAATTTGAGCAACGCTTTGCCGCCATCGAGCATGCATTGGCGCAACGGGGAAAATCGCCGCAGCAGGCTTCGCTGGCCGAGATGGATGCCCTGTGGGACGAGGCCAAGGCGGCCGAAAAGATTAAACTGAAACCCTGATCAACAAGTCGCAGCGGAATGAGCGCCCTATTCCACGCCGGCGGCACGCAGGTATTGAAGATCGACGAAGCGCGCGGCGGCCGGCAACGGGCCTTTGAGGGCGCCACCCTCCCCCATGAATGCGATCACCTGATCCAATCCCTTGAGATCGATTTCGCCCTGTCGTGGCAGCACGCCCTTCTCGGGCTCGAAATAAAGTGTGAGCGTATCGCGGGCGATCTGCGCGGATGAGCCGGTGCGCTCGGCGACGGTCTTGCTGACCTCCTCCCGGTTGGCCGGATCGCGGATGAAGCGGAAGGCATCGGCGAGCGCGCGCACGAAATGCACCACCGTATCCTTGTTGGCGGTCGCGAAGGCGCGGCGCACCGCTATCACCTGGAATTGGAAGGCGCTGACCGCTTGTGTGGAGTCGCCGAGCCGGCGGTAGCCTTGCTGGATCGCTTCCAAATCGTTCGGCTGTCCGAGCGGAACGCCGGCGCATTCGCCGCTCTTGAGGCACGCGAAGCGAACCGGTGTCCCGACCAGCTCCTTGACCTTGTAGTCGCCGGGCGCAAGCCCCTTTTGGGCCAGCAGCTTGCGCATGCTGATCGAGATCGTGTCGACCGGGAGCGAGAGGCCGATCTGCTTTCCTTTCAGGTCTGCAAAATCGACGATCTCGGGCCGCACGATCAAGCTGTAGACCGGATTGGCCACTTCGCCGGCAATCGCCACCGCGTCCGAACCCGCGAGCTCGGCCTGGATCAAGTAGGGGGTCGCGGTGTGGGCGACGTCGACTTTCCCCTGGTCGAGCGCGGCCACCATCTTGTCGGTGCCGCCCTCGATGGGGATGAATTCGAGGTGGATTCCCTCGCGCGCCAAAAAGCCCTTGCGCTCCGCGATCGACAGATAGATCGAGGTGACGGCGCGCACCGTCGAGGGGACTTGGCCGAAGCGGAGCGTGACCGGCTGCGCGGTCGCGGGAGCAGCGGCGGCGACGATGACGACAATCGCGGCGGCGATCGTGTGCTTCATGATGCGCTCCGGTCATCGGTTGGATCAGGCGCGCAGAATTTGGCGCGCACGGCACCCGCATTGGCAGGATCGACCCGCACCGTCACGGCGAGCCGTCCGTCCGGGCCGAAGTCCTTGCTCAGCACCTCGGCGTTGCGATGAAGCCAGCTGATGCCGGCGCCATCGGCTGAGTCGAGGTTGAGGTCCAGCACCACCCGCCTCGCCGCGATCCGCGCCTCGATCTCGACCGCGAGCTCATCGAGCCCTTGGCCGGACAGGGCGGAGATCAGAACCGGATGGCGTCCAGCGGGCTGGCGTTGCGCGAGATTGCCCAGCACCGCGCGGCCCTCGCCGTCCAGCCGATCCACCTTGTTCCAGACCTCGATCAATTTCGCCGCGCCCTCGCCGTCGGCGACCTCGATGCCGAGCTGGTGGAGGATGTTCTGCACGTCGTGCGATTGAGCGTCGGCGTCCGCATGGGAAATGTCACGCACATGCAGGATCACGTCGGCTTCCACGACCTCTTCGAGCGTGGCACGGAAAGCCGCCACCAGCATGGTGGGCAAGTCGGAGATGAAGCCCACGGTGTCGGACAGGATCACCCTCGCCCCGTGCGGCAGATCGACCGCGCGCAGCGTCGGGTCGAGAGTGGCGAACAGCATATCGGACGCCAGCACCTTGGCCCGGCTCAAGCGGTTGAACAGTGTCGATTTGCCGGCGTTGGTATAGCCGACCAAGGCGACGATCGGATAAGGCACGCGCTGGCGGCTCAAGCGGTGCAGCTTGCGGGTGCGCTTGACCTTGTCGAGCTCGGTCTCGAGGCGGGCGATCCGCTCTTCGATCAGCCGCCGGTCGGCCTCGAGTTGGGTTTCGCCGGGGCCGCCCAGAAAGCCGAATCCTCCGCGCTGGCGCTCGAGATGGGTCCAGGAGCGTACCAGCCGGCTCTTTTGATAGGTCAGATGGGCGAGCTCGACTTGCAGCGTGCCCTCGCGGGTCCGCGCCCGCCGCCCGAAGATTTCGAGGATCAGGCCGGTGCGGTCGAGCACCTTGGCGTTCCAGGCTTTTTCGAGATTGCGCTGCTGCACCGGTGAGAGCGCGCAATCCATCACCACTAGACCGGCCTCGACGCTCTTGATCAGGCCGGCGATCTCCTCGACTTTCCCGGAGCCCACGTAGGTTGCTGGGCGGATATCGCCGACCGGCACGATCCCTGATTCCAGCACGTCGAGATCGATGGCGCGGGCGAGACCGACGGCTTCGTCGAGCTTGGCCTCGGCGGATCGCAAGCTGACGGGCGCACCGGCAGGTGCTTTGGCGGGCGAGCCGGCGGGCACACGGACTCGGCCTCTGCGCAGCGTCCGGCTGCGCAGATCCGGTTCGATGACGATCGCACGCCCGCTGCCCGTGCCCTCTGGTGGGCTCAGGCGGTCGGTGTGCGTGTCGAGCCGACGGGTTTCAGTCAGACTTTATCCCCGGCCGGTGGCTCCTCGGCCCCTTCGAACAACTGGATCGGATGACCCGGCATGATGGTCGAGATGGCATGTTTGTAGACCAGCTGCGAATGGCCATCGCGTCGCAGTAGTACGCAGAAATTATCGAACCAAGTTACCACGCCTTGTAGCTTTACCCCATTCACCAGAAAGATGGTCAGTGGAGTCTTACTCTTGCGAACGTGATTCAGGAAGGTGTCTTGTAGGTTTTGTGAGCGGTCTGCCGCCATTGTCGTTATCCGTTATTTGCTCGCGGGCCCCTTCCCGCGAGATAGTTGCCAGCCCGTGTCCCCCAGTTGGATTTGACCAAGGCTTTGGCTTGGCTATTACAGGCTACGGCCCCACATCGCGCAAGCAGAAGTTGGCGGCAGATATCGCCTCGCATGGGCTTGACAAGCGATCAGGACCACTCGGCATGACGGTGGAAGTTCGCCCGCAGCGCCTTTGCAACCGGCCCGGGCGTGCCCTCGCCGATCATATGATCGTCGATCCGGACCACCGGCATGACGATCTGGCTGGCGGCCGTGACAAAGGCCTCGCGGGCCCCGTAGGCCTCTTCGACCGTGAATGGGCGCTCTTCGAGCAACAGATTCTGCGCCTTGATGGCCTCGATCAATACAGTCCTGGTGATGCCTCGTAAAATTCCGTTATCAGCCGGCCGGGTGACCACGTGTCCGTCCCGGGTGACGATCCAGGCATTGCTCGAGGCCCCCTCGGTCACCCGTCCATCCGGATCGACGAACCAGGCCTCCGCGGCGCCGCGATCGCGGGCGGCCTGCTTGGCCAGCACGTTGGGCAGCAGCGAAATGGATTTGATGTCAGGCCGGGCCCAGCGGCTTTCCGGAACGGTGACCACCGCAATGCCTTGCCGGGCCTTTTCTTCGTTGCCCCCGATATCGAGGCTGCGTGCGGTGACGACCAGGCTCGGCGCCGTCCCGGGCGGCGGAAAGGAAAAGTCGCGCCGCGCCACGCCGCGCGTCATCTGCACGTAGACGATGCCGTCGCGCACCCGATTGCGGCGGATGGTCTCGCGCATGATGACCGCCAGCACACGTGGCACGACCGGCGGGCGGATGCGCAGCTCGTCGAGGGAGCGTCGCAGCCGTTCGAGATGGCGGCGCTCATCGATGATGGCGCCTCCCCTCACCTCGCACACTTCGTAGATGCCGTCGGAGAACTGATAGCCGCGATCTTCGATGGGTACCGCGGCGTCGCGTGCCGGCAGATAGCGGCCGTTCACATAGGCAATGCGAGGCAAGGGCGTCTCCGATGCCGATCAAGAATTTGCGCGGCCGGCCGGGAATATCAGATCGGTCCCAGCAAGCGCAATCGTCACCGAGAGGTTATGGGGCCGCAACGGGGCCGTGATCGGTACGATCTTGGAGCTGGTCACCGAGGAGAGGGCCCGATATGGCGAGGGCGATGAACCGCATCCCACCCGGTTGCGACCAAGGTCTGACGCAATGCCGCATAACCAGGGCTGGCGCATGACCGACGCATCGCTGCCTGCAGACCGATTCACCGGTGGAGACTTTCGAGTCGGCCACGTGGTGAGCCGGACCTGGTCGGTGCTGTCGCGAAATTTTCTGACTTTCTTCGTGGTGACGGCAGTCGCAGCCATGCCGCAAGCTGCGACCGGTACCGTCGGGGATCCGTTCGAAGCCCTGCAAGTGGAGGGCTTGGGCCCTTTACTGAGTCTCGTCCTGAGCCCGCTGAGCCAGGCCGCAGTGCTCTACGGCGCGTTCCAGGCCATGCGCGGCAAGCGGGTTGATTTGGGCGAATCGATGCGGGTCGGCTTGCGTCGATTCTTTCCCGTCGTCGGCGTGATGATCAGTGTGACGCTCCTCGGGTTTCTCGGACTCATCGCGTTCGTGGTGCCAGGGCTGATCTGCTTCACGATGTGGTTCGTCGCCATACCGGCTTGCGTCGTCGAGGGGTGCGGCGTGTTTTCCAGCATAGGGCGCAGCGCGGAACTCACCCGGGGATATCGTTGGAACATATTCGGCCTGATGCTTTTATGGTTCATCTCTGACGCCATCGCGGACCGGGTGATCGATCTGATCTCGACCTCGGTCGCAGGCGGCATCCCTGCATTTGCCGTCCACGTGATTTGGAGCGGGCTCTGGGGCGCATTCTACGCCATCTTCGCGGTGGTCACGTATCACGACCTGCGCGTGGCCAAGGAAGGCGTCGATACCGAGCAAATCGCCGCGGTGTTCGAATGAGGCTATCGCCGCGCGCGCGATAGCTCCGAGCGGACGATCAGATCGGTTGCGGTGGCGAGATGTTGAACCGCTTCTGTATCCGATTGCCGGAAGCCGCCGATACCGCAAGGGCGGTGAACCGCAATCGACTTGGTTGCGACAAAGGTCTGATGTAAGTGACTCATATCGCTGCAACCAGGGGTGACCAATGACAGACGCATCGCTGCCTGCCGGCCGCTTTACTGCGGGTGACTTCCGTATCGGCCACGTGTTCAGCCGAGCTTGGTCGGTGTTCTCGCGGAATTTCTTGACGTTCATCTTGATCACCGGGATCGCGAGCTTGCCGACCTTCCTGGTCCCGCACCCTGCGCCCGCCAGCCCGGACAACCCCTTCGCAAATCTGGGTCCGACGCTCTTCGCAGTGCTCCTGATGATCGTGCTCGGCACGCTCAGCCAAGCCGTTGTGCTCTACGGCGCATTTCAGGTCATGCGCGGACGGCCAATCGATCTTGCCGAGTCCGCCAGGATCGGCCTACGGCGATTCTTTCCCATCGTCGGCCTTGCAATCAGCGTGGGTTTGCTGGTGGGCTTGGCGTCCGTGCTTCTTCTGATCCCGGGTATGATCTTATACGTGATGTGGTTCGTGGCGACGCCGGTCTGCGTGGTCGAGCAGCTCGGCCCGTTTCGCAGCATGGGACGAAGCCGCGCCCTGACCAAAGGCCATCGCTGGAAGATCTTCGGGCTGCAACTTCTGATCCTGGTCCCGGCTCTCATCGTCGGGGCAATCGTCGGCGCTGTCATGGTCGCTACCGGCGGGTTCTTGGCCACGGCTGCGGCCCTCGGCAGCACGCTCGGGCAGATCGCCAACCTGATCTGGACCGCGATCTGGACTGCCTTCTACTCCATCCTGATCGTGGTGACCTATCACGACCTGCGCGTGGCCAAGGAAGGCGTCGACACCGACCAGATCGCGGCAGTGTTCGAATAGGCCTGCCGCTGCGTTCGCAATGGCGCGCGCGAAGCTTCCGCGGTGATCCGCCCAGCGGGCGGGTCACCCTCGGATCGGCGCGTTCAAAGCCGCTCGCGATCGAGGCAACCGCGTTCGGAGCGGCTGATCCCTGCCGCCGGACAAGTCGATGAGGGGACCATGACAGAGGCGTCCGCGCCGCCGGAGCGCCTTGCCGAGGGCGAATTTCGCATCGGCGACGTGCTCAATCGAGCTTGGTCGGTGCTTTCACGAAATTTCCCGATGTTTTTCGCGGTGGCGGCGATCGCGAGCCTGCCGGACCTTCTGCTCAGCAATCCCGGCCAGGACCGCGGCGTGTTCATTGCCGCTGCCCTGTTGAGCGACGTGATGCGCAGGGTCAGCCAGGCCATGGTGGTCTACGGCGCATTCCAGGAGATGCGCGGCGCGCCGGTGATCCTTGTCGAGTCGTTGCAAGTCGGGTGGCGTCGGATCCTTCCCGTCATCGGCCTTGCCATCAGCGCCACGGTCCTCATGGCGGTCGGCTTCGGCCTCCTGATCGTCCCCGGCCTGATCGTGACGGCGATGCTGTTTGTCGCGACGCCGGTCTGCGTGGTCGAGCAGCTGGGGCCGTTCGCCAGCCTGGAACGAAGCGCGCAACTAACCAAGGGACACCGCTGGAAAATATTCGGCCTGCTACTGCTCGCCGTGCCCGCCGCCATCGTCAGTGAGGCGGTCGATCTGGCGATGGAGATGGTGGACGGCGGCGCGCTCCTGGCTTCGGTCGGCCAAGTAATTTGGGATGCAATCTGGGGAGCCGCCGCCGCGGTTCTGGTCATTGCTGCTTATCACGACCTGCGGGTCGCCAAGGAAGGCGTCGACACCGAGCAGATCGCGGCGGTGTTCGAATAGAAGCCGCGCCCCCACCGGAACGGGTCTGTGAACAGGTTGCGAAATTTGCGGCAGACATCGTTTGGCAACGTGTGATATGGGAGCTAAATCCAAGCAGCGATCGCGCGAAGCAACCCCGGTATGATTTCACCCGAACCGAGTGAGCAATCATGACGCATGCATCGCTGCCTTCCGGCCGTTTTGCGGGGGGCGACTTTCGAATCGGCAAGGTGTTTCGTCGAGCTTGGTCTGTATTCTCGCGGAATTTCGTGACGTTCATTGTGGTCATCGGAATCGCGAATCTGCCCTCTCTCTTCGTGCCCCAGCCTTCTCTCGGTACGCCTGCGAGCCCCTCGGAGAACTTGGGTCTGACGTTCTTCGTTGTCTTGTTCTTGATTGTCGTGCTTAGCACGCTTGGCCAGGCGATGGTGCTTTACGGCGCCTTTCAGGACATGCGCGGCCGGCCGGTCAGCCTTGCCGACTGCTTCAAGGTCGGTTTGCGCCGCTTTTTCCCCATCATTGGCCTTGCGATCAGCATGGTCGTGGCGTTGATTTTCGCCTTTATGCTCCTCGTCTTCCCGGCAATCATGTTAGCCATGATGTGGTTTGTGGCGACGCCGGTCTGCGTGGTCGAGCAACTCGGTCCGTTTCGCAGCATGGGACGCAGCCGCGAGCTGACCAAAGGGCATCGCTGGAGACTTTTCGGGCTATTGCTGCTGATCATGATCCCGGCGTTGATCGTCGGTGCAATCGTGGGCGCGGTCACGCTCTTCACCTTGGGCCCGAGCGGGTTCCTGACCCTGGACACGGTCCTCGCGTCATCGCTGGGTAAAGGCATCAGCCTTGTCTGGAACGCCGCCTGGGGCGGGTTCTTCGCCGCCGCGATCGCGGTGACCTATCACGACCTGCGCGTGGCCAAGGAAGGCCTGACCACCGAGCAGATCGCGGCGGTGTTCGAATAGGCCGATGGTCCTGTCCGGCGCCGCGCCGGGCGCAGCTCATTTGGTCGGGTTCGGCTGCGCGTATTTGTCGGCGCGACCCTTGCCGTAGAGCTGCTCGCGTTCCAGGAAGGCGCGCTCGGCGGTATAGAAATCGCGCAGGAACAGCGCGACCTGATTGGGCGGCACCGGCGCGGTCCAGTTGATCCTGCGGCAAATCTTGTCGCAAACATCGTTGAGCACCCGCAGCGATTCCGCCGAGTCCGGACGGCGCAGCAATTCCTCGAGCACTTGCAATTCGAACGCCCCATAGGCCCGCAATTGTTGCTCGGTGAAGGAGAAGTGTACCGCCCCATCGACGAGATCGCTCGACAGCGCCCGCTTGGAGAGCGCGATCACCATGGTGCCGGCGATCAGGTCGCCGCCGCGCATCCGATCCCGGTTGATGGCCGGAAGCACTGCGAAAAACAGCATCCAGATCGCCAGCGTAAGCTGCTCCCAGTCGACCCCGCCTTCGGCCGCCCGGCCCCCCGCCATAAGGATGCCGAGCGGCAGGAACATCTCGACCTCGCGGGTGAGATTGCGTGCGATGACGGAGGTGGGAAGCAAGGGTCCGCCGTGACGGTCGATCACCCGCAGCCCGACCACGCGCTTGCCCGGCGTTGCGCCACGCCAGGCGATCTCGAAATAGACGAAATACAGGTTGCGGATGAGGAAGCCGACAAAGAGCGCGATCGAGACCGCGATCAGGATGCTCCCGGCCTTGCCGATCAGAAAGATGATCGGTAAATAGATGACGATCGTGGCCACCACCCAGATCACCCAGTCGATCAGGAATGCGCTCAGCCGCTCACCATAGTCGGCGAGCTCGACCGGGATCGAGACGCCCTCCGGCGTGATGATCTCGCGCCGGGTCCGGCGCACGCCTTCGAAGAATTGCGAGGTGCGCTCGTGGACCAGGGTCATGGCCGCGCCCTCCGGCCGCAGAAGCTGAAATAGGCGATCCACAGGGCGCCGATGCCAAATCCGATCCCGAAGCGCAGCGGCGTGCTCGCCACCAGCTGGCGCAAGCCGCCCTCGAGGATTGCCGCCACGAATAGCATGAGGACGGCGCCGACCGCGATCTGGGCGGCCTGACGGCCGTGCAGCGCGAGGTTGTCGATCCGGGCATAGCGGCCGGGAAACAGGATTTTCTCGGCGATCAGGAGACCGCCGGCCGCGAGCAGGATCAGCGCGCCCAACTCGGTGGTGCCGTGGATCGAGATCCAGCCGAGGAAATCCACGGTCAGATCGCGGTTGTAATGCAGGGCCAGGAAGGCGCCGAGCGTGAGCCCCTGATAGACGTTGAGCATCAGGGTCGGGATTCCGGCCGCCAAGCCGAGCCCGAACGTCATGATGCCGACCAGCGTGTTGTGGCTGAACAGCACATTGGCGAACAGGCCGAACGCCTCGACCGCGCTCGGCGAGGGCGCAAACAGCTCCTTGTCGTAAAGGTCCGCCCGCGTGCTCGCGGCCCCGCGCCCGCCGGCCAGTCCGGAGGGGATCAAGGACGACAGCCAAGCTTCGTCCTGCAGGGTCAGCATGAAACCCGCCGCGACGCCGACCAGCAAGGCCAGGGTGGCGACCACGATATGCCAGCGCGCCGCCCGCACCGCCGACGGCAATTCGAGCCGGAAGAATGTCCGCATGCCTTCCAGCGGGCTGATGCGCGGCCCATACACCACCAGGAAGGCCCGCAAGGCCAGGTTCTCCAGGTATAAGAGCAGGTTGCGGTCGAGCGCGATGGTGCGCGCGACCGACAGCGATGAAAGCGCGGCGCGGTAGAGGATCGGCAGCCGTTGCAGCTCGTAGAGCGACAGCAGGCGCACGCCGCGCCGTTCCACATGGCCGACGAGCGTTTCGAGCTCGCGCCAGCCCTCCTCCCGGCCTTTGCGGAACTCGCTGCTCTTGAGCACGAGCGCGGGCTTGCCGGCGATCGCGGCCGCCGACAAGCGTCGATCGGGCACGGTCATCGATTCGATCATATCAGCCCGCGTTGCTTGATCAGGAGATAGCGGTTGATGAGAGCGACCGACAGGCCTCCGCTCGGCACGTCGAGGCAATGGATGCCGAGGCGCTGCAGCCGCTCGAACACGATGCCGCGATCACGCAGGAAGTCCTGGGCGATCACCGCCTTGGCGACATCCACGAACTGGTTCGGCGCCGCATCGACCGCGCGCTGCAGGATCGAGCCGCGCTGGGTGACGAAAACGACGAGATGCCGGTTGGCGACCCGCTGCATGCTTTCGATCAGCAGCTCGGCCGTGATGGTATCGACGAAATCGGTGAACAGGATCACCAGCGCGCGCCGCTTGAGCCGCGCGTTCAGCTCGGCGAGGCCGAGCGTGAAATTGGTTTCCTGGTGCTGATAGTCGAGCTCGGCGGTGGCGCGCTGGATGCGCGGAAAGCTCGCGATTCCGCGCTGGGGTCCGATATATTGCCGCACTTTGGCGTCGAACCCGTAAGTGCCGACCAAGTCGCCGCCCTGCAGCGAGACCCAGGCCAGCACCAAGGCGGCGTTGATGGCGTGATCGAGCCGGGTGATCCCCTCGACCGGCTCGAGCATGAGATAGCCGGTATCGAACGCCATGATCACCTGATGGTTGCGCTCGGTCCGGAACTCCTTGCACAGGAGCTTGCGGTGGCGCGCAGAATGCTTCCAGTCGATGAAGCGGCTGTCGAGGCCCGGCATGTATTCGCGCAAGGCCTCGAACTCGGCGCCCTCGCCCTTCTGATGCTGGGCCTTGATGCCGTAGATCGCTTCCTGCACGAAAAATTGCAGCGCGGTGCCGTGCACACCGCGCACATTGGGCACGACGTCGATGGCGCGGTCGACGCCGACCTGGCGGTTGAATTCGACCAGCCCTAGTGGTCCGCGCCAGCGCATCCAAATTCGATCGACGTTGACGCGTCCCCGGCGCGTGGGGACGACCGGCAAGGCGATCCGCCCCTCCTGCCCGGGCAGAAGCTCGCCGCGCACGATCTCGGCGGCCTCGACCTCGCCGCGCTGCTCGGCGATCAGCTCCAGCCGGACGATCCGGCGATATCCGGTCGCCGCAATGGTGGCGCTGATGGCGCCGCGTTCGCCGATCGAGAGACGGTCCGGTGTGACGATCCGCACGGCGAGCCCGCGCGGCTGCAGCGCCAGCATGAAGTCGCTGGCCGCCGCCACGAGAACCAGGACCCCATAGTTGAACGACAAGGGCCACAGCGCCGGATCATAGATCACCACGAACAGCGCCAGCGGAATGCCGCCGACGAAGAGCAGGACCATGCGGGCGGTCGGTCGGATCATCGCGGCGCCGGAGTCTGGTCGATCACCTCGCGCAAAATCCGGTCCGCGGTGAGGCCCTCGATCTCGGCGCTGGGCGACAGCGTGAGCCGATGCCGCAGCACCGGCAGAGCCAGGAACTTCACGTCGTCCGGGATCACGAAATCACGGCCGGCCAGCACCGCGTAGGCGCGCGCCGCGGCGGCCAGCATGTTGGCGGCGCGCGTCGAGGCGCCTACCTCGAGGGAGGAATGCTCTCTGGTGGCGCGGATCACATCGACGATGTAGTCGATCAACGGATCCGACAGGCGAATCTGGGTCACCGCGTGGCGCGCCTGCGCGAGCGCCGCGCGGTGACCCAG
>Ga0209068_10001193_pt1 | contig 13091 bp, 11 predicted proteins | sample ColStrG_CSR_2012_FD_187200 | JGI IMG/M metagenome (GOLD analysis project Ga0209068, IMG submission 187200) | Freshwater sediment microbial communities in response to fracking from Pennsylvania, USA - Cold Stream Run_MetaG_CSR_2012 (SPAdes)... | ecosystem: Environmental > Aquatic > Freshwater >... | reverse complement strand
CGGGTGCCGCTGGTCGGTGACGCCGGGTACTGCCCCGGGCCCGCCGTCGGGGGCAGCACCAGCCTCTCGGTGCTCGGCGCCTACGTGCTCGCAGGTGAACTCGCGCAAGCCGACGGCGACTACGCGCGGGCCTTTGCGGCCTACGAACAGCAGATGGCCGAGCCGGTGCGGCGCAGCCGCGCTTTCGCGCGCACCGCCGCCAAGACCATCGTCCCAGGCTCCCGGGCCGGGGTCTGGGTGCTGACCCGCGGCGCCCAGCTGGTCTCGATGCTTCCCGCCGGCCTCACCAAGGCGATCGCGAAGCTCAACCCCGGCGGCGTGCGGATGTATGACTCGATGCAGTACAAGGACTACAGCACGCTCTGACTGCGCCAGCAGACGCAAAATCCCCCAAAAACCAGATGTTTTGGGGGATTTTGCGTCTGCTCGCGGTAGAAAAGTTACGTCAGCGAGTCCGGCGGGAGGAAACGGTCGCCGTACTTGGCCGCCAACTCACGAGCCCGGGCCACGAAGGCTGCTTTGCCCGTACCGCCGGGTCCCTGGTAACCGACGATGAACTGGGCGCTACCACCGGTCCACGGCGGGAACCCGATGCCCATGATCGACCCGATGTTGGCGTCGGCAGTGGTCATCAGCACATTCTCGTCGAGGCACTTCTGCGTCTCCAGCGCTTCGGCGAACAGCATCCGGTCGATCATGTCCTGCAGCGGCGGCTCCGACGAGCCCGACTTGAACGCCTCGCGCAGCCCGGGCCATAGGCGGGTGCGCTTGCCGTCCACGTACTCGTAGAAACCGGCGCCTTTCAAGCGACTCGGCCGGCCGATCTCGATCATCTGCTCGACGACGGCCTCCGCGGGGTGCGGCGTATAGACGGCGTCCGCATCTTCCACCGCCTTACGCGTCGCCGCCGCGATCTTGTGCATCAACTCCAGGTTGAGCTCGTCGGACAGCTGCAGCGGCGGCGCCGGGTAGCCGGCCTGCGAACCGGCCTGCTCGATGCTGGCCGGCTCCACACCCTCGCCGAGCATCGCCAGCGCCTCGTTGACGAAGGTGCCGATGACGCGCGAGGTGAAGAAGCCGCGGCTGTCGTTCACGACGATCGGAGTCTTGCCGATGGCCAGGGTGTAGTCGAACACTCGGGCCAGCGCCTCGTCAGAAGTCTTCTCGCCCTTGATGATCTCCACCAGGGGCATCTTGTCGACCGGCGAGAAGAAGTGGATCCCGATGAAGTCCTCCTGCCGCTTGACGCCGGTCGCCAAACCGGTGATCGGCAGCGTGGAGGTGTTGGAACCGAGCAGAGCGTTGGGCTCGACGATGTCCTCGATCTCCTGGAACACCTTGTGCTTGAGGTCCTGGCTCTCGAACACCGCCTCGACTACGAAGTCGACGCCCTTGAGGTCGGCGGGATCGGCTGTCGGCGTGATCCGCGCGAGCAGCGCCTTGGACGTCTCTTCGCTGGTGCGGCCCCGCTCCAGCGCCTTGGCCTCCAGCTTCTCGGAGTAGCCCTTGCCCTTGGCGGCGGCCTCCGCGCTCACGTCTTTGAGTACCACCTCATAACCGGCCTTGGCCGAGACGTAGGCGATGCCGGCGCCCATCATGCCCGCGCCCAGCACACCGATCTTGGTGATCGGGGTCTTGCCGATGCCGTCGGGCCGCGACTTGCCCGAGGTGATGGCCTGCATGTCGAGGAAGAACGCCTGGATCATGTTCTTGGCGACCTGGCCGGTGACCAGTTGGGTGAAATAGCGGCTCTCGATGCGCGAGGCGGTGTCGAAGTCCACCTGGGCACCCTCGACAGCCGCGTCCAGGATGGCGCGCGGCGCGGGCATCGGTGCACCCTTGAGCTGCTTTTTCAGCAACGCCGGGAACGACGGGAGGATCCCGGCCAGCCCGGGGCTGCTCGGGGTGCCGCCGGGCATCTTGTAGCCCTTGACGTCCCACGGCTGGACATGGCTGTCGGGGTTGGCCTTGATCCACGCCTTGGCAGCGGGCACCAGTTCCTCAACAGTCGGCAGTACCTCGTCGACCAGGCCGGCCTCTTTGGCCTTGGCCGGCTTGAACCGGGTCCCCTGGCTCAGCACCTCCATGAACGCCTTCTGAATGCCGAACATGCGCACGGTGCGGGTGACGCCACCACCGCCGGGCAGCAGGCCCAGCGTGACCTCGGGGAGGCCGATCTGGCTGCCCTTGGCCTCGGCGGCGATGCGGTGATGGCAGGCCAGCGCGATCTCCAGGCCGCCGCCCAGCGCTGCGCCGTTGATAGCGGCGACGACCGGCTTGCCCAGGGTCTCGAGCGCACGCAGGTCGCGTTTAACCCCTTCGACCGTGTCGAAGGCCTCACCGGCGTTCTCCGGTCCGAGATGGATCATGCCCTTCAGGTCGCCGCCGGCGAAGAAGGTCTTCTTTGCGCTGGTGATGACGACCCCGGTGATCGAATCCTTCTCGGCGACAAGTCGTTCGACGGCATTGTGCATCGATTCGGCGTAATGCTCGTTCATCACGTTGGCCGAGCCCGTCGGGTCGTCCATCGTCAGTGTGACGATGCCATCGGCATCCTTATCCCACTGAATGGTGTTCTCTGCCATGACTGTTCGAAACCCTCTCAGACTCGTTCGATAATGGTCGCGACGCCCATGCCGCCACCGATGCAAAGCGTGATCAGCGCACGTCGCGCGTTACGCCGTTCGAGCTCGTCGACCATGGTTCCGGTGATCATGGCGCCGGTGGCACCCAGCGGGTGGCCCATCGCGATGGCGCCCCCGTTGACGTTGAGCTTCTCGTCGGGGATGTTCAGGTCCTTCTGGAACTTCAGCACCACCGATGCAAACGCCTCGTTCAGCTCGAACAGGTCGATGTCGTCGATCGTCAGCCCGGCACGGTCCAACACCTTGCGGGTGGCCGGGGTGGGGCCGGTCAACATGATCACCGGGTCGGCGCCGCTGGTGGCGGTGGCCACGATGCGCGCCCGCGGGGTCAGGCCTTGCGACTTGCCCGCCGCCTCGGAACCGACGAGCACAAGTGCGGCGCCGTCGACGATGCCGGAGCTGTTGCCGCCGGTGTGCACGTGGTTGATCTTCTCGACGTAGTGATACTTCTGCAGCGCTACGTCATCGAACCCGCCCATCGCGCCGACCCCGTCGAACGCGGTCTTCAGCTTGCCGAGGCTCTCGACGGTGGACCCGGGCCGCATGTGCTCGTCATTGTCGAGGATGACGAGGCCGTTCTGGTCCTTTACCGCGACGACGGACTTGGCGAAGTAACCGCCCGACCACGCGGCGGCGGCCTTCTCCTGCGAGCGGGCCGCGTAGGCGTCGACGTCCTCACGGGAGAAGCCTTCCATGGTGGCGATCAGATCGGCCCCGATGCCCTGCGGCACGAAGCCGATGCGGTAGTTGGTCTCCGGGTCGGTCGCCCAGGCACCGCCGTCGGAACCCATCGGGACGCGACTCATGGACTCGACGCCGCCGGCGATCACCAAGTCGTCCCAACCCGAGCGCACCTTCTGCGCCGCGGTGTTGACGGCCTCGAGGCCAGAGGCACAGAAACGGTTGAGCTGAAAACCACCGGTGGTTTCGGGCAGCTTGGCCACCAATGCGGCGGTGCGGGCGATGTCGCCGCCCTGGTCACCAACGGGCGACACGACGCCGAGGATGACGTCGCTGATTAGATTCTCGTCCAGGTCGGGAAAGCGAACGCGCAGCTCGTCGATTAGCCCAACAACCAAATTGACGGGCTTGACTTCGTTCAATGAGCCGTTGCGCTGTTTGCCACGCGGCGTGCGGATGGCCTCGTAAATGAACGCTTCTTCGGACATGTCGACTTCCTGTTCGCAAATCGGAGTTCGGAACCACCTCAAGATTAGGTCCAGTACCAGCACCCTAACAAAGGCCCCCGGCCAACCTGTTGGTTGGGCAAGATCGCGCTGGTCACGCCGAACGTGACGCGGCAGTCACGATCGGAGCTGAAGCTAGGCTTAACCGCCATGACGGTGCCGCGACTGCGCCCTTACGCGACAACAGTGTTCGCCGAAATGTCGGCGCTGGCCGCGCGTGTCGGTGCAGTGAACCTGGGCCAGGGCTTTCCCGACGAGGACGGGCCGCCGGCCATGCTGAAGGCCGCGCAAGACGCCATCGCGGGCGGGGCCAATCAGTACCCGCCCGGTTTAGGCATCGCGCCACTGCGGCAGGCCATCGCCGCCCAGCGCCGTCGGCATTTCGGCATCGACTACGACCCCGACACCGAAGTGCTGGTGACGGTCGGGGCAACCGAGGCCATCGCGGCCGCGGTGCTCGGCCTGGTCGAACCCGGCTCGGAGGTATTGCTGATCGAGCCGTTCTATGACTCCTACTCCCCGGTGGTGGCGATGGCCGGCGCACACCGGGTCGCGGTACCCCTGATCCCCGACGGCCGCGGCTTCGCTCTGGATGCCGACGCCATGCGCCGGGCGCTGACACCACGAACGCGTGCGCTGATCGTTAATTCACCGCACAACCCCACCGGCGCGGTGCTCAGCGCGACCGAACTGGCGGCCATTGCGGAGATCGCGGTGGCGGCAGACCTTTTGGTGATTACCGACGAGGTGTACGAGCACCTGGTTTTTGACTCCCGCAAGCATCTGCCGCTGGCCGGCTTCGACGGCATGGCCGAGCGCACGGTCACCATCTCCAGCGCGGCCAAGATGTTCAACTGCACCGGCTGGAAGATCGGCTGGGCTTGCGGCCCAGCGGAACTCATTGCCGGGGTGCGCGCGGCCAAACAGTATTTGAGCTATGTCGGCGGCGCGCCGTTTCAGCCGGCGGTCGCCCTGGCGCTGGACACCGAGGACGCCTGGGTCACTGCCCTCCGGAACGCCTTGCAGTCCAGACGCGATCGGCTGGCGGCCGGGCTGACCGAGATCGGCTTCACCGTGCATGACAGCTACGGGACGTACTTCTTGTGCGCCGATCCGCGTCCGCTGGGTTACGACGACAGCGCGGCGTTCTGCGCGGCGCTACCGGAAAAATTCGGGGTGGCAGCCATCCCTATGTCGGCATTCCTTGAACCGGCCGAAGCGCGTGACCCAAAGCGAGCCGACGTGTGGAATCACCTGGTGCGCTTCACCTTCTGCAAGCGCGACGACACCCTCGACGAGGCGATCCGGCGACTGTCCGCGCTCCGCGCCTGAGCGATTACCCGGGCGGCGCCGAACCAATGCGGCTGAGCACGAAGTCTCGCAGGCCCTCCGTCGCGGCTTTGAGGACTCTCTTGCGCGCCCGGTTGACCAAGAACTCCGGGAGCGGCGCCGACGGTTCCATGGTGATGTCGAAACGCACCCGCGTCCTGGTCTCTCCCTCACGCCGTAGGGTGTACTCGACGTGTTGACCGTGTTGCTGAGCGGTCCTCTTTGCGTCCCACACCACCCAATCGGGGCCCCAGTGGTATTCGAGCACTTCGTGATCGGGAATCCCGATCACTTTGATCGCGACCTTGACGTGGTGCGGCCGGCCGTCGGGGTAGGTGTCGATGACTTCGGCGTTCTTGTGCACCGGGGACCACGACGGCACCGAGCCGATGTCGGCTAGCGCGTCCAGAATCACGTCCGGCAGCGCATCGATGATGATTTCCTGCGAGGCTTGTACGGCCATTCGTACAAAGCTAGCAATTTGATTCGAGATTGTGTTGCAAATTAGGTGGTACGCCGAAAATAATCAACGGCATAGCGCCCTCGGCGAGCAGACGCAAAAGCCCCCGCGCGCCCGGCGTGTCGGGGGCTTTTGCGGCTGCTCGCCGTAATTAAGTGTTATTGACCACCCAATCGCGCAGCCCCTCGGTCGTGGCGTCCAACACGATCTTGCTGGCGCGCTTGACGACGAAAGCCGGAATTGGCCCCGACGGTTCGACGGTGATATCGAAACGCACGCGCGATTTGTCGAGGCCCTCGGGTTGGACGAGGTACTCAATATGCTGCCCATGCTGCTGAAATGTCTCTTCGGCATCGCAGACCACCCAGTTGGGACCCCAGTGATATTCCAGGATCTCCTTGTCGACGATCCCGAGAATCTTGATGATTGCCTTTACGTGATGGGGCTTACCATCCGGGTACCGGTCAAGGACTTCGATCCGCTTATGCATGGGAGACCAGGCCGATAAGGCGCCAACATCTCTCAGCGCCTCCATAATTACTTCCGGAGGCGCGTCGACCACAATCTCTCGCGACGCCTGTACCGCCATTGACGCGACGCTAGCACTGCGCGGTCGCGTTCGTGGCAATTGCGCATAATTGGCTTCTTACCAATCGATTTCGGTTAACGGCGTAGTAGCCGCAGGTGGCGGTCCGACCGGTCCGGCCGGTGTTCGGGAAAACCGCGGTGCCGGCGCGGCCTGCTCAGCGCCGTGGGCGGTGATCACCGTCGACCGTGCGTTCAGGTGCGCATTTGCGGCGGCTTCGGTCCAGGTTAGTACCGGCGTGACGCATGCGTCCGTGCCGGCGAAAACTGCGGTCCATTCGTCACGGGTGCGGCCGGCGAACCGCGCTGCGAAAACATCACGCATTTGCCGGTAGGAAGCGATTTCGAACTGGCCCGGCAAGTCGCCGGGTGATATGCCGAGTCCGGCCAGCAACGCCGCGAAGAACTGCGGCTCGATAGCCCCGACCGCCATGTATTTGCCGTCGGAGGTCTCATAGCAACGGTAGAACGGAGCCCCGCCGTCGAGCAGGAACGATTCACGCTGATCGCGCAGCGCCCCGGTCGACTTCATAGTCCACATCATCTGGGCGAGGACGCTGACCCCGTCGACCATTGCGGCATCGATGACTTGGCCCTTGCCCGAACGGTCCCGCTCGTACAAGGCCGCGACGATGCCCAGCAGCACCAGCATCGAACCGCCGCCGAAGTCGGCGACCAGGTTCAGCGGCGGCATCGGGGGCCGATCGGAATAGCCAAGCGCCGACAACGCACCGGTCTGCGACAGATAGTTGATGTCGTGGCCTGCCGTTTGGGCCAGCGGCCCGTCCTGTCCCCAGCCGGTGATCCGCGCGAAAATGAGTCTTGCGTTGACCGCCGCACAGTCATCGGGTCCGATCCCGAGCCGCTCGCAGGTGCCGGGCCGGAAGCAGTCCAGCAGTACGTCGGCTTTGGCGACAAGCGCCAGCAACACCTCGGGCTGCGTCTTAACGTCCAGGTCGACGATCCGCTTACCGCGGTGCAGTAGGTCGCGATCTTCGGACGGCATCGTCAACCCGCCGGGACGGCGCACCCGCACCACGTCGGCACCCAGGTCGGCGAGAACCATCCCGGCGTGCGGGCCCGGTCCGATGCCGCCGAGTTCGATAACCTTCACACCGGCCAATGGCCCACCGCCAGTCATTACGGCTACTTGCCCTTCTTCACCTGGAGCACCCGCTTACGCAGCTCCTGGGTAGCGGCGTCCATCGATCCCTTGACGGCACGCTTGAGTACAAAACCGGGCAGTGGCACGTTCGGGTCGACGCTAACTTCGAAATTGACCAAGGTGGCCTCTCCTTTGGAGCCCTTGGGAACCAGGGTGTACTTGCCGTCCTGCGACTTCTGCTGGGCGGAGCTGACCAGTGACCAACTCACCTCGTTGCCGTCCCAACGATAGGCGACCACCTGTTCGTCGGTGATCCCCGCGGTCTTGACCTTCATCTTCACTTGACTCGGCCGGCCGTCGTCCCCGATCTCGAGCACCTCGGCGCTCTGGTGGGGCCCCGACCATCGCGGCATCGCCTCGAAATCGGCGATGACGTCCAGAATCTCCTCGGGGCTGGCTTCGATGACGATCTCGCGGGATTCTTTGATTGCCATGGCCGCACCATAGCGCTCCCGCGTCCGGGCCGGGATTGATTCCGGCCGCGGGTACCGTCGACGTCGTGACTGATGCCACCATCGAATCCGTCTACACCGTGGGTGACTACCTACTCGACCGCCTCGCCGAACTCGGTGTCTCGGAGATCTTCGGCGTTCCCGGCGACTACAACCTGGAATTCCTCGATCACATCGTCGCCCACCCGGCCATCCGATGGGTGGGCAACGCCAACGAGCTGAACGCCGGCTACGCCGCCGACGGATACGGGCGACTACGCGGAATGTCAGCCGTAGTAACGACATTCGGGGTCGGCGAGCTCTCGGCAGCCAACGCGATCGCGGGTAGCTACGCCGAGCAGGTACCCGTGGTACACATCGTCGGCGGCCCCTCCAAGGACGCTCAGGCCACCCGCCGGGCGCTGCATCACTCCCTGGGCGACGGCGACTTCGAACACTTCTTCCGAATCAGCCGTGAAATCACTTGCGCCCAAGCCAATCTGATGCCGGCATCGGCCCGTAGAGAGATCGACCGAGTGCTCAGCGAGGTGCGGGAGCAGAAGCGGCCCGGATACATCCTGCTGTCCACCGATGTAGCGCGCTTCCCCACCGAACCACCCAGCGCCCCGTTGCCCCGCTACACCGGCGGCACCAGTCCCCGCGCGCTGTCGATGTTCACCGAAGCCGCCACCGAACTCATCGCTGATCACCAGTTGACCGTGCTCGCCGATCTATTGGTTCATCGCCTGCAAGTAGTAGAAAAGCTCGAGGCGTTGCTGGCGGCCGACGTGGTTCCCTACGCCACGCTGATGTGGGGAAAAAGCCTGCTGGACGAGAGCTCGCCCAACTACCTCGGGATCTACGCCGGGTCGGCCAGCGCCGAGCCGGTACGAACCGCGATCGAAGAGGCTCCCGTCTTGGTGACCGCCGGAGTGGTGTTCACCGATATGGTGAGCGGCTTCTTCAGCCAGTTGATCGACCCGGCCCGGACCATCGACATCGGGCAGTACCAGAGCAGCGTGGCAGGCCTGGTATTCGCGCCGCTGGAAATGGACGCCGCGCTCGATGCGCTGGCCGGAATCCTGACCCGGCGGGAAATCACTTCGCCACCTGTGACGCCAGCGTCCGACGAACCGCCGCCCGGGACAGCCCAAGCACCGACGCGGGACCACCCGCTGACCCAACAGATGCTGTGGGACCGGATTTGTGACGCCCTTACTCCGGGAAACGTGGTGCTCGCCGATCAGGGGACCTCGTTCTACGGGATGGCCGACCACCGCTTGCCGCAGGGAGTCACGTTCATCGGCCAGCCCCTTTGGGGCTCAATCGGTTACACACTGCCCGCCGCGCTCGGAGCGGGCTTGGCCGAGCCCGCCCGCAGGACGGTGTTGCTGATCGGCGACGGGGCCGCGCAACTGACAATTCAGGAGTTGGGCACGTTTTCCCGTGAGAACCTGTCCCCCGTCATCGTGGTGGTCAACAACGACGGCTACACCGTCGAGCGGGCGATTCACGGAGAAACGGCCCCATACAACGACATCGTCGGCTGGAGTTGGACCGACATTCCAAACGCCCTGGGGGTGGCCAACCACCTGGCGTTCCGGGCGCAAACCTATGGCGAACTCGACGACGCACTCACCGCCGCCGCCGAGCACCAGGACCGCATGGTGCTGGTCGAGGCGGTCTTGCCGCGGCTCGAGATTCCGCCCCTGCTGGTCGAACTCGTCCAACCCATGTCGCCCGACGGCAGCCCGCGTCGCTGATCAGACCGAGCGAGCGGTTCGATCCGGACTTGCTGAGTCGAGAATCGCCCGGACGGTTCGCCGACACCGCCCGCAATCGGCGCCCGCTCCGCAAGCCCGGGCCACCTCGTTGGCCGTCGACGCCCCTGCTGCGACTACGTTGGCCACCATATGGCTGGTGACGCCGTTACAGAGGCACACGAACATCGAGAGGTCCGCTCACTTAAGTCTCGATGCGCATCATGTCGAGGAAGCGGCCGACGAAAAGCGACGGATAAGCACCCACTCCGGCCCCGGACATCCACTCGGCCGCGGCGTCGGGATGGTCGATCCATTCCCGCGCGCTTTCTTCGTCGGGGAACTCCTGCAGGATCAAGACCTCGTGGTCATCATCGAAAGCCTGAAATACCCAGGTTTTTCGGATGCCGGCGGCGGCGAATCTGTCCATCGCGTCGCCGACCTCCGCGGTCAGGGTCGACACATCGTCGACGGATCCGATTCCGGCCACTACAACGCCGGGTGCTCTCGGGTTGGCAGGTGGCTCTGCGATGAACCTGTCGATGATCTCGCCGGCGAAGACCGCGGGGATGTCCTCGACGCCCGCGGCATCGAACCAGTCGAAGAAAACCCGGGAGCGCAACAGATCCACGATCCGCTCGCGGCTGTGCACTCCGATCATGACCAGGACGCGGCCATAGTCGTGCGTGGACGTATAGACCAGGACGTGGTGGGCGCCGATGTCGGCCAGCGCAGATTTGTTGCGCTCGAGCAGCGGCCATACCCGCGTCGGATCCGGGACGCGATAGTCCGATGCGATCACCATCGAATGGATGTCGTTCGTCATCGCACTCGTCCGAGCAGCTCTACACCGGATTGAACGACGAAATCAGCCACTGCCCATCGGCTTTCGTCATCGTGGCCAGCACACTGCTGGATGTCATTGTCGGCTCGGGCCGATCCTTGCTCTGGGTGGTTTGATTGACGAACAACAGCACGACCGCGGAGTCCGGGTGGAGTTCTCCCGTCAGGGCGGAACGAAGCACCACCGCGGTCGTCTTAACGCCCTTTTGCTTGGCGGCCGGTCCGACAATCTGCTGCGTGAACTGTTCGTAGTACTTCAGGAAGTCGCCCGTCAAATGGGATTTCGCGGAAGAAAAGTCCCGGTCCAGGGTGTCCGGAGAATACGACAGAACGGCAACCGTGCCATCGGAAGCGGCCGAGAGCGCCGATTTAACGGCGGCGGCATCGGTCTGCCGATCCGGTAGATACGAGAGATACAGCAGTGAACCGAGCAAAATCAGCGAAGCCGCGACCAGCAACGCCAGCAGGCCGGCAAGGATCCGGCCGGACAACAACGCCTTGGCGCGGGAACCGAACCGCTTCAGCCGACTGGGCCTCGAGTTATCCGGTTTGGGGTCATCGCTGCGCGCGGTCTCTTCGGCGTCCACCGTCTCTTCGGCGTCGGCCTCGGATTCTGTTGTCTCGACGACCGAACCTTCGTCTCCGGTCACGGCAAAAACTCCACTTTCGACAACTTGAGCTGGCCACGGTCGCGGGCCACCGTCACGATCAGCCGGTACTTGCGCGGTTCCTGTTTGGCACCAGCCGCGTTGGTAACCTCCGATGTGCTGGCGATCAGCACCACGGCCGAATCATCCGTCATCGTGTTCAGGTCCACGGCGTCGGCCTGAACGCTGCCCTGCGCAACCACCTTCGACTCTTGCACCACCTTGGTGAAATCGTCAGCCATCTTGACGAAGTCGTCTTTGAAGGAGCCGGTGGAGACATCGATGATGTTCTGCACCCCTTCTTTGGCATGCTCGAAGTCCAGCGATGTCAATGTCACGATGCCCTGGCGCGCGGCGGCGGTGAACTCGGCCGCCCGTCGACGTTGCTCTATCGCATGACGGTGATCCAGAACCATGAACACGCTGCCCGCCAGCGCCCCGACAATGACGACAATCGCAACGGCCGCGGCGACGGTGGACAATCTGGGCCGCCTGAGCCGGCTGAGCCACCTGAGCCGGCTTCGTTCGGGCTTCTCTTCCGCATCGTCGATAACGGAGGCTTCGGAGTCCGAGGTGTCAGATTGCGCCGTGCCTTCGATGGCCTCGTCCGGACTTTCTGCAGCCTCGACATCTTCCGGCGCGAGATCTTCCCGCTCGTCAGCCGACTCGGTTTCTTCCGGCGCGGCCTCGGGGGTGTCGTGCACCTCGGCCGAAACCACGTCAGCCGGCTTCGCTTCTTCTGCGACTACTTCTTCTGCGACTACTTCTTCCGCGACCGGTTGGTTCTTGGCTTCGGCGACTTCGGCCTCGCGGCGCAGTTGAATGGCACGAGCACGCGCACGGGCGGCGGCGGCAAGAGCCTCAGCTTCTGCGGCCTCAGCCTCGGCCTGATCGGCCAGCGACCGCATTTCTGCCGCGGTCGGCAGTGCGTCGTCGTCCTCGCTCACCGGAACCAATTTCGTGTCAGCAACATTCTGGCGGGCGCCGCCACTCACCATTCACCAGCCTGCGAAGGCGGCTGTTCGTGACTCAACCTGGAACTCCTCTACCACTTGCCCGCCTGTGGCAAGTTTGCTTTTCACCATCGACGGCCAGCGGCGATATACCGGCGCCGACCGAACTTGCGCCACCATACTCGGCGCCCGCAACAGCGCGCGAGCACATCGCGGGCATGCGACTGCTCGATGTCGACAGCCTCAAGAGAGCCACGTTATCACCCGCTACTGCGGGCGATGCCGAAACCGCTGTCCCTCTATACCGGAAATCCTGACGAGCTGTGGAAATGCTGTTCTCATTTCCGGCATATCGACTAGCTCGATTCAGCGCAGCAGGTCTTTGACTACCTTGCCGGTGGCGTTGAGAGGTAGGGCGTCGAGGAACTCCACCGACCGCGGCACCTTGAATCCCGCCATCTGTTCGCGGCACCAGTCGATCAGTTCTCGAGCCTCAAGACCACTTTTCCGGACGACAAACGCCTTGCCCACTTGCCCAAGTCGCTCGTCGGGGACACCGATGACCGCAGCCTGCGCGACGCCCGGGTGGCTCAACAGAAAACCTTCGATCTCGGCCGGATAGGCATTGAAGCCGCCCACGATGAACATGTCCTTCTTGCGGCCGACGATGCGCAGTCGACCGGCCTCGTCGAAGTTTCCCAGATCTCCGGTGTGCAGCCAGCCGTCGGCATCGACCGCTTCGGCGGTCGCGGCGGGATCGTCGAGGTAGCCAGCCATCACGCCGTAGCCGCGGACCAAGATCTCGTCGTCATCGGCGATGCGCACCTCGACCCCGTCGCACGGCAGGCCCGCGGTGGTGGCCACGTCCTCGAACGAGTCGCCGGGCCGGGACAGAGTTACATTGCCGGCCTCGGTGAGCCCGTAACCAGTCATCAACGTTTTGAACGGCAGTTCGCTATGAATGCGATGCACCAACTCGACGGGGATGTCGGCGGCGCCGGTCACACCTGCCCGCAACGTCGACAGCTTGGACTTGTCGGATAGCGCCAGCAACGAGTGGTACAGGGTCGGCGGGCCTGGCAGCAC
>Ga0209068_10001192_pt1 | contig 13091 bp, 10 predicted proteins | sample ColStrG_CSR_2012_FD_187200 | JGI IMG/M metagenome (GOLD analysis project Ga0209068, IMG submission 187200) | Freshwater sediment microbial communities in response to fracking from Pennsylvania, USA - Cold Stream Run_MetaG_CSR_2012 (SPAdes)... | ecosystem: Environmental > Aquatic > Freshwater >... | reverse complement strand
CTGGAAACGGTCAACGATCTCCAGATCCTCACACTCGGCCCACAGCTAAGAGGCAGTCGCAATGTGGATGTTGGGCAAACCGCGGTCGCATTGGTAACTGACTTCCTGAAGTCCGTCCTGTTAGAGTATCGCTTAAATGTGAAGAAACGGACTCTGGAATTTATCAATGACTCAAACTTAGCCGTGACAATTCGGTTTAGCGGGGATCCTGATATTGGCATTACGCAACGGCTGGGCTCGGAGGATAGAAAGCTTGCCGCGATCGAGATAAAAGGCGGAACGGATATATCCAACATATGGAACCGGTTGGGTGAAGCTGAAAAGAGCCATCAGACCGCTAAGGCGGCGGGATTCAACGAGCTTTGGACCCTGACCGGAATCGATCTCAGTACCCCCGACAAATTGAAGACCGCAAAACAGAAATCACCTTCAACGACAAGGTTCTTTTTCATCCCAAGAATCTTGGATAGTTCTACTTCAGAAGGGAAAAACTTTCGGCAACTATTGGGGTCGGTGATGGGAGTCAACCTTTGTTAATTTTAGAAAACGGACCTCTCCCTTCAGTCGTAAACCCCTTGCACAAACCAATCCTCGGTCGGCGATTGCCGGTAAATGCGGTAAAGCCCACCATCGTCCAGCGCCACATCCCACTCTTCCCGGCTCCACGCCGTTTCCGCCCACCATTCGCCGGACGTCTTCCAAGGCCCGGCCGACCGCATTACTGTTCCTCTGACCCCCGCTGCAGCCACACTCCCCGGCGCCAATTCCACTAAGCGCACGCGCGCTTGCAAAGCCGGCCGGAATAGGTGAATCGCTAGCCGCGGAATTTCGCCACCCGGTACAACCACTTCCGCGTTTGGTTGAACATTGAACGCCGCCAAGCGAAACGCATCGGGCCGGTGTGTGTTGAGCTGCTGCGGCGCGCCCACATTCTCTTCGCCCACCATACCGGCAATGCGCGCCAAAGTGATTTGCAATTTGTCCGGCAGCGGCGCGGCGGGCAGAAAAATGCCGCCCTGCAAGCGCTGCGGCGCCACCGGCTCAACACGTAGATGGAAAGTCAAAATCGGCGCTTCGGGCGGATGCCGTTCCAAATGAAGTTGCAGCAGCTTGAGCATAGTGCGGTTGTCCGTCAGCGGCACGGGAAATTCCAGTACCGCGTGATAAGCCCGCCGGCCCGCCAGTTCCAAAGCCGTCTTCAGCAGCTGCGCGGCGCGCGATTGCGAACGGAGCAGCGCACAGATCTCCGCCAGTGCCCCGCTAAACAAAAAGAGCAGCGGCTCCAGTAGAGAAATGGGGTGCTCCAGTTCCAAACGCCGTTCATAGTTGCTCTGCCGCGCCGCAATCCGCAAAGGCCGGTGAATTAATCCCAAAGCGAGATTTCGTAGTTGCACGCCAGCGGGTCCCAAGCGCTCAGCCACTCCCGGCTCGGGCAAGGCCGCTAGATCTTCGCAGGTCTTTATGCCCCAGCGCAGCAGTATATCGAGCAGCTTTTCATCCGTTGTCAGTGCCGCCAGCGGCAGCGTCGCCAATTTACGCCGCTCTTCGCCCGGCGGCACAAGCGTCACGCCTTTGGCATGGCGCGCCAGCAGAATCGCCGTATCCGGATTGGACGCAATCGCCAGACTTGCTTCCAATTGACGCTCGTAGCCGGCGCGCGCAATCTCCGAAGCAATTTGATATGGCGAGCCCAGCAGCTTGCGCAATGGGTCAATGCAAAAAATGACGGTATCCGCGCTCGTCTGCTCCACATAAGGAGAGAATTCCAATGCCAGATTGAGAAGCGGGTCGGGGCCGCTGCCGGGCAAATATAGGCAGGCGTACACGTTTAAGCCCCAGTTAGGATTTGTAGAGGTTCTGACCGAAGGGCCTTCAGCTTTCTTTGCATAGCGGCCACCGTTATGCCGCACAACCGTGTGAAAGGCCGCTGGCCCAACCAAAATGCCCGCGCTTGGCAATCTAGCGAATAGCCGCTAGCGGCTTTCGCCTGGGGTGAAGCGGCGCAAATCAGCAAAATGGTGGGCGTGTGTTCGATCGCGCGCTGAAATCGGTACCAGTACGAAATCGGAATTCGATTCAAGACGCTTGTATTGGCCTCGCTCAAATCCAGCAGCACGAGGCCAAAACCGCCGGCGTGCAGCAAAAGATCTGTCGCTCGCATTGTGTGTTCTGGATTACGTTGGCAGCGAATCCAAAGCAGACGATCCAAATGCACGCCGCTAGCAGCCGCCGAATCAAGGTGAAAGCTGTTGGTTAAGTCCACAACGGCGCATACTTCGCCACTCTGGGTGGCTTGCGCCAGAATATGCATACAGAGGGAAGTCTTACCGGAAGAGCGCGAGCCGGTGATTTCCACCAAAGTCCCTCGAGTTAAACCATTTAGTAACAGATGGTTAAGGCCAGTAATTTGAAGTGAATTTGCGCTTGCCCGTTGGCCCGTTTGGGGTAGTTCCATCGCTCGTCTCCAACGCGGATCGGAAGGCAGGGGCCGGAGTGAATTCGCCATTTATTCGCCTAGCCATAGTCTGCCCGATTCGTCCACCAAATGCAACTCAAAATGAAGATGTGCATCTTTAAGCGATCAAATGGTAAACGCCTTAGCCGATTAGTGTATTCTTTCCTACATGGATGTTTCCATTGCGGCCTATCGCAGGCTAGCCGAATTCCGTCACCAAATCCGCCAGTTCCTACATGTCAGCGAACAAGCCGCTCGAGCCAATGGCATCGAACCCCAGCAGCATCAATTGATGCTCGCTATCAAAGGACTTCCTGAAGGCGCGAGACCTACTGTTACCACGCTCTCGCTCCGCCTCTGCTTAAAACACCACAGCGCCGTGGAATTGGTAAACCGCTTGGTGGAGCGGGGCGCGGCCGTCCGCCAGCCCAGCCAGGAAGACAGGCGCGAAGTTTTGGTGGAACTGACTCCGCTGGGCGAAGAGATCCTGGAAAAATTGAAGGACCTGCATTTGCAGGAGCTGCGAACAAAGGGTCCCGAGCTATGGCAGGCGCTGAAAGCGGTTGTCGAGGGTCCCCAAGTAGAGACTGGCAAAGCCAGCATGAGCGCGGCGCATTCCTAGCCATTTTGCCATCGCTCGGGCGCTGGCCTTCGCCAGATAGCGCAATATAAACAAGGTATGCCAGAGCTACCCGATATCGCCGCATACTTGAGCGCGTTGGAACCGCTCGTCATGAACCAGCCGCTACAGAGCGTACGCGTGGCCAGCCCTTTCCTGCTGCGCAGCATTCAACCGGCATTATCAGCGGCGGATAATCGGCCTGTTCGCGCCTTGCGCCGCGTCGGTAAACGCATCGCTATAGGATTGGAAGGCGATCTTTGGCTTGTTGTCCATCTGATGATTGCCGGACGGCTGCATTGGAAGCAGCCAAATTGCAAACTTGGCGGACGGCAAAATCTTGCCGCATTCGATTTCCCTAATGGAACGCTGCTACTCACTGAGGCTGGAACCAAGCGCCGCGCTTCTTTGCACGTTGTCATGGGTGAAGAAGGGCTGCAATCCCTCGATCCCGGCGGGATTGACGTATTACGAACGACTTTCGCCGAGTTTCAGCAAATGTTGAAGGCGGCAAATCACACTCTCAAGCGCGCCCTCACCGATCCGCGCTTGCTCAGCGGCATCGGCAACGCTTATTCCGATGAAATTCTTCACGCCGCCCAGTTGTCGCCCCTTGCGCAGACTCAAAAATTAAAGCCAACGGAGTGGCAAAGGCTCTTTGACGCGACCCGCTCCACGCTCACCCACTGGATAGAGAAGCTGCGCGCCGAAGCCCAGCGCGCATTTCCCGAGAAAGTAACCGCGTTCCGTCCGGATATGGCCGCGCATGGCCGCTATGGCGCAGCCTGCCCGCGCTGTGGCGAAAAAATTCTGCGCATCCGCTATGCGGACAACGAGACAAACTACTGCGCGCGCTGCCAGACGGGCGGCAAAGTTCTGGCCGACCGCGGCCTTTCCCGTCTTTTGGGCGCCGATTGGCCACGGACCTTAGAGGAACTAGAAATGCTACAGAAACGTCGATAAGGTACCAGGACTCGATATCTCAATAAAAAGATTGCCAATCTTTGAGAGGAGATGTACCCTTACAACAACGAATATATTGGAGGATTGCTTCAATGCTTGTCATTTCCAAATGGATTTGCCGCAAATTGGTTGAATTTTTTACATTAGACCCGGTGTATCCGGTCAGCCATTAAACCGGAGATTCTGCCCCGCCCTGTTCGGGCGATCAAATCGTCCATGGGAGACCACAAGCAGGAACTGGGATCTTTGGTTCAGATCGGTATGAAACCAATTCTGTCGATCCATTCCTCGGCGTCTGTGGTTGCGCTCACGAATTCCAAGGCCGGTTCTCTTCTGGAGATTCGCCTCGCAAAAAAGCATAGACGATCGAGTCCAGGGAAATGCGGCTGCCGGAAATATAATAGCCGTCGTTCCGCTGCTCAATATTCGAGGGCCATAGCTGTAATTCTTTGAGTATAGCGCCGAGTGAAGCATCTCTCTCACGCTACGCTACACTTTGCCTAACAACGAATGTTGCGATCAGTCCGAGCTACTCGCTATGTCACGCCCTTGCGCGAAGGCGGATCGTTGCCGGGCATTGTCGAAGCGGATGACTTGGGCCTGTACGTCCTCAAATTCCACAGTGCCGGTCAAGGCCCTCTTGCGCTAGCCGCCAAGATCATTGCCGGGGAAATCGGCCGGCTGCTAGGCTTGCCGGTACCTGAACTGGTGCTCATTCACGTCGACGAAGCTTTGGGACGCAATGAGCGTGATGAAGAAGTGCGTGACCTGCTGTGCGCCAGCGCAGGCTTGAATCTCGGCATGGATTATCTGCCCGGCTCCATCATGTTCGATCCAGCCGCCGGCGATATGGCCGATGCCGAATTCGCCTCCCTCCTTGTCTGGTTCGACGCTTTTGTGACCAACGTCGATCGCACCGGCCGCAACCCCAATCTGCTTTGCTGGCACAAGAAGCTCTATCCTATCGACCATGGCGCCGCTCTGTATTTTCATCACAACTGGCAAAATATCGATGCGGCGGCGGAATCGCCCTTCAGCCCGATTCGCGATCACGTCCTATTGCGGTGGGCCTCTCGGATCGAGGCTGCTCAGCAAGCCGCAAAGTCCCTGCTCACGACGGCGGCTCTTGAGGGCGTGCTTGTCTTGCTGCCCGATACCTGGCTTCTGCCCGCTCCCGGCGCTGAAATTCCTGCCACTAAGCGCGCCGGTTATTTGAGCTATTTGCGGCACCGGTTGGAGTCGTCTAATGGATTTGTTGAGGAGGCTCTGCGTGCCCGCGCCAACCTCATTTGAGTACGCCGTCATCCGCGTAGTGCCGCGCGTCGAGCGCGAAGAATTTCTGAACGCGGGCATTATCCTCTTTAGCCTGGAAAACCGCTTTCTCAAAGCGCTCGTCCAAGTTGACGAAAATCGCTTGCGCGCCCTTGCCCCGGATGCCGATCTGCCGCCGATCCATGACCATTTGCAAGCTTTCGAAAAAGTTTGCCTGGGAGTGGGAGACGCCGGTCCCATCGCCCGCCTCTCACAGCGGGAACGTTTTCACTGGCTGGTATCGCCGCGCAGCACCGTTATTCAGGTGTCGCCGGTTCATGGCGGCTTGTGCGAGGACCCGGAGCGAACTCTCGAACAGTTGTTTCGCCGTTTGGTAACTGTTTAGCATATTCGTGCCCAAACGACGGCGAAAAGCCATCTTCGGGCAAGCTCGTAAGCAATTGGGTCCGATTGTTCACGCGCTGGCTCGGCAAAAGGAGTGCCAAATTATCGAGGGTCACCTGATGCCGGACCACGTGCATATGTACATCGCGATTCCTCCCAAAACACCCGGTGGCGATCAGTGATCGGATTTCTGAAAGGTAACAATTGGCACTGAAGATCTATTTCTAAAGAATGAAACTCGTTCTCGCCATCCTTATTTGCGCTTGCGCGGCCGCGCAGACGCCTTACTCGACCTCAATTGAACCGTCCGCGGTCGTCAACGATATCCCGGCAAACCGCGGATCCGCCGCGTTGTGGCAGAGTCTCAAGAAGCTACATACCCGAGCCAGCATCATCATGATCACCGCTCATCCCGACGATGAAGACGGTGGCATGTTGGCTTACGAATCGCGCGGCGAGGGCGCGCGCGTGTCTCTCCTCACGCTGAATCGCGGTGAAGGCGGCGCGAACGTTATGTCCCCTGATTACTTCGACGCGCTCGGATTAGTAAGGACGATGGAACTCCTGACTGCCGGGCGCTACTACGGCGTCGATCAATACTGGACGCGCGTCGTCGATTACGGATTCTCAAAGACCAAGGCTGAGTCTATTGGCAAATGGACGCACGATCGGGTTCTCTATGACGTGGTCCGGGTTGTCAGATTAGTCCGCCCGCTGATCATCACCTCCGTTTTTGTAGGCGGCCCCAGCGACGGCCACGGCAACCATCAAACCGCCGGGGCGATGGCGCAGGAAGTCTTCAAAGCGGCGGGCGATCCAAATGTTTTCCCGGATCAGATCAAAGCCGGCCTCATGCCGTGGACTCCGCTCAAGGGCTACGCCCGTACGCCTTTTGGCAGGCGCGGGGGCGCCGATCCTATTCCGGTGAACGTGGAGATTCCCGAGGGCAAATACGATCCGTTGCTCGGCATGTCTTATGTGCAGATTTCGCGGGAGGGCCTCGGCTTTCAGAAGTCGCAGAACGGCGGTAGCTCGATTCCTGAAGCCGGCAGCGTTTCGGCGGCATATCACCGCTTTGCTTCCAAGGTTCCCGTTGCGGACAGTGAAAAATCGTTTTTCGACGGCATCGATACTTCGCTCGCCGGAATCGCCAGCCTCACCGGCCAGGCCGATCGTCAGTTTCTTTCTCAGGGCCTCGATACGATCAATCGAACCGTCGAAGAGGCCATGGCCAAGTTTTCCGCGGTGAAGCCTGAGGAAACCGCTCCGGCGCTCGGGGCGGGTCTGAGGCAGACGATTGCACTTCTCGATCTAGTGGAGAAAAGCTCCCTTTCCGCCGAGGCCAAATACAACATTCGCCACGAACTGCAAATCAAACGAGCGCAATTTAACAACGCGCTCATTGAAGCGCTCGGCATCAGCTTAGCCGCGAACGTGACGCCTCAAACCGAGCCTAGCCCGCTGATGCGGATGTTCGTGGGCGATCCGGAAACGTTCCAGGCGGCTATTCCAGGCCAATCGTTCCCTGTAAAAATACATTTGGCGAACCAGAGCTCCACACCTGTGAAGATTAACCGCATGGGTGTCGAGACGTTTGGCGGGAGCGCCGAATGGGAGACGGTAGACCAAACCTCGCAAGCCTATGACCTTCGCCTCCCAGTGACTGTGCCTGATAACGCCGCCTTCACCCGCACGTATTTTTCGCGCCCGGACATAGAGCAGTCTTACTATGACATCTCCGACGAGAGGTTTCTGAATCGCCCGCTGAGTCCTTATCCGCTGGCTGCCTGGGCCGAATTGACTTACCAAGGCGTACCCATTCGCATTGGCCAGTATGTTCAGTCAGTTAAGCGTGTGACAGGCGAGGGTACGGTATTCGAGCCGCTCGTGATTGCGCCGGCCCTGTCTATCGCCATCAGCCAGCGCGCGGGCATTGTTCCGCTGTCGTCTAAATCGTTCTCGCTCAGCGCCGTTGTGCATAGCAACGTGAAGGGCAAGGCGAAGGGCACCCTCAAGCTTGATCTTCCGCCCGGTTGGCAATCACAACCTCCTGCCGCGGAATTCAGCTTGCCGTCCGACGGAAGCGAGGAATCTCTCGCCTTCGAGGTAACTCCCGCCAATCTGACCACGCAATCCTATTCCATCACCGCTGTCGCCGTATATGCGGGCAAACGTTTCTCCGAAGGCTATCGAGTAACCGGCTACCCGGGCTTGCGGCCTTACTTTCTTTACCGTCCGGCCGCTTACAAGCTATCGGGAGTGGCTGTGAAAATCGCCGACGGCCTCAAGGTTGGGTACATCATGGGGAGCGGCGACGAGGTTCCGTCCGCACTCGAACACCTTGGCATCAAAGTCGCGTTTCTCAGTCCCACAGACATCGCCTCCGGCGATTTGAGCAAGTTCGATGTCATTCTGCTGGGCGTTCGCACTTACGCCGCCCGCGAGGAACTGCGAACGTACAACAGCCGTATTCTGGAATACGCTCGTAACGGCGGAGTGGTGATCGTCCAATACAACACACCCGAGTTCAACTACAATTTTGGGCCCTATCCATACGAAATGTCCTCGAACCCCGAAGAAGTCACCGATGAGGCGTCGAAAATCCAAATCCTCGAACCGGCGAATCCTATCTTCGACTGGCCGAACCGGATTTCCACCGAGGATTTTGAGGGTTGGGTGGAGGAGCGCGGCTCAAAATGGCTGAAGTCTTGGGATCCTAAATATTCAGCGCTTCTCGAAACGCATGATGAAGGGCAGCCCGAACAGCGCGGCGGCTTGCTCTATGCAAGATATGGCAAGGGCATCTATATCTACAACGCTTACGCGTTTTATCGCCAACTTCCCGAGGGTGTCCCCGGCGCTTATCGAATCTTTGCGAACCTGCTCAGCCTTCCCAAGAATCCCCGGCGGTGACCCGCCTTCGCTGCCATCCTCTATCCTCGTCTTATGGCCGTCATCGGCGTCGCCCTCAACTTCCGGGAGTCCCTGCGCGCCATAGCCGCCCCTCCCCTTTCCCCCGTTCTCTATCTCAAAACCCCCAACACTTGGATCAACTCCGGCGATCCCATTCCATGTCCGGGCTCCTGTACCCACCTGCGCGTGGCCGGAACCTTGGGTGTCGTCATCGCCCGCCCTGCCTGCCGCATTTCGGCCGCCGACGCCCTCGGCTACATCGCAGGCTACACGGTCGTCAACGATGTCAGCATCCCGCACGATTCCCTCTACCGCCCCGCTATCCGCCAACGCTGTTCCGATGGCTTTTGCTCCATCGGTCCAATTTGCCGCCGCGAGCCGCAAGCCGATTTTGAAATTGGTGTCGTCATAAACAACGTACTGCGATGCTTCGCCCATACCGCGTCCCTTGTCCGCCCCATCGCCCAGCTCATGCAGGACATCTCGGAATTCATGACCTTGCACCCCGGCGATATCCTCCTCGCCGGTGAACCCGATAACTCGCCTCTTGCCGCTCCCGGCGATCTAGTCCGCGTCGAGATCCCAGGTGTCGGCGCAATCGAGAATAAGGTGGTTTCCGCCGCATGAAACACGCTCGGGTAGCTTACGCCGGCAGTATCCACCACGCCGTCTCCGAGAACGGCAGCCTCCGTCTCATCGATGGCCGGTTGGTCGATGAAGACTCTGTCGTCTGGCTTCCTCCCGTTGTCCCAGGCATTGTCCTAGCGCTCGGTCTTAACTATGCTGGTCACGCCAAGGAACTCAAATTCGAAGCGCCCTCCGAACCCCTGGCGTTCCTCAAGAATTCCACAACGCTGGTCGGCCATCGCGGTCAAACGCGCCGCCCCGGGGGCGTGTCTTTCATGCACTATGAATGTGAGCTCGCCGTCGTTATTGGTAAAACGGCGCGCCACGTTGCCCGGACCGATGCTTACGATTTCGTCGCCGGCTATACGGTAGCAAACGACTACGCCGTCCGCGATTTTCTCGAAAACTACTATCGCCCCAACATGCGTGTCAAAAGCCGCGACGAGGCCACTCCTCTCGGCCCTTGGCTCGTCGATGCCGCCGATATCCCCGACCCCATGAATCTCCGCCTCTCAACCTCTATCAACGGCCGCGTTGTTCAGCAAGGCTGCACCAAAGACATGATCTTCAATATCGCGGCGCTCATCGAACACTTCACCGCCTTCATGACCCTCCAGCCCGGCGACGTCATTCTCACCGGCACGCCTGAAGGTCTCGAGAATGTCGAGCCCGGCGATGAAGTCGCCACTGAAATTGAAGGAGTCGGCCGCCTCGTGAATATCATCGCCGAAGACTGGAGATCCTGAACCATGCCGCATTTGGTCGTCGAATACACCAGCAACATCAAAGCCGAAGCGCGTATTCCGCAGTTGCTCGCGAAGGCAAACGAAGTGCTTATAGCGCAAGGCGGCGTTTTCCCCATTGGTGCTATACGTTCCCGGGCGATCGAAATTCACGAGTACGTTGTTGCCGATGGCCAAGCCGACTATGCTTTTGTTCACTGCAATCTGAAGATTGGCGCAGGCCGTTCGGAGGCCGCAATAAAAAAGGTGTGCGACGAACTCTTCGCCGCTATCAAAGATCATTTTGCCGAGCTATTCGCGAAGCGCTATCTGGCACTCTCACTCGAATGGAACGAATTCAGCGAAAGCGGTACCTACAAACACAACAACATCCATGCCCGCTTTAGAACGGTCTAAGCTGCCACAGAAGGGGAAAGCGCTCAAGGCTCTTCATCTTTCCCCCCACTCGGCCAATCCCTCCACATAGGCCGCAGAGCCGTCCCTTAGCCATCCATCTAACTGCGCAGGCTCCTTCAACTGCTGCCCCCGCCGGCGCGCTACCGCCGCATACGCGCACTCAATCTCATCCAGCGCCGTCATATCCACAAACAGTTTTTCAAACTGCGCCACCGGGAACACATCTTCCTGTCCCTTGCCCCAACGCTTCTTCACGTCTTTCAACGTGACATAGCTCGGCATGCGTCCGGCCAGACTCCGCACCGCCTCTGCCGTCTTCTCGTCAGCTCGCAAATCCGCGCGCGTCAACTTAAACACACTGAGCAGCTTGTCGATATCGATCCAAAACGTGTTGCTGTTGTAGTACGAGAGCCGCGCCTCCACTCTCTCCGACGGCAGCGCCAAGCCCTCTACCAGCCGCAGCCGCCCGTTCACCCGCGCTAGACCGCCGCCGTGATCTTCCACCTGCCGTCCAATCACTTCCACCGTCATCGCCGCGCCGCGGTCTATATGAAATCCGAGCAGCCCCGCATCCAGGTTCGCTCCCACCGTATCGATGTTGTGCATCATTAAATACCGCAATTGCGGCCGCTCCGACAACAGTTCCAAGAGCACGCCGTTGCGCAGCATGTTGGGCACTTCATACCAATGCCCCGTTGGATGCAAGCATTGCAATGGGAGGTTGTCGGTATAGTCGGCCCCTTCCGGGCCTTGCTCGGCCCACTGAAGCAGCGCCGCGCGCAGACTCTCCCGCATCTTCTCCTTCTGCTCATCTAATTCCTGCTGCGGCATCTCTTCCCAGGCGAAGCGCAAATCCCGCGCCATGGGCACAAGCCGCAAGCCAATGCTGCGGCCCGGCGAAAGCACCACTCTACCTTCGTAACCGTATTCGTTTTCGCGCGCAACATGCCTCTCGATCGGACTGTGCGTCAAGTAACTCGTCGTAATCACATGTGGCACCAACATGCCGCATTCGCGGCTCGTCTTGCGGCTCTTTGCCAAATGTACTTCCACAAAGGTCCGGTACTTTCCGGCGAACTTGCAAAACGGATTCAGCGCTTTCACCGCGCCCGCGCCACGAGTCCAACGCGTGCCCGCTCCGCCGGCGAGCGATACCACAGCCACTGTTCCCTCCCGCAAAGCCGCCTCGCCCAGCCGCCGGTACTTTGCGTCCACGTTCCCGCGAGCGTCGAACACATTCCCCGGGTACGAGTCTTCGATCTTGGCCGTCGGAGGCAGCCTGTTTTGCGCCAGCCCCAAACTGCCATTCTGCAAGCCTGCCCTTATGCGTTCATGCTCGAGCGGATCGAAGCCGTAGTCTTTCAACAGTTCGCTCAACGCCTTGCTCTGCTCTGCCGCGCTTCCCTCCGCCGAAGGCAGCAACCGGTCGAACAAGTCCTGCACAATAGCGGCATAGCGGGGCTGCGTCCGCGATGCCGCGCCCAGCCGGTCCAATTCCTTGCGCCGTGACGCAGGCATCAAGCGCTGATCCATCCGCAGCAATGATGGCACCACTAGCGCGTAATAACGTTCCGGCATCAGGCTCGCCTCGCCGGTGAGTAGCTCGGCCACGGTCCCGCGCTCGTTGATTTGAAAATCGTAGACCACTGGATCCATCGCGAAAGGCGCGCCTTCTTCCATCCGCCGCTTGGTGTCGAGCATGATCGTCTGCAACCTGCCTTGCGCCCGCGCCTTACTTTCGGGGCTGAAGATGAAACCCATCCCTCCGCCCGCCATGCCGCCCAGCATCCAAAAACCCCAGAAATCCGCTTGAAATTCAGCGCGCGTCCGGTCAATCAAAGTCTCCGCATATGCGTTGCTCGCCCAAGGGATAATACTTTGAATCGGGCCGGAAAAATTCTTCCCGGTGGCAACTCCAATGCCCCTCACATCGCCCGTGCGCAAGCAACCCAGCACTTCATCCAAAATGCCAATCGCGTTCTGGCGCGCCCGCCACTCCACCGGTGAGCGCAAAAGATATTTCTCCGTCACCATTTCGAGAATCGGTCCTACATCCTGCGCCATCCCGCCATGCACCAACACCAGGCTACGTTGCAATCGTTCGCGCGCCTGCTCGCCTATCTCGGCTGTTGAGAAAACCGTGTGGCCCGGCAACAGCCGCCCTCTGCTAACCCCAAATTCCGGGTCGCCCTCGCGCGCCTCTTGACCCTGAATCAGTTTGATGCCCGGCCACACACCTCCTGAATCCTGCCAGCCTCCTCCCGAACCTCCCAGCCACTCTCCCAAAATGGCGCGCGCCGCCACCAGCCGGCGGTCACTCTCCTCCAACTCACCGGTCAGTGAATGAATCTGGTTCGTCGCCCGCATGCACACCGCAATCAGGCCAGCTAGCAAGTTCGTCGAGACCGCCAGCCGCGAACCCTTAGGTATGTTGCGTACCCGGCTGACCAATTCCACGCCACGCCCTTCGCCCACCAAACCCCGGAGCAGGGAACTGATCGGTTGAATCGCGCCTTCCATTGCCGGCGGCGCCAAGCCCGAGGCAATCACCGCCGCCTTCAGTAGCCCCAGGTAGTCGCGCGCAAAATCGAACAATTCCGCAAACGTTCCGATGTCCGCCGATGCGCCCAGATCCACGCTCGTCAGCCGCAGCACGGGCTCATCGATCACCCGAAAGAACGCCTCGACAGGTGGCCGCGCTGAGCCTGAACCCTCGCCA
>Ga0209068_10001191_pt1 | contig 13103 bp, 14 predicted proteins | sample ColStrG_CSR_2012_FD_187200 | JGI IMG/M metagenome (GOLD analysis project Ga0209068, IMG submission 187200) | Freshwater sediment microbial communities in response to fracking from Pennsylvania, USA - Cold Stream Run_MetaG_CSR_2012 (SPAdes)... | ecosystem: Environmental > Aquatic > Freshwater >... | reverse complement strand
CGAGCGGCGCGAGATCGGTGCGAAGTGCGCGCGCGAGCTTCGAGGCGGCCTGTGGAGGGCGATCCCAGAACAGCACGACCTCGCCGCTGCCGATCTCGACGACCTCGATGTGGTCGACGCGCGTGGCATCCGCGAGCAGCGCCGGCGCCCGTCCTCCACGGGTGACGATCAGGCGGTAGGCGACCTGCGCCTTCACGCGCGCTCTCCCACGGACAGCTCGCGCATGTGCTCGGCCGCCGCCTGCAGCGAGCGCTCGCCGCTGAAGATGCGCCCGTCGACGGCGACAGCGGGCACCTCGCCGACGCCGAGCGCCGCCGCCGCGGCGGTGGCCGCGGCGAGCTGCTCGGCGACCGACCGCAGCTCGGCTCCGCGAATCACCGCCGCCGGATGCATCTCGCAGGCGGCCGCCGCGATCAGCACGACGTCCCGCTCCGCCAGCGAGTGTCCACCCGCGAACGCCTGGCGGAAGGCGGCCTGCGCAAACGGCACGACACGGCCGATCGACTTTGCATAACTCGCCACGCGCATCGCGAGCGCGCTGTCGAACGGGAACGGCTCGGGCCAGCGCAGCGGCTGCAGCCCGAGCTCGGCTGCCCTGCGCTCGATCTCCTCGCGCGTCGGCCCGCCGTCCCGCACGCCACGGTCGCCGTCGGCGTCCGCCGCGGAGGCGAGCAGTCCACTCGCCAGCACCGGCTGCCACTCGGCCGCGAACGGCAGCACGTGCAGGACGCGCTCGGCGGCGAGGTATGCGAGCGGGCTCGCGAGGTCGAAGTAGAAGGCTGTCGCGGTCACGGCCGCGGGCGCTCAGCCGTGGATCAGCCAGCCGTCGGCGGCGCGCCCGGCCTCCATCACGGCCTCAGACAGCGTCGGGTGTCCGTGGATCATGCGCGCCAGCTCGGGGAAGCCGCCCTCGAGCGCGCGCACGTTGACGAGCTCCTGGATCAGCTCGGTGGCGCGCGAGCCGACGATGTGCCCGCCCAGCAGCTCGCCGTAGCGCGACTCGCCGACGATCTTCACGAGCCCCGTGCGGTCGCCGTAGACGGTGCCGCCGCCGACGGCGCCGTAGGAAACCTTGCCGACGACGACGTCGTGGCCCTGCTCGCGCGCCTGCGCCTCGGTCAGCCCGAAGGAGCCGACGTTGGGAGTGCAGAACGTCGCACGCGGGATGTCGACGTAGGCGATCGGGTGGGTCGTGCGTCCGGCGATGTCCTCGGCGGCGATGATGCCCTCGTCGGAGGCCTTGTGCGCGAGCGCCGGGCCGTGGACGAGATCGCCGATCGCGTAGACGCCCTCGCGTGACGTGCGCATCGCTGCGTCGACGCGCACCAGCCCGCCGCTCGCCGGTGCCCCGGCAGGGGTATCGAGCTCGACGCCCGCCTCGGCGAGGCCGAGGCCATCGATGTCGGCGCCGCGACCGGCCGCGATCACGAGGTAGTCGACCTCGCTGGAGCTCTCGCCGTGCGAGAAGCTGACGCTCGCATCGCCCGGCTTGACGTCGGCGACCGGGGTGGCGGTCTGCACGTCGATCCCCTGGCGCTTGAGTCCGCGCTCGACGAGCCGGGAGATGTCGGCGTCCTCGCTCGGCAGGACGCGCTCTAGCGCCTCCAGCAGGATCACCTCGCTGCCGAGCCTGGCGAAGCCGGAGGCGATCTCGGCGCCGGAGGCGCCGGCGCCCACGACAGCCAGGCGCGCCGGCAGCTCAGCGAGCGCCCACGCCTGCTCGGTGCCGAGCACGCGGCCGGCCAGCTCGACGCCGGGGATCGCCCGAGGCAGCGAGCCGGTCGCGAGAATCACCCGCGCCGCGCCGATCTTCTCGCCGCCGACGATCACGTCGCCGTCGGCGTCGAGCGCGGCGTCGCCCTCGATCAGGTCGATCGAGTTTTTCTTGAACAACCCGGCGACACCCGAGGTGAGGGTCGTGACGACCTTCTCGCGCCGCGCCTGGATCGCCGCGTAGTCGACCTCGACGCCGGCGACGTTGAGGCCGAAGGCGGCGCTCTCGCGGATCTCGGACAGCAGGTCGGCCGAGCGCAGCACGGCCTTGGCGGGTATGCACGCGTAGTTCAGGCAGCGCCCGCCGACCTTGTCGCGCTCGATCACCGCGGTCTTCAGGCCGAGCTGCGCGGCTCGAATCGCGGCCACGTAGCCGCCCGGTCCGGAGCCGATGACGATGCAGTCGTAGGAGGTCTCGGCCATCGCGGCGCAGCCTATCGAAGCTCCCGCCGTCTCACGGCAGCGCTTCGCCGGCGTCGCGTTCGCCCGCCTGGATGCGGCCCATCACGCGCACCAGCTTCCAGAACAGCCAGCCGCCGAGCCCGATCGATACCACGCAGATCGCGGCCGCGACGAGCGTCGAGGCGACGACGAGCGCCAGCGACGTGACGAGCACCTGGAAGGCGAGCAGCGCCTCGAAGCCGAGCACCGCCCAGTAGCGCCGCGCGTACATCCCGCGCGCGAGCAGCGCGAGCATTCCAGCGATCAGGATCGCGCCCGGCAGCGAGCCGCCGCGGCGCGAGAGATCGTGCACGCTGAGCGCGCCGGCGACCACGCCGACGGCGAGCAGCGCACAGACGACGACGGCGACGCACAGCGCCGGCGGGCGCTCGCCCTCCGCCAGCGGCGCGAGCGCCACGGGCGCGCGCTCGGCGCGGGCACGCGAGTCGCCGGGCCGCTCGCCCGGTGGAGGCTCGCTCACGGCACACCCGCGACGGCGTCGATCCGCTCGCGCAGCGCCCGCGCGGCCGCGGCCGGGTCGGTGGCGTCGGCGATCGCGCGCAGCACGCACACCCGCGTTGCGCCCGCGCCGAGCGCGGCCGCGATGTTGCCCACGTCGAGGCCGCCGATCGCGAAGAACGGCACGCGCGCGCTCGCGGCCGCGTGGGCGATCAGCTCGAGGCCGACCGCCGCGCGACCCTCCTTGGTGGGCGTCTCGTGGATCGGGCCGACGCCGATGTAGTCGACGAGCTCCGGATCGACCGCGTCGATCTCGTGCGGCGTATGCGTCGAGAGGCCGATCAGCATGTCCGGCCCGACCAGCGCACGCACGTCGGCGGGCGGCATGTCGTCCTGACCGACGTGGACGGCGTCCGCGCCCACCTCGAGCGCGACGTGCGGGCGGTCGTTGACGACGAACAGCACGCCGAGGCGCTTGCAGACGGCGCGAGCGGCGTTGGCCGTGGCCGTCAGCTCGTCGTCGGGCAGTTGCTTCTCGCGCAGCTGGACGACATCCACGCCGCCCGCGGCGCCGGAGCGAATCACGTCGGCCAGCTTGCCCGCGCGGGGTGAGCCGTCGCACACCAGGTACAGGCGCGCGCCGGCGAGGCGCGCGCGCCGGTCGGAGCCGAGCTCGGCGGTTGCCATCACGGCAAGTCTCGCACGGCCGCGGTCCCGCCGAGGCGTCGGGCCGGCGCCGGCCGGACGTGCCGTCGAGCGGCGCATGGCGACGGAATCAACCATCTAGCATCAGGCTCATGCCCGACTCCCGGCACCCGGACGTGCTCGTCGTCGGCGGCGGCATCATCGGTCTCGCGGTCGCCTGGCGCGCACGGCTGCGCGGGTGCTCGGTGACGCTGCTCGAGCGCGACCGCGTCGGCCAGGGCACCTCGCGCGTCGCCGCCGGGATGCTCTCGCCGGTCGCCGAGGTCGAGTTCGGCGCGGCCGGCCGGCGCGTGCTCGCGCTCGGCTTGCGCTCGGCCGCGATGTGGGCCGGGTTCGCGGCCGAGCTGCAGCGGGCCTCAGGCGTGGTGCTCGCGCCGGCGAGGACGGGAGCGCTGCTGCTGGCCCGCGACGAGGACGAGGCGCGCGAGCTGGAGCGCCAGCTCGCCTTCCGCCGTTCGCTCGGCCTGCGCGTCGAGCGCCTGCGTCCCAGCGAGGCGCGCGAGCGCGAACCGGCGCTGGCGCCGACTGTCCGGCTCGCGCTCGAGATGCCCGACGAGGCCTCGATCGACCCGCGGCCGGTGCTCGACGCGCTGCGGCTCGCCTGCGAGCATGCCGGCGTGCGGATCCGGGAGGGCGCGCCGGTCGCCCGCGTCGAGCTCGACGGCGACGGCGACGGCGCGCGGGTGCGCGGCGTGGCGCTCGCCGAAGGCGAGCTGCTCGAGGCCGGCGAGGTGGTGCTGGCGGCGGGGGCGTGGAGCGGGCAGATCGACGGCCTGCCACCCGCCGCGAGGATCCCGGTGCGGCCGGTCAAGGGGCAGATCATGCGCCTGCGCGACCCGGCGGGACCGGGGCTGCTTCGTCGTGTGGTGCGCTTCGCGGGCGGCTACCTGCTGCCCCGCGGCGACGGGCGCTACGTGCTCGGCGCGACGATGGAGGAGCGCGGCTTCGAGCTCGCGCCGACCGCGGGTGCCATCCATCAGCTGCTGCGCGACGCGCGCGAGCTCGTCCCCGGCGTCAGCGAGCTCGAGATCGAGGAGATCGCGGTCGGCCTGCGCCCGGGAACGCCCGACAACGCGCCGGCGCTCGGGCGCGCGTCGTCGGCGGGTTTGATCTGGGCGACGGGGCACCACCGCAACGGCATCCTGCTGGCGCCGCTCACGGCTGAGCTCCTCGCCGGCATCCTCGACCCGGCCGCCGCGCTGCCCGATGCGGGCGAGCTGCTGGCGGCGTGCGAGCCGTCGCGCCTCACCGCGGAGCCGCCGGCGCTCGCGGAGCCGTTCGCGTCGAACGCCGGGGCGCGCTCGTGATCGTCGTCAACGGCGAGCGCTGCGACGCGCCCGCCGGCGAGACGGTCGTGGCGGTGCTCGCCCGCATCGGTGTCGCCGAGGACGCTCGCGGTGTCGCCGTCGCGGTCGACGGGGAGGTCGTGCCGCGCGCGGCGTGGAGCTCGTTCGCGCTCGCGGGCGACGCGCGAGTGGAGGTGCTGACGGCGATGCAGGGAGGGTGAGCGGCTCGATGGGCTCCGACGAGCTGGTGATCGCGGGGACCGCGCTGCGCTCGCGCCTGCTGCTGGGCACCGGCGGCTTCACGTCGCTCGAGCTGCTCGCGGACTCGATCGCCGCAAGCGCGAGCGAGCTCGTGACCGTCGCGCTGCGGCGCATCGACGTCGGCGCGCACGGCTCGCTGATCGACGTGCTCACCGCCGCCGGTGTGCGGCTGCTGCCCAACACGGCCGGCTGCCACACGGCGCGCGACGCCGTGCTGACGGCGCGGCTCGCGCGCGAGGCGTTTGCGACGGACTGGATCAAGCTCGAGGTGATCGGCGACGAGGACACGCTGCTCCCCGACGCCCCGGAGCTGCTGCGCGCGGCCGAGGAGCTCGTCGACGATGGCTTCGTGGTGCTCCCCTACACGACCGACGACCCGGTCCTCGCGCGACGCCTCGCGGACATCGGCTGCGCCGCCGTGATGCCGCTCGGGTCACCGATCGGCAGCGGCATGGGCATCCGCAACCCCTACAACATCGCGCTGATCCGCGAGGCGGTCGAGGTGCCGGTCGTGCTCGACGCGGGCATCGGCACGGCCTCCGACGCGGCGCTCGCGATGGAGCTCGGCTGCGACGCCGTGATGGCCGCCTCGGCGATCGCGCGCGCGCAGGACCCGGTGCGGATGGCGCGCGCGATGCGCGCGGCCGTCGAGGCCGGTCGCCTGGCGCACGGGGCCGGGCGCATCGCGCGGCGAACCTACGCGACGCCGTCGACGCCCACGGAGGGCCTCGCCGACCTCGCGCCGAGCCCCTCGCCGCTCACCTGAGGACTTCGATCGTGCCGTTCATCGACGCCGGGTGGATCGTGCACTGGTAGTGGATCACGCCCGGTTTTTCGAGCTTGATCTGGTAGGTGCCGCCTTCGCCGAAGTTGCGCGAGGCGAACTTCTGCGGGCCGCCCTCGCTCGTGACGTTGTGTTCGACCGAGTCGTAGTTGGTCCAGCGCAGCGTGCTGCCGACCTTCACCTTCAGCGCGTCCGGCTGGATCGCGATGTTGCGGTAGGCGATCTGGACGGTGCCGCTCTGCACCGGGGCGCCGGCGGGCGGGGCGCCGTACTTGGGCGCGGTACTCGCTTTCAGGGCGCTGCCGGTGGTGCCCGTGGCAGTCGCCGTCGCGCTGTTCGCGCCGGCGGTGGTCGCCGTGCCGGAGCCGCCCGAGGATCCGCAGCCGGCAATCAGCAGCGCGGCCAGGCAGGCGAGCGGCACGGTCGGGGCTGTTCTCATCGGTGGCGTTCCTCTCTGCGGACGGTTGCGCTTTCGCGGCACCATCTCACACGATCGCGATCGCCGCCGCAACCGCGCGGCACTCGCGGTACCGGGACGCCGAGGGCGGGCGCGGCGTGGCGCGAGGCGCAGGCGTCCTAGACTCACCGCTCCGATGAAGCCACGCCATTTCCTCACCGGAGCCGAGCTGAGCGCCGACGAGCTGGATGCGCTGCTCGCGCGCGCCGAGCAGCTCAAGCGCGAACCGCTCGCCTCGAGCGCGCTCGCCGGGGCGAGCGTCGCGCTGATCTTCCAGAAGCCCTCGACGCGCACGCGCGTCTCGTTCGAGGTCGGCGTCCACGAGCTCGGCGGCCACCCGCTCGTGCTGCGCGGGGAGGAGATGCAGCTCTCGCGCGGCGAGGCGCTGCGCGACACCGCGCTCGTGCTCTCGCGACACGTCGCGGCGATCGGCCTGCGCACCGGCCCCGACGCGACGCTCGAGGAGCTCGCCGCGCACAGCACGGTGCCCGTCGTCAACATGCTCAGCGAGCGCCATCACCCGTGTCAGGCGCTCGCGGACCTGCTCACGCTGCGCGAGGCCTGCGGGTCGCTCGCGGGAGTTCGCGTCGCCTACGTCGGGGACGGCAACAACGTCGCGCGCTCGCTGGCGATCCTCGGGGCGCTCGCCGGCATGCACGTCGCGATCGCATCACCCGCCGGCTACTCGCTGGAGGGCGACGTCGCGTTGCCGGACGGCGCCGTCGGCAGCGTCAGCTTCGTGACCGATCCGTACGAGGCCGTGCGCGATGCGCGCGCCGTCTACACCGACGTGTGGGTGAGCATGGGCGACGAGGCCACCGCCGCGGCGCGCCGCGGCGCGCTTGCGCACTACCGCGTCGACGACGCGCTGCTCGACGCGGCGGCGGACGGAGCGTTCGCGCTGCACGACCTGCCCGCGCACGCCGGCGAGGAGATCTCCGCCGAGGTCCTCTACGGCGAGCGCCAGCGCATCTGGGACCAGGCGGAGAACCGGCGCCACGCGCAGAAGGCGCTGCTGGAGCTGCTGGTGGCGCGCGCGTGAACCCGGCTCCGCAGGACGCGCCGCCGCGCCCGCAGCGGGGCGACGAGCTCGAGCTGACGATCGATTCGCTCGCGTTCGGCGGCGAGGGGGTCTCGCGCCTGGGCGACGGCGGCTACGTCGTGTTCGTCGCCGGCGCGATCCCCGGCGATCGCGTGCGCGCCGTCGTGCACAAGCGCAAGCGCAGCTACGCCCATGCCCGCACGCTCGAGATTCTCGAGCCCAGCGGCGAGCGGATCGAGCCGGCGGCGGCGCACCCGGGGGTCCCCTGGCAGGTGCTCCCCTACGAGCGCCAGCTCGAGGTCAAGCAGGCCCAGGTCGACGAGGCGCTGCGGCGCATCGGCCATCTCGACGGTTTTGTGCTCGAGCCGATCGTCGCGGCGCTCGAGCAGTGGCGCTATCGCAACAAGCTCGAGTACTCCTTCGGCGGCGGCACGGGTGGCGAGGAGCTCGTGTGCGGCTTCCACGCGCCGGCGGGAGCCAACAGCGTGCTCGCGATCGACGACTGCCTGCTCGCGTCAGAGCGTGGCAACCTCGCACGGCGGGCCGCGCTCGAGTGGTGCCGCGCGCAGCGCCTGGAGGCGTGGGAGCGCCGTGGCGGCGAGCGCGCGCGCCAGGCACGCGACGAGCGCGCCGGGCCCGCGGCGGACGGCCGCGCGCGCCTGCGCAACCTCGTCGTGCGCGAAGGGCGCCGCACGGGCATGCTGCAGGTCCGGATCGTCACGACGGACGGCGAGCTGGAGGCCGGTGCGCTCGCGGCGGCGCTGCGCGAGGCGCTCGGCGAGAGCCTCTCCGGCGTGCTGTGGACGCGGACGCGCAGCCTTGCCGAGACGACGGCCGGCGGCGCGACGGAGCTGGTGTGGGGCGACGCGGAGCTGCCGGAGCGCCTCGGTGCCCGGCAAGGGGGCGCAGGCACCGCGCAAGGCGACGCCGGCGAGCTCGACCTGCGGATCTCCGCGGAGGCCTTCTTCCAGACGAACACCGAGATGGCCGAGCTGCTCTACGGCGTCGTCGTCGAGTACGCGGCGCTGGAGGGCTGGGAGCGCGTCTATGACCTCTACTCAGGCATCGGCACGATCGCCCTGACGCTCGCGCCGCGGGCCGGGGAGCTGTGGGGCATCGAGCTGGCCGAGACGGCGGTCGCAGACGCGATCGAGGCGGCGCGCAGAAACGCGATCACCAACGCCCACTTCTTCGCCGGCGACACGCGGCTGGCGCTGCCCGAGCTGCTCGAGCGCGCGGGCCGCCCGGACGTGCTCGTCGTCGATCCTCCCCGGGCGGGCCTGTCGAAGAAAGTCGTGCGCCGCATCATCGAGGCCTCGCCGCGGCGGATCGTCTACGTGTCGTGCAACCCGACCACGCTCGCGCCGAACGCCGCCGAACTCGTCGAGGCCGGCTGGGCGCTGCGCCGCGTGCGCCCGGTCGACATGTTCCCGCAGACCCATCACGTCGAGTGCGTGGCGCTACTCGAGCGCAGCTAGGCTCCCCGACGTGCGCGCCGTGACGATCCGCGAGCAGGAGCTGGTGCTCGCCGAGCACCCCGACCCGGTGCCGGGCGGCGAAGAGGTGCTCGTGCGCGTCCGCGCGGCCGGCCTGAACGGCGCCGACATGATGCAGAGGCGCGGCCTGTACCCGGCGCCGGCCGGCTCGCCGCAGGAGATTCCGGGCCTCGAGCTCGCCGGCGAGGTCCTCGCGCTCGGGGCGGGCGCGAACCGCTTCGCGCAGGGCGAGCGCGTGATGGCGGTCGTCGGCGGCGGCGGGCAGGCGGAGCTCGCGACCGTCCACGAGCGCCAGCTGATGCCGGTGCCCGACGCCGTCGACTGGCCGGCGGCAGGCGGGCTGCCGGAGGTCTTCACGACGGCTCACGATGCGCTGTTCACGCAGGCCGAGCTTCGCAGCGGCGAGCGCCTGCTCGTCCACGGCGGCGCCGGCGGCGTGGGAACTGCTGCGATCCAGCTCGGGCGCGCGGTCGGCGCGCGGGTGACCGCGACGGTGAGGCGGGAGCAGCTGCGCGGCGCGGTCGCGGCGCTCGGCGCGGAGGCGATCGCGCCCGAGGGCTTCGCCGAGCACGGCCCGTTTGACGTGATCCTCGAGCTGGTCGGCGGCCCGAACCTCTCCGAGAACCTGCAGGCACTGGCGACCGGCGGGCGGATAGCGATCATCGGCGTCTCCGCCGGCGCCAAGGCCGAGCTGAACCTGCTGGCCCTGATGGGCAAGCGGGCCCGCATCCACGGCTCGACCCTGAGGGCGAGGCCGCTGGAGGAGAAGGCGCTCGCCGCGCGCCGTCTCGAGCGCGAGGTGCTGCCGCTGTTCGGCTCGGGCGCGCTGCGCGTCCCGATCGCGGAGACCTTCCCGCTGGAGCACGCGGCGGCGGCCTACGAGCGCTTCGCGGCCGGCGGCAAGCTCGGCAAGATCATCCTCACGGTCTAGTAGGGCGGCTGCGCGGCGTACCAGTCGCCGAGCGTGCGGAATGCCGCCCAGAACGCGCGCTTTGAGTCCTGCTCGTCGAGCGAGTCGTCGATGTCGGGGACATAGAGCGCGTCGATCGTCGGCGTCAGCTGCTGAACCTCGCCGAACGCCGGCGCCAGCGGGTGGGCGAGCGGCACGTGCATCTCATCGAGCGCGGCCAGCGCCTCGGCGCCCATCACGACGATCATCTTCGGCTGCACGATCGCGATCTCCTCCACGACGCGCGCCACGCACGCGAGGTCGGCGAGCGAGGAGTCGCTGAGCGGGCACTTCACGCAGAGCGTGCCGTAGACGGCGAGAGGGTCGATCGACAGGCGCTTGAGCGACTTCATCAGCGCGCCCCCGGCACGGCCGTAGAAGGCGACTCCCTCCTCGATCTCCGACGGGCGCGCGGAGTGCTTGAGCAGCATGATGTCTGCCTGCGGGTGCCCGGACCCGAGCACCGGCATCAGGTTGCCGCGCGGACAGTGCGGGCAGGACTGCAGCTCGCGCGTCAGCGTGTTGAGCTCGCGGATGGCGCGCTCCAGGTACTTCTCGCGGATCTCGTCATCGGTCACGGGCATCGACCCCGATGGATTTGACGGGGTGTCCGCTTGTCCTTGACCGTGCATCAGTACTTGCGCCGCGACCCCGCGGATCGGGACGGCCTAGGAGGCCCTGCCGCCGCCGTGGGCGCGTCCGAGCCGCCGTAGCCGGCGGGCCTTGCTGGCCCGGCGGGCCGACGGCGGCGTCGCCCGTGTCTGCAGGAACTTCAGCGCCTGCACGTACAGCAGCGAGGACGGCCGGGTGATGATCTCGGCGTCGCGCAGCGACTGCAGGAACTCAACCGGCCCGTCGAAGTCGCGCATCCTGATGCGCACCGATCCGAGCCCCTGGGCGACGTGGGAGTCCGACCCGGCGCCGGCCGGGATCCGGTACTTGGCGGCGAACCGGGCGGCCTCTTCGTTGAACGCGCCGATCGCCACACGCGGGTTGAAGATCTCGATCGCGTCGACATCGTCGAGGATCTTCAGCAGGTGCTCGTAGTCGGGGACCGAGTGCATCCGGTCGAACGGGTGCGGCACGTAGACCAGGCCGCCCTGCCGGCGGATCTCCGCGACGGTCTCCTCGAGGCTCAGCCCGCGCGGGATCTTCTCCTTGATGAACAGCCCGATCACCTCGCCTTCGCCGGCCGTCTTGACCTCCTCGGCGACGATCACTTTGAGCGGCCGGTGGGACCCGGGTGGGTCAGAACCCAATCGTTCGGCCTGCGCGCTCGCCTCCAGCGCCCCCGAGATCTCGTTGTGGTCGGTGACCGCGATCGCTCCGAGCCCCTGCTCGCGCGCCGTCGCGAGCAGCACCTCGACGGGCGTGGCGCAGTCGTGCGAATGGTCGGTGTGCATGTGCAGGTCGACGTCGATCAGCGGACGCTCCGCCAGGCGCGCGCGCAGCTCCGAGTCGCCGCTGCGCGGGTGCCTGCGGGCGATCAGCTCGAGGTAGATCCGCTCGAGCGTCTCGGCGGTGTGCTCGTCGTCGGGCACGAGCGCGTAGTCGGCCGGGAAGTAGCGGCTCATCAGCTCGGCCGTCGCCGGCAGGCTCGCGGTGCGCGCGTCGAGGCGGCCGTAGAAGCTCTCGACGAAGCGTCGCGCGACGAGCGTCGAGAGCAGGCGCTCGCTGGAGGAGTGAAACGAGCCGACGTTGAGTGCCCGCGAATGGCGCAGCGCCGCGTTCGAGGTGCTCGGCGCGAACGGCTCGTGCACGTGCACGACGTCGAGCTCGACCGTTCCGAGCAGTTCCTCGACCGTGCGCGCGACGTCGATCGGCAGCGCTGCCGGGCGTCGGCGGGCGGCGCCCGCGACGTCGATCACCTCACCGACCGCGATCACGCTCGGCTCACCGCCGTCGGAGCCCTCGAGCAGCGCCTGCGGTTCGCCGCGGGCGCCGCGCAGCGCCCTGCGCGATGCGCGCACGCGCTCCTGCGAGCGCGACGGCGCGAGCACGAGCACGCGATGCCCGCGCGCGGAGAGCTCGGCCGCGACGCGCGAGACGTGCGCGTTGACGCCGTCCTGCGCCTCCCACGGATACGGCGTCACGTGGGCGATGGCGAGCGAGGGGCTCATCGGCCTCTCACCCTAATCCCCTCGTGCTCGCCGCGGCGCGCGCCCGCTATTTCGTCGCGGGCGTCCGAGCGGCCCGCCGCCGCGCGGGCTTCTTCGCGGCGGTCGTGCGCTTGTTGGCGGCGCGCGCGCCGGGCCTGCCGGCATATGCGGCGATGAACTTCTCGGTGTCCGCGCGCGCCTGCTCGTCGGGCCGCTGGTTGTGCGGCGACTTCATCAGGTAGGAGGACGGGCCGTCGAGCTGACCGCCGAGCCCGTGGTTGAGCGCGAGCTTGCAGCAGCGGACCGCGTCGATCACGATCCCGGCCGAGTTCGGCGAGTCCCATACCTCGAGCTTGAGCTCGAGGTTCAGCGGCACGTCGCCGAACGCCTGGCCCTCGACGCGGATGTGAGCCCACTTGCGGTCGGTCAGCCACGGCACGTAGTCGGACGGGCCGACGTGGATGTCGGTCTCGGGCAGCTCGTGGTCCATGATCGAGGTGACCGCGTTGGTCTTCGAGATCTTCTTCGACTCCAGCCGCTCGCGCTCGAGCATGTTGTAGAAGTCCATGTTGCCGCCGACGTTCAGCTGCGACGTGCGCTCGATCTCGACGCCGCGCTCGGCGAACAGGCGCGCGAGCGTGCGGTGCACGATCGTCGCGCCGACCTGCGACTTGATGTCGTCGCCGACGATTGGCAGCCGCGCCTTTTTGAAGCGCCTGTCCCAGTAGTCCTCACGGGCGATGAACACGGGGATGCAGTTGACGAACCCGCAGCCGGCCTCGAGCACCTGCTCGACGTACCACTTGGTCGCCTGCTCGGAGCCGACGGGCAGGTATGAGACGACGACGTCGGTGTGTGTGTCCTTGAGGATCTTGACGATGTCGGCCGTCTCGCCGGGGGCCTTGGTGATCTTCTGCTTGAGGTACTTGCCGAGGCCGTCGTGGGTCATGCCGCGATACACGGGGACGCCGAGCTTCTTCGGCACCTTGGCGAACTTGATCGTGTTGTTCTGGCCGGCCCAGATCGCTTCGCCGAGGTCCTTGCCGACCTTCGTCGAGTCGATGTCGAAGGCGGCCGTGAACTCGATGTCGCGGACGTGATAGCCGCCGAGGTCGACGTGCATCAGGCCCGGGACGCGCGCGGCGGGGTCGGCGTCGCGGTAGTACTCGATGCCCTGCACGAACGCGGATGCGCAGTTGCCGACGCCGACGATCGCGACGCGGACCTTCTCGGACTGGTAGCGCGCGGCGCCGTTGGTGGAGGCCGCGCCGTTGCTCCGGGCGCCGCCGTTTGAGTGCTGCTTGATCACGAGTGGGTGTCCTTTGTGAGCGCCGCTGCGGGCGGGTGGGAT
>Ga0209068_10001190_pt1 | contig 13106 bp, 10 predicted proteins | sample ColStrG_CSR_2012_FD_187200 | JGI IMG/M metagenome (GOLD analysis project Ga0209068, IMG submission 187200) | Freshwater sediment microbial communities in response to fracking from Pennsylvania, USA - Cold Stream Run_MetaG_CSR_2012 (SPAdes)... | ecosystem: Environmental > Aquatic > Freshwater >... | reverse complement strand
GGCGAGGTACGGCTCGGCCCTGGCTCGCGCCGCATCAGGATGGCGGTCGTGTCACCGGCGCAGTGCCGGGCCGTCGTACCGGCGCGGGAGAAGTAGCGCGCGTCGCGGCTCAGCCCGATCGATGCGCTCAGGTATGAATAATCGGGGAGTTTATCCAGGTTCGACCTCGGGGCTGGATAGCCCGGATAGCTCACCCAGGCCTTGAGAGGCAGCCTGAGTTTGCGCAAGTTGGCTTTTTTTGGACGAATGGGTGCACGGGCGTATCGGCTCAGCGTATCGGCGTCTGATAGACTCGAATGCCGAATCTCACGAATGCGAGAATTTTCTCGCCGACGAGCGCTATGCCCATTCTCGTTCAGATCCAGAGTGCAGATGACGCACGGCATGTGAACCTTGTCGTTCATGTGGTAGCGCAAGTGTTAGCGCCAGATGTCGCACGCCGCAAAGCGAGTGGCTGGCTGATTGACATTGTTGGCAACCTGCTGCATGCTGAGCAGCCTCAACTTTTGCTCGCTGAACGGTTGGCCTGGCAATTTCAGGTAGCGCTCACCTCACCTCGCCGCGGCACCGTCGGTTATATCGGTCTAGTGCAAATCGATGCTGTCACCGGCGAAGTCCTCGCACCCGAGACAACGACCGAAGCGCTTCATCGCACTGCCAGCCAACCCACGCAAGGATCCGCACCATCCACACAGTGACGAGACGTGCTGAGGCGGGTTGCCTTCTTGCCTGCTTTGAGATAGTGACCGCCGATCTCGGTCAGCGGCAAATTAAATTTTGGACGGCGGTTCGCCCTTCATAAAAATGCACCCCCGGCCGATCACGGCGGCGGCGCATAGACTACCTTCACAACATTGTCCGAAAGGCCGCCCGTTTTGGTGGGGAGGTTCATGAAAGCGAAAGAGGCCATTCCACCGCCCCGCTGCGAGAGGGCGGCTTTTGTTTGCCAATAGCGCGGTGACCGTGCCGCGCTTGTTCGCCCCGCGAATCAGCAGGGCAGCTCCTTCAGGATCCTCAATGTCAAGTCGCGCAAGTCGCGCAAGTCGCGCAAGCGCATCAGCAAGCCGTATCAAAGCCGAACCATCAGCGCGCGTCCGATCGACACGCCAAATAGGGATGCCGATTCCACAAAGCTCGCTTGCCTATTCAAGTTGCTTTACCTGCGAAATACCGTCGGCCCCGGTCGCGTATCACGGCCATACCGTCCGGGAGTCACCTACCCTCTTCTTTGCTCCCTATCATGCCAGCCGGCCATCTCTTGAGTATCATTCGTCCCCGCCAACGTTTGGCAATAAAAGGAACTGGTAAGACGACATGACGACACTCGGCATCCTAGGCGGCGGAGCGCTCGCACGCCTGCTGGCGCGAGCCGCCCAACAAATCGGCGTCAACGCCGCCATACTTGATGAAGACGAATTTAGTCCCGCCGCACAGGTCACCTCATTCGCGATCACCAGTTCGTGGAGCGACAAACGCACCCTCGATGATTTCATAAACGCCGTCGATGCCGTGACCTTCGAGCGCGAGATCGTGCCGGCCGAGATCATTGCCCGGATCGAGAAGCGCGGCCGGCGCGTGTTCCCATCGGCAATGACGCTGACCGCGCTGCAAGACCGACTGACTCAAAAGCAAACGCTCACAGCGGCCGGCCTGCCAACCGTGGCCCATACGGCCGTGAAAACACGCGAGGACGTACACGCCTTCGCGGCCCAGCATGGGTATCCGGTCATGGTCAAGACGCGCATGCCTGGGAGCAGCAGTGACGGACCTGAGCGCCTTGAGATCAAAGGCGACGGTGATGCGCAAGCGGCGTGGGCGGCGCTCGAAGCGACCGGTCAGCCGCTGATGGCTGAGGCGTTCGCGGACTACAAGCGCGAGCTGTCGCTGATCGTCGTGCGGGGCGAGAACGGCAACATCAAACACTATCCGGTCACCCACACACTGCACATTGAGGGTCATTGCCACTGCGTGCGCGCGACGATCGAGGGCTTTGACCATCCGGCCGTTGAGCTTGGCAAGCAAGTTGTCGCAGCGGTCGAAGGTGTGGGCGCGTTTGGCATTGACCTATTCGAGATGAAGGATGGGAGCATGCTCATCAGTCATGTCGCGCCGCGGGTGCACACCAGCGGCCTCTACACCATCGAGGGTTGCCTGACCTCGCAGTTTGAGAACCATGTCCGCGCTGTGCTTGGCTTGCCGCTGGGTTGGACTGAGATGGTCAAGAAGTCGGCCGTCACAATCAACTGCCTGGGTTGGAAAGAGGCCATGCCAGATGCCAGTGACTTTGAGAAGGCGTTGTCATTTAAGGGTGCGCATGTGCACTGGTATGGTGAGCGGGAGTTCCGCAAGTGGCGCACGCTCGGCCACGTCACGGCTGTTCATGATTACGAACCGGAGGCCGAGCGCATCGCCCGCATGAGCGCCGGCAACTTGATGGGCGCAACGGAGTGGTTCTTATAATTGCGCACCCGCTGGCGGCATTTGCGGTGAGGTGTGTTGCCGGTGGATTCCCGGTGACAGGGCCGCTGCAAACGTTCGGGCCGCCGCAAACGCTATGGAAGCGCCCCGCGTTAGCGACACCTGAGGCCGGGACCGGCGCACTGCAGCATGGTTCAAAACCGGCCACAGCCACCGGTCGCCAGATGGCTACAATCAGTATCCATGCCCACACCGCCCAACACCGACCATCAGGCCAGCCCCACATCCGGTGGCAAACCTGAACTCAAGACCGTCGAACTATTTGCCATCGGCAACGAACTGCTCGTCGGACAGGTGCTCGACACCAACTCGCATTGGCTGATTCGGAACATCACGGCGCTCGGGGCGCGCATGAACCGCGCGGCCATGATCCGCGACGACTATGACCACATTGGTGATGAATTACTCGGCGCCATCCGGCGTGGACCGCGCTTGATTGTCACGACCGGCGGTCTCGGCCCGACCGACGACGACCTGACCCTGCGCGCGATCGGCCGCACCTTTCATCGGCTGCTAGTTTTGCACCCCGAAGCACTGGAGATGGTGCGCAAGCGCTACGAATACATTGCCACCATCCGCGAAAACTTCGACCCAACCATGAATGACGCACGGCGCAAGATGGCCTACTTTCCCGAGGGCTCGACACCGTTGTTCAACCCCAACGGGGCGGCACCCGCCATGGCGCTCGACGTGCCATCAGGTCATGCTGACGGCGTCACGACCATCGTGTCGTTGCCCGGTGTGCCCAGTGAGATGAAGGACATCTTTGCGTCGAGCATGCAACCAGTGCTGGCCCAGAGCATCGGTGCGGGCGGCTATGTTGAGCGCACGATCGTGCTCGACAAAGGCGACGAATCGCGGATCGCCGATGTGCTGCAAGGCGTGCAAACCCATCACCCAGCGGTCTATGTCAAGTCGCGTGGGCAGAAACTCGAGGACGGTCTGCGGCTGACAGTCGTGTTGTCGATGGGGGGCAGCGATCTGACCGACGTGCGAGCGCAGGTGCAGTCTACACAGGACGAGGCCGTCACGGGGCTAGCGGGTCTCGGCTATGGGATTTTGCGCGTGGTCGAGTTGTAAATCAGGGAACGCTGGGGCACCCGCGTTACACTACAATCCTGAACACCCCAAAGTAAGCCCAAATCCAACATGAAACTTCACGAATTTCAATCCAAGCAACTCTTCGGCAAGTTCGGTGTGCCGGTGCCAGCCGGGATCGTGGCCAGCACACCAGAAGAAGCCGTCGCCGCTGCCCAGCACATAGGCCTGCCGGTCGTCATTAAGTCGCAGGTGCTGGTCGGTGGGCGCGGCAAGGCTGGCGGCGTCAAGGTCGCCAAGACCCTCGAGGAAGTCGAACACAAGTCACGCGACATTCTGGCCCTGACCATCAAAGGGCTCCCCGTGCGGCGCGTGCTCATCGACCCCGCAGCTGACATCCGTAACGAGATCTATCTCGGTGTGGTGATCGACCGCACCAAGCGGCGCGCCGTGGTCATGGCCAGCGCCGCCGGTGGTGTCGACATCGAAGAAGTCGCTGCGACTACGCCCGAAAAAATCGTACGGGTGCCCATCGACCCATTTGTGGGCCTACCCGACTATGAGGCACGCGATATCGCCGCCGCCATCGGCCTCGACCGCGCATATTGGCCCGACTTTATCAAAATCGCCCGGGGTCTAGCCCAGGCATTTATCACAAACGATGCGTCGCTGGCTGAGATCAACCCGCTCGCCATCGTTGGTCAGCCAAATGGCACGACCAAACTCATGGCCTTGGACGGCAAGATGGTGATCGACGATAACGCGATCTTCCGTCACCCCGAGCTGGCCGAAATGCGCGACCCCGACGAAGACAGCGAAGCCGAAAAGAAGGCCCGCACAGCAGAACTTAACTTCGTCTCGCTTGACGGGGATATCGGCTGTCTGGTAAACGGCGCTGGGCTGGCGATGGCTACACTCGACATCATCCAGCACTACGGCGGCAAGGCAGCCAACTTCCTGGATGTGGCCGGTGGTGCACGGGCCGACAAGGTGGCCGCGGCGCTGCGGATCATCCTGGCCGACCCGAAAGTAAAGGTCGTGATGTTCAACATCTTCGGTGGTATCACGCGCTGCGATGAGGTGGCGAAGGGTATCGTGGCTGCCATCGACGAGGTCAAGCCCAGCGTGCCCTTTGTCGCGCGTATTACCGGGACAAATAAGGCTGAGGGCGACCGGATTCTGGCCAGTGCCAACATTGTCGCGGTCGATACGGCGGCTGAGGCGGCTCGGCGCGCCGTGGCACTCGCGCGCGGCTGAGGCACCTAGAAACGAGGGCTGGACATACAGGCCCCTCCATCGAGAACTCAGCACCAAGAACGCAGCACTCGGGCTGTTCGTTTGAGAACCAAACGACGCGTTCACGCGTGAGGCACACCCTGGCCCGCATGGCTGCGTGCGTTGTGACGTCGATGTCCCAGGCCCAGCTCGACTGGCAGCTCGACGTCCAGCATTCGATGCTCAGGTGCTGGTCTCAAGTCAGAGTCTTGAATAATGCGCAGTGATATTCGCCTCGCCCTACCCTCCAAAGGAAGGTTACAACAGGGCGCACTCGACTTTTTCACGCGGTGTGGATTCAGCGTCAAAGCATCCAGCACCCGTGGTTACATCGGCACCATTGGCGGGCTCGATGGCGTAACCGCGCTGTTTCAACGCCCGCGCGACATCGTGCTGAGCGTCGCCAATGGCGGTGTGGACTTCGGCGTGACTGGGCTGGACGTGATCGCCGAAGCAAACGTCGAAGAGCGCGTGCATGTGATCCACGACGCGCTTGGATTTGGCAAATGCCGCTTGGGCGTGGCTGTGCCCGAGGACTGGGCCGATGTGCGCACGACGGCTGACCTGAAGGTGAAAGCCGCACAACTGGCCCAGTCGGGACTGTTGCGGGTGGCGACGGTGTTTCCGCACCTATCCGACCGTTTCTTGAGACGTGCTGGCATTACCCCGTTTGAAGTGATCGAAGCCGAAGGGTCGCTCGAGGTATTGCCGGAGATCGGCGCAGCCGACATCATTTGTGACCTGGTCGAAACTGGCAACACCCTCACCCAAAACCGGCTGCGCTTGCTAGACGACGGCGTGGTCCTGACGACCCAAGCGGCGCTGGTTGCCAACCGCGACGCGCTCGAGCGCCCGGCCGTCATGCGGGTCGCGGTCGAACTGCTCGAATATATCGAGGCCCATCAGCGCGCCGAAGGCTTCTTCTTGATCTGGGCCAACGTGCGTGGCGCGTCGTTTGAAGATGTGGGCCGATTGGTCACGACGCAGACCACGCTGGGTGGCCTGCAAGGGCCGACCATTGCGCCGATTTATGCCAACCCACATTCTTCGCCGACCACACCCTCGGCAAGCACGAATGGTAAACCTGCGTCCCAGTGGTTCTCGGTCAGCATCGTAGTCAGTCGGGCTGAGTTGACCGACGCGATCGAGCAGTTGCGCAGCATCGGCGGCAGCGGCGTGATTGTGACGCCGACGACCTATATCTTTGAGGAACAGCCAGCGCGCGTGGCGGCCCTCAAACGCCTCATCCCGTCTATCACCCGCGCCTAGTGCGGCCGCCTGACGAAGTGAGCAAGCACGCACAAGCATGACACCCGTATCCATCGCCGGTCTGCTGTTTGCTGCGGTGCTACATGCCATCTGGAACCTGCTTGCCAAGCGCGGGAGCGATAACCAACTGTTCTTGATCAGTGCCGCCGCGATGGCCGCGGTGTTCATCGCGCCACTGGCGCTCGTGCGCGCCACACGGGGCGCCAGCCTGCCAAGCGGCGTTTGGCCGGTCATCCTCATCTCGGGGACGCTCGAGGCGCTGTATTACCTGCTGCTCGGCCAGGCATATCGCACGGGCGACTTGTCGCTTGTTTATCCCATCTCACGCGGGTCATCGCCGCTATTCGTCACCTTGTTTGCGCTTATATTCGAGGGCGAGCGGATCGCGCTGATCGGCGCCATCGGCATCTTCCTGACGGTCGTCGGCATCTATGTCGTGCACCTCAAGTCATTTGTGCCACAGGCTCTGTTAGAACCGGTGCGCACGATCGCCACGAGCCGGACCTCGCAACTGGCGCTCTTGACCGGTGCAACCATCGCCGGATATTCCGTGGCTGACAAGGCGGGCGTGGCTTTGATGGACCCGGTGTTGTATTTCTTCCTCGTGCTCGTCGTCAGCGGCGCATTACTGGCGCCGTATGTGCTGACCAAAAGACGGGCCGCGCTGTGGTCAGAGTGGCAGAAGAATTGGCGGGCCATCATCATGGTCGGTGTGACCATCGGCTTTGGCTATTTGCTCATCTTGTTCATCCTCACGACAAACAAAGTGAGCTATGCTACTTCGGTGCGGACAGCGTCAGTGGTATTTGGCGCTGCACTGGGGGCGCTCGTGCTCAAAGAGCCCATTGGCAAGAAAGTCGTCGGCGCGTGCGTCATCTTCGCGGGTATTATCTGTATTGGGCTGGCCAATTAAACAGTCAATCGACATGAATGTTGAATCGCTCATCAATCCTCATCTGCGCGCAATGCAACCCTACACACCCATCGTGCCGTTTGAGGTCTTGTCGCAGCGGCTGGGGCGGGCACCCGAGGACATCGTCAAACTCGACGCAAACGAGAACCCGTATGGGCCGTCACCGCGGGCGCTCGCGGCCATTGCGCAGGCGGGCAACCTGCACATCTACCCCGACCCCGATCAGACCGCGCTGCGCGAGGCCATCAGCGACTATATTCACCTGCCCAAGGAGCACATTTTGTGCGGCGCGGGTGGCGACGAGATCATCGACCTGATCGGCCGGGCTTTTATCGCACCCGGCGACGCCATCCTCGACCTGCCACCGACATTTGGCATGTATCGCTGGGAAGCCGATATCGTGAACGCGCGCTATGTCAGCGTGCTGCGACGCGCGGACTTTTCGATCGATTCCGAAGCCGTAGAGCGCGCTGTGAAGCAGGCCGTGACCCAGCCGGGACGCCCCAAGCTGATCTTCCTCACCAACCCCAACAACCCGGATGGCTCGACGATTGATGACGCACAACTAAAGCGGCTGCTCGCGTTGCCGGTGGTCGTGGTGCTCGATGAAGCCTATATCGACTTCAGCACCCAACCCAGCCGCGCCAGTTGGGTGTTGCAGCACGACAACCTGATCGTGCTGCGGACGTTTAGCAAACTGGCGGGCATGGCCGGCTTGCGGGTGGGTTATGGTGTGTTTCCGCAGCCGGTCATCCGCCATCTGTGGAAGATCAAGCAGCCCTACACCCCAAACGTGGCTGGTATGACCGCCGCCATTGCAGCCTTGAGTGATCCGGCATATCTGCACGACACGGTGCGCAAGCTCGTCGCCGAGCGCGAGCGGCTGGGCGAGCTGTTGAGCGGCTTTGATTGGCTGCACCCGTTGCCGAGCCAGAGCAACTTCATCTTGTGCCGAATTGATCTCCGTGTCAGCACGCACATAGACACGCGCCCGAGTGGGGCCCCGAGCGCGCGAGATAGCAGCCAAGCCGCCGGTCACACCCATCTCGCTCCCGCCTCCCCAGCCCCGACCGATCTACCAGTCGGCAAACGGCTGAAATTGGCGCTTGAACAACACGGGATACTCGTGCGCTGGTTCGACAAAGATGGCTTGCGCGACTGTATCCGCGTCAGCGTGGGGCGGCCGGAGCATACGGACAAGTTGATCCAAGCGCTCAGAGCAGTCATGTCGGCCTAGAGTAGGCACCCTAAAGCGCTCGGGGCCAGGGTCGCAGACCGGCGCCGAAACGAGCTTTCCGGAGCCGAGCGCCCACTTGAAACGGGTCGTCCACTCGGTCAGGCGTGTTTGTGGTCCAGAATACGCCCGAATCGGGCCCATTTGTTGATAGTGTGACAGACCACTTGACAAGAGACAACCCACCGGTTACGGTGAGATGCTGGCTCGAAGATGCTCTCTCCGAGGGAGCGATATACCGTATACACGCCTTAACTGAACGTGTTTTGACGGCTAGACCGGTATAGAAACGGTGGCGTGATGCGGTGCGTGGGCAGGATGACAATGCCCTGGCCGTCATACAGGCTGCTTCTGATACAGTTGCTCTCTACAATAAGGCCCACAAACTATGCCCCGTTCTGCCACCATCCAGCGTGCCACCAAAGAGACGAATGTGCACATCGAGCTAAACCTCGATGGCACAGGACAAGCCGACATCGCTACCGGTATCGGCTTTCTCGACCATATGCTCCAGCATGTTGCCCATCACGGCTTGTTTGACCTCACGATCAAAGCGACTGGCGACCTGGACATCGACGAACATCACACGGCCGAGGATGTGGCGATTGCGCTGGGTCAGGCGTTTGACCAAGCATTGGGTGAGCGCGCCGGTATCACCCGCATGAGCGACGCCTGGGTGACGATGGACGAGGCACTGGCACACGTCATCGTCGATCTGAGCGGCCGGCCGTATGCGGTGTTTTCAGGCACATTCGACACGCCGCGCATCGGCACCCTGGGCACATCGCTCATCCCCCACATCTTTGAGAGCATCGCCACCCATGGCCGGATGAACTTGCACGCGCGCGTGCTGTATGGGCGCGACGATCACCACAAGGCCGAAGGGCTGTTTAAGGCGCTCGGCCGCGCGCTCGACGCCGCCACGCGCATCGATCCCAGGCGCAGCGGTGTGCCTTCGACCAAAGGAGTCCTGTAGGGGTCGTGTGGAGGGCTGACGGCCAGCGCCGGCAAAGTCTTGCGGCAGTCCTGGCCCGGCCACTACACTGCTATCTCCCCAGCACCTAGTAAACGAATATAACCGCATATACCTGCCTATAACCGTTTACAAAACCGCCCATGCTGTATTTGGTCGCAACCCCCCTCGGCAACCTCGGCGATATCAGCCAGCGCGCGCTCGAGACGCTCAAACAGGTCGATATGATCGCGAGCGAAGACACGCGCTACACAGGCTTACTGCTCAAGCGGTTTGAGATCGACACACCCCAGATGGCGTTTCACGAGCACAATGAACGTCAGGCAGCCGGGAAGATCATGGGGCTACTTCACGAGGGACGGAATGTGGCCGTGGTGAGTGACGCAGGCACGCCCGGCATCAGCGATCCGGGCTTCGTGTTGGTTCGGCGGGCCATCGAAGAGCAGCTTGAGGTGACGATGATCCCAGGCCCAGCTGCCTTCGTGATGGCGTTGGTGTTGAGCGGGCTCGCCAGCCACGCCTTTACCTTCCGCGGCTTCCCGCCCCGTAAATCAGGGGCTCGCCGGCGCTTCCTCGCCATCGATGCCGCCTCACCCCACACCCTGATTTTCTACGAGAGCCCGTTCCGCATCGCGGCCTGCATTGAAGACGCTCTGGCGGTGTATGGCGACCGCCACGCTGCGCTGGCAAATGATCTGACAAAGATGTTCGAGCGCGTCGACCGGGGCTTACTGTCAGCGCTTTTGGCGCAGGTCAAAGGCAAGACGCTAAAGGGTGAGTATGTGCTGGTGATCGAAGGGAATCCGGCCTACCCTACCCCAGAAACAACGCCAGACGCAGCGCGCGAGGCGCCGATGGAAGAAGAGGTCGAGGAAGACGAGACGAATGAGCACCTTGCCTAGTGCCTTGCCTAGTGCCTTGCCAAGCGCTACGCCGAGTGTTACGCCGAGTGTTACGCCGAGTGCCTCACCCGTCCCCTCGCTCACGTTATCCCACGGCTCGCTGAGCCTGCCAGCCTTCCTACCCGATGCGACACGCGGCGTGGTCCGGACGGTCGACAGCGCCGATCTGGAAGCGGTGGGCGTGGAAGGCCTGGTGATGAGCGCGTTTCACCTCATGCAGCACCCCGGCTCGACCACCGTGAAGGCCTTGGGCGGATTGCACGCCATGACCGGCTGGCAACGGCCGATCATCACCGATAGCGGCGGCTTCCAGGCCTATTCGATGATCCGGCAGAACGCAAAGTTCGGGTCGCTGACCGACAAGGGCATCGTGTTCCGTCCCGATCAAAAGCGCAAGGTGTTGCTCACGCCGGAGAAGAGCGTGCAACTCCAACTCAGCTACGGGGCCGACATCGTCATTTGTCTAGACGATTGCACCCATCCGGAGGATGTCGAGGATAGTCAGCGCGAGAGCGTGCGGCGGACGATTCTGTGGGCCAAGCGCTGCAAGGCCGAATTCGAGCGCCTGCGGACCACGTCTGTGGAGTCTGGCGAGGTCCCGCGATTATTCGGCGTCGTGCAAGGCGGCGGGTCAAAGGCATTGCGCCAGGCATGCGCCGAGGCGCTCCTAACCGAAGGTGGCTTTGATGGCTTTGGCTATGGCGGCTGGCCGCTCGATAGCAAGGGCGAACTCGTGCGCGAGATGTTGAGCTACACCCGCGAGTTGATCCCCCGCGACAAGCCGATGCATGCCCTCGGAATAGGCCACCCCAGCAGCATCGTTGAGTGCGTGCGCATGGGGTATGCCCTGTTTGACAGTGCCCTACCCACCCGTGACGCCCGGCGCGGCCGGCTGATGCGCTTTTTGCAGCCGCCAAGCGAGATCGCGTTTTTGCGCGAGCCCAAGTGGTGGTCATACGTGTATATCGACGACGACAAGTATGTCAAGGACAACCAGCCCATCAGTGAACACTGCGATTGCCTCACGTGCCAGCGCTACTCGCGTGGCTATGTGCACCACCTACTCAAGATCAAGGATGCGGCCTATCCCCGGCTGGCGACGATCCACAACCTGCGCTTCATGATGCACCTCATGAAGTTACTCGGCGACCCGAAGGCCGGTGTCACGGGCTAACGGCCCGCAGCGGGCCCGCAGCGTTTATCCCGAGGCGCAGGACTTTAGACCGAATCACACCCGACATGACAACAGCACAAGCAGCGCCCGCATCAGCGCGAGACACGCGTGAGGCACTGATCGCGCAGGTGCGTGGCAGCGCAAAATACGCGCAGGTGAATGTGGATTTGGTGCGCCGGATCGGCGCTTCTGAACTACACAAGCGCTCGTCGCTCAAAGACGCGGTCAAAGCCACGAAGAATAAGCTGCACCAGGTGGCTGGCATGTTTGCCGAGGAGAAGGCGCCGTATCAAGATTGGCTGGACGGGCTTGTTCGCGCCCAGACGGCCGGGCCCAGCGGTTTGAGCCACTACGAGGCCATCCTACGCCACCACGCCAGCACGCGCGAGCGCTTGCCGATCCTTAGGGCGTTCTACCAGACGATCTTTGCCGGGCTGCATCCGATCCAGAGCGTGCTCGATGTGGCCTGCGGCCTGAACCCGCTGACCATCCCCTGGATGGGGCTTGCGCCCGGCGCGCACTATCACGCCGTTGACGTCTATGATGACCTGATGGCCTTCCTGCAATCGGCCTTTGAGGTCATGGGGGTGCGGGGTATATCCGAGAGCCGGGACGTGATCGCCGATTGTCCGCGTGAGGCCGTGGATGTCGCGCTCGTGCTCAAGGCCATCCCGTGTCTGGAGCAACTCGACAAACACGCAAGCGACCTATTGCTCGATACGATCCAGGCCCGGCACATCATCGTCTCGTTCCCGACGCGGACGGTCGGTGGCCGAAACATCGGCATGGCCGCGCATTATGAGTCACATTTCAGCGACCGGGTCAAGAGCCGTAGCAGGTCCTTCCAGCGTTTTGAGTTTGATAGTGAACTCGTGTTTGTCATCGGGCCTGCACAATCGAACCGCGCACGCTCGGCTTAGCCCACGTAGCCCGCGTAGCCCGCCGTAGCCCACCTTGACGTGCCTGAATGGGCCCGTACGAGCATTAGCCGCCGCTCATCCGCATCGATTAATATGATGCCAAATGGCCGGCGGCTTCTCACGACCGGAGGAAACACATGATCGCAGTCATTGACTATGGGGCAGGCAATCTGCGCAACGTCTGTAAGGCACTCGAGCACGTTGGCACGCCGCTCGGCGCCACGATTATCCTGACGGATGACGCGCACCAGCTCGAACGCGCCGAGAAAGTGGTCCTGCCTGGCGTCGGTGCGTTTGCCGATTGCCAGATGGGGCTGAGAAGCCGCGGGCTATGGGACGTGACACGCGCGCTGGCGCTGACAGGCAAACCCTTGCTCGGCATCTGCGTCGGCATGCAACTCTTGTTTGACGTGGGTGAGGAGATGGGCGAATGGGAAGGGTTGGGCTTAATCCCAGGCCGTGTGGTGCGATTTAACTTTGATGCCGGGCGAGTCATAGCGCCCGATCTGAGCACCCCGTCGGTCTCGCCCTACGCGTCCCGGGCCGTGGCGCGCATGCCAGACGCCCGCCCAGCGTCGCTCAAGGTGCCGCATATCGGCTGGAATCAACTCAAGCTGGTCAAACCCAGTCATCCGCTCATGAACGGCGTGCCGGACGGCGGCTATGCCTACTTTGTCCACTCTTTTCACCCAGCCGGTGTGGACGCCTCTCAGATCCTCGCGACCACGGATTATGGTTACGATTTCCCATCGGTCGTGGCGCATGGCAATGTGTGGGGCATCCAATTTCACCCTGAAAAGAGCCAGGACACCGGGCTAAGGATGTTGCACAATTTTGTGGCTGCTGCGACTATCGAGTATCAGGACGCGGGCAAGGGCGAGGACACGAACACGCGTGAAGCGTCGCCGCCTGTGTCACAGCCACCCGAAC
>Ga0209068_10001189_pt1 | contig 13106 bp, 7 predicted proteins | sample ColStrG_CSR_2012_FD_187200 | JGI IMG/M metagenome (GOLD analysis project Ga0209068, IMG submission 187200) | Freshwater sediment microbial communities in response to fracking from Pennsylvania, USA - Cold Stream Run_MetaG_CSR_2012 (SPAdes)... | ecosystem: Environmental > Aquatic > Freshwater >... | reverse complement strand
AATCCAACGTAAGCGGTGTTTTGGCCCCATCTTCCCCGTCATGGCCTGACGGGTGATTGTCCGACCTCGTCAAACGAGGGGTTGGATACATGTCGGACACTGTGCTTTTGTTTAAATCGGAGCCGGCTCGCCGGATCGAGGTATTCACCGGCGCGGGCCGGCGGCGGGCTTGGACGGCCGAGCAGAAGCTGCGGATTGTTGCCGAGAGCCACGGGGCCGGCGAGACGGTGTCGGCAGTTGCGCGCCGTCACGGGATGACGCCGCAGCAATTGTTCGGGTGGCGCCGGGCTGCGGCACCGGTCACGGGGGAGTATGGGCCGGCATTTGCGCCGGTGATTGTCGAGGGAGCGCCGTCGCGTGTGAGCGTGGTGCAGCCATCGGCCGGCGCGGGCATGTCGGCGATCGAGATCGTGATCGGGGCGACGACCGTTCGTGTACCGCCCGGTGCCGATGTCGCGACGTTGCAGACCGTGCTGTACGCGGTGAGGGCGATGTCATGATCATTCCGTCTGGTGCGGTGCGTGTGCTGGTAGCGATGCGGCCTGTCGACTTCCGCAAAGGCATGGACGGATTGGCGGCGGTGGTGCGTGAGAGCCTGGGTAGCGATCCTTACAGCGGGGTGATCTATGTGTTCCGCGCCAGGCGTGCCGATCGCGTGAAGCTTCTGCTGTGGGACGGAACCGGTCTTGTGCTCGTCGGCAAGCGGCTGGAGAAGAGCTCGTTCCGTTGGCCGACGATCAGTGACGGGGTGATGCGGCTCACTTCATCGCAGCTCTCGGCACTGCTCGAAGGTCTCGACTGGACGCGGGTACGCGCGGTGCGAGTACAGGCGCCGCAGGCCACGCTTTAATCCAGCGACACAGTGACTCAGCAACAATCCGTGGAGGACACGGACGCTGCGATGTGATTCACATGACCCCATGACGACCGCTCCTGATTCGCTCCCGATCAATGCGAAGGCGCTACGGGCTCTGCTCTTGAGCGAGCGTGCCCGGCATGCCGAGGAGCTCGCTGCGGCACGCGGCGAAGCTTCTCACGCGCAGGATGAGATCTCCCGGTTGATGGCGATCATCAAGGAGCTGCAGCGACATCGCTTCGGTCGCCGCTCGGAGCGGCTCGACCCCGATCAGCTGGCGCTTGCGCTCGAGGATTTGGAGCAGGCGCTCGCGGCGGCCGAAGCTGCCGCGCAGACGGATGAGAAGGCGCCCGCAAAGCCGGTCGCGACACGCAAGCGGCAGGTCAACCGCGGCGCGCTGCCGCCGCACCTGCCGCGCGAAGAGATCACCATCGATGTCGCGGACAAGACCTGCGCCTGCTGCGGCGGCCTCAAGCATCGCATCGGCGAGGATGTCTCCGAGCGGCTCGACGTGATCCCGACGCAGTTGAAGGTGATCGTGACGCGCCGCCCCAAATATGCCTGCCGCGCCTGCGCCGGCGAAGTGGCGCAGGCCCCGGCACCAGAGCGGCTGATCGAGAACGGCATTCCGACCGAGGCGCTGGTCGCGCATGTGCTGGTCGCCAAATATGCCGACCACACACCGCTCTATCGCCAGGCGCAAATCTATGCACGCCAAGGCATCACGCTCGATCGTTCCACCTTGGCCGATTGGGTGGGCCGCGCCGCTTTCGCGCTGCGTCCGGTGCACGCGCGGCTCCTGGAGCAACTGAAGCAATCGACCAAGCTGTTCGCCGACGAGACGACGGCGCCGGTGCTCGATCCCGGACGCGGGCGCGTCAAGAAAGGGCAGCTCTGGGCTTATGCGCGCGACGAGCGGCCTTGGGCCGGCCGCGCTCCGCCGGGCGTTGCCTATGTCTATGCCCCCGACCGCAAACATGCGCGGCCGGCGGAGCATCTCGCGGGATTCAGCGGCATCCTCCAGGTCGATGGCTATGGCGCCTATGCGCAGCTCGCTCAACGCGGTGACGTCGCGCTCGCCTTCTGCTGGAGCCATGTGCGGCGCCAGTTCTACGAGATCCAGGCCAATACGCCGGCGCCGATCGCCACCCAGGCCATGGTCCGCATCGCCGCGCTCTATGCCGTCGAAGCAAAGATTCGCGGCCTCACCGCCGATGAGCGCCGCCAGGCGCGGCAGCGGCACACAAAACCCCTCGTCGACAACCTGCGTCTCTGGCTCGAAGTCCAGCTTGCCGCCGTCTCCGGCAAGTCGACCATCGCGGTAGCGATCCGCTACGCGCTCTCGCGCTGGGACGGTCTTGCTCGCTTCCTCGACGACGGTCGCATCGAGATCGACTCCAATGTGGTCGAGCGTGCCATCCGTCCGATCGCGCTCGGGCGCAAAAACCATCTCTTCGCCGGCTCCGACGCTGGCGGCGAGCACTGGGCGGTCATTGCCTCGCTCATCGAAACCTGCAAAATGAATGACGTCGATCCGCAGCTCTATCTGCGCGACGTTCTCTCAAAGATCGTCGCCAGACATCCGATGACCCGCATCGACGAGTTGCTGCCGTTCGCCTACCTGCCAGCGGCCGACAGGGTGGCGGCCTAACAACACCGCTTACCCAAATCCGCCGCGTGTTTGCGAATTTCAACGGCATTGGCGGTGGTCCGGCGGGTATCGATCCGCAGGTTGCGGCCGACCGTCCAGCCCAATAGCGCCAGCCCCTGCAGGGACGCTCCTACGCGGGCCTAAAATTCCGAATCGTCCGCGGCTGCGGGCAGAAGAATGCCGATGCGCCGCATCCGCTCGGGCTGCTGCGCGCCCGCCGTGAGCGGCCACGCCGCCGAGCTGCCCAGAAGCGCGTCATTCGATCACCTCGTCGGCGAGCGCGAGCAGGGACGGCGGCACGGTCAGGCCGAGCGCCTTTGCGGTCTTGAGATTGATGACCAGCTCGAATTTGGTCGATTTTGTCACCGGAAGGTCGCCCGGTTTGGTTCCCTTGAGGATTCGGCCGATATACGCACCGGCCCCGCCATAAGCGTCGGCGAGGCTGGCAGCATAACTCATCAGTCCGCCTGCCTCGGCAAATTCCCGACCGAAGTAGATTGCGGGTATTGAATAGCGCGCCGCAAGCGCTACAATTTGCGCGCGCCTGCCCACGAAAAGTGGATCGGCACCGACTAGCCGCCTCGAATTTGGTGGGAGGCTTCGGCGGAACCTCAGGAATTCGGGAAACAATAGCCCTCCCACTTGTCTCAAGCCGTTGACATCACGAGGGGAGGGTGGTCCGCCCCTAGCAGCCTGTCGGACTCACGAGATAAACAGTCAAATCTTGAAACAAATGGAATCGACGAGCGCATTTTCAGCAACGAAATTCCTCCTTGCTGACAATCTCAATTCTTTTGTTTCACTTTTCGGTTAAGTCCGACAGGCTGCTAGATACCATCACTCCCACTTTGTAACCGCAATCGCTGTGCGAACCATGGACCAATCCTCTCTACGAGGGTTGCTTTTTATTTGGAAACTGCTGCCAAGCTATTGTAATTACTTGAGCGTGTTTTGGCCGAGTTTTCCAAATGCGCCTTGAAATTGCTGGATAATCAAGCGGATTTTTTTTCCGCCATCGTGAGTCGACCGACTAATCCCGCATAGTACTCTATGGGATGCGGTCGACCCAGCAGGAAGCCCTGGATTTCGTCGCATCCTTCGTGCGCAAGAATCGCGAGTTGACCTTCGGTTTCGACCCCTTCTGCGGCTACCGGCAATTCGAGCCCCCGAGCGAGGCCAATGACCGCGCGGACAATGGTCGCTGACTGGCTATTGTGTTCTAGGTCCGAAATGAAAACACGATCAATCTTGATCTTGTCGAACGGGAAGGAGTGAAGATACGATAAGGACGAATATCCGGTCCCAAAATCATCCATTACGATCCGGACACCAAGTGCCTTCAGCCGGCGGAGCATAGATACTCCTCGGAAGAAATCATCGATCAGCACGCTTTCGGTGACCTCGAGCTCAAGACGATTGGAGGAGAGTCCGGTTTCGAGCAGGACCGAATGGACGAGCGTCGGGAAGTCCCGGTGGCAGAATTGCATCGGTGACAAATTGACGGCGATGCGTAGTGGTTTTGGCCAGGAGGCTGCTTCGTGGCAAGCTTTGCGCAGGACCCACTCGCCAATCGAGATGATTAAACCGCTCTTCTCGGCAAGCGGGATAAAGGTGGTGGGCGGAACCATGCCGCGGATTGGGTGCTGCCACCGGAGCAGCGCTTCGAATCCCAAGAGTTCGCCCGACACCTTTGCCAGCGGCTGGTAGTGCAAGCACAGTTCGCCACGATCGACCGCCAAGCTGAGATCGTGCTGCAGGGTGCGATGATCCCGCAGCTGTCGGTCCAAATCGGCGTCGTAGAACCGTATTGACCCGCGGGCTTCGGCCTTCGCCCGATAGAGCGCCGCATCCGCGTTGGCGAGGAGACTCGTCGCGTCAGCGCCGTCGATCGGATAAACTGCGACGCCGACGCTGAGGCCAATCCGAAGATGGCGTCCGTCGATTTCGATGTCATCCTCGACCGCGGCGAGCAAGCAATCTGCGAGCGTTTCGGCGTTCGACGGTTGTGTGCCGTCCATCATAATGACCGAGAACTCGTCACCACCAACGCGTGCAAGAAACGCCCCTCCAACTGCCGCCTGAAGGCGTTGAGAAACTTCACGCAACGCGGCATCGCCGACTGGATGCCCGAACACGTCATTGATCTCCTTGAACCGGTCAAGGTCGATGCACAAAACGGCAAAGCGCTCTCCAGACGCCGTCGCTCGGTTCAAGACCGCTGCGAGGCACTCGGTGAATGCCGGACGGTTCGGCAAATCTGTGACCACGTCATGGTGCGCCAAATATGTGATCCGCTCATCCGCTCGCTTCCGGTCCGTTACGTCTTCGATAACGCCAAGGAGATATTGCGCCTTCCCATCATTGCTGCGGATGACTTGCCGCCTTGACGTTATAACTCGCGTACCATTGCCAGGCGTCTTGAACAGACGTTCGTCGAGGCACACTGGTTCATGCGACTGCAACAATTGCTCGTCGCGTTTAGCAATCCGATCGGCCTCCTCCTTCGGGAAGACATCGTAAGCAGTCTTCCCAAGCATTTCGTTGCGGGGTATCCCCCAAAACTTCTCGCCAGCTCGGTTAAGGAGAACGTAGCGATGGTTGCTTAGCTCTTTCGCAAATATTACAACAGGCACGTTTTCGATGATCAGGTCCAAGAATTCTCGGTTGCGATCGCGCTCCTGTTCGACATTGCTTCGCTCGGTGATGTCTTCGTGCGTGACCACCCAGCCACCGTTTTCCATCGGCTGGTTCACGACGCGAATCATACGGCCAGCAGTCGTCTCGACTACGCGGCTTGTAGTTCTTCCGCCAACAACCGTTGCCAGAATGGTAGAGCAGTACTGCTCCGGATCGCCCGAAAAGGACCCCGTCTCCTTACGGTGGTTGATAAGCTCGCGGAGTGTGCAGCCGGGCTTAACCACCTCGCGCGATAAGCCGTACATTCGAATGAAAAGATCGTTACAGATGACGAGCCGTATCTCAGCATCAAACATACAAAGGCCCTGGGACATGTTGTTGAGGGCCGCATCCAACTGCAGCTTTTGCTCGGTCAGCTTTTCTGCCTCAGCCCTTTCTACACGCGCTTGCGCGAGGAGCTGATAATTCTTAAACTGCCTCACGCTCAGGACAACAATGCCTGCGATGACGATCATGGTCAGGCCGGCCACGCCGATTAGGTAATTCGCCAAGCGCCGCCAATCGGCGAGTGCAGCCGCTACAGTCGTTCCGACGGCCACCACCACCGGACAATGGGCGAGGCTCTGACCGGCAACCAGACGTTCCTCACCATCGACAATACTGGTTAGCCGAACCACGCCCTGGTTGGCGTGCGACAGCACGTTCGTGAACAGCGCGCCCTGGGAATAAGAGGTTCCTGGCGGATCACGCGGCGGATAGCGTGCTAGCAGCACCCCATCACGACGAAAGAGGGAAATTCCGCTGTCCGCTCCAAGGGCGATGGATCCGAAAAACCTTTCGAAGTACGCCAGCTCCATCGCTCCTGAAACCAGACCCAAGAACTCGCCATTCGGAGCGGTAAGCTTACGGGCGAGATAAATCGTCCAAGTTCCAGTGGCGCGATTGCGCTCCGGTTTACTTACATACGAAGTCAATTGCGTGTCCGATTGGAATGCCTTGAAATGCTCCCGATCAGCAACGCTTATGGTGGGAACCGGCCAATAGCGGGAGAAGTTGATAACCTTTCCGTCTGAATTGGTCAAAATAAGGGCGTCGATTTGCGGCAGACTGGCGATCTTGTCCTTGAGCATAAGGTGGACATCCTGACCCGACGATTGCCGCTCATAGTCGTCGGCGGATGTGATCCCGAGAGTCTGCATTCGCTCGATCACACTTGCTTGGACGAGATCGAGCGCCTGGAAGGCACGGTCAGTATGCTCGGCAAGCACCAATGCAATATTCCCCACCTCGCGCTTGCTGTCGGCTAGAGCACGGCTGTGAAGATTCGAAAGTATGAACCCAATGCTGATCGCGACCGCCGCAGCCAGCAGCAGGCCGCAGAAAGCGAACAATTGAATTGGGGCAAAATACCTGGAGCTTGCAATCGCGAATTTGCTAGCGGCATGCAAAAGTTGTCTGGCCCACGACTTCATGTATCGATGCCCAACATCGTCAAATCGCAACGGCGAAAAGGTCGCCTGGCAGTTGGACCTTTAGCAAAAAACACCTTAAAGTTAATAAAGGACCGGGCACAACCTCGCTTCAAAGACTCTATAGTTTAAGAACTCTTGCGGCCTCCCGGTTTGTAACCCGAACAGCCAACATTGTTCATCATGAATGTTGCTCTCCCGCGATGCGCCGAGCTTGAATTGCAGTTGGATTACTGCCGCGGCACCCGTGTCGGAACTATGCCGCCCGAACATCAGTAAGAAAGCGGTGGACCTCAGCGTTGAGGCTTTGAGCCTCCACCGACAGGGTGTCGGCCAGTGACTTGACGTCTGCGGCGGTGTTGCGGGCATCGCTGCTGGCGCCGGCGACGCGGCTCATCGCCTCAGCGCCGCTCTTGGCTTCGCTCGAGGCGCGGTTTATGCCCTCAGCCATCCCGTCGACCGCCCGATTCTGCTCTTCCACCGTGATCGCCACACTGGAAGCCATGCTCGATATTTCCTCGATGATCTCGTGGATCTGCTCGATTGCCTGCGCTGCACCGGCTACCGCCGACTGGATTGCACTCACCTGGCCGGCGATCTCCTCGGTTGCCTTGGCGGTTTGACCCGCAAGCGATTTCACTTCCGAAGCAACGACGGCAAAGCCCTTGCCAGCAGCTCCAGCGCGCGCAGCCTCGATGGTGGCGTTTAGCGCGAGCAGATTGGTCTGGCCGGCGATCGACTGAATCAGTCCCACAACCTCGCCGATGCGGGTCGCGGCATCGGCTAATTCAGACATGCTGCGCACGGTGCGCTGCGCATCCTTGACGGCCCGCGAGGAGACTTCGGTCGAGCGGCGCGCCTGCGCGGCGATCTCCCCGATCGAGGTGCCAAGTTCCTCAACCGAGGCCGCGGCCATGCTGACGTTGCTGGAAGCAACCCCCACCCGCTCCTCCGCACTGCGTGCCTCCGCCGAGACCTCATCGGCCACGCTGTTGAGTTGGATTGAGGTGATCTCCAGCCGTTGGGCTGCATCGTGTACCTTCGCGAGCACCTGGTCGACCGAAATTTCGAACTGGCTGATGGCTGCGGCGATTATTTCGCTGCGATGCTCGCGCTCGCGGTTGGTCTTCACCTCGCTCGCCGCCAGGCGCTCACGCTCGATCATGTTGTCGCGGAACACGGTGACCGTTCGCGCCATTGCCCCGAGTTCGTCCTTCGACTGCGTCTCCGGAATACTCGCTGAGGCATCCCCGGTGGCGAGCCGCTGCATCACGACGACAAGCCCGTTGAGAGGCAGAGTGATGCTGCGACCGATCCACCAACTGAAGGCAAAGCCGATGAGCACCGTCGCGCAACCGACCCAGATGATGAATATCTTGGTGCGGGCCTGGGCCGCCGACAGTGCCGCTGAAGCCGTACTGGTACGCTGTTGGGCTGTGGCAATAGTTTTGTCGGCGTCCGAAAGGAGCTGCTGAATGCCAGTGGTAATGTCCACTAATAGTTTTTGCGTGTTTTCAGAACGCCTATTCCACTGCGCCAACGTGCTCGCATAGGATTTCACAGATTCTTCTAACGACTCCTTCACGGTGGATGCCGTGATGCCTCGAAGCATGTCTCCGAATATCTTAAATTCCTTGTAGAACAGCTCCCAGGTGGCCTTTTGTGGGTTCATCCGGTACTGAGCCTCGTACCGGCGCATGCCCAGAAGCGAAATTAAGAATTTTACGCGATCCGACTCCGCAAGCCACGACGTGCCGCTGTTGATCGAGTGTTCAACCGAGGCAACAGCTTCTCCCAACGATTTTCGAACGCCCTCCGCGTCGCTGAAGCCTAGCGCCTTCTGCTCCTGCGCAACTTCGTCAAAATCCAGCTGCAGCTCCGCCAATTTTTGCTGCGTTGGCTCGATGTTATTGCCCGAGGTCGCCCTGAATGAGGTTGCGATCGCGTCGAGGTTGATTGATGCGGTCCGCTGACCCGATATAAAGGAAGCGATCAGGTTATCTGACGGATTTGAAACGAAATCCTTGGCGGCCATTTGCATTGCGGCGAGAGCGCCTTTGAACTCGTGACTCTCATCGGCAATAGTCGTTGCGCGCTTGACCCTGTTGAAGGCGTCGTCCACGTCGCTTTCGCCAGTAGCGAATGCCAACCCAATGGCAAGAAAGCCGATAACTGGGATGACAGTGATTGCGATGATGCGGAAGCGCACCGAAAGCCTGGAAATGAGTTGGTCCCGAAAGGTTATGCGGGAGGTCAGCATGGCTCACCTGAATTGGCCCAGCAGGAGAGCCCAACGGCTCGGCCAAGGCCAGGGGCCACAGGTAGGTTGGTGTAATCTGGATCAGAAAACTCGCAAATCGTTAAGAATGTAGCAAACCATGGTTAACAATCGAAAAAGAAGATGGGCTCAAGCGCGCCAAGGAACGTCATCGTCATCGACAATGAACGGTGGGAAGCGGTCAAGGCTCCAGTAGCGGTGCTCCTTGCCATCCTTCCGGCGAATCGTGGCGTAAGAACATGACGGCCATCGATTATCCGCAGAAACTCTCCGTTGAAAATACCCAAGGTCTTTTACTACAGCGCTTTCCGACCGTTTTGGCACACCTCGCTCTTTGCAAATCAATCACTTACGACCTGCAGAATTCCAAAACTGAGGTCGAATCGGCGAAGTTAGGCTAGTTTCCTAGGCCGAGCGAGACTGGGGCCGAGCGTGGCCCCATGCAGCGGTGAAAAATATTTTTCCTACCTAATCTGACTGGGCCTATAGCGAGCCTACCCCTTTTTGTTCTTCTACTAAGTCATTGAAATTGCTGGCGCGCCCGAAGAGATTCGAACTCCTGACCCCCAGATTCGTAGTCTGTTGCTCTGGTAGCGTTGTTCTGTCAGGGCTCTCCCGAAAGCGGGCCAAATCCCTTTGGTGGCCGGCGATGCTTGGTACCCGCCTCGTAGGCCGAGGCAATTTCAAACAACGGCGCCTCATCAAAGGGTCGTCCGAGAAATTCCATCGCCACGGGGAGCCGATCGGGCTTCGGGCCGTCAAGTCGGCTGCCGTTCGGATCGCTGGCATCCGGCACGCGGTCATAAACCTCGCGGGTGAAGCCCGCCGGCACCACAATCGCCGGAAAACCACTGACAGGGCTCAGGTTCACCGCATAGCTGCTGCCGCCGCCGCGGAACAGGTCGAGATCGGTTCGCAGCGTCGCTTCGCCGGGCACGAGGCTCGGATCGGACAGCTTGGTTCCCGCTTTCAAAACGCGCGGCTCGAGCCGCGGATTGTACGCATCGGCGGAACGGCTCGGGTAGACGAGCGGCGCCGGAATGGTGGTGTACAGATACACAAGGGCGTCGAGATTGTTGTCTGCCATCACCTTGTACAGAATCCGCTGCAAGTTCGCGATGCGCAGCGTGTGATTGACACTCTCAGGGGTATCGAGCGCCTCCTGCTTCGCACCGAGCGCCGTTTGCAACCACTCACCTTCTCCGGCGAAGGCTTTCGTTGCATAAATATCTTCGACGCTGCGAAACTTGGCGTCCCCGCGCTCCTTAAGGTAGAGGTCGAGCGCGTATCTGGCTTCACTGCGCGGGGTCGGCAGTGCGAGCATGCGGAGATTGACGCCGCGTGCGCCGCCGGGCAGCATCTTCGGGTCGGCGGCGATTGCCGCCAAGCGGTCGACCGGCTTCGTTCCGCCCGCGATTGCGGCCGGAAAAGCCTGCGTGAAGAAACTCGGCTCATAGGCCGTCATGATCTCGGCGATGGCGCCGCTGAAGTCGAGGGGATCGACGAGCGTGGCGCCAAGGCTTTTCATCTCGGCAAGGGCTTCGTTGCCAATGCGGATGTTATCCCGATCAGCAAGGGTCGCCTCGATCATGAAGTCGCGCACGACGCCGAGCCGCTTGCCGGCGAGCGAATTGCGGCCCGTGTAATTCAAATAGGCAACCGGCTTCCTGCCATGCGCGACGGCGGTGATGGCATCGCGGGGATCATCGCCGGTCAGGGCCTCGAGCACGGTGGCGATGTCCTCTACAGAGCGGCAGATCGGGCCGCCGCGGTCACGCGAGAACGTCAGCGGCACGATGCCGGCCCGGCTTGTCAGCCCCTGCGTCGCCACCATGCCGACCAGGGAATTAACCGAAGAAGGATAACGCACTGAACCGGCCGTATCAGTGCCGAGCGCGCACATCGCGAGATTCGCCGCCACTGCAGCCGCCGAGCCGGCGCTGGAGCCACCGGTAATGCGTTTCGTGTCATACGGGTTGCAACTCTGGCCACCAAGCGTGCTGCGGCCGATGCCGGCGGGCGCATATTCATCGAGATTGGTCTTGCCGAGTATGATCGCGCCGGCGGCGCGAAGCTTCGCCACCATCGTGGCGTCCTTTGGCGGCTTGTCGTTGGCATAGTCGGCGGCAGCGCCTGCCGTGGTGCGCATGTCCGCGGTGTCGTAATTGTCTTTGATGGCGAAGGGGATGCCGTGCAGCGGCCCAACGAATTGTCCAGTCCGCGCAAAATACGCGTCTTCTGCCCGAGCGACTTCGAGCGCGTCCGGCATGTTCGGATCCTTGTCAGCCGAATCCGTGCGTGACCGCCTGCCACGAATATTGAGCGTCAGATAGGCGTTGACCTGCCCGGCATCAGCGATTGGCGTTATTTCGCCGTACATCAGGCCAGTTTCCGGATCGCGCTCGCCTTTGACACACGTGCCGTTATAGGCGTCGATCCGCTTGAAATAGAGATTGACGAGCCGCTCGGCGGTAATCTGTCCCGCGCGGATTGCGCGGTGCGCATCGGCGATGGTCGCCTCCTCGAGATGGAATCGCCACTCCGGCACGGGGTCTGCTGCGGCCGCGGGCTCGTGGGCGCAAAGCATCGCCACACCAATGCCAAGCACGAAGATTGTCGCGCGCAGGCTCCGCAAACCCATGGCATCCTCCCGAGGCTGTGACCCACTTCATGGTAGGCTTCAGGAATCTCGAGTCAATTCGGATTGCCCCTCCGATGATGTCGTCGAACTAATTCTCCGACTCCGGACGCCCCCGACTTGAGACGGGTCTTGCGCCTCAAAAGCCAAGCAAGCTGCCGCGGGAGCCGCGAAGCGCACAGGACACGCCCAAGTGGGGCAGCCGTGTGCGCGACTACCGGTTTGGTAAGTGAGCTTCGTCCGCCGCTACCCCAGTGCCTTCTTCACGCGCTGTGACGTCATCGGAGTCTCGCGCAACCGGACGCCGGTGAGTTCGGCAACCGCATTAGCAATCGCCGGCGCCACGAGCGGCGTCGCCATCTGACCGACGCCGGTCGGGTGGTTGTCGGTCGGCACCACTTTGGCGACAATCTCCGGGATTTCGTTCATGCGGGGCACATAATAATCGTAGAAATTCGATTGCTGGACCGCGCCGTCTTTTATGGTGATGCGCTCCGACAGTGCGAACCCAAGCCCGTACACGACGCTGCTCTCCGTTTGCGCGACGATATTGTCGGGCTGCACCGTAATGCCCGGATCAAGCGCGACCCAGACGTGCGTAACCCGTAGACTGCCGGAACTGCGGTCGAGTGCGACTTCGGCCACCAGCGCGATCTGCGTTCCGGAATAATTCATGTAGGTGAACCCGAGCGCGCTTGCGGCCCGCTTCCTACCCCAATCCGCCATGCTAACGACCGTATCGATGATGTTCACCGCGCGCGGATTTGTCTTGACGAGATCGCGCCTAAACGTCGCCGGATCGATGCCGCGCTTGCGAGCAAGCTCATCCATGAACGACTCGATAGCAAAGATATTGGTGAGATGTGCGATGCCGCGCAGGCTCGATGTGCGCAGACCACTTTCCTGCGGCACGGCTTCGCCGAGCCGATTGGGAATGTCGTAGTAGGGCGCATCGAGGCCGTTGAACGCGATGCCGTCGCGGCCGTTCTGCCGTTTGAAGCGCACCGGGTCCTGGAACGCGGTCACCTCGTCGCAGGCCTTGCGGTGATGGAATGCGATCAGCCTGCCGGACGCATCGAAGCCGGCGCGCAGATAGTGCACGGACAGCGGATTGAAGCGGCCATTGTGGACGTCGTCTTCGCGCGTCCACATCATCTTGACCGGCTTCTTGACGGCGTTCGACAGCGCCACCGCGTCGTGGACATATTCTTCGTCGCGGTGACCGCGACGTCCGAATCCGCCGCCCATCAGCATGTCGTGGTAGACGATCTTGTCCGGCTTGATACCGAGCGCGTCGGCCGCGACGGTCACGGCGATGGTCTTGGACTGCACGCCGCACCAGACTTCGCAGGCATCGCTGCCGGGCGATACCGACGCGACCGCGTTCAGCGGCTCCATCTGCGCATGGTAGACGAGGTCGTTCCTAAACTCGCTTTCCACAACAGTCGTCGCCGTCTTCAACGCGGCGATCGCATCACCCTCCTTGGCCCATAATTTCGTCGGCTGAGACAAATCGCGCGCCGCCGCCGCGAAGGCGACCAGCGCTTTCTCGCTGTCGAAGCCCCAAGCCTTGCCGG
>Ga0209068_10001188_pt1 | contig 13119 bp, 24 predicted proteins | sample ColStrG_CSR_2012_FD_187200 | JGI IMG/M metagenome (GOLD analysis project Ga0209068, IMG submission 187200) | Freshwater sediment microbial communities in response to fracking from Pennsylvania, USA - Cold Stream Run_MetaG_CSR_2012 (SPAdes)... | ecosystem: Environmental > Aquatic > Freshwater >... | reverse complement strand
CGTCGTGGGCTCGGCAGACGGTCCCGAGCCCACGACGTGTTGCGGATGATTCGGACGTCAGGCGCCCGTTGTCAAGCCCCCAATGGTCTGCTCTCGAGCGATCGCGGCGGCCGTCTCGGGAGGGCTGAGCGGCTTCGTTCGCACGCCCCACTCGTTCGGATAGCCGGTTGCGTCTAACGGCATCCAGACGCGGATCCCGAGACTCTCGAGGCCCCAGCGAACCGCGAGGACGAGCAGGCCGAGTCCGACGATGCGGCGGAGCCAACGGATCACCAGTAGTCCTCCTGATCGATCAGAATCCCGACGCGCGGGGTGTCCAAACGATCGGCGCCGCGGCCGGCGCGGTCGCTAGCGCGCCGCCACCGCCGCCGATCACGACGAGTCCTGCCGGGTTGGCGGCCGCCGCGTACGCGTCCTGTCCGGCGAAGGGGAGAAGCGAGGACGTCCAGGTCGCGTCATCGGGAGTGGAGGCCGCCATCCCCCCACCACAGGCCACGATCACACCGGCCGCTCCAGCCGCCACGGCATTACCGCCTCCGGGTAGAACGCCTGCCTGGATCGTCCAGACCAGACCGTCCGGCGACGTGATGACGTTGGCAACCTGGTCCACGCCGACAAAGAGGGCCGCGGCCGGATCCCAGGCCAGGCCCATCGTGGTCGAGACGCCGGGCGTGTTGTGATTGGACCAGGTGAGGCCGTCCGGCGATGCGGCCAGGTAGTTACCGCTCCCGCCCAAGACGAATAGGCCAAGCGCCGGCGACCAGGCCGTTGAGGACCAGTCGGGGGGAAAGGTCGGGTCCGGTCCGTGTTGGGTCCATACCACGCCATCCGGAGAGGTCCCCAGGAGCTGGCCGTTTCCGACGGCGACGGCGAGCCCGAGCGCCGGCGACCACGTGAGAGCTTCCACTGTCAGCGGCGAACCGAACGACGGCGCCGACCAAACAACCCCGTCCGGTGACACTGCGACGCGTCCGTTGAGACCGCCAAGGAGCCATACCGCCGGTCCGAGCAGCCAGACCGCCGCGAGGATGGGATTGGGCGCGATCGGGGGGCATGTGCGAACTGTCCAAGCGATACCGTTCGGTGAGGTCGCGATCTTTCCCTGGCCGCCGGCGATCAGAAATCCTCGCGTGGGTGACCAGGCCGCCGCATAGATGTCAGTGCCGGGTGGTGGCGGGGGACCGACCCCGGCCCAGTAGCCGCCACCGGGCTCTCCTATGAACGTCACGTCAGCCGGCGACCTCCCAGCCCCGGACCTGGACGCGCACGTTGCCGGCGCCGTCAGTAACGACCTGGAGGACGTTCCCGACCGACCGGGCCGGGAACGGCACCGGCACGAGGTTCGGGCTCGCCCCGCCGTTGACGCCGAACGCGCCGTCGATGATCCGGCTGCCGGCGATGTCGGCACCGTCGACGAGCGCGACGCGCATCGCCGCGTCGGTCGAGATGAACGCGTTCGTGAGGACGAACCGGCGGCCGCTCGAGGGCGTCCAGACCGGGTACGTGCCCGCCGCGGCGATCGTGATGTCGTTGCTGAACGGGACGGCGCCGGCGGGCATGCCCGGGTAGTCGGGGTTGCCCGACGGGGCGCCCGGCGCGCCGCCGGAGCCTGGCCCGACCGGGTAGATCGCGGTGAACGGGATGCCTGGCATGGTCTCTCCAGCCTACGGGGTGGTTAGGTGGGGATGGTCACAGTTGACGAAGAGGCGGATGATGGTGCCATGCGCGACAAGCTCTTCCGATTTGCCGTCTGGCCACTCGCAGTCGCCCTAACGATCTTGGTTGCGGCCGGGTTGATCGCCATCCTCGTGATCCTCGTCCCAGCGTGGTTCACGAACCCACCCCGGTAGAGCCGAGCGACAACCAGCCGGACCCGTGTGGCTCGCTCTCGGCCGCGGCCACGAGCCACAGACCGAGGATCAGGACGACAAGGATCGCGACGAGGAGCGCCGCGTGTTGGAGGATCCCTCCTACGACGGAGGGCAGATTCGCCAGGACGTACTGAGCACTCGCGAGCGGTCCTGGCGAAGGCGGATGGAGAGCCACGGTGATTGTGGCCGGCAGCTGCCCCCCCGGTGTACCGATGTACTTCGACCCTGCCGCCGTGATAGCCGCAGCGTTCGCGTCGCCGATGCTCTGCCCGCTCGAGGTCTGATCCGGCGTGCCGGTCCCGGTAGTCTCGATTTCGAAGAGAACGTACTGTCGGAGCCACCCAGCCGTCAGACGCGTTGACGCGGTGAAGCCGCCGCCCGCGAAGTTCTTGAGGAAGACGTCTCGGAACGGCAACGTGGTCGTCTCGGTTGCGTTCGGGTCGTAGCTCGTGAGGAGCCCTGCAGGCGTGACCGACGTCGTCGCGCCGGGCACGTTCGCCGAGCTCGCGGCCTGCGTCCCGCCCGCCCCGAGATAGACCGCGTACGCGCAGCTGTACCGGGTCCCGTAGCCGGCGTCGGTGACCGCCTTGAGGAACCCGGCGCCGTCGCCGGCTCGCGCTCGAGCGACCGCCGTCCGGTAGCGGTTGGCCTGGGCGAGGAGATAGCCGTACGCCTGGGCGCCCTGCTCGGGCGTCGCAAACTGGGCCTTCTTCGGGACGCCCGAGCCCTCATGAACGACCCAGCCGACCGAGGCGAGCGCGCCATTCGTCACGTTGCCCGGATTGTTCCGGGCCGGCGGCCAGGCGTTCGGCGACTGCTCGCACTGCCACTGGGCGAGGATCGCCCGTACGACGTCGCTCTGGCCCGAGGCGCCGAGCGCGCCGGCCGCGATCGCCGCGAGCGGCTGATAGCGCGGATCGGTCGAGACGGCCATCGCTCAGGGCCTCGCAGCCGTGACTGGTGCACCGGGATCCAAACCCGGAGCCCCAAGAGACCGGCGCGCCCCTCGCCACAAACGAGTGCCCGCCGGTCTCTCTCTGTCCGGGGCCAAGGCATCGCAGCCGATTCGATCGTAGCCCATCAGACGAACGGCCAGCAGCGGGCGAGCGAGCGGAGACAGATCGTGCAGCCGATGATCGGCAGGTGAAACCGCCGACAGTGGATGCACCGAGCGCAGGGGCACGAGCCGCCCACGGCTCACCGTCCCCGGTGGCGGAACCCGCGCAGCGTGAGCGCCAGGCGGGCGCGTCGGCCGAGCTTGCCCGGCGCCTTCGCCGCGGCGGCGAGCGTCCGACCCGGGATCCGCCGATCGAGCGGGATCCCGAGGGCGCGATGGAGCGAGCCCCGCTTGCCGATCGCGCCGTGGATCCAGTGGCGCCGGGCGCTCATCGCTCGATCACGTCGATCGTCTTCCAGACCTCCCAGATCGCGCCGTCGTACGCGTACGGGAGGAGACAGTGGCCGCGATCGCCCCAGTCGGCGCCCCAGCTGTTGCGGAGGAGCCAGCCGCCGGTCGGCTCGCCCTTCCAGCCGAGCGTGTCGTTCCAGCCGTAGAGGACAATCGCGTGCCCGGAGTGGACATGGGTCGGCCGCGGCAGGACGCCGTTGCTGTGCGGGCTGAACCAGCTGTCGAACCAGGGCAGCGCGATCGAGAGCGGTCCGAACGCATGGATGGCCTGCTTGATCGCGAGACGGACCTTCGGGACGGCGTAGTAGGCGGCGATCCGGTGCTTTGACGCGTCGGAATGGCCGACGGTCGGATAGCCGACCTTGAGGAGCCGATCGAGCGCGACGCGGACGATCGCCCCGTCGGGTCCGCCGCCGATGTCGGTGAAGAAGCGGGCCGTGTCGAAGTCGTACCAGGTCGGGCCCTGGTCGAGGTGGTCCTGGTAAGCCTTCAGCGTCTTGAGATGGAACGGGACGCACTTCGGGCCGTCCTGGCTGTACACCGGGGGCATGAGCGGGACATACCAGCCAGCCGGCAGCACCGCCTCCGGCCTGGGCGGGACGCTGAAGGCGGCGAAGAGATCGGCGATCGGGTAGTCCCGCTCGTCGGGCGGGCTCTGGATCGCGCCGAGTGGGTACAGGGTCGCCATCAGCACTGCCCCGCCTGGGCCGCGGCGAGCTGCTGGGTCGCGACCGCGAGCTCGCTCTGATACTGGGCCTTCAACGGCACGCTGTTGGGATGCTGCTTGAGCCACGCCGGCGTGAGCCGGCCGATCGCCGCATTGAGGGCGGCGACGCGCTGCTGGAGCGCGTTCACCTGGGCGAGGCACGGGTTCGCCCCGCCGGCGCCGGCTGCGCCGGTCTGGCCCCCGGCGAGCGCGGCGACGAGCGCCGCGGCGAGGGCGTCGCTGCCGCCCTGGCCAGACGAGCTCGAGGCCTGCTGCTGGTTCGCCTGGCCGGCGGCGATGAGGTCGGCGAGTCCCGTCCAATCGGGGGTCGGGGTCTGACTCGAGCCGACCGGCAGGACACCATTGAGCGCGCCCGCCGGGCTCGAGGCGTCGCCGAAGTTGAGGCCCGCCTGGCCGAACGACCCGAACAGGTCCGAGCTCGTCCCCGACGGCGCGGCTCCAGCCGGCGCGGCGGTGGCGGGCGTGGCCGCCCCACCGGCCGAGCCGCGGGTGAGGAGGCGCCCGAGCGCGTAGCCGCCGGCGGCACCGGCGGCGGCGAGGACCGGGAGCGGGGCGGGCAGGCTAGACATTCCAGCCCGCGAGCGAATCGGACGGCGCGGCGATCGGCATCGAGGCCGAGCTCGTGCCGACGAGCTGCGCCGCTGGTGCCGGCGCGGATCCCGACGCGACGGGTCGCGCGGCCGACGTCGACGGCAGCGACGGGATCGAGAGGATCCCCGCGCCGAGCGCCCAGCCGGCGGCCGCGGCCGCGCCGACGACGATGAGCGGGTTGCGCCGGAGCAGGGTCATGAGCTCGTGCATCGGTCAGTCTCCGAACATGTCCTCGAGGCGAGTGGCGCCCTTGTGGGTGGCCGCGTACGTCGTCGCCATGTCGGCCGGCAGCGGCGCCCGATCGCGCGGCGAGAGGAGCGTCGAGTCGACGACGATCGGGGCATGGTCGCGGGTCGAGCCGCCCCACGGCAGCCGCCGGAGGATGACCCAGCCCTTGTTGTACGCGTCGGTCACGTAGCCCGTTCCGCGGCCCTCGATGAGCCCCGCCGGCAGGTTCGGCGTGTACCAGCTGGTCGGTCGCGGGACCCTCGAGGCGAGCCCGTCCGTGACGTGGAGGAGCGGGGCGCCGAGGGCAGCGTCGCCCGAGGCCTGCTCCTCGGGGTAGTCGGCCTCGGATCCGGACCGGCCCGACAGGCCGCCGCGGAGCGCGCCGGCGGTGGCCACGTCGGCGGCGACCGCCCGCTGCATACCGAGCGCTGTGCCGGGTGCGAGGCCGTTCGGGCGGACCCGCGAGAGGATCGGCCCGAGCGGCGAGGGCGTGAGGAGGCCGACGAGCAGCCCGATCGGACCGGTCATCTACCGGCCCTGGAGCGTCTTGTACAGCGTGTTGACGCCGGAGAAGCCCGTCCGGACGAACGCCGTCGCCTGGTCGCCGTGGGTGACGACGAGGTACACCCCGACGAGGAGGAGTCCGGTCATGAGGAACTGCTGGACGTTGTCGGCGAACTGCTTCAACACGGGGCTACCTCAGCGTGACGCGGCCGCCGCCGCCGGCGGCCGCCGGCGGAGCGATGAGCTTGCGAGCGCCGATGTCGACCTTGCCGATGAGCCCGATCGCCGGCGCGACGTGGGTGAGGACGACATAGAGGACGAGGAGGCCGAGCGTCGCCCGCGCGATCGTTGGGGCGAGCTCGCCCGCGGCGTAGATGAACGCGATCGTCGCGAGGATCGGGACGATCGGCGGGAGCTTCGTCACGTCGGGGGTCATGCGACGAGCCCGCCGGCGATCGCGCTGGCGCCTGGACGGCGATCGGCGCTCGTCGGAGCCCCGAGCGGCGACGTCGTCGAGCTCGGGGTCGCCGTCCCGCTCGGCGTGAACAGGGCGCCGAGCCACCGATCGAGGTTGCCGGTGAGGAACCCGATCAGCCCGAGCGCCCCGAGGACGAGGAGGAGGAAGCCGCCGCCGCCCTTCACGTCAGAGCCGTCCGACGATCGCCACCACGACGGTGGCGAGGAACCCGGCAAGCAGGAGCCCGCCCTCGATCCGCGATAACCGCCGCTCGATCGAGGCCAGCCGGACATCGACGGCCATCCATGGCTCCACGTCTACTTCCGAGCGGCGGCCGCGTCCGCCAGTGCCTGGTGGTCGGCGCTGTTGGCGAGGACCGCGGTGAGGACGAGCGCGAACGCGTTGAGCGCGCCGATCTGGACGTCGGTCAGGGCGAGGCCGAAGACGACGACGGCGACGTTGATGGCGGCGCCCGCGAGCGCCGTCCAGAGCGCGGGGGAACGTCCGAGGATCATGCCGACCTCACTTGTGGATCCACGTCGCGGCGATGAGGCCGAGGAGGATCAGGACGAGCCAGCCGGGCACGCTGTTGAACAGGCCGGCCGGGACCGAGGCGACGTTGTACGCACGCTGCTGGCCCTGGGCGACCGCGTCGGCGAACGCCGGCAGCGCCCGGTCCTGCGTTCGGATCCCGCCGATCCCGACGTGGGTCGGGTAGATGTCGGCGGTGCTCATCGTGCCGGTGTAGGCGATGCCCGGCAGGGGCTCCGCCGAACCGAAGGGAACGGCCATCAGGTCACCTCATCGGCGCCGGCCGCGCCGGCGATTGGCGAGGATCCGGTCATGGATCGGACCCGTGTGCGGCCGGCCGAAGACCCAGAGCCCGCAGACCGGGCACTTGCGCTTCCGGCCGAGCCGCCGGCGGAGGCCCATCGCTCATCCCGCCCCGGCTACGCCGAGCCGCCGGCCGGGCCCTGGAGCTTGATGATCTGCTCGAGGAACGTCCGGATGTCCGACGTGCCCGCGATCGTCGCCCCGGTGCCGACCGTCAGGACCGACGTGAGGTCGTTGAGGTTGAGCGTGTTGACCGCGTCCCGCGGTGATCCCGTGTTCCACAGGTCATGGACGTAGAGCCCGTCGGGCAGGTCGCGGATCATCCGCTCGCGCTGGAGGTAGGCGAGGAGCTGCCGGCTCATGTTGTACGGGATCTCGTTCTGGTTGAACTTGAGCTGGACCGCCGACACGTTCGTCCCGTCGGCCGCGCTGTTGGTCCAGACGTCGTGGATGATCCGGGCGGCGGTGTTGCCGCGCGGGATGACGATCTGCTGGTCGCCGGCCGCGGTGATCGACTGCGGGCCGATCTCCTGCCAGGTGTGGATCCGCGAGAGGTCCGGATAGTCGGCCTGGCTGCGGGGGATCGTGAAGAACTCGACGAACGGGGTGAGCGTCCCCGTCAGGGTCGCGGTCGCGGAGCCGGTGACCGTCACCGGGGTCGTCCGGGCGGCCGTCGTCGAGTACAGCGTCGAGCCGAACGTCGCCTCGATCTGGAGGACCGTGTCGGGCGCCGCGGCGAGGATGAGCCCGACCGGGTCGCGCCAGTCGTCGGCGAGCCCGAGCGGGATCTCGATCCCGAAGTTCCACGTGTTCGCGCCGGAGGACACGCCGGCGGCATAGTTGGCCGCGGAAAAGGCGGTGGCGGCAGGACCGACGGCGGTAGCCGAGTCGACGATCCGCGGGCGCACGCCGAACCCGCTGAAGCCGTAGGCGGTGAACAGGCTCGAGATCATCGCCCCCCAGCCGGTCATGTCGAACAGGGCGGTGTTGCCGTTCGCCGTCAGCCGGAGCCGGTTGAGGAGGCTGAACGGCGCCTCGGCGCCGATCGCGGCGGTGCCGCCGGCAAGCGTGACGGTGAGCGTCCCGGTGAAGAGGCAGATCACCCGCTTGAGGAGCCCGACCTTGGGGAGCACCGACGGGAGGGTCTGGCCGGCGGCGTACGTGATCGGCGGGGCCGGGATGATGTTCTGGCGAGTCGCGGCATTGAACACGGTCTCGGATCTCCTTCTCGAGATCCGCCGGGCGCAGCGATGAGGACCGGTCGGCGGTCGGGCGCGCTAGACGCCCTGGACGACGTCAGTCAGGCCGGGGACCGGGAAGACCCGGGTGAGCCACTTCGCGGCGAGGATGCCGACCACCGCCAGGGCGGTGACGATGATGAGATTGCCGATCGTCGGGCGAACCATGCTCAGACTGCCTCCGTCGCAGCGCTATCGGCCGCCGGATGAGGGACGGAGGCGAGATCGAGGGGTGGACACCGGACGACGGTGCCACCGGTTGCGATCCCAGCATAGAGGAACTCGAACGGCACGCCGACCCGCTCGTCCGCGCCGTCGCCGACGAAGTCGCGCATCTTCGTCCGGTCGGGCTCGCCCGGCAGATCGAAGATGAAGAAGTGCTCGCTCTCGGTGAGGAGAACGTTGTGGATGCCGACCGGGCGCTGGGTGAGCGAGAGTACGGGGACGAACAGCTCGGCGCCCTGGGTGATCGCCTTCTTGTACGCGGGCTCGATCGAGGCCTGGGTGCACAGCTCCATCGCCTCGTCGACGACGAGCGCCGTCCGGCCGTAGTGGAGGACCCGGCCGATCACCCGCCCGACGTCGCTATGCCGGCGGTCGTCGGCCGAGGGCCGGTAGATGACCCGCCGGTGGCGCTGCGGCCAGGTCTGCGCGAAGAGTCGTGGGTCGCCGGCGATCGTCACCGTCCGGGCGAGCTCGAAGCGGTGCTTCGGGTCGATGACGACGAGCGATCGATAGCCCGCGATGAGGACCTGGACGAGCGTCGTCTTGCCCGACTGGGTCCGTCCGACGATGAGCGTCCGCTCCTTCGGCCCGATCGCGACGGTCGGCGCGCTCATGTCACAAAACTCCGGCGCACCCGCCGTTCGACCCGCTTGCGGATCCGCGCCAGGCGGTCGAACCGGCAATACACGGCCGGCCGGCCGGCCCGGATCGGCTCGGTGAATGGGGCCCGGCACCAGCGACAGCGGACGACCGGCCGGTACGGCCGGGGTCGATCGGATGGCGGCGGCCCATACGCGCCGCCGTTTCCCGCTTCAGAGGGGACGAGGTCGGCGAGGAACTCGGGCAGGACGATCACGCCCCGGCGACTCGGCGAGCCCATCGCGGGTGGAGCGGCTCGGGCACCTCGAGGACCTCGCGCGGTGGCGACAGCGGCGTCGACCAACCGCACTGGCCGCACATCCAGGTCGTCGCCCGACGCGGGATCGAGAGGATGAGGCCGACGAATCCGCAGCGCAGGCAGAGGACGACCGTCCGCCAGGTCGGCTCGACCTGGTAGATCGCCGGCCCGATTCGGTCCTGGTACTGGCGAGCGGCCCCCTCACCCTCGAGGCGCTCCACGTACTCGGCGAGGCGTCGGTGCGACCTGGCGTCCATCAACCGGCGTCCTCAGCCGGCGGTGCCTCGAGCGGGACAAGCTTCAACCCGGCCTCGGTCCACTCGAACCGGGCCCGAGGCATCGGGGCGCCCGGGGCGTAGTAGAGGATCGACTCGAGCGCCGTCGCGGTCGCCCCGACGAGGACCTCGAGCGTCGCCGGGTCAGCCGCCGAAAGCCTGGACAAGAGTGCGTCCCGGAGCTTCGGGATCCATGGTCGCAGGACCCGCATCATCATCCGCTCCGAGGCTGACGCCGTTGATGGTTCCTCGGCCGGCCGCAGCACCGCGTCGAACAGCGTCGCCGCGATCGCCGCCAGCTGGCGGCGGAGCTCCTCTGCTCGCGCCGGATCCATCGGCGGCAGCGCGGTTGGTTCGGTCATGACGGGCGTCCTCCGCGAGGCGGGCGTTGACGATGAGCAGGAGGCCGCCGGCGATGAGCGCCCAGTCGCCGCCGACACCGAGCGCCCGGGCGACGACCGCGTGCTCGTTGATCTTGCGGGCGATCGGGGCGGCCAGGCGGTCGCGCTCGCCCGGCCGGAGGCGCCAGTGCGCCCCGCGCCGCTCGGCCATGAGGTCGAACGGCAGCTCGAGCCACTCGCCGACCTGGACGTCGGTGACCCCGAGCCCAGGTTCGGTGACCTCGCCGGCGAGGAGCTCGTCCTCGGCAGCCGGCTCGTCCTCGGCCCCGAGCTCGAGCGGCGGAAGGTCCGGAACGACGAACCGGGGCGGTGCGGCTAGCGGCCCCTGAAGCCCCGGGCGATCGACCGGACGAGCTCCAGGGGCGTCAGGAAGAGGGTTGGTGGACCCTCCGACCGTCGGCGCCGGCGGTGGATCGGCCTTCGGCGCGCCGGGCGAGCGGCCGATGTGACTGAGTCTGGCCGCCTTCTCTTCGGGACTCAGTCGCTCGTACGCCGCCTTCGCCGCCACGCTGAGCTTCGCCCGGGTCGCCTCGGACGGCCTGCGACCGCCCGTCTCGGTCGTCGGCTGGACGCTCGTCTTGGCCATCGGTCTCCTCGAGTTAGTCGGGAAGCCTCGACGCCCCTCATCAGCCCCGGGGCCTCCCAGCACCACGCTATCAGCCGTCAACGGCTACTCGGTCACGCCTTTGACGAGTGGCGGCCTGGGTCAAGGGTCGCCCGAGGCCCCACGCGACGGCCCGGATCCGCCTCCGGGTAGCTCCGGAGCGTCTCAGGTGACAGCCCCAAGCCGTCCTCGATGAACCGCGCCGCCTGTCGCACGTACCGCGCCCGGAGCTCCGGATCGGCGACCTCGGAGGCGGACAACGAGCGACCGGGGACCTGCGGTGCGCGGGCCATGACGTGCTCGGCTGCCACGCGCCCGCACCGGCAGGTCGCGCTCCACCTTCCCTCCAGGGTCTCTCCGGTTCGGGACAGGCTGAAGCTCAGGCGGCACAGCCGGACCCGATGTCCGATGGGGCAGGTGGACCACAGGAATTGGGGAACGCTTCGGCGGCCGTCCCGCCGGCGGGGGGTGCGCGGGGGAGCGCCCCCGCGATACCTGATCCGTCCGGTCTCGAACGCTGCGACGAACCATTCGGCGCCTAGGTAGGTCCCCGAAGGGGTAGAGGGCGAATCATTTCGACGAGGGAAGCGCGCTCCGGCCAGGCTCCGGGCGAGGGCCCGGGTGGTCCGCGGGATCCAGAGGTACGTGCGACCGTGCCGCCCGCGCTTGCCGTACGTGCCCACGAGCTCGAGTTGGCGGAGCCTCCGGAGCTCGCCGTGGACCCGACCGCGAGACGGATTGTCAACGAGCTTCGCGAGCTCCTCAAGCGTCCGCGGGCCATGGCGAATCGTCAGGCGGATGAGGGCGTGGAGCTCATGCTGCCGGCTCGAGAGAAGCGCGATTGGCCGGCCGTACCGACGAGCGGTCCAGGGCGACACGGCGGGGAATGCCCAGCGGGTCGACCTCATGCGGTCGCCGTGTCGTTCGTGGCCTCAAACGACGCGTCGCGCCGACCAGGTACAGACGTCGCGCCTGCAGGCGTCGCGCCCGACGGCGGAGACGACACGTCGCGTGGCGATCGCGTGGCGTCTCCGGCCAGATACGACGCCCAGGCCCACCTGACGATGCCAGAGCCGGGATACAGGTCGTCGAGCTCATCGCCGACCTGGGCGCCCAGGAGGTCGAAGACCCAGTAGCAGAACGCCGGCGGCTTCATACCGATGACGTGGCCCGGCAGCGGCGTACGCCGGCGAGACGCGACGCCGACGAGCGCGTCCTCGGTCTGTCGCCCGTCGACGCGGGACAGGTGTCGCGCCGGGATCCAGACGACCGGTTCCCAGGCCTGGCGGATCCGGGCCGTCGCGTGGGGCCTCGGGCGACCCTTGACCCAGGCGGCGATCCGTACCGGGAGATCCTGTGCGACACATAGGGCGAGGATCGCGGGCAGGGCGGCCGCCGACGTCGAAAGCGCCCAGCCGTCGTACCTCGAGAGCCGACGGATGAGCTCGGCGTGGTCGACCTCGCCTCGGTAGTCGGGGTGGCCGACATACAGGTACGCCTTGCCTGGGTAGGGCGGGTCGGCGTAGGCGAGCCGGAGCGGACGATCGGTCGCGCGGATCCGCGCTCGACGAAAGCGGGCTCGGCAGGCCGCCTGCCGGCAGCGCTTCGAGCACCACAGCGCATCAGGCCGACGGGTCGCCTCGAGCTCGAGGCGACACCAGCCGCACGGTCTCACCGCGGTTCCTGCAGCTCGAGGACCGCGGCCAGGTCGACCATCGCCCGGCTTACCTCGTCGAGCGCCCGTTCTCGAGCGCTCCGGCCGGCGGCGGTCTCGGCCGCGATCCAGGGCAGCAGGACGGCCTCAGCCGACGCCTTCAGGGACACGATCCGACGGCGGAGCTCGAGCCGCTGGAGCCGCTCGGCGTCGTTCACCAGGCGCCAGACCGGATGCCGAAGCCGGGTACGCCGCCTAGGTCACGGGCGCACGGGCGACCGTGTTCCCAGGGCAGGGGCGGGGAGAGCGGCGGGTGTCGATCGACGAGGACGCCGTACTCGCAACGGACCCCGGCCTCGATCTCCTCCGCTCGGGTCGGGCGCCCGCGGCGGCCGGAGCCCGGCCCACCGCGGATCCCGGCGTGCTTGCCCGAGCGAAGGCCTGACGGCGGCACGTTAGTTATCGGCGTGGGTGCGGACGAGGATTGCGTTGTACAGGAGTCGGCCGACGACGTCGCCGACGACTTCGTGGGCTCTCGGCTGGTCGCAGGGGTCATGGATCCAACCGGTGCTCGGAAGATCGCGGTCCTCGAGGGCGCAGGCGAACAGGTGCTCGAGTTCGTCGAGGCTGAGCGTTGCAAGCGCGGAGTCAGCGAGCGCGATCATCGGATCTGCCTGGTCGCCGCGTAGTCGCGGCAGTACTTCGCGCTCGTCGCGTCGACGCGGAAGAGAGAGAGGGACGGCAACCGACGGTGGCAGCCCCCGCTACAGGTCCGGACCGGTTGTCCGGGCGGCATGGTGATCGCGGCTCGGACAGCGTCGGGTGTTCGTTTGCTCACAGATGGGTCCTCCGACGAGGGCGGATCCGCAGGTAACCCGCCGGATCCACGATGACGACGTAGCCGGCCGCTCCGAGAGCGGCCATCGCAGCCGCCAGGGCCGCGGTGCGGTGCTGGTCACGGCTATAGAGCCCGCTGACGCGCTCGAACGTCATCGCCGGGCACCGGCGCGCCGCGACGTCGCGAAGCGGCCGCGCCGACGGCGGGCGCGGGCCTGGCGGCACCGGGACGAGCAGGTCGCACGGTCCGACCGGCTGCCGTCGGGTAGCGGGCCCTTACAGACGGCACAGTGTCGGGGCCTCATCGGTTGCCCCACAGCGCTCGGAGCTCACCCTCGGGCGAGCCGGCGAGCCCGAGGGTGAGCTC
>Ga0209068_10001187_pt1 | contig 13126 bp, 12 predicted proteins | sample ColStrG_CSR_2012_FD_187200 | JGI IMG/M metagenome (GOLD analysis project Ga0209068, IMG submission 187200) | Freshwater sediment microbial communities in response to fracking from Pennsylvania, USA - Cold Stream Run_MetaG_CSR_2012 (SPAdes)... | ecosystem: Environmental > Aquatic > Freshwater >... | reverse complement strand
GGTGCGCATCACCGAGTCCCACTGCTCCAGCGTGAGATCGACCGCGTCGGCTCGCGTGAACACTCCGGCCGCATTGACCAGGATGTCCACGCGCGGGTGCCCGGCCAGCACCCGGTCGGCGAACGAGACCGCCGCGTCCGGATCGGCGAGGTCGGCGAGCTCTGCCTCGGCCGCGCCTCCGTGGGCGCGAATCTCGCCCACCACCCGCTCGGTCCGCTCTCGGTCCCGGCCGCCGACGATCACCTCCGCGCCGGCGCGGCCAAGAGCCACGGCGCTGGCCGCGCCGAGCCCACTGCTGCCGCCCGTGACGACCGCCGTCTGCCCGTCAAGCCCGAACAGCTCGTCGAGGTAGCTCAAGCGCTGCGCCCGATCGTCGCTCGCATCCCCGGGGGCTTCCGATCCTCGCTGGCTCGCGTCTGCCGGACGACTCAGGCGAGCGCCGGCATCATCCGGTCGGCCACCAGCCGAAGCTGGTCGGTGATCGGCGGGACGCCGTCGATAGCCTGTCCTGAGAACAGCTGAACCAGCGGCGCGTCGGCCAGCGCCAGGATCACGTGGTTGATCCCGGACGGCAGGATGTCCCGCTTGATCTGCTCGGCGCACTCCTCGGGCGTTCCTGCGACGGACAGCTTCGCCGCCATCTCGGGGCTGAACATGTTGATCGCCTTCGCGACGTCGCCCGCGGCGAACGCGTCGAAGATGGGCTGCACGTCGGCCTGGTCGATCCCGTGGCGTGCCAGCTGCTCCGGCGGCATCGACGGGATGTAGAACGCCACCAGGATCCGCGCCGCGCGCTTGGCGGCGGCCGAGTCCTCGGAGACGACCGACACGATCCAGGCGCCGAGGTCCTGCTCCTCCCAATTGCGCCCCCCGCGCGCCGCTCCCGCCTTGACGTGCTCGATCGCGTAGTCGTAGGCCTCGGGCGAATAGGACAGCGCGTGGTGCATCCCGTCCGCGATCTCGCCGGCGAGTTCGAATGACCGCGGGCCCTTCATCGCCCCCAGCTTCAGCGGGACCCGCTCCTGCACAGGGCGCGCTGCGGTCCAGAGTCCCGTGTACCTGAAGAAGTCGCCCTCGAAGTCGATCTTGCCGTCGTCTAGGAACGTCCGCATCACGTGCATCGCCTCGCGCAAGCGGGAGAGCGGCTTGCGATTCGCCCAATCGACGTGGTACTGCTGCATCATCACGAAGTTGCCGGTGGAGACGACCGCCTCGGTCCGGCCGCCGCTGATCTCGTCCAGCGTCGCCAACTGCTGGCAGATCAGCGTCGGCTCTCGCAGGAACACGTGCGTCACGTTCGGGCCGAAGCGGATCTGGTGCGTCTTGTCGGCGGCCGCCGCGAACATCGTCCAGAGGTCCTTGTGCCAGGTTTCGTCGACCGCGTAACAGGCGTAGAAGCCGAGCTCGTCGGCGGTCTTGATCATCTCGATCTGGTCCGCCATCGGGTAGTCCGGCAGCATCACGTAGCTGAACCGAATCGAATCCCCTCCACTGGCCACGGCACCCTCCTGTTCGGTTGTCGACCCCGGTCTCGGTCGCGAGCCGATCCTATCCCGGGGGGAGGTGCGAATTCAACGCAGCTCGCGTGCGACGTCAACGCGGCTCGCACACGACGTCAGGGCAGCTCCCGCGCGCGTTCACGCAGCAGGAACTTCTGGATCTTGCCCGTACCGGTCTTCGGCAGCTCGTCGACCACGAGGATTCGCTTGGGCACCTTGAACCGCGCCAGCCGCTCCAGGGCGAACTCGCGCAGCTGCTCGGGGTGCGGCGGATCCCCGCCTCGGGCCGTCACGAAAGCCACCGGGACCTCGCCCCACAGAGGGTCCGGCGCCGCAACCACCGCCACCTCGTCGACGGACTCGTGCGCGCTCAGCACCTGCTCGACCTCCACCGTAGCGATGTTCTCGCCGCCCGAGATGATCACGTCCTTGAGCCGGTCGCGGACTTCGACGTAGCCGTCCGTGTGGAGGACCCCGAGGTCGCCCGAGTGAAACCAGCCGCCTCGGAAGGCCGCGTCGGTCGCCTCCGGGTCTCGGTAGTAGCCGAGCATCACGTTGTTGCCGCGCATCACGATCTCGCCCATCGTGCGACCGTCACGCGGGACGTCGCGCATCTCGTCGTCCACCACGCGGATCTGCTCGGTGACGATCGTCGCGACGCCCTGGCGAGCCTTCAGCTCGGCCTTGCGCTCGGCATCGAGCTGGTCCCAGGCCGGGTTCCAAGCGCACACCATCAGCGGGCCATACGTCTCGGTCAGGCCGTAGAGGTGCGTGACGGCGATGTTCAGCTCGCCCGCGCGCCGCAGCAGCGCGGGCGAGGGGGGAGCCCCGCCGACGAACAGTCTCACGGGCTCCGGGCATGGCTGCGCCTGCTCGGCGCCGACGAGCATCGCCACGACCGACGGCGCGGCGCACAGGTGGCTGATCCCCTCCTCGAGCAGGGCCCGCCACACCTGCGCAGGCTCGAGCGCCGGCAGGCACACGTGGCGCGCGCCGGCGGCGCTCACCGCCCACGTGTAGCACCAGCCGTTGCAGTGAAACATCGGCAGCGTCCAGAGGTAGCCGCTGTGTGGATCCAACCCCGCCTCGGCGATCACCCCCAGGCTGTGGAGATAGGCCCCGCGGTGGCAGGTCATCACCCCCTTCGGCTTGCCGGTCGTGCCGGAGGTGTAATTGATCGAAAGCAGCGAGCGCTCATCCTCGGGGCGTTTGAGCTCGGCCGGCGACGCCGCGTCGATCAGCTGCTCGTACTCGCCGTCCGAACGCCCATCGGCCTCGATCCAAACGACCTTCGGCGGCTCCGGCATCAGCGCCAGTGCACGCTCCAGCGGCTCCATCAGACCGCGGTAGCCGAACACCACACCGGAGCCCGAATGCTCGAGGATGTATGCGTATTCTGGGGCAGCGAGCCGCGTGTTCAGCGGCACGAGCACCGCGCCCGCGCCTGGGACGCCGTAGTGCAGCTCCAGGCTCGCCGACAGATTCGGCGCGAGCACCGCCACGCGGTCTCCCTCGCGGACGTCGAGTTGGCCGGCGAGCCCGCCCGCCAGCCGCATCACCCGCTGATGGTGCTGTGCATAGCTCCAAGCTCTGTCCCCATCCCGCACCGCCTCGCGGTCCGCCCACACCTCGGCGCTGCGGATCAAAAAGCTCAGCGGCGAGAGCGGCTGCTCGGAAACCTGTGTCGGGCGGTCGTCAGGATCGCGCATCGCCTCATTCTCGGCGCTGATCAGCGCTCCGGCAAGGCTTCGGTCGGCAGACGCGTCCCGATCGATGGGCTCGTGACGTTCGCGGGCGACAGGACTGTGCGAATTGACTGTTGACTTGGCGGCGCAGAGCAGATAAGCACCACAGTGCAGGAGCGCGTTTCACGGCGGTCCGGCGTTCGGGCCCGATCACCATGGTTGCCGCGATCGCGGCAAACGACCACGAGGAGACAGGATGAGGCGCATCAAGGCGGTGATCTACGGCGTCGGCGCGATGAACTCCGTCGCCACCCGGATGATGCTCGAGAAGGGGGTGGACATCGTCGGCGCGCTCGCGCGCAGCGACCAGAAGGTCGGCCGTGACCTCGGCGATGTCGCCGGACTCGGCTACCAGACGGGGGTGCTCGTGGAGGACGACGCCGAGCGCGTGCTGTCCACGCGGGAGGCGGACATCGCCGTGATCGCCGTCGCCAGCTACATGTCCGACATGTACGAGCATCTGCACCGCTGCGCCAGGAACGGCGTCAACGCGGTCACGCTCTCCGAGGAGGCGCTGTATCCGTGGAACACCTCGCCGGCGCAGTCCGCGGAGTTGGACAGGCTCGCTCGCGAGAACGGCGTGACCCTGACCGGCACGGGCCACCAGGACGTCTACTGGGTGAACCTCGTCAGCATGTGGCTCGGCACCTGTCACCGGATCGACACGGTCACGGGACGCGCGAGCTGGAACGTCGACGACTTCGGACCCGAGGTCGTCAAGGACCAGCAGGTCGACACCACCCCCGAGCAGTTCGACGAGTGGCTCGCCCATGCCGACCGTCCCCCCAGCTTCGGCCGCAACACCCTGGGCGCGCTGGTCGCCGACATGGCGCTGAGCGCAACCGAGGTCACCACCACTACGCGACCGGAGATCGCCGAGCAGGCGCTCGAGTGCAAGACGCTCGGGATCACCGTACAGCCGGGCCGGGTGAGCGGCTTCACCGACGTGGACACGGTCAAGACGGCGCAGGGGATCACGCTCACGTTCGAGATGACAGGCCGTCTGTACGCCGAGGGCGAGGCGGACATCAACGACTGGACCGTGACCGGCGAGCCGGAGCTGCATCTGCTCAATCCGGCTGTCCCGACCGCCGTGACGACCGTCACCCAGCTCGTCAACAGGATCCCCGACGTGATCAACGCGCCCCCGGGTTTCATCACAATGGAGAAGCTGCCGCGGCTGCGCTACCGCGCCCATCCGCTGGGGCTGTACCTCGATGACCGCGAGGACTGACGTGCGAGCAGCGTTCGGATCGGCGCCAGCCCGAGGTCCGCGGTCGTGAGCGCCGCTGGAGGTGTGCGATGCCGGGCGTGATCGCCGCCGGGGTGCTCGACGAGCTGGTCGCGATCTGCGGCGAGGATCACGTGTTCACCGGCCGCTCGGCGCTGTTCAACCGTGCGCGTGTGCCAGCGCCCTTCCCGGTTCATCGCTGGGAGGAGCACATTCCCCAGGCGGTCGTAATGCCGACCTCGGCGGAGCAGGTCTCGGAGGTCGTGAAGCTCGCAAACCGCGACGGGATCCCGGTCGTGCCCCGAGCGGGTGGGACCGGGCTGGCCGACGGCGCGGTGCCGCTCCGCGGAGGGATCCTCGTCGACGTCAAGCTGATGGATCAGATCCACGAGATCGACCTCGAGGACCTGACGGTCACGGTCGGCGCCGGGATCAACATGCAGACGCTCAACCGGGCGCTGGCGCCGCACGGGGTAATCTACCCGGACGATCCGGCCTCGTACCCCTGCTCGCTGGTCGGCGGCCGGATCGGCACCAACGGCTGGTCGCTGCTCGGCGGCCGCTACGGGCATGTGCGTGATCTGGTGCTGTCGTTTGAGATCGTGCTTCCAACCGGTGAGATCGTCCGCGTCGGCGAGGGTGGCGGGCGCAAGTGCCGAAAGTCGTCCGTCGGCTATCAGCTGAAGCCACTGTTCATCGGCCATCAGGGAACGCTCGGGATCGTCACCGAGGCGACGCTCGAGCTGGTGCCACGGGCGGAGTGCGAGTTCGCCGGCTTCTTCCTGTACGACGGCTTCGAGCCCGCCTACCAGACGATGCGCAAGGTCGCGCGCAGCGGTCTGAGCACGCTGACCGGCGTGATGTTCTTCGACCCGGAGAAGGTCGCCTACCTACGCCGTGACGACGAGGCGTACATCGAGGTGCCGGACTGGGTCAAAGCCGTGTGCGGCATCTCGCTCTACGGCTCGCGCTGTGAGGTCGAGCCGGCCGTTGGAGAGGTGATGCGAATGGGCCGCGAGCTCGGAGGCCGCTATATCGGCGATGAGATCTCATCCGCCGACTGGGCCTGTCGGCACGACCGCTACGCCACCCCGCAGCACGGCCGCACGCGAGACGGCCAGGTCGTTCTGATGAGCTGGCACTGCGAGGACGCGGCGCTGCCGATCAGCCAGATGCCGGCGGTGCGCGAGAAGTGGCATCAGATCGCGCGACGGTACGTCGAGCGCTATGGCATCTTCGATGATTGGGGCATGTTCGCGTACACGAATGCCGGCTTCAAACCGTGGGGGGACGTCCTGATGGAGATCGACCTCGGCTTGTGGGAACCCCGCATGGACGAGGACAACTGGCAGGCGTTCGTGAGCCTCAAGCGCGAGATCGCCCAGACCGTGCTCGAGCACGGCGGCACGATGTCGGCCGCGCACGGGGGCACCCGGGCGGGCGACGCCGAGCTCGTTCCCACCGAGATGGGGAGCGCGTGGGATCTGATGAAGCGCGTCAAGCGGATGCTGGACCCGAACAACATCATGAACCCCGGCAAGCAGATGCTCGACGAGGCTTACGAGGAGGATTGAACGTGCTCGTATTCAGGCTCTCGGCGCAGCGTCCGCCAAAGCCGGAACGGGTCACCGACGTTGTCGTGACCCGCTTGGAGCACGTGCTCGAGGTCGATCCGGACCTGATGAGGAAGCACGTCGCCCAGCAGGACATTCCGAACTGGGATATGCACAGGATCGTGTCGGCGCGCTGGGAGCACATCCGTGACATCCACGAGCAGTGGGCCGATTCGATCGTGTTGGCGGGAGAAGGCAGCGAGCTCGGCGCGGGCCCGCCCGAGCCGATGGGCGAAACATGAGCAACTGCGAAGCAAGGACAAGGAGCGACAATGGCTGAAACCACCACCTCCGGCGAGGCGACCAACGGACGTTCCTCGACCCTCCCGGAGGAGTTCCTGGAGCAGTGGCGCGATGTCGCCTACAACTGCTTCAGCTCCGGTCACAAGTTCTGTCGCGAGGTGTGTCCGGTGACGCAGGTCACTCGCGACGAGCGGTTCACCCCGACCGCGTTCCACGCGAACGTGATCGCGATGGAGAAGGGGCATCTCTCGATCGAGGACGTCGCCGAGGACTATGTGAACTGCACGATGTGTGGAGCATGCGAGCTTCGGTGCCCCAACACGCTGTTCACCGGCGACTTCTACCGCTTCCGCCAGCGCACGATCGACGTCGTCAAGGCGATGCGCGCGTTCGCCGTCGAGCAGGGGATCCATCAGAAGAACTGGCAGCGGTGGGCCGAGCTCACCGATCGCTGGGGCAACGAGCCGGTGCTCGGTTGGACTCGCGAGACCTCGGGCAGCAAGGTACGTGCCTGGGCGGCGGGTCTCGACATCCCGACCGGCGGTGAGACCGTGCTGTTCGCCGACTGCGAGGCGGCCTTCAAACGACCGTCGGTCCCGCGATCGGTGGCGTTGCTTCTCCGGGCGTGCGGAGTGGAGTTCGGGCTGATGGATCAACAGTGGTGCTGCGGCGGCCCGATGTGGGAGACCGGCTACGTCGACATCGCCCACAAGATGGCCGAGCACAACATGATCGACTGGCGCAAGACCCACACCAAGCGAATCATCTGCCCCGATCCGCACGACTACATCACGATCATCGAGCATTACCCGCCGCTGGACGAGAACTTCGACGAATTCGAGATCGTGCTGGCGGTCGACCTGATCGCGGAGGCGATCCGGGAGGGGCGACTGGAGCTGGGCACGCCGGTGCAGCGCACCGTGACATACCACGATCCGTGCCGCTTGAACAAGCGGCTCGGGGTGTGGCAGTCGCCGCGGGAGATCCTGCGGGCGATTCCGGGTCTGACGTTCATCGACGTCGACCACGTCACCCAGTGGTCCTATTGCTCGGGTGCCGGTTCGAACCTGTGGGTCGAGAAGCCTGAGCTGACCGCCGAGATCAGCCGGCGGCGGATCGCGAAGGCCCAGGAGCTGCCTGGCGTCGACGGACTCGTGTCAGCGTGTCCGTGGTCGGAGCGGCCGTTGACCGAGCAGGGCGAGGCGGTCGGCATGGACGTGTTCGACATCTTCGAGATCACCGCCGAGGCGGCCGGATTCGAGGTCTGAGATGGCGACCGCGATTGCCGATTCAGTGGTTGACGAGCTTGTCGCGATCTGCGGCGAGGAACACGTGTTCACGGGGCGCTCGGCGCTGTTCAACCGAGCACGCGTGCCGGCGCCGTTCCCGGCCCACCGCTGGGACGCGCACATCCCGCAGGCGGTCGTGCTGCCGGTCTCGGCGCAGCAGGTCTCCGAGGTCGTGAAGCTCGCCAACGCCCGCGGGATCCCCGTCGTGCCGCGCGCCGGAGGCACGGGCCTGACCGATGGCGCGGTCCCGCTGCGCGGCGGGATCCTGGTTGACGTCAAGCTGATGAACCAGATCAAGGAGATCGACCTCGATAACCGCACGGTGACGGTCGGTCCCGGGATCAACATGCTCAAGCTCAGCGAGGAGCTTCGCAGGTACGGCTTCATCTATCCCGACAACCCCGCCTCCTACCCGTGCTCGCTGGTCGGTGGACGGATCGGAACGAGCGGCTGGTCGCTGATCGGCGGCCGCTTCGGACATGCGCGCGACCTCGTGATCTCCTTCGAGATCGTGCTGCCGACCGGGGAGATCATCCGTGTCGGCGACGGCGGCGGGCCCAAGGTCAGGAAGTCCTCCAGCGGCTTTCAGCTGAAGCACCTGTTCATGGGTCACCAGGGGACGCTCGGGATCGTCACCGAGGCGACGCTCGAGCTGGTCAAGCACCCCGAGGCCGAGTTCTCGATGTTCTACGCGTTCGACAACTACATGGACGCGTGGCGAACCTGCGGCGAGCTCGCGCGCTCGAGCGTCGCGACGCTCGCGGGGGTGGTGCTGTTCGACGAGTGGAAGGTCGCGTACCTGCGCCGGGACGACGAGGCGTACATCCCGCAGGACGATTCGGCCAAGGCCGTGGTCGCCGCCGCCGCGTACGGATTCGAGGACGAGCTTCGTGCCGGTGCAAAGCGCCTGTTGCGGATCGGGCAGGCATCCGGTGGGAAGTACATGGGTGACGAAATCTCGCAGGGCGACTGGTGGTCACGCCACGATCGCTATGCGACGCCGCAGCATGGGCGCACCCGCGACGGACAGGTCGCGCTGATGAGCTGGCATTGCGAAGACGCGGCGATCCCGTATCCGGAGCTGCCCAAGGTTCGCGAGAAGTGGCACGCGATCGCCGCCGGTCTGCGCGAGCGCTTCGAGATGTTCGACGACTGGGGCATGTTCGCCTACACCAACGGCGCCTTCAAGCCGTGGGGCGACTACCTGACCGAGATCGACATCGGCATCTGGGAGAGCAAGTGGGACGAGGAGAGCTGGGAGGCGTGGGTGGACGCCAAGCGCGAGCTCGCGCGCGTGTCGATCGAGCATGGTGGTTCGATCACCGCCTGCCATGGCTCCTGCCGCGAGGGTGAGGTCGATCTCGTGCCGCTGGAGATGGGCGGAGGCTTCGAGGTGATGAAGAAGCTCAAACGAGTACTCGACCCGAACAACATCATGAACCCGGGCAAGTACCTGCTTGACCAGGCATACGAGGAGGAGTGAGCGATGTTGGGATTCAGGCTCTCGGCCCAGACTCCGCCGGAGGCCACGCGGGTCAACGACGTGGTGCTCACCCGTCTGGAGCACATCTACGAGATCGACCCTTCGCTGATGACCGAGCACGTCCGTCAGCAGCAGATCCCCAACTGGGACATGCGGCGGATCGTCGACTCCCGGTGGGAGCACCTTCACTGGATGCAGGATCACTTCGCCGAAAGAGCGCTGTCGGGCGAGGAACTGCTGGCCGAGATCGAGAAGGAGGCTTGAGCCGGCGCGTCCGGTCAGCCCCGAGACGGGGATGGCCTGCGATCCCAGGTCCCCCTGCCGGCCGGGGATCATGTGTCCGTGCCTGGCCGGCCTGACACCTTAGGGTCCGCTTTCGAACAATTGGCCACGGATCCTTAGTGGGTGTCGCGCTCGGTCTCGCCGCCGCGCTGTGCTGGGGGCTGGCTGACTACTTCGCCGCGGTCGCGGGACGCTCGATCGGTGCCCCGCGGGTCGTCCTCGGGTTCCACGTCGTCGCCACCGTGCTGCTGTTGGCAGCGGTGCTCGCGAGTGGGGCGCTCGCGTCGCTCACGTGGCACGACGCGCCGTTGTTCGTGCTCCTCGGAGTCGTCGGGTGGCTCTCGTATCTGACCTTCTACGGAGCGCTGGAGATCGGGCCCATCTCCGTTCTGAGTCCGATCGTCTCGGGCTACGCGGTCGTCACCGTGGCCCTCGCCGTGGTCATCGGCGCGGAGCGGCCCAGCCTCGGCGTGGTCGCGGCAATCGTGGTGGTCGCCGTCGGCGTGACGCTTGCCGGTGCCGATCTGCGCCAGGTCAGGGCGGCGGCGCATGGCCATCTGCGACTGCGCGGAGTCGTGTTGGCCCTGCTGGCCATGGTCCTGCTCGGAGGCTTCGTCTACGGCGTGTCCTACGAGCACCAGCGGCTCGGCTGGCTGGCCCCGATCTTCCTCGCACGCGCTTTCGCCGCCGTGCTGCTCGTGGCGTGGGCCGCACGGCGTCGCGATCTACGCGGCTGGGGGGCGTCGCGCACGGTACTGATGATCATCGTCTTGCTCGCTGTCCTTGACACCGGTGGTTACGTGTTCTTCAACCTCGGTGTCGGCTCGGCCTCGACCGCAGTCGTCGCCACCGCATCCGCTCCCTACGCGGTGGTGCCGATCATCATGGGCATCGCGCTGTTCAGCGAACGCCCGACGCGCTCGCAGTGGCAGGGGATCTCGCTGGTGATCGGGGGGCTGCTGTTGCTGGGCCTGGCGCAGTAGACGGGCTAGTGGTCCGGCGGCTCCCAGCCCTCGAGCACCGCCGGCTTCCAGTCCGTCCCGACCGTCCGCGAGCCCTCGACCCACGGGCCGAGCTCGGGTTGGGCGAACTTGCAGTAGCGCTCCTTCAGCGCGATCCCGTACGAGTTGCCCGACTGCAGGTGCTTCATCAGCACCTTGCGGGCGATCTCGTGCTCGCGTCCCTCGGGGATCGGAAAGTAGATCTTGATGAACGAGTTGGAGTAGCGGTCGAACACTGCCGGTGTGCCCTCCTCCTCCAGCAGTTCGACATCCTCGAGCCAGTTCAGGTCGGCGCCGGGGGTGGCGGCCAGCAGGTCGATATCGTCGACCAGGCTGATGTCCTCCTGGTAGTCGAACCGGCGCCCGGACAGGTACTCGGCGTCGATCGAGGCGATCTTCTGCGGCTCGGCCGGAGGATGGTGAAATTCGCTCACGGTGACCTCCTATTCGGGCTGACCTACCTGCTCGGGCTCCGGCAGGTAGTCGATGGGATTCTCGATGTGGCGCTCCAGCAGCCGCTTGATCTCCGCGAGCGTGCGCTCTTCGGAGACGCCGGGGATGTAGGTGGTCCCGGCGAGCGGCACCTTCGCCATCGCCGCCGCCTCCACCGTCAGCGCGGCGAGGTCCTCCGGCTCGAGGCTGTGCACGTTGGTCTTGCCGCAGGCCCGGGCGAGCATCTGACACTCGAGCGTCAGCGTGTGGAGGAAGTTGTACACGCGGTGGGCGGCCTCGTCGACGACCAGGCGCTTGCGCAGCTCAGGGTCCTGGGTGGTGATCCCGACGGGGCAGCGACCCGTGTGGCAGTGGTAGCAGCGTCCCGCCGGGACCCCGATCGTGCCCTCGTAGTCGGTCACGCCGGGGATCTCCTTGTTGCAGTTCAGCGCGATCAGCGCCGAGTGCCCGATCGCCACGGCCGTGGCGCCGAGCGCCAGGCACTTGGCGACGTCGCCGCCGTTGCGAATCCCGCCCGCGACCACGAGGTCGATCTCCTCGGCCAGTCCGACGTCCTCGAGTGCGCGCCGCGCCTCGGGGATCGCCGCCATCAACGGGATCCCGGTTTCCTCGGTGGCGATGTGGGGGCCCGCGCCGGTGCCGCCCTCGGCGCCGTCGAGGTAGATGATGTCCGGACCGCACTTGGCGGCCATCCGCACGTCGTCATAGACGCGCGCGGCGCCGAGCTTCAGCTGAATCGGGATCTCGTAGTTGGTCGCCTCACGGACCTCCTGGATCTTGAGGCTGAGATCATCCGGCCCTAGCCAGTCCGGGTGACGCGCCGGTGAACGCTGGTCGATCCCGGCCGGCAGCGATCGCATCTCCGCCACCTGCTCGGTCACCTTCTGTCCCATCAGGTGTCCGCCGAGGCCGACCTTGCAGCCCTGGCCGATGAAGAACTCGCACGCGTCGGCGAGCATCAGGTGGTGCGGATTGAACCCATACCGGCTCTGGATCAGCTGGTAGTACCACTTGGTCGAGAGGTCGCGCTCGGGCGGGATCATCCCGCCCTCGCCCGAGCAGGTCGCGGTGCCGGCCATCGAGGCGCCCTTCGCGAGCGCCATCTTCGCCTCCAGCGACAGCGCGCCGAAGCTCATGCCGGTGATGTAGACCGGAATGTCCAGCTCGATCGGCTTCTTCGCGAAGCGTGCGCCGAGCACCGTCTTGGTCACGCATTTCTCGCGGTAGCCCTCGATCACGAACCGCGTCAGCGTGCCCGGCATGAAGATCAGCTCGTCCCAATGGGGGATCGGCTTGAACATCGAGAAACCGCGCATCCGGTAGCGCCCGAGCTCGGCCTTGACGTGGATGTCGTTGATGACGTCCTCGGTGAAGATCCGGCTGTGACCCAGCTGGTTCTTGCGCGAGGGGGTGGTCTCGTCAGCCATGCCGGCCTCCTAGAGAACGAGCTTGCGCTCGCTCGGCTCGAGCGAGTCGTAGTTGTAGAGCTTCTTGCCGCACACGAGCTTCTGGAACTCGGGTGGGGTACCGAGCCCGTAGATCGAGAACTTGCGCTCGATCAGCTCGGTGTCGGCGTCGGTCCACTCGCCCGGGACGCAGTCGATCCCGAGCGACGCGATCTTGCCGGCGACGTAGATCGTGCCGTCGTACATCGAGTCGCCGAGGCCCGGGCCGACGTCGCCGCAGATGATCATCCGGCCGCGCTGCATCATGAAGCCGGTCATCGAGCCGGCGCTGCCCATCACGATGATCGTGCCGCCCTTCTGGTCGATTCCGGTTCGGGCGCCGACCCTGCCCTTGACGACGAGGTCGCCGCCGCGCATCGCCGCGCCGGTCAGCGAGCCGGCGTTGCTCTCGATCACGCAGGTGCCCGACATCATGTTCTCGCAGGCCGACCAGCCGACGCGGCCGTTGATCTGGATCTCAGGGCCGTCGATCACGCCGCACGCGAAGTAGCCGAGGCTGCCTTCGAACGTGATCTTGCAGCGGGTCAGAATCCCGACGCCGAGAGAGTGCCGGGCGCCGGGGTTCAGAACCGTGACCTCCTGGATGCCCTCGCCGTAGAGCAGCCGCTTGAGCTCGAGGTTGATCTGGCGTGTCGTCAGGTTCTTGGCGTCGAACGTCGCGGTGTCGCCGTCGAGGTGCGCGACATTCGGGACGCGCTCGTCGAGCTCGACGAGCCCTCGTGGGTCGAACCGGGCCTGGTCGCGATCGGCAGTCACCTGGTCCATACCATCACCTCACTCTCAAACGGATCATAAGTCTCGATCTCGTGATCGATCACTGC
>Ga0209068_10001184_pt1 | contig 13135 bp, 11 predicted proteins | sample ColStrG_CSR_2012_FD_187200 | JGI IMG/M metagenome (GOLD analysis project Ga0209068, IMG submission 187200) | Freshwater sediment microbial communities in response to fracking from Pennsylvania, USA - Cold Stream Run_MetaG_CSR_2012 (SPAdes)... | ecosystem: Environmental > Aquatic > Freshwater >... | reverse complement strand
AGAAACAGGGCGGTCTTGCTAAAGCGGCGCATCATGGAGCCTCCTGTAGATCGGGACCGTGTACTGCCGACGCAACGGAGCATCAGCTTGCTACAAAATCGATATTGTAGACCATCCCAAAGCAATCTGGAAGAACCAAATAATGCTGGATCGCGACCAAGGAAAGAGCGGAGGTACAGTCTCGCGTAAGCTTAGAACCCGTATTTGGCAACCACGGTTTTTTCACGCTTCCCGATCACTGCAATCGCGGCATGTTGAGCGGGGAGCCGCAAAGTAAGGCGCGCGCCGGTGAGCCTATCGCGCAGATCCACAGTCGCCTCCTCCGCATCGTCAGAGACCATGACGTACATCACGGAATCCTCCAGCACGGTTGGGTAAATAAGAACTCCCGGCGGGGCAGGCATCTGGAGATCGAAGGCCGGGGTAAGGCCAACTCGTCGGCAGACAACGTCATAGAGGTCAGCGGTGGCTTGCGTACCTTCCGAAAGTTCCACAGGATAGGCAGCCCAGAAAATCTTACCCCCGCCGTACGGGATCTCTTTCAGCATGGAGCCATCCGCGAACTGCAGGGTATCGAGCCAGTTCTGCTTCTGTTGATCGAAGGACAGCGTGAGCGTCCCTTCCTTCAGAGGAATGCGCGCATTGTGGTAGGTCAGAGGATCAATCCTGGCGTCTAACTTCAACGCCGCTGCCCGCGACACCGGGTGACGATGTTCGTCGCGGTCCAGCGGCCCTGTGATAAGAAGGTTCCCGCCATCATGCGCATATTTCAACAAGGCTTGCCATGCCTTTTCCGTCAGAGCCTGCGGCGAGGGCAGAATAGCCAGTTTCGGCGATCCGAGTTTATCGATTTGATTTTCCGCGATCGCGTAGGCCGTCATGCGGTCGTTATAGATGAGCGCTCGAACCGCCTTGTGTTGTGCCTCAAGCTGCAGATCGGCAATGACGGAGGCTTGCGCTGCTTGCGAAGTTACAATTGCGATCTGCGGCAACTGCGGATTGCGAAGATGCCCGCTCAGAGACTTGGCAAAGGTACCAAATGCACGCAAAACTGTGGCTTCTGGCTTTTCGGTGGCATCAGGGAAGACGGCGCCGATGGGCGACTCGTTGCTTTCCGTCATGTAGGAGTTCGTGTTCCATAACCATTCAACGGCGCCGGAGCCTTGAACGAATGCCGTAGCGATCTTCCTCTCCAGCAGAGCTGCCTCGCTCTCGGGCGTGCGCCGCGCGGTTTCATCCAGATTCAGTTCACGCTGCAAGCCCGTTTCCTGAATCAACAAAGTCTGGCCGGGCTGCTTGGCCAGCAGCGAGTCCCACAAAACATAATCGTTGAGCCACCACGAGTGGTTGGTGGTGAAGTCGACAAAGTCTCCCCAATAAGCTGGCGCCAGGCGATCCTGAATGCCGCCTTCGTCCTGGCCAACCGTGATCAATTGTTTCGAACCCGTGCCACGAATGGCGTCGCGGTTAGAGCGAACCCAGCCAGCGTAGACTTCCTGAGCGAAAAGCCAATAATCGTAGATCTTCGACGAGTTGCGACCGACGTACATGCCTCGCGGCGCGAACTCTATTTCCTCTGGGAGCGGAACTTGGCCCTGCAGTTCACTGACGGGAAGATCCCAGGCGGCTGCGAGTGCGGCGCGATCCGGATAGTGGCGGTCCAGCCATTCATTCCATTTCTTAAGCTCGATGGGATCGCCATTCGGGCGCATTGTCCAGAGATGTTGGGAGATACTGGGCTCGTTGATCAAGTCCCATGCCAGCCAGGGAACGTCGTGAAAACGGGCGACCACGCCCGTAATTAGCGTCTGCTGTCTCCGAACGGCTTCCGGATCGAGATAGGGGTTCACGCCTCCTAATACTTCGGGAAGAAATGCCAGGAAGTTGAACTGTACGGGCAGGCCATGTTTGCGTGCCGTCATGAGGTAGGCTTCCAGCGTACGCAGCGTGCGTTCGTAGGGCTGTCCGTTTTCGTCGCAGAGCTTGTCCCAGCCCGTCCACCAGCCGGTCCGAATCATATTCAAGCCTGCGGACTGAATCTGAGCCAAATCCTGATCCCAGACTGCGACGTTCGGGTGATCGAAGTACAGGCGTTGGGTCTCGCTCGACATGTAGGTTGTACCGACGACCGCCAACGGTTGGCCGTCGAGTTCGAAGTAGTCTCTGTCGACAGTCATCCTCGGGCCAGAGCGGAGGAAAGCTTCGTCCCGAATCCAGAATCCGGAACGGTAAATCGCGCGGACGGTGTCGCCCTTCATCAGCCGCGCCTCAACAATGTGCAAGCCCGGCTCTTTCGGAGCCGCCAAAAGCAACGGCTGGGCGGAGTTTGCGGCGCCAGAAGCCTCGGTGCCCGAATGCGGCTGGACGTTTTTCAGCTGGTCTTGCGGATAGCTCACGACCTTCACGGTTAGTGGCTCTGCACCTTGGGGGGCAAACGAATGCCAATTGACCTCCAACTGGATTGGCTCTCCGGGCAGGTAGAGAGGTTGCACTGGCCGGACCGTGAACTCTTCGCTCCCTTGCAACGCTCGTTCCGCAAGCGATCGAATCAGCTCCGCGCTAGCGGGCGTGCTGTAGAAATCCTCCGTTAATTCCGCATTCAAGAAAATCCAGCGCCCACCGTCGAAACCGTTCCGCAGATGGTCGATCTCGATCGCCGGGGCCGCGAGTTTGCGGCCGTCCTTGACGCCCCACGCAAGCGGATCCAGCCGAGCATCGATAGACCCGGCCGCACCGCCGCGACGATAGACATCGACGGCACTCAGGCGAATCACAGGACTAAAGCCGTGTTGCCAGGCGAAGGCGGGCAGCTTGAGTGGAATGTCCGGATTCGTCAGGAACTGCATTCCCTCCGAACCGGGCGTGATCTGATACTGATCGATCATCAGCGGACGCGTGAACCGGACACTGTAGTCGCGGAGCTTCCACACGCCGCCGTCGCGATATACTGACCGCGTAAACGGCCTGCCTCCGAGCACAAAGAGGCTCCCGCCACGCCCGAGGAACGCCGAGATTTCCGCCCACGACTGTTCAGGAAATGCGGATCCATAAGGAAGCACGAGCAAGTGGGCGGCGGGATCCTTGAGTGCTGAAGCTAACTGGTCTGCCGCAGTGAAGTTGGCCCCAGGAAGAAGGCTCGCGAGTTGCGCGGGGGACGGCGCCACTGAATCCGCGGCGGGGAACCCTGCTTCGCTAAGAACAACCGTGCCGGCGAACTTTTGCGCGGAAGCGGGCAGGACAGCGGCCGGGACCGTAAGGATTACCAGGAGCCACGATCGAAAGATGAATGCTCGGAAGGTGAGTACTCGTAGGGCGAAAAGGCGACTTTCTTTCATGGCATCCTCACAATGATCCCGCTCGATCAGACGGACGCCATTGTAGCGCAGGCAATTTTCGTCCGGATTTCGGCCCGCGCTGTTGCGGCTTGCGCGTGCCGGACATCAATGGTACTGTAGTCAGTCGTTAACGTACACGGCCGAGAAATTGCCGTGATTTTCGAAAGCTCGGCGCTCGAGGAAATACCATTTACTTACTCGGAATCGATGTCGGAACTGGCGGTACTCGAGCTCTCATTCTCGACGAGCGGGGCCGCGTAGTTGCGTCCGCCACCGAGGAACATGCGCCGTTTGCCACACCGCAGATTGGCTGGGCGGAACAGCACCCTGACGACTGGTGGCGCGCCTGTACCATTGCTGTGCCGCGGGCGCTGAAACAAGCCAACCTCAGTGGCTCCGATATTACTTCTGTAGGATTCTCCGGCCAAATGCACGGCGCCGTGCTGCTTGATGAAGGCGACCGCGTCGTTCGTCCGGCCTTGATCTGGTGCGATGTTCGTACCGAGCCGCAGTGCCGTGAACTCAACGACAAGATCGGCGCCGATCGCCTGATTCAACTCACCAGCAATCCAGCCCTGGCGAACTTCACGGTTACCAAGCTGCTCTGGGTGCGCGAGAACGAACCCGAGCTCTGGCAGCGGGTGCGGTCCGTAATGCTTCCGAAGGATTATGTTCGTTTCCGGCTAACAGGGGATCGCGCAATTGATGTCGCGGATGCGTCCGGGACGCTGCTGCTGGATGTTGCCAATCGTCGCTGGTCGCACGAGATGCTCAAGGCGACGGGCATCGACCAGAGCCTCCTGCCGGCGCTGTTTGAATCGCCGGACGTTTGTGGAAAAATTTCGGCGTCCGGAGCGGCGGATACTGGGCTTAAGCTTGGAACTCCCGTCGTAGCAGGCGCTGGCGACCAGGCTGCCGGAGCCACGGGAATGGGAATTGTCGCGCCGGGGGCGGTGAGCGCGACGATTGGTACATCGGGCGTCGTCTTTGCTGCAACCGACCGCCCCGCGCTAGATCCCAAGGGCCGTCTGCACACTTTCTGTCACGCTATCCCCGGGCGTTGGCACGTCATGGGTGTCACGCAATCCGCGGGGTTGTCCTTGCGCTGGTTTCGAGATCAATTCTGGAGTAGGAACTCCGACGGACGTGACCCTTACGAGAGCATGACTGCCGAAGCCGCCCTCGCCGAGCCCGGCTGCAAAGGTTTGCTCTGGACCCCATACCTGATGGGCGAGCGCACGCCACACTTGGATTCGAGCGCGCGTGCTGCTCTGGTCGGATTAACTGCATCCCATACGCGATCTCACGTGATCCGCGCCGTGCTCGAGGGCGTAGCATTCAGCTTGCGCGACAGCTTCACGATTTTTGAGGAGATGGGCGTGCCTGTAAAGAACATCCGGCTCGGCGGCGGCGGTGCTCGTTCTCCGCTGTGGCGGCAAATTCAGGCCGATGTGTACGGAAAGCCCGTCGAAATCGTCGCAGCCGAAGAGGGCGCAGCTTACGGCGCGGCTCTGCTGGCCGGGGTTGGCGCGAAGACTTGGAATTCCGTCGACGAGGCATGTTCCGCCGTGGTCCGCGTGGCGGCCCGAGTGGAGCCTGAGAACGGCGCGGTCGCGGTATTGAACGAGCACTACAAGGAATATCGCCGAGTTTACCCGGCAACTCGCAGTGTGTTTCAATCTTAGATTACATCAGTTTTCGAAGGAGCAGACGTGGCCAAAAGCGGAAAGTACGAACCGAAACCCGAACACAAATTTTCCTTTGGATTGTGGACCGTAGGCAATCGTGGCCGCGATCCGTTCGGCGACGCAGTGCGTGACACGATTTCCCCGCCGGAAATCGTCGACCTCTTGGGCGAGGTCGGGGCTTGGGGCGTCAATCTTCACGACAACGATCTAGTTCCGATTGACGCAGCACCCGCGCAGCGCGACAAAATCGTCCGCGATTTCCAGAAGGCCTGTGAACGGAACAAGATCGTTGTGCCCATGGCGACAGTGTCCCTGTTCTTCCATCCCATTTTTCGCGACGGCGCCTTTACAGCTAACGACCCGGATGTGCGCAGCTACGCCGTGCAAAAAACCATGCGCGCCATGGACCTCGGAGCTGAGCTGGGGGCCAAAATTTTTGTTTTATGGGGTGGACGCGAAGGTGTGGAAACCGATGCCTGCCGCCGCGCCGATATCGCCGTGAAACGCATGCGTGAGGCACTCAACTACCTCTGCGAATACAACATCGACAAGAAGTATGGTTACAAGTTTGCGTTGGAAGCGAAGCCAAACGAACCGCGCGGGGATATTTACTTCTCGACGACCGGACACTATTTGGGCTTGATCCCCACTCTGGATCACCCCGATATGGTAGGCGTGAATCCCGAGTTCGCTCACGAGCAGATGGCGGGACTGAACTTCCTGCATGGCGTTGCCCAGGCATGGGAGGCCGGAAAACTCTTTCACATTGACCTAAACGATCAAGCCCCCGGGCGTTACGACCAAGACTACCGCTTCGGCTCTCACAGCCTGAAGTCGGCCTTTTGGCTGGTGAAGTTCCTGGAGGACGTGGGCTACCCCGGTCCCCGGCACTTCGATGCTCATGCCTACCGCACTGAAAACTACGACGGCGTGAGGGATTTTGCCAGAGGCTGTATGCGCACCTATCTCGTGTTGCAGGAGAAAGCGAAACAGTGGAACGCCGACAAGGAGATTCAGGCGATTCTCAAAAAGATTCAGGCAGATAGCACGGGCATTACTGCCGGCAAGTTCTCCAAGAAGAACGCATCATCCCTGCTCGACACGGTTTTCGATAAGGACAAGATCGTGAAGAAAGCACTTCCCTATGAGCGACTCGACCAGCTTACGGTGGATCTGCTCCTGGGAGTGCGCTAGAGGCAACTTGGGCTAGGCCTCTGGAGTGCCATTGGCCTCTCGAAATAGGTGGAGATTGGACGAGAGCACAACTCCGGGGTTGATGTGCCGTTGCGCAGGGATGGGAACGCCCCGCACCAGATGCTCCGCCATCTCTGCTACCGCCAACTGGCCCTGCTGGTAGGGGTGTTGATAGATCGATGCCGAAATGGCCCCCTGCTTCAGGTAGGGAACCATCTCCAGAAAAAGATCGGTCGTGATAAGCCGCGTCTTGCCAGTTCTGCCGCATGCGGCCAGAGCTTCGCATACGGGCAGGCAGTTTACGGTGTTCACGTAAATCCCTGCTAAGTCCGGAAATCTTTCCATGAGTTGCCTGGTGCGCTCGTAACTCTCGTCTTTATTCTCGTGCGCCTCTACCACCCCGACCATGGCGCCGTTGGCACAGGTCTGAAAAAACGCCCGGGTAAATCCTTCCGTCTTTCTCGCGTGGTCTTCCGTAGACAACATGCCCGTAACCGCAGCCACTGCGGACCCGGGGGACACAAACTTACCCATGAGTTCGCCCGCAATAGCTCCGTTTAATAACGGATCGACACACACAATGCCCGATCGCTTGCTGGCCGTCGCATCCGTGGACACGCAGATCACTCGCACGCCCTGCGATTCGGCATTCGTAATTAGCAAACTCAGGTATTCCGGGTGACCTGGAGTCAGAACAATCCCGTCCACGCCTTCCTGGAGAATTTCCCTGAACATTTGCTGCTCTCCGGCCCCCAGTTCACTGACCGGCCGGTAGAGAAACTCCACGCCAAAATCAGTCCAGCGTCTGGCCTCGTCGTAGACACCCGCCCAAAGCTGGTCATAGAAAAAACGGATTTCTTTGGGTACGCAAATGGCGATGCGTATCCGCGACTTGCGGGAGGAGAGGGCCCGCGCAGCGAGGTTGGGCTCATACCCGAGCCGACTTGCGGCTTTCATGACGCGCGCCCGAGTTTGCTCGCTGATTCCGGCGCGCCCGTGCAGCGCACGGTCCACGGTACCGATCGACACACCGGCAGCCGCCGCGACCTCTTGAATTCCTGCGCGCTTCTTCATGGCCTAACCGCGGTTCCTTTTTAGACTCGTCTCAAACTCACGTTTTGTCTGCGCGGATTCTACTCGGCTACATCAAGCGGCACAGACTGCAGATTCGCAGAACTCGTCCCAACCATGATTTGGAAACGCCCGGGCTCGACCACCCGCTTCATCTGGTGATTGAGAAACGAGAGCTTCTCCGGCCCGATGACGAACTCTTCCGTACGGGATTCCCCTGCCTTGAGTGTGATTCTCCTGAAGTCTCGCAGCTCTTTCACTGGCCGAGTCACGGAACTCACTTCATCACGAATGTAAAGTTGAACCACCTCATCGCCAGCCCGCTCTCCAGTGTTCCGCACCGTTACCTTCACCTTCGCGGATTGACCTGCATGAATAATTGCGGGTTGGACGGTCGGTTTTGCATATTCGAAGCGGGTATAGCTCAGGTGGACCGCGGTTCTCGCTCGGTCGAGACATCTGCCCCAAACCATACTTCAGCGTGACGGCGGCGTTTTGCGGGACGAATTCGCCTTTGAATCCGACAAACATCTTGTCTTGCAGCTCCGGAGGTACTTGCTGACGATTCTGCCAAGTCCCCTGCAACTGGGCGATCTTTTCCTCCATGGACATGCGCGGGAGCAAATCCCGAACTCGGGCTTCGACGGGCAGGGCGGGATTCTTATAGTCGGGCTTCGTTTGCGCTACCGCCGGACCCGCCATCACTACCCAACTACCCAGCACCAATCCGACCACAACCATGAAGCAATAGACCCGCCCGCGACTCCCAGCCATGACTCCTCCGATCAAAAATTAGCGCCCTAACTATACCATCACCGTTAACGTACACGAAGGTTGATTGACCTAGGTTTCGCCTATATCTGCCGTGGCGAATTCCAAGAACATTTCCTCGGCGCAACCGGTGACGAATCCGCTATCGACGGCACGGACAAGAGCCAATTTTTAACACTCCGGACCCGCTCTGTATCTTGCGAGCTCCAAAATAGTAGTCGGCACCTTGCGTTCGGAAACGAAGCTTATCGAGTAAAATGACACGGGCGTGCAATGTCGCAGGCAGCTTGACTCTCGAGAATGGCAAAATCTTCCGGTTCGGATTTGAGAAAAGCGGGGCAGGTGACATTGAAGGCGGTTGCTGCCCATGTGGGGCTGGCATCCGGCACCGTTTCCGTCGTACTCAATAACACGCCCGCGGCGCGCGCGATTCCCGCCAAGACGAAGGAACGCATCCTGGCCGCAGCGCGTGAGCTGGGATACCGGCCAAACTTTTTCGCGCGATCCCTTCGAAACCAGCGGACCCGCACGGTGGGGGTAATCGCGGAGGAAATTGGGGACGCGTATGGATCCATGGTCATCAGCGGCGTCGAAGCCTATCTGCGGCAGCACGAGTATTTCTTCCTGACGGTAATTCACCGCCACGACATGAGTCTGCTGAATCGGTATGTCGACATGCTGATGGAACGGGGGGTCGAGGGATTTATCACGGTGGATACCAGCCTCCCGCAGCCCCTCGCTTTGCCTACGGTGGCGGTGGCCGGGCACCGCGTTCTTGCGGGCGTCACCAACGTGATTCTCAATCACGAACATGCCGCCCTTATCGCCTTGCAGCATTTGTCACAACTGGGTCACAGCCGAATTGCGTTCCTTAAGGGCAATCCCATCAGCTCGGACTCCGCGGATCGCTGGCGTGCGATTTGCAAGATTGCGAATGAGCTTGGCATCGCGATGGATCCCGACTTGATTCTGCAAATCGAAATCGACGATCCTACCCCGCAGCTGGGCTATCCCTATGGCAAGGAACTACTAAAGCTGAAGAAACCTTTTACCGCGCTGTTTGCTTACAACGACATTTCCGCGATCGGGGCGATTCGGGCTTTTCAGGAAGCAGGCGTGCGCGTTCCGGAGGACATTTCGGTCGTCGGCTTCGACGACATTCGCGAGGCCGCCTACAGCAATCCGGGCTTGACCACCGTGCATCAACCGCTGCGAAAAATGGGAGAGATTGCCGCCCAAACGCTGCTGCAGCGCATCGAGACCGTGCCCGGAGACTATCCTCGCGAGATTTCTGTGGAGCCGGTGCTGGTCATCCGTCAATCCACCTGTAAGGTCGCGCAGCTTGTTCGAAGCCGTGAACATCTAGAGCGGGATTGAAGCTTGCGGGGAAGCCTGAGAGATCGCAAGTGTACTTCTGTCGCCATTTCTAATTCGCCGCTGGCGGCTGCAGGCGTAGTTTCCGAATTTCGTCCGGCATGTAGCGGTGGTCCTCGATCTCAAGTTCGTGTTTGTCGTTGAAGCGGAGTTTGGCCGAGTCGTAGTACTCGGCATCCCCAGTTCCCTTGTCATCCACGTTGAGCCTCGCCACATCGAAACGGTAGTCGTGCAGCACGTCTTCGTGGCCGCTCCTTCGGAGGCGCACCGCTACTGCCAGGACCGAGGGGCCTTTCCCGGGACTTCTGCAGAATGGCCAACTTGATGCCCGTCGCCAGCCTGAGGCCCACCCGGTAGGAACCCACGTCGTTCGCTTTCTCGAGAGCGTCCGCCAATGCTTCCTGTCCTCCCTTTTTCAGGATGGCTTCGAAGCGGTCCATCTCTGCGACCGTGGTGAACCGATCGAGTTTTGTCGACATTTCGATGGTTCGCGTACCGAACAGGCCTGCCGTATCAAGCAGAGTGCCCGCATAGGTGCCGACCTTGATCGGCGGCTTGCCTAGGTTTCCATCGAGGTAAAGAACATACACACATAGGAGCCGGTACGTGTCATCGAATGCGTCGACATCAAACCCGGCTCCGGTAAAGCGATCAGGAATGGATCCATCCTTATGCAGAGCCGGCAGCAAGGCGGCAGGAGCGGACTGAATTGAGATCGCTGGAATCTGTTCCAGTTGGAAAGGCTTTGCATTGGCCCACAAGCCCTCGTCTGCCTGGGTGGGGTGAGCGTCTTGAGATTGGTCCGCCGAGGGCGGGAGTCCAAGCTTTAACGAACTCGCTGCAGCCTGCAGCCAGGTCTCGAGGGTCTTGTCAGACTGTGCCAGGGCATAAACTGGAGGCGTCCGGCCCAGTTCATCAAGGTCGATCATCGCTCGCATTGTGGCCCGTTGAGCATGGCTCAGTTGACTGATATACCAAGTCGCCCCGCGCATTCCATGCTCCCGGCCCGAAAACGCAGCGAACACGAAAGTGGACCGGTGCGGCACGCCGACTAGCGATTTCACCAGGAGAGGCAGGGCTGCAAGCGCGCTCCACTGGGCTGGGGACTTCGAATCTGCCCCGGCGTAGTCTAGTGGCGCAGAGACGAGAACCGTGCCTTCTGCGATACCGGGCAGGATGCAGGTCAAGTTAGGCGACGATTCTTCCGGCACAATCTGTTCGGCAATTTGCGAACAGCCCGCCTTCTGAAACAACCCGCGCAACGTGCTAACGCGCTCAGCTTCAGAATCGGGAGCAGGCCGGAGGTGCTCTTCAATCAACGGCTTGGGCACGCGCATGTAGACGATACTGTCGGCAAGGCAGGGAACGGCAAGAGTCAATGCAAGGATCACAGGAACAGCACGTTTCATATAGGTAATCCGCCAGCGGCAGGGTAGCATGATCCAGCGGGCCACGTATCCGAGAATTCGCAAGCTTCGTCTCGTTTGGTACACTTCGGCCATGCAACGGTTGCTCGCGTCCAGGAACCACAGATCTCGAATCGCCAAATCCAGGCGGTCATGCTCCGTTCTCCGGGCTGTCATCCTGGGGGCTGTCACCCTGGGCCCAAGTCTTGGTGTCGCTCAAAACACTGCCGTGCCCCCAGCCCCGAAAACAACCGATCAGACATTCAAGAACATCAGCGTCCTCAAGGGAATTCCCGCGGACCAACTGATCCCTTCCATGCAGTTCATCTCCGCGTCGATTGGAGTCGAGTGCTCGTACTGCCACGTCGAGGGCTCATTCGACAAAGACGATAAGAAGCCGAAAGAGACCGCGCGCAAAATGATGGAAATGATGTTCGCGATCAACAAGGAACGTTTCGAAGGCCATCGTGAAGTGACGTGCTACTCATGTCACCGCGGAAGTCCGCATCCCGTTTCCATTCCGGTCATCTCCGCGGATGTGACTACCGCCCCGCACTCTGATTCTGTAAAAGTGTCCATCGCCACCAACTCCGAGATCCAAGTCGATAAAAGCGATGCCAAGACGGCCGACTCGGACGCCGCCGCGCCTGCAATTCTCAACAAATGGGTCGCGGCACTCGGCGGCGCCACAGCTATCCAGAAAGTGACCAGCCGGATAGAAAAAGGGTCGGTCGACCTCGGCGGCAGGCAGATGCCGATCGACATCTACGCTCAGGCCCCGGACAAGAGACTTTCCGCGATGCACCTGCCGAACGGCGACAGCATCACGGCCTACAACGGCACCGCGGGTTGGCTGACTGTTCCCGGACGTCCCACCCAGTGGATGAGCCCGGCGGAAACCGATGTTTCCCGGCTCGACGCCGAACTTTACCTTCCGCTTCGCATAAACGAGATTTTCAGCGAATTTCGCGTGCTGCCAACCGAGATCATCGATGGCCACGAAGTCAGCGTTGTGCAGGGGCTACGCGCGGGCAAACCGCCAGTCAATTTCTACTTCGAGCGGCAGTCGGGGTTATTGGTAAGACTGGTGCGCTACGTGGACACTCCCCTGGGCCTGAATCCTACGCAGATTGACTATGCCGACTACCGAGATGAGAACAGTGTTAAGATCCCGTATCGCTGGACGATTGCGAGGCCTTCCGGGCGGTTCACAATCCAGATAGAACGGGTGCAGCAAAACGTTGCAATTCCGCCCGACAAGTTCACGCAACCCGCTCCCTAGGCGGGTTTAAGACACTTTTATTCTTGTGCTAGACTGGCCCCAGCCAAGAAAGGGATTTCTCGTGAAGTTCTTTGCGGCTGAGGAATTTGGAGGTCTGCCATGAAGCGTCTTTCGAATGTCGCCGTCACCCTTTTAGCCTTCGCCCTTGCCGTCCCAGCATTCGGGGATGATCAGCAGAAGGCTCAGAAACAACTCCACAAAATTACGGCCATGGCCACGGACGCCACCGGACGCCGGATCGTTAGCATGACGATGGCCGACGCAGTGGGGGTAAAACGCCCCGATTTGGTTATGGAACGGCGGATCATGACCATAAACTACGGCGACCTCTATGTTGCTCATACCTTGGTGAAAAGCGGAGCCAAGATGGGGGATATTACAGCCCAGCTCAAGGCCAAGAAGACCATGACCGACATTGCAAACGACCAGAAAGCCGACTGGAAACAGATTGCAGCCGACGCCAAGAAATTGAACGGGAAAATGGAAGATAACCTTTACAAGCATTTTCTCAATGGAAAATCGGACGCTGAGCGTGATGCGGCGGATAAGTACGATCCCAACATCGACGGAATCGCAGCCGACAATGACGTCTCGAAAGATGAAATCGCTGAAGCTGAAACCACCTATCTGGCGATGCGTGACCGTGCGGAAAAGAATGGGGGCAAGAGTCTCGACACGTCGACGGAGAGGTCCGCTCGCGAAATGCGGGGTGACCCTATCGGAAAAACCCCCAGTACCGATTCGAAGACCTCAGGACCCAACTAGGAAGTTAACTGAAGATTGGAAGTATTTACCGCGGAATCGGGTCGCCCGGTCGAATCACGCGAATTTGGTGGTCCGTAAATTTCACCGGAATGTCTTCCACGCTGTACTGCTTCATGTGGCAACTCACACAATCCTTGCGAGCTACGGGACATGCCCCTCCCGGGTGATCCGCCGTCGGTTTGGCGCCCACCGCATTTAGATGGCAACTCAAGCAATGTTGGTCATAGGAAGCCGCCTCGCGATCCAAAG
>Ga0209068_10001183_pt1 | contig 13137 bp, 4 predicted proteins | sample ColStrG_CSR_2012_FD_187200 | JGI IMG/M metagenome (GOLD analysis project Ga0209068, IMG submission 187200) | Freshwater sediment microbial communities in response to fracking from Pennsylvania, USA - Cold Stream Run_MetaG_CSR_2012 (SPAdes)... | ecosystem: Environmental > Aquatic > Freshwater >... | reverse complement strand
ACCGGTTGCTGCTGTCGATGTGGGGCTCGTCCAGCTTGTGGCCGGTGCTACCCGCCTCGGCCAGAGTGTCGCGAATCTGCTTCCGACCGTGTGCGAGTACGTCCGCGTCACGTCGGCATTCGTATTCCTTGCGCTGCTCGCACCGATGTGCGTCTGGGGTTCGGCGTCAACCCTGCTAACGACCTTTATCTGCTCTTTGTTGCTTCTGGGCGCTACGTCCGTCGGTCCGTCGCCCGAGCGCGGACCTCGTTGGTGGCATCGCAGCTGGCAAGCCGTATCCCGCCGCGATCGACAGCCGAGCTGGCGAGCCCGTTTCTGGCCTGTTCCGGTCATGCTCGCTGGGCTCGTCCTCCTCGTGCTCGCCGCTAGCGTGCCGGCCGACACCTCGCTCTTGTTCGTCTCGACCGCGGTCCTCTGCCTCACGGCCGCCGTGTTCGCCTACAGCGGCGCCCCAGCCCGGCCCTGGGTTGTGGCCACGGCTGTCGGCGTGTGCCTGCTCGTCTGGCTCAACACCATCGAGCAACGCGCGGACCCAGCCGTGGGCCATGTCCCGCAGACTGCCTTCGAGCACAGTGTGGCCCTCACCACCATCCTGCTCTGGATCATCGCCATGACCGTCTCGCTCATGCACATGGCTCGAGGTGTCACGCGCCCGGCCACGAAGACCACCAGCTTGGGCCTGGTCATCGCGGGTGCTGGGGCCGCACTCGCCTGGGTGCTGATCGCCTGGACCTTGCGCGAGGCGCTCGGCTGGATGATCTCGGACAACGTGGTCATCGGTGTCGCGACCAGCCTGTTCGCTGGGTTCGCGGTCTGGGCCTTTCAACGCAGCCAAGAGCCTTCGGCCCCTGACAGCGCGTCAGTGCCCGGCAGCATCGTCGAAACCGTCGTCGTGATTCAGAAACCGAGCATCGGATTCATGGAGCCAACTGGCTTCCCGGAAGCCGTGTACCTGACGCTTGGGATCTGGCGGAGCTACTTCCGAAGCCGCCCGAGGCGGAAGGCCGAGGAGGGTGCGTTCAAGGGGCAACGGCCCCTGGTGGGCGGTTGAGCCCGGGACGATTCGCTTCTATTCGTTGCGGTCCCGGCGTCGGCACCCGGGACTGCCTGAGCTACGGTCTCCCGATGCGTACCGTGCGGGCTGTCATGTTGGTGGGCTGTGTCTGGTGGGCGTGTTCTTGTTCGTCCCCGTCGAGTCCCTCTCAGCCTGCGGCCGCGCCACCGGGGTCCGGGACGAGCGTCGCTCCTGGTACCACGTCGCCATTGCCCCCGGCGACGGTCCCGGTCCTGCCACCTATCACGTTCGCTGCGCCCGCCGGGAACGCAGGTGACGTCGTGACGGGTCTTCGCTCTGCCTTGGGGGCGACGCCGGACGAGGAAGCTTGTGTGACCGACCGGCTATCCAAGGACACGGCGCTGCTTGCCAGTCTCCGGACTGGGGCTGCGCCGGGTTCAGCGCCCTTTGGGTCCTTGCTCGGGTACCTCCAGGACTGTCGGCGCGCCCTCGTGTTCGCGCCGCAGTTTGCCCGGTTGGCCCAAGATCAGGCGGGGGGAAAGCTGAGCGCGGTGCAGCTCGGCTGTCTGCAGGACGGCTATGCGGGGCTGACTCGAGATCAGGCGGATGCGGTTTTCACCGCTGGCGTCTCGCCGGGCGGTCCCGGGACCGATGATGGCAAGAAGATCATCTCGGATCTGCGGTCGAAGTGCGGCGTCTGACCAGCCGCTGCCCTCAGCGTCGATGCGATCCACGCGTGGTGCGCTCGGCTGTGTGAAGATGCCAGCCCTTTGGGGATTTGTACGGTTGCCGTCGGTGGCCGCTTACTTTGCTTGAGCGCGCTGAGCGCGTAGGACTCGGGAGACAACATGCGGGTGACGGGAATGAAGGCGCGTGCCTTCGCGGTACGTGCGCTGGTGCTGTTTGGCTTGGTCGGGTTGCCGCTGATCGTGTTGCTGGCGCCGCCGGCTCACGCCGCCGACACCGCATTGTCGACGATCGTGGCCTCGATCGACTCTCCGATGGGTCTCGCGATCACCAACGGCGGCACGAGCATGTACGTCTCGTCGTATGGGCACGACACGGTGTATTCCGTTACGACGAGTGGCGCCGTGTCGACCGCGGGCTCCATGAAGCGGCCGACCTACCCCGCAGTCGACAACGGCAACAATTGGTACGTCGGCGGTACGGGAGACCTGACCGAGGCTGTGAGCCCGTCGGTTCCTGAGGGTGCTGATGGGTATCGCTGGGGGAAGATCTACGCGAACGGGACGGCGATCGGCGGAATCAAGCTGGATCCGTCGCTACCTGAGGCTGAGCGTCGCGATCCGTACTACTGCCAGAGCGAGATTGTCGCCCCAGACATCAATGGCAACAAGTGCAGCACAGTTGCCAATCCAGAGAACTACTTCCGGTTCCGCACCCCTCAGGCCGTAGCGGCCGATGGCGGAGGCAGTGTCCTCTATGTGCTTGACCGCGGTCGAGATGGGCTCGGCGGGACGAACTCCTACGGTGGGGTGTATCGCGTCGACTTGGGCAGCTCTCTTGTCACGCCGATCCCGGTCCCCGGAGGGCTTTCGTTCAGCGGGTGCGACTGCTGGTCGGGCTCAGCCAACATGACGTTGCTCGCCAACAACACCCTCCTCATTTCGGTTAATGGGGCCATCTACACGGTTGACGTTTCTTCAGGCAACAAGGGCGGCATTGCCAATACGCCGACGGGTGGGCGCTGGTATTACGCGAACGCAGGGTCTCCCAATGATTGGAAGAACCTGCCGAGTGATGGCGGGTTCGCCATCGACCCGTCACAGTCGTTTGTCGCCCTCTCAAGTCCAGCATCCCCCGAATCATCGGCCTGTGTGGGGAGCCTGTACCGGCACAGCCTCGCCGGCGGCGAGCAACCAGTCAAGATTACCGCTGACCAGGCTGGCGGGCATGCAGACGGCACCCCGGGAACGGTCTGCCACCCGTACGGGATCGCGATGACGGCGGTCGGAGCTCCAGCTGGCAGCTTTTGGGCCTATGTCGCTGACGCCGACCCGGTCAGCGGGTCAGGCAAGATTCGCAGGGTCGAGGTGCGTAAGCCGACGGCGCGGGAAATCATGGACGCGCACTCCGCGGAGAATCTGGGCGTCGACTCCGCCTGGCTCGACTTCGCCGGTGACCCCGTGAATGCCGCCAACGGTAATCTGGTTCACCAAACTACGGACATCGACTTTCCTGGTTCCGTATATGGCATGAACTTCCAGCGGACGCTCAATACCCGCGATACCACGCCGACCCTCAGTCCGCTGCAGAGTGCGTGGTCAACCAGCTTTTCGGTCAAGCTGAGCCTGCTCGGATCGGCGACGAGCAAGTCCAATATCGGGATCAGAATGAATGATGGCCGCCAAGTGGCCTTTATCAACACGGGCACGAACCAGTGGACCTCGCCGGAAGGCATCGACGGCACCCTCACGTTCAATGGCACGACCAGTAAGTATGAGCTCCTCTTCCGGTCTCAGGAGAAGTGGATCTTTGGCTCCGATGGTCGCCTCAGCTCGATGCAGAACTGGGACGGTCAGACGGTAACGCTGGCTTATGACACCGTCGCCCCGAACCTCCTAAAGACCGCGACCTCTTCAACCGGTCACATTTTGACCTTCGTGTGGCAAGCCAACAACTGGTTGGCCTCGGTCACGGCGAGCACCAACCAGACGGGCAAGACCGACGGCCGCGTCGTGAGCTATCACTACAACCTCTCAGATAATGCCGCTAATCAGCCGGGCGACTATTGCCACCTACGCGTCGACTTCGGCGATGGCGGGAGGGATTGCTACGTCTACAACGGCAACCCAGGTCAGGTGGGCGACATCTACGAGGGCTCGCGAGTCGACGGGACCCTGCACAAGACCCTCCACGTCGACTATGAGTCGCGCGGTTTGCGGGTCTCGCATCAGTTCATCGCCCACAAGAACGATACCTCCGGCGACAACGTCTACTTCACGTATCAAGATACGTCGGGCGCTGGGACTGACCAGGCCGACACGATCGTGAAGTGGGGAGACGCGGCCAGCCCGCCGGTCATTGCAGAGCAGATGACGTACATGGTCGACACTGGATCCCACGCGCGCGGGGCCATCGACCCGTATGGCAAGACTACGAACAAGACGTGGACGACGAACGGGAAGCTTGGCACGACATCAGACCGTCAAAGCCCGCAGGCCACGACAACGAACGGTTGGACTGGCACTCAACTCAACGACGTCACACGCCCGTTGACAACCGCTGGCGCAAAGTCCACTTCACTGAACTACGTTGGAGCTTCGGACGATCGGCCCCAGTCCGCCACCCAGCGATCAGGTCCAACCCAGACGCTGTCGACGTCTTTCGGCTACAACAACCCGTCGGATCCGAAGGACAAGATTCCCCACACCGTCACAGAGCCGGGGCAGACCGCGGCAACAGTTGTCGACTCGGCTAACGGATTGGTGACGAAGACGGTCGACCCAGACGGCGTATCGACCAAATACACGTATGATCCAGTAACGCGAGACCTGTTGACGAATGTCCAGGGATTCGGCTCGACTACGCCTCAGACCACACAAATGGTCTACGACGGCGCCGGTCGAATGCTGACCTCAACCAGCCAGATGGGTGCGATCACTCGTTTCACCTATGACGCTCGGAGCCGCCTGCTGTCGCAAACTGACTCGGACGCCGACAACGTCACATACTTCCCACTTCGCAACCGGTACGACACGGTTGGAAACCTTGCCCGCGTATACGGCCGGGACAATCCATCGAATCCTGATGCGCCCGACTCGGCAACCAACCGGCCGACTTCCCGGTCGACGTACACATCAGATCACCAGCTCCTCACCCAGACTGCCTATGTCAACCTGGCGGACACGACTGGCGCAACCACCACGTACGATTACGACTCGGCCGGCCGGCAGACCACCGTAACGGCCCCCGGCAATGCGGTCACTACGATGGCGTATGGTGCGCTCGGCCGCTTGACCCAGAAGGTGGTGCCCGGAGCAACTGCTGGGGGCGTATCGACCTGGTATCACTACGACAACAACGGCAATACCACCTGGACCATCATCGGCCCGACCGATGTCGCCAACCCGGACGCAGTCGGTGCTGATCTTTCACACGCGACTCACAGGGTGTACGACGCCCGCAATCGACTGACCGAGGTTGACGGGCCGACTGGTGATGTCGAGCGGGACGGCACCACGTCGGCCCGCAGCGTCACCAAATATGTGTACGACGAGCTCGATCGGAAGACCGATGTGACCGAAGGGTTTGGGTCACCTCGGCAGGTCACGACGCACACCGACTACGACGCATCGGGCCGCGAGTGGAAGACCACGGTCATCCGACAGAATACCGACACCAGTCTCATCACCGAGAAGCTGTACACGCCCGCCGGTCGCCTGCAGTCCTCCACCGAGGAACCGGTCAACCTGCCGCAGGCCCGCCCCAGCGGCGAGCCGGGCGCCGTTGGGTACAACTGGGCCACTGGCGACCAGTCGTTGAAGCGCGTGACCTCATACGTGTACGACGCGTTGGGTCGGGAATGGAAAGTCACGCCCCCGAACTTCTTCCAGAATTGGCCTCGCGTCACGACCTACGACGGCGACGGGCGGGCCATCCGCATCGATGAACCACGCTCGAACGGTGACGCGACCGCTCCGTACAAGCGCATGGACTACGACCAAGAGGGTCGAGTGCTTCGGACCTTCAAGCCGAACCCGGCACGGGCGCAGACGAGTGACCCAGCTGAGGTCGTCCAGACAACGGCCTACGATCCAGAAGGCCGGACGCTGCGCACAACCGAAGCGCACGTCCCGCCGACGAGCTACGCGACCGATCCATACCCGGCGGTAGTGAACACCTACGACTGGCGGGGATCGGTCAAGACCGTTACCAACGCCAACGGGACTGCGCAAGACCTGGTCTCGTACACCTACGACGGCCGCGCCAACCGCCAGACACGCACCGCGTGGACCAACAACGATCCGGCCAACCCGACCAGCTTCCACCAGGCCACCGAAAGCTGGGACTGGTTCGGTGACAACCAACTCAAGTCGCAGACCGACCCCATCAACACCGCCTTGTCGACCGGGGCGAAGCGGACAACCTACGACTACGACCTCTACGGGCGAGTCAAGACGATCACCCAACCCTCCGGGCGTACCGAGAACCGGCAGTACTGGAACAGCGGTGGAGTGAAGGAAGCGGACTTCGCACCCACCGCAGCGGGTACGGCAACGGTGACCGTGAAACATTGGTTCGACGCTCGGGGTGCCGAAACCCGCGTGACGGCCGTGCAAAGTGGCCAGACGCTGACCAGTGACTACACCTACAACGACCAAGGCAATATCACCTCAGCAACCGTGCCCACCCCAGGCACCGGTGCTTCAGGTACGTACAGCTACTACTACGACATGGCTGGCAACCCGTTCGAGATCACCTATCCGGACACCGCCCAGTTCCAGTACCAGCATGATCGGCAGAGCCGACTGACTATGACCGCCGCCAATGTCGGTGGCGGCTACGCAGCCGTCGCGATGTACAGCTACGACGGCGATGGCAACATGACCAGCGAAGATCTCGGTAATGGTCAAGCCCGCACCTACACCTACGACAACACGCTCGGACACACTGGCGAAGCCAAGACGTATCACCAGGTCATCCACAACGCATCCCCGAACCCAGACACGGTCACCAACACCACAGCGCTGTGGCGGCCCGACGGGCGGCTCAAGCTCGAGACCGACACACTGGCTGGGATCACCAAGAACTACCAGTACGACAACGCCGGTCAGGTCAGCTGCCAATCCATTGCCGGCGGGTGCCAGAGCAACACCGCTACTTGCACTGCTACTACCACCACCGAGTTCCGCTATACCTACAACACCCGCGGCTCACGGCTTTGTAGCGCCAACGGGGACGGGACTACGACCAACTACAGCTATGACGACAACGCTCGGCTCACTGGGTCGGTCAACAGTACGTCCGGAGCGACGACCTACCACTCCGATGACGACGGGCGCCGCGACAGTCAGACCGCGGCGGGCGTGACCATCGCGACCAACTATGACGATCGAGGGCTCCCGAACACGAAGACCAAGACCCAAAGCGGGACGACGTCCACGATCGAGAGCCGCACCTACGATGGTCACCAGCAGATGACGCGGCTGGTGACGCCCAACACCGCCTACGACCTAGTGTGGGACGAAACCCGACCCGTGCCACAGATCCTGGACGGCTGGGCCAACGGCACCAACTACGTACGCTCGAACTACGGACTCGAACGGATTAACTACCGCACCGGCCCGTACACCGCTTACATGTACTCGTACGACATGCATGACTCGGTGATCGCCACACCGAGCGCCCTAGCACCAAGCAACGGCTACGACCCGTTCGGTGCTCCTGCCCCAGGCAGCGCTGCCACGTTCGACACCTACATGGGCTACAAGGGCGAGCAGACCATCAACGATCTGGTCTACTTGAGGGCGCGGGACTACGACCCTAAGACGGGCTCTTTCACTAAACGCGACCCCCTCGACGGCGTTCCTGGAACCACGACGCAGGCGAATCCCTACCACTACGTGAACAACGACCCCCTCAACGGCACCGACCCCACGGGTCTGCGATGCACCGACGGGAACTGCTACGGCCCGCCCCCACCGCCGCCTCCACTGGCGTGTGCCGGTCAGCCTGGCTACGAGACGGGTCGAATGAACGACTACATGCGTGGAACGAAGGGTGCCCCATGCGCGTTCGAATCAGTCATGAGCTACGTGCCGGAGCCGGGCGTGGCGGGAGATCTCAGCATCGCCCGAGCACCGGGCTCGTACGGGGTCTTCAACCGATTCTCGGATGGATGTTCTGCCGAGATCCTTACTTTTGCGTCGACCGTGCCGTTCTCGTCGGTGCTGATCAACCCCTATATGGTAACCCGAGCGTACGAAGCCTTTGATCAGCCATGCAGGTCGCATGACTACGCGTACGATTTGGTGCGATTTGCTCGCCGGACAAAGGCCGCGTCAGATATCGACCTCAAGCGAGATCGGAGTGATGCCGACGCGGCTCTCCACACGTTCTCGAACAAGGTCTGTGCTCAGCAGGGATTCATTTTCTCCACATTCCCGGCTGTGAGTTGCATAGCTATTGGCGATTTGATGAATTTGGGGCTACACGTCTGGACACAGATACAGGGAGCAGACCTGTAGTGGGAAAGTCGGGTCTTGGACGAAAATGGGTTTGGCTTTTGGCGATCGCTGCGTGCGTTGGCGCAGTTGCTGTCGTCATCGCTCTCAAGTCGATGAATGCCCAAGAACCGCCTTGGCCGGATATGGAGAAGGCCGTGAGGTCGTTTCCGGTCCCGCCGGGCGGTGCTATGTCGGAGCCGGTCCGATCGGGCGGCTCATGTTCCGCGCTGAATCCTTCGTGCAAATCTCCTTTGGTCAGCGCATCCGTTGCGCTCGCTACGGGTGAGGCTGTCACTTGCGAAAGAGTGGGTGCGATGGTGGCTACGTGGGGGGAGCGTGGGTTCATTCTCGAGAGCGGTCCCAGCTCACACTCGGGGGTTTGCGCTTTTGACGGACACGTGAACGGCATCTCCGCAGGCGTATCCTTTGGGCAGGGAGTCATCGCCGTAAGCGCTGGCGTTCCTGGATAGATGGGAACTTGCGGGCATGCGGGCGAAGGACCGGGACTTGGTGGACATGTAGATCCAGGCGTTGCAGAGCCGGGTGAACATCCAGACCCGGTGCGGCAATACATGAATGCTGGAAGCGTGCAGGTGTCGTTCGCGACGAGCTGGACGGCGCTCGGCAACGAGTTCTGTACTGACGGCCCCCCGTATCAACAGATCATTCATGACTATGGCCTGGACGCGGTGCGCAAGCTGTTGTCCTGACGACGGCTCATGTAGCTACGAGGTCCGCGTGCGAGATGACGGTGATTCGGAAGACCAGATGTGGAGCGATGTCGATCGCTCAGCCGGCAGTGGGCGCCGCCACGGCCTGGTGGCAATGGCTGTTGCGGGCGTCGTGCTCCTCGGTCTGTTCGTTGTCGCCGTGGTCGCGCTGCGACGAGATGATGCTGCGGGTCCGCGACCGGCACCGCCCGCGGGGTCGACCACCTTCAGTCAGCCGGCTTTGATCAAGCCGGGCCAACTGTTCGGCGACGTGGGTCTCAAGCGCAGTGCGGGAGGCTTCGTGGTTGTGCTTCCGGCCTGCTATTCCGGGACCTCGACTGGCGTGGCGATCACGACATCGGACCTGGACAAGGTTCTCTGGGCAACGGCAACGGCAACGGCAACGTCGCCGCCGCTGTCACTCGCGTCGGGTTTCGCGCTGGGTGAGGTGCCGCCAGGCTTCGCGCCGGGGACCACGATCGTCGCGCACGCGGACTCGCTGGCGGAGCTGCCCGACGAGTTCGGGATCGCCGTCGGGAGTGACAAGGGCGCCGTGTTCTTCGGGGTATTCGAAAAGACTGCGCTGGCCTCGGTGGCGGACGGTGAGGTCCTGGTCAACAGCAAGACCTATCCGCCGGATGTCTTCGCCTCGAACGGTCGCTGCTGATCGCAGCGACGCAGCGACGCGGCGACTGTCAGCTGGCGTCGCGGCTGACGACGGCGCGGACGCGGTTCTTGGTGAGGAGCGCGTCGAGGACGTTGAGGAGGCTGGTGCGGTCCTCGAGGGGCAGTTCGCTGGCTTGGACGAGTTGTTCGGTGAGGCCGGGGTCGTCGACGCGTAGGGGTCGGCGGGGCGTGTCGTCGACGGCGAGGTAGTCGAGGGAGACGTTGAAGGTCTCGGCGATGCGGATGAGCGTGTCGAGCCCGGGGGTGATTTTGCCGTTCTCGTAGCGGCTGATCCCGCGCGCGTCGCTGCCGACTTGGGTGGCGAGCTCGTCTTGGGACCAGCTGCGTTCTGTGCGCAGCTCGCGGATGCGTTCTCCGAGCGGCACGTGGCCTCCTGATGGTTCGGGGAGTGGCCATTGTGCGACGACTGCTTCGGGCTCGCTAGGCATCCTTGCCGCCCTTCCTTGCCATGTATAGCTATTCATGGCATAGGCTACGGGCAAACCTGGCAATCAAGAAATTTCTCTCGGGAGGACCGTTTTGGCTCGGATTCCGAAGGTCGAGGTCGATCGGCTCAACGTCGAGGTCGCCGTGCAGCGCCTGGCGGAGGGCCGGGGGCTGGAGCTGACCGAGCAGAGCAACGGTGACTTGTGCTCGACGTGCCCGTGGTGTGGCACGGCGAGCGTGCTGGTGATCGACGCGGAGAACGCGTGGTCGTGTTCGTCGTGTGCGAAGGCGGGCGGCGCGGTCGAGTGGGTGATGGCGACCGAGGGTGTGTCGTTGAGTCTGGCGGTTGAGATGTTGCGTGAGGGCTTGCCGTTGTCGGACGGTCCGGTGGGGTCGGTTCCGAAGAAGGCGTCGACGTCGAAGCTCCCACCGTTCGACGCCGGGCTACCGGATGACGTGTTGCTCGCCGACGTGGCCGCCTTCTACCACCGCACTCTGCTCGAAGCGCCGGAGGTCGCCGGGTTCCTCGAACGCCGGGGCCTGGCCGACGCGGAGATGGTCGACGCGTTCCGGTTGGGGTTCTCGAACCGCAACCTCGCCTACCGGATCCCGAACCGCCAACGCGCGGCGGGCAAGAAGCTACGCCAGCAGCTCCAGTCGCTCGGCGTGTTGGCCCCGTCGGGCCATGAGGCGTTCCGGGGTTCGCTGGTCGTCCCGGTCACCGACGTCGATCAGCGCGTGTTGCAGCTCTATGGCCGCAAGATCGGCACGCACCTCGTCGCCGGCACGCAGCTGCACACGTGGCTGCACGGACCCCAACCGTTGTTCAACGCGGCGACGATGCTGACCAACACCGAGGTGCTGCTGGCGGGGTCGGTGCTCGACGCGTTGTCGTTGTGGTCGGCGGGGTTCCGGCACGTGATCGGCGTCGGCGGTCCCGACGCGTTCGGGCGCGCGCATCTCGAAGCGCTGATGCTGCACGGCGTCACCCGGGTCCTGTTCGGGTTCCGCCGCGACGACGCCGGGCACAAGAGCGCCGACGTGATCGCGAAGCGGCTGCTTGGCGCGGGGATCGAGTGCTTCCGCATCGAGTGGCCATCGGGGATGGACGCGAATGACTACGCGTGCGCGTCGGCGAACCCGACGGACGCGTTCGGCAAGGCGATCCGTTCGGCGGGGTGGATGGGCAAGGGCCCCGCCCCGAAGCATCGCCGGCCTGCCGCGGCGCCGGAGGCGGGAGCCAGCAACGAACTGGCCGCTACCGAACCCGTGCCGGCCACCGACCCGGCGCCCGCGCCGATCGACGGACCGATCGATGCGGTCGAGGACCGGGGCGTCGAGCACGAGCGCGGCGAGGACCTCGCCGCCGTCGCCGAGCACGACGACGATGACGATGGGTTGTTGGCGTCGCCGGTCCCGCCGGCGCCGACCGATGTGGCCGGCGTGTGGGATGGCGAGGCGTTGCGGCTTAGTTTCGGGGAGCGGCAGTGGCGGATCCGGAACTTGGAGAAGTGCACGAGCTTCGACAGCTTGCGGTTGAACGTGTGCGTGTCGATCCCGGCGTCGCCGCGGGGTCCGGGGTTCCACGTCGACGTGTTCGACCTGTTGTCGGCGCGGGCCCGGGCCGGGTTCGTGCGTGACGCGGCGGCGGAGATCCACGTCGAGGCCAAGGTGTTGAAGGACGACCTGGCCAAGGTGTTCGGCGCGGCCGACGCGTTCGTCGAAGCCGCTATCCGCCGGGCACAGGAACCCGAAGTGGTCACCGTGGTGCTCGACGCCGACGAACGCGCCCGGGCGCTGGAGCTGCTCACCGACCGGCACCTGATCGAGCGCATCACCGCCGACTTCGCGACCGCGGGGATGGTGGGCGAGGCGACCAACTGCCTCGTGGGCTACCTCGCGGCCGTCTCCCGGAAGTTGGCGCGGCCGTTGGCGATCATCGTGCAGTCCACCTCCGCGGCGGGGAAGAGCGCACTCATGGAGGCGGTGTTGGACTTCGTGCCGGCCGAGGAGTGCATCAAGTACTCGGCGATGACGGGCCAGTCGCTCTACTACCTGGGCGAGAATGATCTGGCCCACAAGGTGCTGGCCGTCGCCGAAGAAGAGGGCGCCGAACGCGCCAGCTACGCGCTGAAGCTGCTGCAGTCCGAAGGCGAACTGAGCATCGCCAGCACCGGGAAGGACACCTCGACCGGCCGGCTCACCACCCATGAGTATCGGGTCAAGGGACCCGCGGCGATCTTCTTGACGACCACGGCGATCGACGTGGACGAGGAGCTGTTGAACCGCTGCGTCGTGTTGACCGTCGACGAGGACCGCGACCAGACCCGCGCCATCCACGACCGGCAACGCCAAGCGCAAACGCTCGAAGGGCTGGTCGCCGGCCAGGAACGCGCCGCGGTGCTCAAGCAGCATCAGGACGCGCAGCGGCTGTTGGAACCGATCGCGGTGGTGAACCCGTTCGCCGACCGGCTCGGCTTCCACGACTCCGCCACCCGCACGAGACGCGATCACGTCAAGTACTTGACGCTCATCAACGCCATCGCGCTGTTGCACCAACACCAACGCAAGCACCACCACACCGAGACCTCCGACGGGCGGACGATCACCTACATCGAAGCCACCCTCGCGGATATCGAGCTGGCCAACACCCTCGCCCATGAGGCCCTCGGCCGGTCCCTCGACGACCTGCCGCCGCAGACCCGGCGGCTGCTCGACGCCCTCGACGCCATGGTCGCCGCGGTCGCCGCGGACAAGGTGATCGAGCGGGACAAGGTCCGGTTCACGCGCCGCGACGCGCGAGAGCGGCTCGGCTGGGGGGACACGCAGTTGAAGATCCACCTGGCCCGCCTCGTCGACCTCGAGCTGGTGTGGGTCCACCGCGCTGAGCGGGCCGGGGCGTTCCTCTACGAGCTGGCGTGGGAGGCCAGTCTGGGGGACCGGCGCCGGTTCCTGCCGGGCCTCGTCGACGTCGGAGCCCTGCGCAACACGACCAGCGACCCGGTGAGTCCTACCGATGGGGCCACGGCTACGACTGATGATCGGTCGGGGTCCGAGGATGCCCGGTCGGGGTTGAAGCTGGTGCGGTCGGGGGCTGGTCGTGTTGCGC